>Ga0210409_10000122_pt1 | contig 174298 bp, 148 predicted proteins | sample IncBWH17MmetaG_FD_161649 | JGI IMG/M metagenome (GOLD analysis project Ga0210409, IMG submission 161649) | Forest soil microbial communities from Barre Woods Harvard Forest LTER site, Petersham, Massachusetts, United States - Inc-BW-H-17-M | ecosystem: Environmental > Terrestrial > Soil >... | reverse complement strand
CCGCTTCTCTTGCGCGGAAGATGCTGGCGGACTTGCTTGGTAAAGGGCTTGCCAACAAGTCCGCTCCTGCAAACGCACGGGCAGAGGCCTGATCACTGACGGGCGACTGGTCGAGCCGTAATCCCGGCACCCGCCGCGTCCCGAACCGGTCTGCCATCCATCCGCTGATCGGAATGAATATCGCCAGGCTCAGCGTGTAGCTCGCCAGCACGGACTTCATGCTGAGCGGCGTCACTCTGAGCGCCTCCGAAATCGCGGGCACCGCGGTATTCAGAATGGTCGTATCCAGCGACTCCATGAAAAACGCCACCGCCACCAGCCACGGTAGCAACCGCTTGCTTGAGGCGGACGGCTCGGCTGGAATCGGCGACGAAGTGGTGGAGTTGATTGAGCTTATGGCGATGGAGTGAAACAACTACTTTACTAGCGAACCGAAAAGTTTTCTCGAATTCGCCACGGCCCCCGCAAATTATCCTCTTTGTCAGCTTTCGGGCGCCGAAGTGATTGCTGACCTTGCTCAGCAACTCCAAGTGCTTCATTTTGGCTCAACTTTGACGCGATATTCGTAAACACAAGCGCGTTTACTAGGACCTATCTCAATCTCTGAGCAGTTGCGCTACGATTTCTGCAAGGGATAGCGCTGCAACCAGGGGGAGAGGCGTTAGACGTACAGAATTGAACTGTTCCATGAGATAACCTGCCGTATCTTAAAGGAATGACAATCTCAGAGCTGACACCGGAGCTTTTGCTCTCCATTCCCTGTCCGACATGCGGAGTTGATGCCGGTGAATTCTGTCTGCTGCACTCAGGTGGACCAAGCCCCGACCCACATATTGACAGGAAACTTGATGCAGTGAAGACGATTGAAGCAAGGACATTTCATCAGCCAGGCACGCCAGAATGAGCGTGCTTTGCGGCTAATTTTCTCCAGGACCAGATCTGTCCGGTTAGTGCGTTTGAACGAAGCCGCCCGACGGCGGACGCTACGCGTGAGGTAAGGGTTGCCGACAATCCACCCAGAACTCCCCTTCCACTTTCCACAACCCCGCTGCCCGAACGGTATCTACTGATGGCTCGGACCACCGGCTTTCGACTGCTCCGTCGCCCGGAGCTTCTACAACAACCGGAACCCAACTGTGAAATTCTCGTAACTGTGCATAAAGAGACAGTAGGAGTACTGGGCACCGCAGTATTCTCCGAGCCTCAGGAGTCCTGGAAAAGCGGTGGACGGTTGCCCACTGGACGATCAACCAGCAAAGCAAGACATCGTGCAAGGAGCTTTGATGAGCAATCTATTGGAGCTGGCAGTGAAAGCGCACGGTGGACTAGAGCGCTGGAGCAGGGTGAAGTCCGTAAGAGTTGCCGCATCGATCACCGGAGCGATTTGGTTCGTGAAGAGTAAGGGTGACGCTCTCAAAGACGTCATCATGACGATTGAGACGAAGAAAGAGCGCCTCACCACCGACTTCCCTGGCCAGGACAAGCGCTCCATCTTTGAGCCGGCCCGCATCGTCATGGAGAAAACGGATGGGACACTGATCGAAGCGCGCGACAACCCTGAAAAATCCTTTGAAGGGCAGCAAAGGTCTACGCCGTGGGATGACATTCATGTGGCTTACTTTTGTGGCGAAGCACTTTGGACTTATCTCAATACTCCCTTTCTTTATACACAGCAAGGATTCGCGACCGAGGAGATTTCGTCGATTCAGGTGGATGGTGAGACTTGGCGGCGATTAAAGGTGACCTTTCCGGACAGCGTCAAAAGTCACAGCCGCGAACAGATTTCGTGTTTTGGGCCCGATGGTTTGCTGCGCAGGCACGACTACACGGTTGATATCCTCGGCGGAGCAACTGGTCTTAACTATGCCTCGGAATACCGTGATGTCGACGGGATCATCGTTCCGACCAAGCGCCGAATTTATGCATATGAAGGCGACTATCAGCTTGTGAAGGAGCCCCTGCTCGTTGCCATCGACATGGGCGAAATTACTCTGGCCGAACAATCTCCGCGCACGCTAGCCGTGGCGCACTCAACCTGATCTCTAGGGCTCGGCAAAGCCGATTCGCGTGGCATCTATTGCACGTACTTCGAAAAGAAGAAGGCCAATCATGTCCATCGGGGCACTTTTCACTCCTCTACGGCTAGGCGCGATCCAGCTCCCCAACCGCATTGTGATGGCACCTCTCACGCGCATGCGCGCTGGCGCTAACAATGTTCCAACCGCATTGAACGCGGAATACTACGCTCAGCGTTCCTCAGCCGGCCTCATCATTTCGGAGGGAACCGCGGTCAGCGCTCAGGGGCAGGGCTATCCAAGTTCTCCAGGGATCTATACAACTGAACAGATTGGCGGCTGGCGCGGTGTCACCGACGCTGTGCATGCCCGTGGCGGGCGCATCATCATGCAGATTCAACACAACGGACGAAACTCGCATTCGTCGTTGTTGCCGGCTGGATCTTTGCCAGTAGCCCCTTCTCCCATCCCTCCCAATCTTCCTGGGTTCACAAAGGACTTCCAGCAAGTGCCCATTGAGGTTCCGCGTGCTCTGGAAACCGCAGAAATTCCGGTGATCGTCGCAACCTTCCGGCAGGCCGCCCTCAACGCGATCGAGGCTGGATTTGATGGAGTGGAAGTGCAAGGGGCAAATAGCCACCTGGTCGAGGAGTTCTTGGAGGACGGGACGAACCAGCGCGCCGATGCCTACGGTGGGTCGAAAGAAAACCGCGTTCGATTCCTCCTAGACATAGTTGATGAAGTTACGGCGGCGATTGGACCGGATCGAGTAGGCATACGCCTATCGCCCTTCGGGCAATACGGGGGCATCCGCGATAGCAATCCTCTGGAATTGTTCACATTTGTTGTTCAGGAGCTCGATAAGCGCCGCATTTCTTATCTGCATCTGATCGAGGCGAAGGGATCCGAAATGGGTTTAACTGACGAACTCCACGAAGACGCCGTGAACAATGCTGCGCTCTTTCGTGAGGTGTTTCATGGACCTCTTCTCTCCGCAGCCGCTTACAGCCCGGAGAGCGCCGCACTCACCATTGAAAAGAACCATGCGGACGCGATCGCCTTTGGTCGTCTCTTCATCGCAAATCCGGATCTCGTGAGGCGAATCAGGGAACACAAGCCTCTTAACGCCTACGACCGGTCTACTTTCTACGGCGGCGGAGAACATGGATACACAGACTATAAGACTCTTGGACAACAATCATTGGCGGCTGCAATTTAATGCTGAACATCGCGCAGCCAAATCCAACGGTTGAACGAATTTCTTCCCTGCTCGTCGGAGTCTGGACCTTGCTGACGTACACGGAAGAGAAAGAAGGATGCGAAGACACTCATCCATTTGGCCCTAAACCGGTTGGCTTTCTCATCTACACCCCGGATGGGTTTGTGTCGGCCCAACTCATGAAGCCCGGGCGTTCTGCTTTTCAATCTCGCGATTGGCATCAAGGAACGCCCGAAGAGTATGTGGAATCCGGAAGCGGATACATCGCCTACTGCGGTACTTACGAAGTCGACGAGACCAACGAGACTGTAACCCACATTCCCGGCGTTGCTCTTCTGCCCAATCTGATCCAGAAAAGGCAGTTGCGAGCACTGACGCTAAATGGGGACCGGTTAACTCTACGAACTTCAAGCGCTGCGGATGTCGAGGGAGCCCTGGTTACGAGTCACCTGGAATGGCAGCGGATTGCACGGACGCATCCTTAGCCGATGCCCGGTTAATGCTGTTGGCTTCGCAAGATTTGGCACAAAACACGAGTCAAAAAACGAAAAAGGAGAAATAAATATGGACACCATCACAGTGAAAGACGGGACTAAGATTTATTACAAAGATTGGGGTACCGGCCAGCCCATCTTTTTCCATCATGGTTGGCCGTTGTCGGCTGATGACTGGGACGCTCAGATGATGTTTTTTCTGGCGCACGGCTACCGGGTCATCGCTCATGATCGGCGCGGGCACGGTCGCTCCACTCAAACGGTGAACGGCAATGATATGGACACATATGCTGCCGACGTTGCCGAACTTGTCAAAGCGCTTGATCTCAAGAACGCTATTCACATCGGTCATTCCACGGGCGGTGGCGAGTTGACGCGTTATGTCGCCCAGCATGGTAAGGGGCGAGTCGCCAAAGCAGTGCTCATCAGTTCTGTTCCTCCGCAACTGTTAAAGTCGGACAAGAATCCCGACGGTCTTCCAATGGCGGTTTTCGACCAACTTCGGGACGGCACAGCAAACCACCGTTCCCAGTTTTATCAGGATATAACCATGCCCTTCTATGGCTTCAATCGTCCCGGCGCAACGATCTCTCAAGGCATTCGGGACAATTGGTGGCGCCAGGCAATGATGGGAGGAATCAAGGCTCAGTACGATTGCGTTAAGGCCTTATCGGAAACCGACTTTTTCGAAGATCTCAAGAGCATCGACGTTCCGGTTCTCGTGATGCATGGCGAGGACGATCAGATCTGTCCCTTTAAGGCCAGCGGAGCGAAATCGGTGAAGCTTGTGAAGCACGGGACGCTCAAAACGTATCCCGGGTTCCCGCATGGTATGCCCACCACCAACGCAGACCAGATCAATGCCGATCTCCTCGAATTCATCGAGCGAAAGGTGAGTGTCGTAGCCGCGTGACAATTCTCGGACAGCCCCAGGCTTCGGTTTCGAAGCCTGGGGCTGTGTTCGAGGTGTCATGCCTCGATCCACGCCGGGAGAGGTGGTCGGGCAGCGGTAGATCGGCGCTTCTCAGGAAACTTGCCGCTGGGATCAAGTCAAACAACAGCTTCGCGAGGACATGATGACAGCAAAAACGAGTCAGACGATGGAATCGACAAATAAAGCCCTCGTCCTGGAAGCTTTCGACACACTGTTCAACAAGCGTGATTACGTGGCGGCTGGGCACTTTTGGTCAACCGATTATATTCAGCATAGCGCCCACATCGCCTCGGGGCGAGATGGCCTGTTCGATCTAATCAAGAGTGCTCCGGCAACACTTAAGTACGAGTCAGGTACGGCCGTAGCCGAAGGTGACTTTGTTATCGTGCACGGGCGATACTCGGGTCTCGGCTTGGCTGCGAACTGGGTTGTGGCGGACATCGTTAGAATGAAGGATGGGCTCCTAGTGGAACACTGGGATGTAATCGAAGACGAAGCCACTCGTCAGTCGTCCAAAAGCCGCCTCCCTATGTTCGGCGATAGATTCGCTGCCTAACGGCTCAAGAATCACAGCATTCATGGCGGAAAACTCACCAATCTCGATCAGTAAAGAAGAAGTGCAGACATTTTATGAAGAATTCCTGCAGGCGCTAAAGTCCGGGGACATAACGGCACTTGAGCGGATCTACGCGGACGACTATCTGCTTGTGCGCCCGAACGGCAACACTTTCACGAAAGAAGAGATCCTCGATGACTTGCGCCAGCATTCCATGCGGTTCACTTCATTCCAAGTGCAAGACGTTCTAATTCGCACCATAGGGATAGTTGGCATTCTCACCGCTGAGGTCCGAAGTACGGCAGTCAGAGATGGCATAGAGACTAAAACGCACGCTATCCAGCTGGCAATCGTGTCGAAAGAAAACGCAAGAATTACGATTTCCCATTTTCAGTCGACGCATATGGTTGACCCGAAGTAACCAATATCTCCGCAATTGCTATCGATTCTGCTCGGAATACGGGCGATCCGGAAACAATTCCAGTCCAGAAGTCCGCTTGAGAGAAGTTTCACCCGATAGGTAACGAGAAACGCGCTAGCAGTGACGGTTAGATTGCTTGTGAAAAGCCGACTTCCCGTTACTAATTTCCACGGTGAGCGCATTGGCGATTTAGCGTCAACTCGGATTGCCCAGGAGTTCATTTCGCCGCGACGCAGGCAGCACAAGGGAGAAATTGAAGCGTTCCCTGCCGCACAAGCGGGCGAGTGGGCGGCAGAGAAAGCGAGCTTACGGGTCTGGAAGAACCCAAGGATGGTTTACCGCGACCGCAAACAACCGCCCGGCGCGATCGCTGAACCTCGTCTCCAAGTCAATCCCTCGGCCGTGAGCTTAGAATGAGCGAGACACAATCATTGATGAGCGAGCGAAGATCTTCAGACGTCTCAGCCGTCTGTTTGAAGCCAGGCACTGTGCTTACCAATAAATGCGCGGCCCTTTCTGCTGTCCAGGAGCTCTTTTTAAGCTTCCTCGGGGCAATGGGAGTGAGAAACCTCACTACGAGGTTTTCAAATTTGCGAGTCCCATAGCCGAAATTGCGTTCCACTAATTCCTTGAGTTCGGGTGAGGTTTTCATGGCCTCAATCAGTTGGATCACCCCTAGCTCGAAAGCGAGGCGCAGCTTCTTTTCGGCCGTATTGAGGGTTTCCGCCTTCTCTTCTATTTCGAAGATCTTCTCATCCACCCATTGCTCGTAAGCGCCCTTGAAAATCTCTTCCTTGTTTTTGAAAACCAAATACAGGGCAGGACGCGAGATGCCTGCAGCCTCCGCGATGTCATTCATACTGACGCGTTTATAGCCGTAGCGCAGGAAGAGGCGCTTTCCAGCATTCAGGATTTTGCCCTTCTTCTCCTCGCTCATCCATCAAGCATTGACAAATTTTGTCTAATTGTCAATACTGACAAGTAGACGTATTGTGTCAGATGTCCAAAGGGGAGAACGCACATGTCTTTGCTCGCAATGTTCAAATCAGCAGGGCCGACCGGCTTCGGTTACGGCTCGACCGCCGAGCAGGTCACTGAAGGGCTCTCACTCGCTGGCCAGACCATTCTGGTAACCGGCTGCAATTCTGGCATCGGGCAGGAGACGTGTCGCGTGCTCGCGCTGCGAGGCGCTCTGGTGCTGGGGGCGGCGCGCACAAAGGACAAGGCTGCGGCTGCGTGCGCGACGCTTCCCGGCAAGGCGGTCGGCTACTCCTGCGAGCTTTCAGACCCTTCGTCTGTGCGAGGGTGCGTCGCAGCGGTTAAGGCCGATGGTCATCGGCTCGACGCCATCATCTGCAACGCGGGCGTCATGATGCTGCCGAAGCTCGAGAAATCGCACGGTTATGAGCTGCAATTCTTCACCAACTACATCGGGCACTTCATGCTGGTGACGGGCCTGCTCGATCGGCTCAAAGACGCCGGCCGCGTGGTGATGCTCAGCAGCGAGGGGCACCGGAGCGCGCCCGTCGGGGCGATCGAGTTCGACAATCTCTCGGGCGACAAGGGGTACAAGCCGTTGAAGGCCTACGGCCAGTCGAAGATCGCCGACCTGCTCTTCGCCAAAGAACTGGAGCGGCGTTTCGCCGGCACCAAGAAGACCGCCTACGCGGTGCACCCCGGCGTGGTCGATACGAATCTCGTCCGTAACCTGGGGCCGGTGCTCAGTCGGGTGCTGGGGGCCATTGGGCGGCTCTTTCTCAAGTCCGTCGGCGAAGGCGCCGCGACTGAGGTCTTCGCCGCAGTGAGCCCGAAGGCAGTGCCCCTGGCGGGCAACTACCTCTCCGACTCTAACGTGATGAAGCCCCGCGCCGATGCAGAAGACGCCGCGCTCGCCACCCGGCTGTGGGCGGAATCAGAGAAGATCGTTCAGGCGCTCTGAAGACCAAGCTTTCTGCGCCTGGACTGCGAAACCACGGTCATAAAAGCCCTGAGGGCTTGTACTTTCTGAAACCACCCGCTTCACTCAAGAATTCCTAAGGCACACTATTCCTGCGTGGCGAGTTTTTGTTCGGTTCTATTGGGCCAGCTTCTCGTTTAATTGGCGCTATCAGGCCAATGCACTCATCGAGGATGATTTTCGCGCCAAGCGCCGATCGGTAAAGATAAACGCGCTTGTATTCACTGATCTGGCCAACTTCCTGGTGGGCTACGCGGAAGTTACCCGTTGGGAGAATGTTGAACGGCGCGTACATCTGCGGTGCTGTCATAAAAGCGTAATACTAATCGCGACGAATGGCGGCAAAATGCGAACGAAAGGTGAACAACGAAGGAGAAAGTGATTCGTCAGGTTTAGTCGCAACTAGCTGATTTCCTTCGATTAGGGCCAACTCCGGCAAGTTCTGATTAAATTGGTTGTTCGGCTGTTAACCGAAGGGTTGCTAGTTCGAATCTAGCCCGGGGAGCCACATCACCTCAATTCGTAACTAAGTTCCGCAACTAGCTTTCATTGTTTCCCATTCCAGCTGCCCATCGCAGTGGGCTTTGGGGATTCACTTCAAATCTTTGCACGCCTACATGTCGGTTAGCGCCATGTCGCGATTATTTTCAAACTAATTTGTGCGCGGCTCGTGAGAGCGTGGCTGTGCGCTGCCGGACAGCAGACTCTTCAATGATGTTTCGCTCATGGTTGCTCCCAAGAATCCGGCAAGCTCGGCCGGGCACACTTGGAATAGTTGCCGAGACCACGGTTTCCTCGCGGCTGTAGCCCCCTACCCCGCGAAAAAATCGTTGCCGAACGCAAGCCTCGAAGCATCCAAGCATCGGTATTAGGAATCGTTGACATTCAAAAACGGGATGATTATACTCCCCCGAAACGAGTACTTAACCGATTTAGCTCCGGGTGCACGGTGTATCGGCAACAGTTTGGGAGAGGAATCGCCATGGACTTGTTCAAGATTTCCCTGCGTGTTCTGGGATTGTTGGCATGCATGACTGTAGTTCTGTGTTCCGCGCACGCCCAGTACCGCGCTTCGATTCAGGGAGTAGTAACAGATCCGCAAGGCGGTGCAGTTTCTGGGGCGACCGTCACTTTGAAGAACCTGGGGACGAACCAGACGCTGACCGCTACGACCGACGCGAACGGAATTTACAACTTCAACGCTCTTCCGCCAAACCAGTACTCCCTCACCGTGGAGAAGGAGGGTTTCAAGAAGAAGATCCTCGATACTCTAGGCATCATCCCGGAACAAGCGAACGCCTTGAATATTCAGCTTGACCTTGGGGAGATCACCCAAAGTGTCACGGTGAGCGGCGATTCGACTCCACTCTTGGATACGCAGACCGCCTCAATCAACGGGGTCGTTACTTCGAACCAAATTCAGCACCTGCCGTCCTTTGGGCGGGACGTTTTGAAGCTCGCGCAGTTGGCTCCCGGTTCATTTGCCGATGGTGCGCAGGGAGGAGCCGGCGGTGACGGCTATAATATTCCCGGCACCCAGACGGGCGGAGGGCAGTCCGGTGGCGCGGACGGCATCTTCAAGACCGAAAACGGTGCGCAGGTCATTTCCGGCGGGCAGCAGAGCGAGAACAACGGCATTTCGATTGATGGCATCAGCACCACCAGCGTCGTCTGGGGCGGTGCAACGGTCATCACACCGTCTGAAGATTCCGTGGATAGCGTAAAAGTCGTTTCCAATAGCTATGATGCCGAGGATGGCCGCTTTAGCGGGTCCCAGATTCAGATTATTTCCAAGAGCGGCACCAACGACTTCCATGGCAGCCTCTTCTTTACGAACCACGAACCGGCCTTCGACGCATACCAGCGATTCAACGGGGCTGGCAATCCCGTAACTAAGGACGCCAATAAGTTCGACCAGTTCGGCGGCAGCGTCGGCGGCCCGATATGGAAGAACAAAATCTTCTTCTTCTTCAACTATGAGACGGTTCGCGAACCTTTCTCCCCGCTGCCAGGCAGTGGTTGGTTCGACACGCCGGCTTTCGACGCCTTAGCGCCTTCCGGAAGCATCGCCGCAAAGTTTCTCTCCTTTCCCGGTAACGGTGTAGTGGGAACCCTGGTTCCGAACCAGACCTGCCAAAATGCCGGTCTCGTCGACGCGGCCCATGCTACTGCTCAGGTTCCCGCAAACTGCGCGGAAGTCCCAGGCGGCCTCAACCTCGGCACGCCTCTGACCACCGGATTGGGTAAGCAGGATTTCGGCTGGTCTGATCAGAACCATCCTGGCTGCGGGGGAGCTGGCACCGGCTGTGGAACCCCTGGCAGTCCTTTCGGCACCGTGGCTGACATCGCGAACTACAACACCATTAACCCCACCAAATTTACGGCTACCCAGTACAATGGCCGCTTGGATGCCAATGTCACCGAAAAGGACCGCATCGGCTTTACTCTCTACTACGTTCCCCTGTCGAAAGATAGCCTCAACGGCAATCGGGCCTACGACGTCTTCCACCATTCGCAGATCAATGAAGCTTTCTCGGCTATCTGGGATCATACCTTCTCGCCGACCTTCCTCAACGAAGCCCGCGGCAATGCTGCCAGTTGGCGCTGGAATGAAATCGGTTCCAACCCGCAGGCTCCGGTCGGATTTCCCCAAGACAATATCGGTGGGACCGGCAGCCTTGGTATCAATTCGTTTGGGCCGAACGTCGGCAGCATCTTGAATCAGTGGACCTACACCTTCAAGGATGTGGCCACCAAGATTTACGGACGCCACAGCATTAAGTTTGGCGGCGAAATCACACGCCTATTTTATTTGCAAAACAACCCCAGCGATGGTAACGGGGTTCCAAGCTATAACTTCTTCAATATCTGGGACTTTCTCAATGATGCGCCACAGCGGGAGCAGGCGAACTTCAATCCTACTAGTGGATTCCCAACGACGCTTCGCCAGGACGACCGCCAGGATATCTGGGGCTTGTTCATCCAAGATGACTTCAAAATCCGTAGCAATCTGACTCTCAGCGTGGGCCTGCGCTGGTCCTACTTTGGTCCACTCACCTCCAAAGAGGGCAACCTGTTTACGGCCGTCCCCGGCGCAGGGCCGAATTTCTTCACCGGCCTGACCGTTCAGAGAAGAGCTTCCTGGAACGCGCAGAAGGACAATTTCGGACCCCAGATCGGTATTGCCTGGAGTCCGGCTTCGCTGTTCGGCCACGAGTTCAACAGCCGCCTGGTGATTCGCGGTGGTTACGGCCTCAGCTATAATGGACAACAAATCGCGATTACGGCCAACATCTTCCAAAATCCCGGGTTGGCGGTGTCTCCGAACTTGAGCCAGAGCGGCCCGGCCATCTCGACTTGCGCGCAGCCGCTGCCGAATTGCGGCATTTTGTATGCCCTTTCTTCGAGTCCGAACAATCTTACCGGCTATCCAGCGAACCCGAACACGATTTCGAGTTTTGGCCCGAATGGACTTCCAACAACTGGCTCCGTTGGCGTTCAAATCTTCCCCAGCACCTTGCCCACCACGCGCGTCCATCACTACTCGCTGGACACCCAATACGATCTGGGTCACCAATTCGTGGCGTCGTTGGGATATGAGGGAAGCCTGTCGCGTGACACCTACTTCCATGAGAACCCGCTTGCCGTCCCTGCAACGTTGGGCTTCGCCCTGAACCCGCAGATCGGCGGCAATGACTTCTGGAGTTTGAACGGCCGCGGTAACTATAACGCCCTGCTCGCTGAATTGAAGCATCAGTTCTCGCACCAGTTCTCGGCCGACACTCAATTCACCTGGTCGAAGTGCATGGACACCAGTTCCGCCCCGTTCTCAGAGCAGCCCTATCCGTTCAGCCCGAACCTGGATTATGGACGCTGCGACTACAACGTCGGCAAGGCGTTCAAGATCTTCGGCGTGTGGCAGCCGGTCTTCTTCCACGGCAGCAACAGCTGGATGGAAAAGGTCGCGGGTGGCTGGTCTCTCAGCGGCATCTTCAATCTCCACTCTGGATTCCCATGGACTCCTTTTGTGAGCATTCCGAACGGCGCAAGCCTGTATTGCGGGCAGTGTAATTACGGGTCGCTGTTCCCTGCCGCCAACCTCGGCGGCGCGGGCGGCAGCACCAGCAATGATGCATTCAAGACTGTCGCGAACTCGAACTTTCCCAAGGGTGGCGCCACGTATTTCTCGACGCCAAACCTTACCGGCGTCACCTTCACCGGCACCGCCTCCGGAACCGCGCTTCCTCCGTTCCCCCATGTGGCTCGCAATTCGCTAAACCTCCCAGGATATAAGGATGTGGACCTGACGCTGGCCAAGGCCTTTGGCATACCCAAAATGCCGGTACTCGGCGAAAACGCTAAGGTGGAATTACGAGTCGATGCCTACAACCTATTCAACAATTTGAACCTCAACCCGAATGCCATCTCGAACAACATCGCCAACGGAAACTTCGGCACGATTACGAACGCTCTTGCCGCCCGTGTCGTCACGCTGGGAGCCCGCTTCAGCTTTTAATCCACCACCCCGGGAGGCGTAGCTCGAAGTTGGAGGGCGCCTCCAGAACTTGATCGAGGAAGCTGTCAACGAGTAGTCGCAGAACACGCTCGTTGACAGCTTTTTTTTGCGGCTCTTAGGTTGCCTCCGATCCACCGTTCACATCCCCAAAACCGCCGTTCGACCCGCAATTTCGACCATTCCCTGAAAAAGACTTTACTCTTTCGCCAACCCAATGCTAGTATTTTCCATGTTTCGCCGCTGCCACGCCTTCCCTCGCCCGGCTCTTCTCGCTCGCACCAGGACAAGGCCTCTACGGGGACCACTTCTCCTAATCCGACAGCCACGAGTCACCCGTCGCCATTCGCTAAGTCCTGTAGAATCCGCACTTCCGCAAGACGCACCCATAACTCGTTTAGAATCCGCACTTCCAAAAATGCAGGACTTAAAACACTTTAGAATGAACACTTACGAAAAAAGGTGGGGGGAGGGGGGTAAATTGTTAACCAGCTATCCGACAAGGATAGCTGTCCTTAGGAGCGTCGCGACGAGGGACCTCTCTTCAAATCCGATGAAGGATTTCTGTCCCGGGCGACGAATCGGAGCGAGGGACCTCTCTGCACGCCCGGCAAAGGGCTTCAGTCCCGAGCCACCAATCGGAATTCGATTAGGTGGAGCGGAAACCCACCTTTTGCATCGCGGCCTGCGCTTCGGGATTTTTCATAAACGTATCCCAGACAAGACCGGTCCGGTGATTTTCCGCCATGACCATCGTGATGCCCAGGTCAATTCCCAGCACATCCTGATCGTACCAACCGTCCAGCGGATTGAAGGCATCCACGAAACCGTATCTGGCCCAGGCTTTTTCTTTGTAACGGCCGCGGATATTGCGCAGAACGCGCATGCAATCGTCGTAGAGAAAAGGAAGCGACCCGCCCGTGGCGCACGGGACGATGCTGCCGTCGATGGGCCCTTGCGGAGGGGGTCCGCCCCACGCCGTGTAGCCTTTCTCGTAATCGGAGGCGCTGATACCCCATAAGTTTTCGCTGTAGTCAGGGAATTTGTCGTGCAGCGAAAGGCAGAAGAGTTTGTGCGCTTTTGTGGCCTTGATGGAGTTTTCGAAATAGTCGGCGTAAGCGTCGCGCTTCTTGCGGAAATCGAACCACGCTTGCGAGTACTGGTGAGTGAAAATCGGATCGTCGCCGGAAATGTATTCAATGCCTTGGTACTTGATGACGGGACGCGTCCAAGCTTTCCACGTGTCCGGAGACAACGGGTGAGTGGGCGAGCCTATCCCGAGCAAGTAGATCATCATCAGCTCGCAATAGTGCTCCCATCGGGCCTTCAGGAAGCCCGATTCGGGATGCCAGCCCATGGAGAGCGTCGTGCCCCCGTTGAGCATCCACGGCCAATCGACGCGCTCGTAAATTTTTGTTGCGAGATCTTTTATTTCCTGGTCGGCAAAATATTGGCGGGCGGTCAGCACTCCGCAAAGAAGCAGAGAGGTGTCGATCGAAGAGAGTTCGTTCTTTTCCCAGCGCTCGCCAGTCTCCATGTGGATGAAGTGGTAGTAGAAGCCGTGCACGTTCTGCAGATCTTTCGCGAGAAAACGGAGCGTGTTTCGGACGCGTGCGAGGATATCAGCAGACTTTCCAAAACCTCGGCGGTCGCCGATGCACAAGCTCGTTAGCCCGAACCCGGTGGCTGCAATGCTGGAGAAGTCGCGAGTGTCATTGCCATTGGCCAGGGCGCGGTCTTTTACCTGGCCTGTTTTCGAGCTGGCTTCATTCCAGAAAAAATCAAACGCGGCGCGCTGGATTTCGTCCAGCAGCTTGTCGTCCGATCCCTCGTAGGGCTTGCCGGGAGGCTCGACGAATGTTTTCTGCGCGTCCGCGAAGCAGTCCAGTAGCGGCGCAAACGAGGAAGAGAAAAGTCCGAGACCGCCAAGCTTGATAACGTCTCTGCGGGGATACGAACGGTTGTCAGTCATTATCTTTTCTCTCGTCTATTTTTCATGGCGTTTAGCTCGTGGCGTTTACTTCGTGATCTCGATGGTTGCTTCAGAGCCGTGCGCGGAGTCCGGACTAATCCAGATTTTCGCGCGCGCCGGTTCGACGACATATTTGTTTTCATCGTCCCACAATGCAAAGGCGTCTGCACCCAAATGGAAAGTTACATGCTGCGTTTGACCCGCAGCAAGCTGTACGTGTTGGAATCCCTTGAGTGCGCGAATCGGCTGCGCCGTGCTGGTGCCTTCCAGTCGAATGTAGAGCTGAACGGTCTCCTCGCTCGCTCGCGTTCCGGTGTTGGTGATGTCAGCGCTGGCGGTTAGCTCAAAGTTAGATGTACGTTTCACGTCGCGAAGACCATCGTTCAATATTTTAGCGCTCAACTGAGCGGAGCTGGTTTGCGTCGGACCATAGGTGAAGCTTGTATAGGTAAGTCCGTAGCCAAACGGAAACTGCGGACTATTTTGCTCATCGATATAGCGCGATACAAATTTCACCGAGCCTTCCCACGGCGGCTTGGTCAGATCGGCGTTACCAGCCGGACGTCCGGTATTCAATTCGTTGTAATAGAGCGGCTCCTGACCGACAGCTCTGGGCCAGCTCACGGGAAGTTTTCCCGTTGGATTTGATTCTCCAAAGAGTGTGCGAACGAGAGCAGGGCCGGCCTGCACGCCCGGAAACCAAGCGGCAAGGACCGCGGGGACATGTTCGAACGCCCAAGGAAGCGTGAGCGGCCTGCCGCTGAACAATATTAGGACCACGGGCTTTCCAGTGCCTACAACCGCCTCCAAGAGCTGCTGCTGGCGGCCCGGCAGTCCGAGGTGTGCGCGAGACGCGGCTTCCCCTGTCATGTTAGGGCCATTCTCGCCGAGCGCAAGAATCACGGTGTCGGATTCCTGCGCGGTCTTGACGGCTTCCGCTGATTGCTCTTCCGATCCTTTGGTTATTTCGCTCCCCTTCGCATAGCGCACATGATCCGCTCCTAATTTCTGGACCAGCGCGCCGCGCAACGTGACCACGTCCTCTGGATGCCCTTGCGCAGACCATGAACCGAGCATGTCCGCGGCGTCATCCGCGAGCGGCCCGATGAGAGCGACATTCTTTATATCACCGGAAAGCGGGAGCAACGGCGCTCCGGCGCTTGACGGTGAATTTTTCAGCAGGACGAAGGAACGCTCGGCAGCCGTGCGCGCAAGAGCCACGCTCTCCGGCTGAAGCATTGCGCCTGCTTCCTGTTTTTCATCTGTGTACGGACGATCGAACAAACCCAGCGCAAACTTAAGGCGTAAGACGTGGCGAACCGCTTCGTTCATGTCCGCTTCGGGCACCTGGCCGGAGCGCACAAGATTCGCCAGAGTGTCGTGGTAAAAGCTGCTGACCATGTCCATTTCCACGCCCGCCAGAATCGCTTTTCGCGCGGCGGTTGCAGGATCATTGGCGATGCCATGCGGAACCAGCTCACCGATGGAAGTCCAGTCACTGTCCACGAGCCCCTGGAATCCCCATTCCTTCCGCAAAATTTGCTTGATCGTGAAACGATTTGCCGAGGCGGGCACTCCGTTCAGAGAATTGAAGGCAGTCATGATGGTGGCCGCGCCCGCATCGATAGCCGCGCGAAAAGGAGGCAAGTAGAATTCCCTGAGGGTGTGCTCGGAAATCTCGACGGAGTTGTAGTCGCGGCCGCCCTCGGCTGCGCCATAGCCCACATAGTGTTTTGGGCAAGCGGCGACACTATCCGGCGCGTTGAGTTGCTCGCCTTGGTAGCCGAGTACATAAGCCCTTCCCATCGCCGCGTCCAGGTAGGGGTCTTCACCAAAGCCCTCGGTCATTCTTCCCCAGCGCGCGTCCCTCGCGATGTCGAGCATGGGAGAAAACGCCCAGCGGACTCCGCTTGCGGAGGCTTCGCGAGCGGCTACGCGGGCCGCCCGTTGCACAATTTCCGGTTCCCAAGTGGCCGCCAATCCCAGCGGGATCGGAAACTCGGTGCGATACCCATGGATAACATCCAAACCGAATACGAGAGGAATCTGCAAGCGGGATTTTTCCATGGCCACGCGTTGAAAGGCGTTCGCTTCCCGCGCCGTCGTGATATTAAACAGGGCTCCGATCTGGCCCTTTTGAAGCATGTCGACATAATCGGTGCGTCCGGTTCCCGGTCCGGTGGGCTGTCCGGCTGAGTACTGAACCAACTGGCCGACCTTTTCTTCCAAGGTCATCTTTTGCAGTAGGGCGTCTATTTTTTTTTCAGTGGCGGAATTGGTGAGGCTGGAGCGAGCCGCCGCGTTGGCGGATGGCGGTGGAGACGCTGGCTCCTGAGCAAAAGCAAAATGGCAAGAGAGCACGAAGCCGGCGATAATTGCGAGGCGAGTGAGCGGGTTGAGCACGTTTTTAACAACTCCGATGGCGCCGTTGAACATGAAACAAGCCGTGTTTTTTCAGCGCAGAAAGTGGCAACAAGTTACTCGATTCCTGGCCAGTTGGGTATTGAGAAAGGTAACGATTTTCAATTCTGAGCCGCAGTCCGGTGCCAGCAACAAAATCCTTATTCTAGAGGGATTCGTGCAATCGTACCGGCAGATTCAGAATTCGGGATCCGGCCCTCCTGCGCTGCGGCAGCATAGTAAACCGATTTAGTACGATATACAAGCCAAGGACGCGCTTGACCGAACAGGGCTGCGTCTTGGTCCTTGTCCTCGGTGGTACGTTATGGGAGACTACCGCCCGGACCCCCTATGCCCCGTTCAAAAACGAAGGGCCCCCCCGTCGCGCGGAAACCTTCCGGAGCGGGCGTGAGCCTGAAATTTCTCGCCGAGCACCTCGGCTTGTCTCAAGCTGCGGTGTCTTTCGTAATCAATCGTTCGCCAGCCGCAAAATCGATTCCGCATCGTACCCAGGAGCTGATCCGCGCGGCGGCCCGGGAGCTAAATTACAGGCCCAATCATCTCGCGAGATCGCTGCGGCAGCAGCGAAGCTTCACCATCGGCGTTGTCGTTCCGGAGATCAGCGAGGGATACGCGGCTCTAGTGATGTCTGGCATCGAGGACCACCTGCTCCAAGAGGGTTATTTTTATTTTGTGGTCAGCCATCGCCATAGAAATGAACTCATAGAAGAATATCCTTTGCTGCTGCAACAGCGCGCCGTGGAAGGTTTGATCGTTGTGGACACGGTGCTCTCCGAGAAAGTGGATGTTCCCAGCGTCGCTGTTTCTGGACATCGGGATGTACCGGGAGTCACAAACATCGTCCTCAACCACTCGCGAGCGGCTTGCCTGGCGCTGCAACATCTTGCAAATCTCGGGCACCAGAAAATGGCGTTCATTAAGGGACAGGCATTCAGTTCTGACACTGAAGTACGCTGGGAAGCGGTACGCGCGGCGGCCGAGAAAACAGGGATCGACGTCAGGGAGCAACTGACAGGTCAGCTCGAGGGTGAATCGTCTTCGCCGGTGCTTGGGTATCAGGTAACGCAAAAGCTTCTGGCGAGCGGAGAACCGTTCACGGCGTTATTTACTTTTAACGATATTTCCGCCATCGGAGCGATTCATGCGCTGCGAGAAGCTGGCCGACGCGTGCCAGAGGATGTCTCCGTCGTGGGGTTCGACGATATTCAAAGCGCTGCGTTCCAGAATCCGGCGTTGACCACAGTGCGACAGCCATTACGCGAGATGGGGATGATCGCGGCGGAAATTCTCCTGCGGCGGATTACCGCGCCCGCGAAGACGCCGCATCCCAAGGAAATTATGGTCGAGCCTGAATTGATTGTGCGAGCCAGCACGGCTCGTCCTCCGAGCGCTTAGGAACGCCATCGAATTGCGCGTAAATTTCAGCGTGGTTTAAGGCGCGAAGTTGACAGCGCGATCGTATCCGGTCATTTCCAAATAACCGACGCCGCCTAGAGGAACGTTTCCGCGGCGGCCTGCCAGAGCGACGGCTCCCTCCCAGTAGGACGGCGCGATTTCCGTCTTTCCGGCTAGTTCTTGTGCGGCCAGAGATGTGTGTGCCTCAAGCTCGATCTCTAATTTTGGAATCACAATTTTCCACGCGATAGGGTAGGTGGCGTGAGTTACGGGGCTGGTCCAGTTTTGAGCGAGCGGTTGGAGCGTAAAGTCGGCCGCTCGCAAGTGCGTCGATTTGCCCTGGGCATCCACATACGTGCCGGAAGAAAATGGATCGAGCGAACCGTCCTTCCGGCGGATGTGAAAGAGCATCAATTCGGTGTTGTCTTCCAGTTGCAGGCTCAGCCAGTCCCAGCCGACTTGGCCGGGTTCCAGCTGGTGGGTGAAGAACTCGTGGTCCATCCAGACGAGGCCGGATACTTCGGATGGCTCACCGTTTAGTTCGAGATGGCCCATCGCAGTCAGTCGAGTCAGGGAAATGTAGTAGGAGGCGTGACCCGCGCCTTCCGATTTTTGACTTACGCCGTTTTCACCATGAATTACAGGTAGTTTTTCCGGATGGAGCGTGAGATGCAATTGGAACTGCTTATCAATGGCCTGTAGTTTTTGATCCGATCCCTCCCACTTAATTTCCCAGTTGCCATTCCAGATGCGGGCACTTGATTCGCTGACGCCAGCAATCCCCGGGCCGGCGCGATTGATTCTTTCCGAGTGATAAAACTTCTGGCCATCCAAATCGCTAAGCGCGAGATGCGTGAGATAGATATCCTTCACAGCCCAAGTAGCCGATTGAGCCGGATCGCGGCTGACCGCTTGGCGGAAAAAAGTCAGTTCGAATCCGTAATGATGGCCGTTTGGTGATTTCAGATTTCCGGTGTAGTACCACCACTCTGTCTGAAAGTCGGGGTGATCGAAATAGTCTCTGGGAAATTCGAAACGATAACCGGGTACGGCTGTACGGTATTGCGCCGCGAGCGGATGGAGAATCAAAAGCGCCGCTGCGAGAGCTGCCAGCCTACTCCTCATGGACGGCCTCGAGCGGATTTAACCGTACGGCGACTTGGGCGGGATACAGACCGGCGAGCACCGTGGCCACGTAAACCACGCTGATGGCTCCCAGCAAAACCGCGACCGGCCAATGGAATCGAATCGTCCAGCCGAAAGACTGTTTGTTTATGACATAGATGAGGACGAGCGAGAGTGCGAATCCAAGTGCGAGTCCCGCGAAATTCGCGAGCAAGCCAAGCAGGCCGGCTTCGACGAGAATCTGTTTGCGCACCTGGCCGGCTGCTGCGCCGAGAAAACGAAGCAGCCCGAGTTCGCGCCGCCGGTCGATGACCAAAGCGAGGAGCGCTCCGGCAATGCCCATCACCGCGACAATTATTGCGACGGCCTCGAGCGCATACGTGATGGCAAAGGTGCGGTCGAAAATGCGAATTGCCTCGGCGCGCAAATCGCGGTTTGAAAACAGCAGCACGCGATAGCTTGCGGAAGCCTGTGAGATTTCTTCGCGCACGGTCTCGGCCGTTGCATTGGGAGCGAGGTAGATGGCCAAATTCGACGGAGCGGGATCCGGCAGATAACGCAGCATCGTTTGACGGTCCATCAGAATGCTGCCGCGCTCGCTTCCGTAGTCATAGTAGACATCGACAATACGAAACGATGGACGCGCGGCTCCCAGGGCGAGCGTGATGGTATCGCCCGTGCGCACATGATGTTTGTAGGTGAATGGCTCGCTGACTAGCACGGCATCAGCCCCACGAATCTGCGACAGGACTATATCGGCTGGCCGGCCTGAGGAAAAATTCGATCGATGGTCCGAGCGGAGAGCGCTCAGATCTACCGACGCTAATGTTGCGGGCATTCCGTCGTAGCTGATCTCATAAGCGCGCAGCTGGTCGACTCCCGCGACGCCCGGCAGCTTGCCGATTTTGTCCGCCAATTCCAGAGAAACTATCGGATGGCGGTCTGGCGCGGGATTGCCTGCGGGCCGGAGATAGAGGTCGGCGGGGAGGCGGTCGTTCATCCAAATTAGGACGGTTTCCCGGAAACTGCCGACCATGATGCCGACGGAGGTCATCATCGCGATGGCGGTGCTGAGCGCGCCTACCAGGACGGATGAGCGGCGAAGCGAAGCCGAGAGACTCTGCGATGCCAGCAGGGCTTCGACCCCCAGGACTTTTCCAAGCCAGCGGGAAGAACCGGAGAGGAGCGCATTCGTGAAAGCCGGAATGGCCAAGGCCGAGGCGACGACAAGCAAGACCGCAGCGAGATAACCAAATACCGGTTTACCCTCGATCGCAGGAACCCGTGACGCTGCCGCGGCTGCGATTGCCACAAATAGGGCGAGCCAGAGGTCGCGCGATTTGTGGACACGCGCCATGTACTCGCGCCTGCCGCGCGCCATGGCTTCCACGGGCGAGACGAGCGAGGCTTCGCGGGCGGGTGAGTAGGCGGAAATAATCGCGACGCCAACGCCGATGACGAATGCGAGAACAACGGACCATGCGGTCAGTGCGATAGCTCCCGGACGGCTGCTCACATAGAGCGACTCGACGGTGGCGGACATGAGTTTTACCGCGAAAGAGGCCATTACGCGGCCTACAGGGAGCCCAAGCGCGGCTCCGGCCACTCCGAAAAAAGCTGCCTCGCCGATGAAAGCCGCGAGGACTGCGCCGCGGCTTGCGCCGAGGGCGCGCACGATTCCTGTTTCTGGACGGCGGCGCACGACCGAGACCGAAATCGTGTTGTAGATGAGAAAAGCGCCGACAATCAGCGCAATGTAACTGAGCAGGCGCAGATTCCATCGGAAGGCGGCAAGCATTCGACGATTTTCGTTTGTGCCCGTGCCCGCAGCTCGCACTTCCACGCCGGCGGGTAAGGCGGCGCGCACGCGCTGCAGCCAGTCCTCGAGACTCGGTGTCTCTGGAACCTTTAAAAGTATGCGGTCGACGCGGCCGAACCGATTCAGAGCGCGCTGTGCTGCGGCGAGATCCATCACGATGGCAGATTCGCTGCCGCTCGAATCTGGGTAGACGCCGCGGACCGCGTATTCGCGGACTTGATCATTGAGCAGCAAGCGAAGCTTGTCGCCAGGCTTTCTTCCCAGGCTCGCGCCCACCCAAATAGCGTCGGTATTCTGCAAATACGGACGCGCATCTTCAGACGACGCAGAACCATCACTCGAGCTGGAACCGAAGATCACGCCACTCCTTTCTGAGTTGGCTTCTGAAACCAGGTCGAGACCGATGAGCGGAATGGTTTGCTGCGTGTCTGCGATGACGGCCGAATCTTCGATTCGCGGCGAAACACGAATGGAATAAGGAAGGGTCGCTATCGTTCCCACAACTGCCTCTGGCACGCCACCCGACGCGATGACTTCCAGATCGTTGTCGCCAGCCAGAGTTTCCATCGAGGCGCGGAAAGAACCGGTGGCAGCCACTCCGGCAAGATCGATCGCCAAGACCACGGCAACGCCAAGGGTGACGGCGAGAACCGTCAAGATGGCGCGCACTGGCTCCTGCAGTAAGGGGCGGAGCATCAAGCGGTAAAAGAGGAATAGGCGTCCCATATTAGCGGCGGGTGATCTCTTCTATTTTTCCGTCACGCAAGCGCACTATGGCGTCCGAGAGCGCAGCGGCTTCCGCGCTATGCGTGGCCATGAGAGTAGCGATGTTTAGTTCGCGCGTTAGGCGCTTCAAGAGATCGAGGATGAGATTGCCTGTCCCCGTATCGAGATTGCCCGTCGGTTCGTCGGCTAGAAGAATGGCGGGCGATTGAACCAGAGAGCGCGCAATGCCTACGCGCTGCATTTGCCCGCCGGAGAGCTGGTGCGGATAGCGGTCGCCAAGTCCCTCGAGTTCAACCCAGGCAAGTTTCTCTTTGGCGGCAGCGCGGGCATCGGGCTTTCCGGCGAGAAGCAGCGGGAGCTCGACGTTTTCAAAGACCGTCAGCGTGTGGAGAAGTTGGAACGATTGGAAAATGAATCCGACTTTTTCGCGGCGCAGCAGGGTCAAGCCAGCGTCTTTTAGTGTGGACGTATCGACGCCATCGAGCAGCACGCGGCCCGATGAGGGAAAATCCATCGCGCCGGCGAGATTAAGCAGCGTCGATTTCCCGCAGCCGCTGCGCCCGACCAGGGCGACGAATTCTCCGCGGTTCATCTCCAGCGAAACATCGTCCAGCGCGTGGACACGAAGGCCGTCGGTGAGATAGTCCTTACTGACATTTCGGAGCGAGACGATGGCCATAACTAATGATGTAGCTATTGCAGGACAATTTGCCAGCGACGAGCCGCGCCGGGCGCAGAGTCGCGAGTCTGTCGAGCGGCCAATCACCCATTGAGCCTTGTCGCGCCCTGTTATAGACTGCGCACGCAGAATTCCGGCTGCGGGGCGGCAGGGATTCCACGTTGCTGCGCGCACTCATCAACCAGGGACTCGTGCGCAAAGCGTTCTCGCGAAGGCAAGATCAACTGAGCAATAGATCCCAACCGGCGCTTGCCGGCGCGTGCCGAGGAGGAACGGATGCTGTTTGCATCGGAAGTCACGGTTGCACATCAGAGCGTAGCCACCTTGGATCTCGTGATCATCGGGATCTACTTCGCCATTGTGTTTGGCATCGGGATGTATTTTGCCAGGAGGGAACGATCCTCCGAAGAGTACTTTCTTGCCGGCCGCGACATCGGGTGGTTCTTCATCGGCGCTTCCTTATTCGTGTCGAACATCTCGACAGAGCACTTTATCGGTTTGTCGGGCACCGGAGCTTCGTCCGGACTGGCGGTTGGACATTTTGAGTGGCTCGCCTGCCTGATCCTGCTGGTTCTCGGCTGGGTGTTCGTGCCTTTCTACCTGCGCTCAAACGTGTTCACCATGCCGGAGTTCCTCGAGCGCCGGTTCAATCGAAATTGCGCCGTGTATCTAGCCGCTATCTCGATCATCGCCTACATTTTCACAAAGATCTCCGTACAACTGTATGCAGCGAGCGTTGTTCTCGAGCGCGTGGCCGGCTGGTCGCTTTGGAAAACGGCGGTCGTTCTGGTAATCGCCACCGGCATTTACACCGTCGCTGGCGGGCTGGCTGCGGTCATCTATACGGATACAGTCCAGACTTTGATTTTGATTTGTGGCGCTGTCGCGCTGACGCTCATCGGTCTTCATCGCGTAGGCGGTTTCGAACACCTGCGGACCATGGTGCCCGCCAGTTACTTTCACATGATGAGGCCGTCGACCGATAAAGATTTCCCGTGGACAGGCATATTTTTTGGCGCGCCGATTCTTGGGATTTGGTATTGGTGCACCGATCAGGTGATCGTGCAGCGCGTGCTTTCCGCGCGCGATGAGGGGCACGCGAAATTAGGCACCATCTTCGCCGGCTTTCTGAAAATTCTGCCGGTTTTCATGCTGGTCTTGCCGGGCATTATTGCCTTCGCGCTTTTCCCGGAGCAAGTGAAGAAGCCCGATTTTGCATATCCGACGCTCATCCTGAACTTGCTGCCAACTGGCCTTGTCGGTCTGGTCATGGCGGCCCTGCTCGCGGCAGTTATGGGCGCGATGAGCTCGGTGTTCAACTCCGCGTCTACGCTCGTGACGTTGGATTTTTACAAGAAGATTCGTCCGCAAGCTTCCGAGAAACAACTCGTAAATTTCGGCCGCATTGCCACTGGCTTCATGGTCTTGCTTGGCTTGCTATGGGTTCCTTTTATTCATTACATCAGCAGCCAGCTTTACATTTATTTGCAAAGCGTCCAGGCGTATATCAGCCCACCCATCTCCGCCTGCTTTGTTTTGGGAATCTTGTGGCCGCGTCTGAACGGCTCTGGCGCGATCACCTCACTGCTGACCGGCTTCGTTTTGGGCGCCACGCGATTCATTCTCGAACTTGCTGACCGCGCGGCTGGCGGCCATTTCGAGTCTCCCGTCGTTCGTTGGATCATCGACATGAATTTCCTGCACTACGCGATTTTCATGTTTGTGGTTTGCTCACTCGTGCTTGTCTCGGTCAGCCTGATGACCAAAGCGCCTGACCGCAAGCAACTTGCCGGGCTGACGTTTGCCACCGTCGACGACAAAATCGAGACCACCGTGGTTGGCCAGTCCCAGCGCAAACCAGCGCACGAAACACCCACCGAACGTCGCATCAACGTTTTCGCCAGTCTTCTTTTGCTTGCGACCGTGATCGGATTGTGGATTTACTTCCGTTAAGAGCTGTTGCGAACGGGAAACGAATGAAAACTTCCGCTATCCGGGCCTTGAAGCCTAACGTCACTCAGGAAGAGGCAGTCCGTTTCTTCCGTTCCGGCATCTTCAGCGCGGTTTATTGGAAGATTCGAAGGGGACCGCTGCAACGGATCGCAGACGCTTACGTGCCGTTCTGGATTTATCAGGTGCGCTACGAAATCGGCCGCGCGAGAAAGACGCGTTTTTTCGCTCTAGACGCGGTGCATGGCGAACTCGATCTTTTCGAGTTTCCGCGGGTTCCCGCGGACGAGGAACTTGTCACGATCGAAACGCGGAATCAGCTAGTTCCACGTTTGCATCCGGATGCCGCGGAACATCTCCTTCGAACGAAAGTTCTGCGAGTGCTTTTCCAGCAGGGCTTTTTCAAGTTGCGCGCGCTGAAAGTGGAAATAGAGCGCATGCCCAATGAGATTCATCTGCCATATTGGTTGGGCTTTTACGGAAGCAATGGGGCGGCAAAATGCCGCGTCATGGACGCAGTGCGCCGCCGCATCGAAGGCGGAAAGGCCTCCTCTTTTTTTGAGGAGTGGCTCGCGGCCTAGCCCAAAATACTGTCCGTGCCAGCCGGCGCCCAGGTGCATTCTAGTCGAAGATTCTTCCGCCAGACCCGCGAAAAGGGGAATAGCATGTCACGGCTTGCAAGATGGACGGGAATCGGCATGCTGCTCTGCTTGTTCAGCGCGAGCAGCGCAGCGGCGGCGGGTTGGCAGCACGTCGGAAACGTGCAGCGAGTGGAGAAACTTCAGGACGGCGTTGAATTGACGGCCGGTTCCGCCAAAGTGCGCATCACGGTCTTTCGTGACGGCGTGATCCGCGTTCGCCTCGCGCCGCAAGGTTCGTTTCCTAAAGATTTTTCCTGGGCGGTGATCGAATCTCCTGACCCTCCTGCAATCAACCTCGAAGACGGGAAGACTGATCTGCGCATGACTGCAGGCTCCGTCGTTGTCATCGTCAAGAAGACGCCCCTCCTGATCACGTTCGCGGATTTAGCCGGCAATGTTCTTCTTGCAGACGAACCGTCCTTGCCCATGGCTTGGGATGGCACATACGTCCACGGCTGGAAGCGCATGCCCGCCGAGGAAAATTATTACGGCCTCGGCGATAAACCAGGTCCCATGAACCGCCGCAACCACGCGTATACGATGTGGAATACGGACTTTTATGGCTGGCAAGAATCCGACGATCCGCTGTACAAGACGATTCCTTTTTTCATCGGCATTCACAAAGGCACGGCCTACGGCCTTTTCTTCGACAACACCCACCGCAGCAGCTTCGATTTCGGAAAAGAGTCGCCAGATTATTTCTCATTTGGAGCCGAGGGCGGCGAGCTGAACTACTATTTTTTCGCTGGTCCCGAGCCCAAGAAAATTGTCCAACAATTCACCGCGCTTGTCGGTCGCACGCCTCTTCCGCCGCTCTGGTCGCTCGGCTACCAACAGAGCCGCTACAGTTATTATCCCGAAGCGCGCGCTCGCGAGGTCGTTCGAACATTGCGCGAGAAAAAAATTCCCTGCGATGTCATTTATTTTGACATCGACTATCAACAGGGCAACGCCCCGTTTACTGTCAACCGCGAGTACTTTCCCCATTTCGAGCAAATGATTTCAGATTTTCGCGCCGTGGGCATGCGCACCGTTCTTATCACCGATCTGCACATCAAAAAGGATCCCGGCCACGGCTACCTTCCGTACGACTCCGGAATCAAAAACGATGTCTTCGTCAAAAATCCGGATGGCTCGGTGTATGTCGGCAAAGTTTGGCCCGGCGACAGCGTGTTTCCCGATTTTACGCTGGCTCGCGCGCGCGACTGGTGGGGCGGCCTCTTCAAGGATTTCGTCAACATGGGCGTCGCGGGTTTCTGGAATGACATGAATGAGCCGTCCGTCTTCGAGACTCTCACAAAAACCATGCCGCTCGATGTTGTCCATCGTCTCGATGACCGCACAACTCTCGATCATCGCGCCATTCACAATGTCTATGGGATGGAAAACGTTCGTGCCACTCACGACGGCCTTCTCAAGCTGCGGCCTGACGAACGGCCCTTCGTGCTAACGCGAGCGGCCTATGCCGGCGCCGAACGTTATGCCGCCACGTGGACCGGCGACAACAGCGCCACCTGGAACCACATCGGAATGAGCGTGCCGCAGATCATGAATCTTGGGCTTTCCGGTTACTCGATGGTTGGCGCCGACGTCGGCGGCTTCGCAGGCTCTCCGCCAGCCGATCTTCTAACGCGCTGGTACGAGTTGGGCGTGTTCTATCCGATGTATCGCGATCACGCTGCGAAGGGCACCGCAGACCACGAGCCCTGGGCCAGCGGCCCCGAGCAGGAAGCGATCCGCAAGCGCTACATCGAGTTGCGTTACAAGCTGCTTCCTTATATTTACACGGCGATGGAAGAAGCCTCGCGCAGCGGCGTGCCGCTCATGGAGCCAATCTTTCTCGAATACCCCGATGCGCAGGGGCTCTACGGCGAGGACCATGAGTTCCTCTTCGGTCGCGATCTCTTCGTCGCGCCCGTCGTCACCGAAAAGGTTGACGCAGAGGACATTCATCTGCCTCCGGGCGATTGGTACGATTTCTGGAGCACGGAAATACATTCGAGCAAGGACCAAATCTCTTTGCGTCCAGCGCTCGCGGAAACGCCGCTTTACGTCCGCGCAGGAGCGATCATTCCCATGCAGCCTGTCGTGCAAAGCACCAACGAGAAACCGGATGGTCCGCTTGAGCTGCGCGTTTATATGGGGAATGACTGTCACGGCACGCTTTATCAGGACGACGGGCACACGTTTGCCTATCAAAAGGGAGACTTCCTGCGCGTGAATTTCACTTGCGAGGTGTCTCCGCGCGACATGACCGTAAAGAGCAGCATCGAGAAAAATTCCTACAAGCCATGGTGGAACAGCGCGCAACTGGAAATTTATGGGGCGGGAGCCGATCCGAAGCAAGTCCGCATCGGCGATCAGTTGATTCACGACTGGCGGTATGACGCCCAGGCACACCGCATCACACTTACCATTCCGGACGCTCTCAAGAACTGGAATGTTCGCCTGACGTTTTGATACTTCAGTCCACGAGGAATATCGAAATGGATTCCGCGGGCATGGCGAGGCGGACTTCCCCGTTCGATACATCGGCTCTTGCCTGGCCCAAAACGCGCGTAAAGCCCGCCGCGCTTTGGCCCGGAGTGTCGGCGAGAGGAAATTTCAGCTCCCGAGGTTCTGCCGAATTGTTGAAGGCTACAAGCACGCGTTCTTCTTCCGTCTCTCGCAAAAACACGTAGGACGTTTCATCTGAGAAGAGGTGCGACAGCTTTCCGCTCTGCAAAGCGGGATGTTCGCGCCGCAATCGCAACAGCGTTTGCACATAAGAGAAGATCTCTTGCTGCTCCGCCGTGCGCCCTCCCGCGGTGAAGGCACTCTTCGAATCGCCAGGCCACCCACCTGGGAAATCGCGCCGGTTGTCGGGGTCTCCGCCGCCGGGCATTCCGATTTCGTCCCCGTAATACAACTCGGGGATGCCGCGCAGCGTCAGCGTCAATCCAAACGCCAGCTTTTGTTTTGCCGGCGAACTGCCATCCGCGCTCGCAAAGCGCGGCACGTCGTGATTAGCGAAAAATGTCACCAGCTCATCTGGATGGACGTACAGCGAATCGTGACGCAACACATCTGCGATGCGGCCCACCGGCTCGTCTCGCAAAAGAACATCCCGCAGCGTGAAGTACATCGAAAAATCGAAGAGGGTGCTCAGACCGGAGTCGATGCCGTCGAATCGTTTCTGGCCGCCCCCGAAAAACGAGGTGACGCTCGGATCCGGATGAAAGACTTCGCCTATCGTCGTCAGATTTGGATAGATATGGTGAAGCTCCGCGTGCCAAGTCGACCAAAACTTTCGCGGAACATACGGAAACGTATCCAGTCGATAGCCGTCCAGTCCCGAAGTCTCCGCCCACCAAATGCTGTTTTGCAGAAGATATTCGGCCACCACGGGGCTTTCCGTGTTCAAGTCGGGCAGGATGTTGAAGAACCAGCCGTCTGTCAGGTTTCTTGACAGCCGCCGCGGCGCGTGCGGGTCGACAATTGCTTCGAAAGGATCATTGGCAATGGTTTGTTTGTCCGTTTTGCCGTAGAAACCGCCGCTGAGACCAGTGCGGGTATCCATGTGACGCTGTTGCGTCCCGTGGAACCACTCTGGCAGAGGCGGCTCGGCAACCCAGGGATGTTTCGGCCCGACGTGGTTCGGCACAAAGTCAAAAAAAATCTTCATGCCTTGCTTGTGCACCTCCGCGACGAGTTCTTGATAGTCCCCAGTCGTTCCAAGATGCGGATCGACCGCGTACAAGTCTACCGCGCCATACCCGTGATAGTCCTGCGCTGAACCGTTTTTCAGGATCGGCGTGAGCCAAAGTGTGGTCACGCCGAGATCCTTCAAATACGGAAGATGCTCGCGAATCCCGCGCAGATCTCCGCCATGATAAGCGCGCGGATTCGAACGATCATGCGTACCCCGGGCTTCGACCGGTTCATCATTCGCTGGATCGCCATTCGCAAAGCGGTCCGGCATGATGAGATAAATCACGTCTTCGGGCGCAAGCCCTTGAAATTTTCCGAGCTTTGCCGCGCGCGCCGCCAGCGGCAGCTCAAACGAAGTTGTACCTATCGGAGTTGTGACGCGGCACACGGCGGTGCTCGAGATTGTGTCTGGCCCGATCTTCACCCATACGAACAAGTAGTCCCCATGGTTGGTTGCCTGTGTGCGCTCAACCAAAATACTCGGCAGATTGCAGACAACTCGTGTGGCTTCGAGATTATGACCAGAAACCAATAACATGACTTCCGGAGTCAGGTTAATCCACCAGGAGGGAGGCTCTACTTTGGTTACTAGCGGTGCATTCGCATTTTGCACCGGCGATGGTTCGCTCTGACCCGGCAGAACGGTGGAACTCAAGGCGAGAGCAGCCGCAGCAAATGAGAGAATTCGAATTTGCTGCTTGAGAACCAATGGCCAGAGTAAAGAAACGGAGGTCTTCACCCGAAAAGCATAGGAAAAAAGCAGGCTTGGCGCCAGTGTTCTGTCCGGTGGCGCGGAGCGTCTAACTAGTTCTCGAATACAAGTTTGCCAAACGACTCAGGAACGTGAAAATTCGGCGCCGGCGATCCCGTCGGCCGCCACGCCGAGTAAAAACGCGGCTCGGAAGCTCCCTCGACACGAAAAAAATTGACACGCCAGGCTTTCGCCGGATCGAATCGCGCTGTCAAACTCTTCATGGGCAACGCCATTTCTGCCATCCATGTTTTGCTCTGCTGATCGACCTTGACGCGGCGCATCAATCCGCTCCGCAGGTCGCGTTTTTCTCCGGGCCCGATCTCCAGGTCAATCCAGAAGCCGTTTGGGCTCACCTCAATCTCTTTGTAGCTCCGCGCACCCGATCCCGGCGGCTGCAGAAAAACCTCGGCGACGTCGCGCTCCCAGAGCTGGTCCCGCCTCCCATCCGGTTCGGCATCGGCGAATACGTTGATGCTCCGATAGCGGGCCAGAAATCGCAAATAAAGAGCATCTTTCGTCCACTGCAGTCGCACCTCTGTTTCTCGCAATGGATCGGCGTTCCTGCCCTGCCAGTCGCGGTCAAAACGTATCGCCGGGACGTTGCCCCACGAGGCATGCTCCGGAAATCCTTCCGCATCGATCCGGCCGGCAAATTGTAACGCCGTCGCCGCACCGGCTTCGCGAGCTGAAGATGTTTTTCCCGCCACCACGCAGTGCACCCCGCGCGACATAGGAAAGTCGTAGCCCAGCATACCCGCAAAAGGAAATGTTGTATTCAGGAAACGGCCTCATGTGCGGAGAACGCCAAGAAATAGTGGACTCATTCCCAAAGAGGCGCTGGCAAGGGGCAAACCTTTTGCGCACGCGCCTTCGCTGCTCCGCGGAGCGTGAAGCACCCTCGTGGTAGCATCAAATTCGGTCCTTTGTCGTCGCTTCTGACGACATTTGAGCGGCCGTTTCCAAGGAGAGCGGGACATGATTGAGCCTGTTGAAGCGCAAGACTATGTGTCACGACCCGAGCGACGCACGCCAGAGCAATTCGAATACATCAAGATGCGTATCGACGGCAGCGTCGCGCGATTGACACTCAACCGTCCTGACCACAATCTTCTCAATGAAGCGTTTCTGCGCGAACTCTCGGACGGAATCACCATCGCGGGCCAGAGCCCCGAAGTGAAACTCGTCGTTCTCGATTCCGCATGCAAGGTATTTTGCGGCGGCATCGACATCGGTGAGTACACTTCCGAGCGCGTTTTTCAAATGCTCGACGCGTTTCATGGGGCCTTCACCGGTATGATCGATGTGGGCAAGCCTGTGATTTGTGTGGTGAATGGGCCGGCTATCGGCGGCGGCGCCGAACTCGCCGCTTTTGGCGATCTAGTGATTGCCACCCCGAAAGCGCGTTTCGCGCAGCCGGAGATCTCCATCGGCATATTCCCGCCGCTTGCTTCGACCATTCTTCCCTTTCTTGTTGGACCTAAGAGAGCGTTGGAAATCATCCTGACTGGAGAAGCCATCACCGCGGAACACGCTTTGGAGTTAGGTCTCGTAAACCGCCTCGTCCCCGAAGCCAAGCTCGAACAGACCGTGAATGATTTGATCGAGCGCATCACGGCGCACTCTGGTCCGGTGTTGACCATGGCCAAAAAAGCAATTCTCGGCGGCATGGGCCTTTCGCTGCGCGACGGTATGAGAAATTCCATGAATATTTTTCTCAACGAGCTTTATCGCCTCGAGGATTCTCAAGAGGGGCTTCGCGCACTCGTCGAAAAGCGCAAGCCAAATTGGAAGAACCGCTGAGCGCACCCGGCCGCGGCGCTCATGCCGCGCATTGACACTCCCAGACCCTCGGCATACACTGAGCTTCCAATTTGCAGGCAAGGGAAGTGGGGAAGGCCGTGAGAATCGGCCGCGGTCCCGCCACTGTAATCGGCCGATTGAGCCGTAAGCCAGACTACCCTCCCGCGCCGCAGAGGCCAGCGCTTTTCGCGAGAAGAAGCGCCGCTAAGCAGCCCCACGGTGTCTCGCGGGGCTTTTTTTGTTGCGCAAAAGATTTGGTTTTGTCAGTGGGGGATTGTGTCGAGACGGAAAGACGCTCGAAGAAGTTTTTCCGCGGTTTGCGCCGCCGCCGCGCTGCTGCTCTGCGCCGCGTCCTGGTGTCCCGCGCTGCGCGCGCAAACGCCTCCCGCAAGTCCGGTGGCGGCGCCCGTCTACAAGGATTTCGTGGATGAAGCAGGCCGCACCGTTCATGTCCCGCAGCCCGTGCAGCGCATTGTTTCTCTGGCGCCGAGTCTTACGGAAACGATTTACGCCCTTGGCTTGCAGGACCGCCTCGTCGGAGACACGGACTATTGCGATTATCCCCCCGATGCTCAGAAGAAAACCAAAGTGGGAGGCGCCATCAATCCAAGTCTCGAACAGATCGTGGCTCTGCGGCCTGATCTCGTTCTCGTCACCAAGACTTTGAATCTCCTTGAGACCGTGCAAGCTCTCGATAATCTAGGTATCTCTTCCTATGGCACCGATCCCCACACCGTGCAGGAAATCATTTCGTCGACCCACAGGCTTGCCGAGGTGCTCGGCGTGCCCGAAGCCGGAGCCGCTCTCGGCGCCGATCTCGAACGCCACCTCGCCGATCTGCGGCAGCGTCTGAACGGCCTGCCTCCGCGCCGGGTTCTCTTCATCGTCTGGTCGGATCCTCTGATCTCTATAGGCAAGGGCACTTTTATCGCCGATGCCATGCGGCTGGCAGGCGCCACCTCCATCGTCGACTCTGCACAAGACTGGCCCCACATGAGTCTCGAAGAAGTTGTTCGCCTTCAGCCGGACTATCTCGTTTTCGCCTCGTCTCATTCCGATAGCGCGCAGAATGATTTCGACGTACTCGCCGAGCGCCCCGGATGGCGCGGTCTCGACGCCGTCCGCAACCGCCGTTTTGCCGTCATCAGCGACGCCGTAAATCGGCCCGCTCCGCGAATCGTTTCCGCTATCGAGGATCTCGCGCGTCAGCTGCATCCCGAAGCTTTTCCCCCGCATTCCGGCGACGAAAAGAAAATTCCGTCCCCTGCCCAGCCACAACTCTCGCTTCGCCTATGGGACTCATCCAGCGGAGTTCCTGCTCTCTTGGAGGTCTGCGCTTGCGCCCTTTGACGCTCAGCCGCTTGCTCATGCATTGCGCGATTCTATCCGCCGTCCTTTTCATTGTCGTGGTGGTCGCGCTCAAACTTGGCGCTGTGCCCGTCTCTCTCTACGGCCTGGGCCATGATCTCCTTCGCGTCCTTTTTCGCCAAACCAGCCAGCTCTCCAGCGAATACCAGCTCATCATTTTCGATATTCGGCTGCCGCGCATTCTTCTCGGCATTTTTGTCGGCGCATCGCTTTCCGTTGCGGGCGCCAGTTTTCAGGCGTTGCTGCGCAATCCTCTGGCGGATCCTTATGTTCTCGGTGTCTCCAGCGGCGCAGCGGTCGGCGCCATCATCGCCCTCATTGTCGAGCCTCATCTGGCGCTCGCACCGGCCGTCGCGGCGCTTTTGACGCCGGTCGGCGCTTTTCTCGGCGCGGCCATCACCGTCACCGCCGTCTATTTCCTCGGCCTACGCGAAGGACAAATCGATAGCAGCACTTTGCTCCTCGCCGGCATCATCTCCGCTTCTTTTCTACAGGCCATTATCATGTTTTTCATGTCAACTCTGACTGGCGGCAATTACCGCGGCATTGCCTTCTGGATGATGGGAGAACTTCAGACTCAGCCGCCGCAGGTTGTGAGCCTCATCCTCCGCTTCGGTTTCTTTCTTGCCGCAGGAATCATCTACACTACCGCCTCAGATCTGAATCTGCTCCTCGCTGGCGAAAAAGAAGCCATGCACCTCGGCGTGGATGTCCGTCGCGTTCGCCTGGTCGTTTACATTGCAGCATCTTTGCTAACCGGCTTGGCCGTTTCCGTCAGCGGCGCTATCGGATACGTCGGCCTGCTGGTGCCCCACGTGATGCGCCTCCTCTTAGGTTCCGATCATCGCATCCTCTTGCCAACGGCGGCGTTTGGCGGCGCCATCGCCGTCGTCGTCGCCGATACTCTCGCACGCACCGTCGTTTCTCCCGCGGAACTTCCCGTCGGGGCCATGACCGCTATCGCAGGCGCGCCGCTTTTTCTTTATCTCATGCGCAGGAGGCTGGCGTGAGCAGCTACGCTCGCTCGACCACTCCCATCGGGTCACGTCCGGTCGGAGATGCCGGAGATTTCAACTCCGACGTTCGTTTGAGCGTCGAACAGGTCAGTTACGCTTATTCGGCCAATCCAACGCAAGCGCCTCTGTTCACGCTTGAAGCCACGAGCTTCCAGGCGCGTCCCGGCGAAATCGTTGCGATTGTTGGACCAAACGCTTGCGGAAAATCCACTTTGTTAAAGTTGATTGCAGGCGCACTCGCACCCCTTTCCGGCCGCGTGCTGCTGAACGGCTTCGTGACCCATACGCTTCCCCATCGTGCTCGCGGACAGCGTATCGCCATGGTCCAGCAGGAAAGCCCCTTGCTCTTCCCCTCGCGCGCTTGGGAATTTGTTCTTCAGGGGCGGCATCCGTACGGCCGCACGCTGCGGTTCGAAACCGAGGAAGACGTCGCCATCGCGCGCAATGCGCTTGCACAAGTTGGCGCCGAGCATCTCAGCGACCGCTGGATGGATCAAATCTCCGGCGGCGAAAAACAACGCGTCATTTTGGCGCGGGCCCTCGCGCAGCAGCCTCTTCTTTTGCTTTTGGATGAGCCCACCCTGCATCTCGATATCGGCGCGCAGGTCGATCTTCTCGAGACGCTGCGGCGGCTTGCGGCTGCCAATCGCTACACGGTTGTCGTCGTGACCCACGAACTGAATCTCGCTGGCCAATACGCCGATCAGGTTGCGCTCTTTCAGAAGGGTAAATGTCTTCGCGTTGGACCGCCCGCGAGCGTCTTCCAGCGCGAATTGCTCGAACAGGTTTTTCAGACGCCTCTCACCGTGGAGCTCGGCTCCTCTGGCCGTCCGCGTGTGAATATGCCGTCCGAAAGTAAGTAGTAGCTCCATCGTTCACCCAAACGCCGCCGCGCACGTTGCGGCACTTAAATCACGAACAGCGGGCCATGGGCCCCCCACAATCATCGCGGACTTCGTGCACGGGAAGACGGTGCGTTTACTCCGGCCAATGCTGGCGTCAAACGTGAAAAAGCCGTCGCCGCCGCGCGACTGTAAGGCGGAATAAGGTACTGCCGCGGCCACTGCGGCGCTTCGCTCACTCTTCTCGATCCTTACTCAAGGATCGCGACAGATACAAAGGGCAGCGCTACGGGAAGGCCGCGCACCGGCCCCGTTCGAATCACTAGAAACGGGATCGAAACTGCCGCCAAGCCAGGAGACCGGCGAAGTCTGCAAGCCCGAGCGATCTTTTCCAAGCGCCAGGCCAACCTTCAACTCCCGCGCGAGAGGGAGCGGAGGAAACCATGAAAAAACGACTTCTCCTGTTTTTTGTTTTACCCGCAGCTCTCCTTGGCATCAGCTTTTCGGTGCAAGCTCAAAACAACTCTTCAGACGCGCATTTATTTGGAACGCTCCTTGATTCGAGCGGTGCTGGCGTGCCCAACGTCCACGTCACCACGGATTTGGAAGGTGACAAGAACTCACATCTCTGGAAAGCAAGTTCAACCACCAATGGCGCGTACAGTCTGTCGCTTCCACCCGGCCGCTACCACGTGTCGTTCGAACGCTCGCCGTTCGTCACCCGCGATTTCGTTATCGATCTATCCGCGAGTCAGCAGCGCCAGCTCGATTTGCATCTCGAGCTCGAACCGCTCAACTCCAATGTCATTGTCACTGCGGAAGCTGAGCCCACGCTTATCAGCCAAACCACAGCTCCCGTCTCGGTCATCACCAGAGAGGAGATCGACGAGCGCCAGTCCGTCGCTCTTGCCGACCCCCTCACCTTCTCTACCGGCGTCGCCATCGGCCGCACGGGACCCGAAGGCGGCACCGCCTCTGTCTTCCTCAACGGCGGCAACTCCAATTTCACCAAAGTCCTCGTCGACGGCGCGCCCATCAATCCTCCAGGCGGAGCCGTCGATTTTTCAAGCGTCACGCTGGACAACATCGACAAAGTGGAAATTGTCCGCGGCGCCGAGAGCGCCATCTACGGCACCGACGCCGTCTCCGGCGTCATCCAACTTTTCACCCATCGCGGCGAAATGCGCGTTCCGGAATTCAGCATCTTCGGCGAAGGCGGTAATTTCGGTTCCGGCCGAGGCGGCGCACAACTCAGCGGTCTTCTCGGCGTATTCGACTATTCCGTTGCCGGCTCCTACCTCGAGACCGACGGCCAGGGCCCCAACGACAATTTCATAAACCGCACGCTCTCCGGCAATTTTGGCTACAGCTTCAGCGACACCAACCAGCTTCGTCTCACGCTGCGCAACAACGACAGCGACGCCGGCATTCCCGGTCAAACCGTCTTCGAACCGCCGAGCCGCCATCAGCGCTACGCCCAGCACCTTTTCGTTGCCAGCGCCCGCTGGGATTTCGCCAGCGGCAAACACTGGCGTCATCAAATCAGCGGCGCCGAGTCCTACACCTGGCAACACAACGACAATCCGTTACAGAGTTTTTTCGCCACCGACCCCAACGCCTTTTGCCCGCAGACCAATCCCACAGCCGTCCCGACCGCCGAATTTTGCGATTTTACTGGCGAAAGCCGCTTCCAGTACAACCGCGCCAACGTCACTGCGCAAACGAGTTATCTGATCTCGAATTTGGGGGTCACAGCGGGCTACGAATACGAGGTCGAAAACGCCTTCCTCACTTCCATCAACGTCCCCCACGCGCGCCGCAACAATCAGGCCGGCTTTCTGGATTTTCGCTATCGGCCGCATCCGCGCGCTTCCCTAAATTTCGGAGGCCGCGCCGAAGCCAACGCCAATTTTGGCACGCGTGTCGTTCCCCGTGCGGGAGCTTCGCTCATCCTCTTTTACGGTAAGGGGTTCCGCGGCGAGACGCTCCTCCGAGTATTCTACGGTCAAGGCATCAAGGAGCCGCGTTTCGATCAAATCTTCGGCGACAACTTTGGTGACTTCGGTAATCCATTTCTGAAACCCGAAGCCAGCAAGACGTGGACCGTCGGCTTCGAACAAAAACTGCTCGGCGACCATGTCCGCTTGAATGCCGATTACTTCTCGAGCCGCTTCTATAACATTGTCACGTTTGCGTTCTGCTCCTCCACCAACAACTTCTGCAACCTTACCTCTCCGGTTGTGCCCAGCGGCTTTGGATATTTTTTCAATACCGACATCGCTCGAGCCCGCGGACTCAATCTCTCCGGAGAAACCAAGTTCGTCCGCTGGCTGAACCTCGCGGGAAATTACACCTATGACGACAGTCGGGTGATCAAAGCCTCCGATCCCTTTGACCCAACGGAGCTTCCCGGAAACCACCTCCTGCGCCGTCCTGTAAACTCCGGTTCGCTCACGCTAAACGCCGCCTTCCGCCGCCTCAATGTCACTCTAGGTGGCTACTTCACTGGCGTCCGCACCGACAGCGACTTCCTCGGGCTCGGCCTCACACGAAATCCCGGCTACGCGCGGTTCGATTTGTCCGGCAGCTACGGCATAAGCCACGGCGTGACGTTCTACGCCCGCGCCACAAACCTCTTCGACAAGGAATACCAGGACGCGCTCGGCTATCCCGCGCTCGGCCGCGATATGCGCGCCGGTGTGCGCTACACCTTCAGCGGACGCAACTAACCAGCCATGAATCGAGCAGCGTGCATCAACCGACGATGATCAGCCCTGAACCAATTCTCTTTTGCTGGAGCGGCGGTAAGGACAGCGCCATGGCGCTGCATACGCTTCTTCAGCGGAGCGATATTCGCATCGCTGCGCTCCTCACCACCGTCACTGAAGGCTACGAGCGCATCAGCATGCACGGCGTCCGCCGCGAACTTCTCCGGCGGCAGGCCCAATCCATCGGCCTGCCGCTTCACGAAGTCCGCATCCCGCCGCAATGCGTCAATCCCATTTACGAAGCGCGTATGGAAGAAGCTCTTCGCACGCACTTCGATCAGGGTGTGCGCAGAGTCGCGTTCGGCGACATCTTCCTCCAAGACCTCCGCGCCTATCGCGAAAAGAATCTAGCGCGCATCGGCATGACCGCCCTCTTCCCCATCTGGAAGCGCGACACCCGCGAACTGATCCGCTCCTTCCACGCCAATCAATTCCGCGCCATCACAGTCTGCGTCGATCCCAAGATTCTCGTCCCCAGCTTCGCCGGCCGCGAGCTAAACGAATCTTTCTTCCGCGATCTTCCCCCGCACGCCGATCCCTGCGGCGAAAACGGTGAGTTCCACACCTTCGTCTTCGATGGCCCCATCTTTCACTCTCCCATTCCCGTCCGCACCGGAGAAATCGTCAACCGGGATGGTTTTGTTTTTTGCGATATACTCGAAGAAATGGAGAAAGCAACAAAATGAATGCCCAAATGTCTGAAAGAGAAAACTTGCTTTACCGCACGCTGCTTGCTCTCGCCATAATTGCTTTGGCCGCCGCGTTGCGCATCGCTCCGCACCCCTGGAACTTCACTCCCGTCGGTGCCATGGCTCTGTTTTCCGGCGCCATAATCCGTGACCGCCGCCTGGCGTTTTTCTTTCCCATCCTCGCGCTCTTCGTCGGCGACATTTTCATCGGCTTCCACAAATTGATGCCCGTCGTCTACGCCAGCTTTCTCGTCAGCGTCGCCATCGGCTTCTGGCTGCGCGATCGCCGCACCGTTGGACGCATCACCGCCGCCACGCTCCTCGGTGCCATTCAATTTTTCCTCGTCACCAATTTCGCCGTCTGGGCCTTTGGTCTTTCCTATCCGCGCAACAGCGCGGGTTTGTTAGCCTGCTACATTGCTGGAATTCCCTTTTTTTGGAACACGCTCGCTGGCGACGCCGTTTACGCGGCCCTGTTTTTCGGTGGCTTCGCCTTAGCGGAGCGTCTCTTTCCCATTCTCCGTGAACCCGCGCTCGACGCGGCGCGCCACTAGCTCAACAAGAAAAGGCGCCTGCATGGTCCGCCCAGATAACCCACGATTTTTCTCTTGACAAAATGTGACTTCTGGCGTACTATGTTTGTTAGGTAATATAGGGTCTAGACTTGGGAACGCCAATCTCCTGATTGGCGTTTTCGCTTGTGGGTCTCGCCTTTCAGCCTAAGTCCTCTATTCGCAATAGTTACGGGCCACTTCGGATTTGGACTGTTCTTGCGAGAGCAAGTTCTTTAGAATCAGCGTTTGCAAGTGCTCTGTAACTGTTGATTCTAAACGATTTATGCCAAAGCTAAATTCTTTAGAATCAACACTTACAAAAAACCGGGGGAGGGGTAGCTCCGGCAGAGGGTACAGACCGGGCACATCCCTGACAGAATAGACCGAGCATCCTTGGCCCTACTCTTCAATGGCCAGCTAGCTGGGACGGCCATTCCTGGCTGCCTCCTTTCTCATCTCACGGTACACAAAGCGCAACACGCGTCATTGGACTACGGCCGCCGATTACGGTTGCCACAGCAAAAGGACAGCGAACATGCCAAGTGCAAAAAAAGGGCCAGCAAATTTCGCCGGCCCTCGTCATCTTCTTTTCGTTACTTCGTTACATCTTTACATCATTACTTCAGCCGTTCAGCAATAGCTGCACTCGGCGTCACCCATACCGCCGCCGGTCATATCGTCCTTGATGCGCCGCAGCCGCTGCCCAAGCCGCTCAGCCATTTGGTGCCGCGCGCGCCACAACCGCGCCTTCAAGGTGTTCTCGGTCACTCCGAGCTTCTTCGCGGCTTCGCCAGTCGAGTAGCCTTCCACTTCGCGCAGCACAAACGCCGTGCGCAGCAAGGGCGATAGCTCTTCCAGGTTTTCGCTGATCATCTCTCGCAGCTCCGTTCCCGCAAACACTTGCTCCGGGTTCGGGCCTTCGGCTGCAAAGCGCTCGTTGATCGGCAACTCGTCTTCGCGCGGTGGTTCATCCAGCGAAACCGCCGGCCGCGCCTTGGCGCTGCGCCGCCTCATCAGCGCTGCGTTGATCACGATGCGCGTCAGCCACGTGGAAAATTGCGACCGCCCCTCGAAGCGATTCATGTTGCGGTACGCGGAAAGCAGTCCGTCTTGCAAAGCATCTTCGGCGTCTTCCGTATTGCCGAGGACGCGCAACGCCGTCTGAAAGAGCGGCCGCTGGTAACGGCGGAACAGTGTTTCCACCGCCTGCGAATCGCCCTTTTGCCCCGCGCGAATCAGCTTCTCTTCATTGAACTGTGCTGCCACCACCGTTTGCGTCGGTACTACCGTTTGAGTTGCCATCGTCCCCTCCCCCAATTACTGCAAAAAATCAATGCAAAAGTCTCTGCAACAAACTCGCTTTCGGAATGCGCGGACACTTGCGTGTCTCAGTGCGCCGGAACACCTCCGGCTGGCACTCTCGGTTTCCTCATCATCAACAAGACTGGGATGACCGCCAGGAAAACGACGCCCAACATCTTGAAGTTGTCGATGAAGGCCAGCATCGCTGCTTGGCCCTGCACCAGGTTGTACACCATGCCCTTCGCCTGCACTGCGGCATGCGAAGCGTTCGACCCGTAAGAGATTAGACGCGCCGTGTTTCCGTTCGTCATCGTGAGCAGCGCAGGATTCAAACTGTTCACGCTTTCGACCAAATGCGCCTGATGAAACTGCGTCCGCCGCTCCAGCATCGTCGTAACCGTCGCGATTCCCACGCTCGCTCCGATGTTTCGCGCCAAATTGATGATCCCCGTCCCCATGTTCGTTTTTTCTTTTGGCACGTACGCAAATGCCGCCACGTTGATCGGGATAAACAAAAACGCCAATCCAAAGCTCTGGAGCATTCGCGCTCGCACCGCGTGGCTGTAATCGAGCCCCAAATCCCAGCCGGCCATCCAGAAAAGCGCAATCGCGCTGACCGTGCAGCCAAACACGACCAGAATCCGCGTATCCACCTTTGACACCAGAATTCCAACCACGGGCATCATCAGCATGATCACCGCACCGCCCGGCGAAAGAGCCTTTCCTGCAAGCTCCGCCGTGTAGCCCAGCAACTCTTGCAGGAACTGCGGAATCAGCACCGTGCTCGAATACAGCACGAAACCCAGGAAAAACATCGCTATCGTCGAGATCGCAAAGTTCCGGTCCTTCAGCATCTTCAAATCGACGACCGGGTCCTTGTGCCGCCATTCCCAAACGATCCCGGCGATAATTCCGATCAGCATGAGCGCAAAGAAAACCTGGATGAAGCCCGACGACAGCCAATCGTCGCGCTGACCTTTGTCCAGGATTATCTGCATGCTTCCGAGCCCCAGGCTGATCAACCCGATGCCGATGTAGTCGATCCGGAATCCGCTCTTGACGCTCGCCCGCTTCATGTGCGGCGGGTCTGAAATCAGCACCGAGGTCAGCAGCAGCGAAATAATTCCGACGGGCACGTTGATATAAAAAATCCATCTCCAGGAAAAATTGTCGGTGATCCATCCGCCGAGCCACGGCCCAATCGTGGGAGCCACGACCACTGCAATCCCGTAAACCGCAAACGCCATGCCGCGTTTCGCAAGCGGAAACGTGTCGTTCAAAATCGCCTGCTCGCTGGGCTGCAATCCTCCGCCGCCGGCGCCCTGCAAAATCCGGAAAAGCACCAGCACGCCCAGGCTCGGCGCCAGCCCGCACAAAAACGAGCTCACCGTAAACAAAGCCACGCAAGACATGTAAAACCGCTTGCGCCCGATCAGCCCGGAGAGCCATCCCGAGAGCGGCAACACGATCGCGTTCGAGACCAGGTAAGACGTCAGCACCCACGTCGATTCGTCCGCGCCCGCCGACAAATTCCCGGAAATGTGCGGCAGCGCCACGTTCGCAATGGACGTGTCCAGCACTTCCATAAACGTCGCCAGCGTGACCGTGACGGCGATCACCCAGGGGTTGATCGAGCCATCCGGCATCCTCAACTTGGCTAGTAGTCTGTGTCTCATCGCGCGTTCGATCTCGTTCGCCTACTCTCTACTTTGGCTCGCTAACCCTCTACTGGTTATTACGCATGACTGCCCTGTTTACTTTCTTTATTTCACTGAATCGCGAATCTCTCCGTCGCCACATTCGTTGCCTTGATTCGCACAAGGCAACTCCATCCGCACTACTTCGTAATGACGGTCGCGTCCACATTCATTCCCGGCCGCAACACCGCTTTGTCCGGCGGAATCGGATCCAGCACGATCTTCACCGGGATCCTCTGCACCACTTTCACGTAATTCCCCGTGGCGTTTTCCGGCGGCAGCAAACTGAGCACTCCGCCTGTCGCGCCCGCAATCGAATCCACATGTCCGCTGAAAGTCATTCCATACGTATCGACTTTCACTTCCGCCTTCTGCCCTGGCTTCATGTATTTCAGCTGGGTTTCTTTAAAGTTCGCCGTCACCCACACATCTTGCAGCGGCACAACCACCAGCAATCCTTGCCCAGCCTGCACAATCTGTCCCGGCTCGACTTGCTTGTGCGTCGCTACACCGTTCACCGGCGCAACGACATCCGTGTAGCTCAAATTCAGCTGCGCGGCATCCAGCGACGCGCGTGCCTGCGCTACTTTCGCCACTTTCGCTTGAGCATCGGCTGTGCGCATGCCCACCTGCTTGTCATCGGCGCGCGCGGCTCTCACCCCAGCCCCCGCTTGCAGCACCCGGGCCTTCGCCGCGTCCAGTTGCGCCTTCACCACTTCCACATTTCTTTGCGCCTGCGACAATTTTTCCTGGTCCGCCTTCAACGCGCTCGCGGTTGCATCCGCATTCGCTTTCGCTGCGTCATACTGCTGCTTCGAAATTTCGTCTCTCTCCATCAGCGGCTTGTACCGCGCCAAATCCGCTTGCGCCAGCGCCGCATTCGCCATGCTTTTGTTCACGTTCGCTTGCGCGAATGCCAAATCCGCCGTTTGTGCTTGCTCGTAAGTCGCTTGCATGCGCGCCACGTCCGCCATCGCCCCCAGCAGCTGTGCGTCCGCACTGGAGTTCCCGCTCGCGACGTTTTCCACCGTCCGCGGAACGTCCACTCCCGCAGACCGCGCCTCGCCCTCAGCCAAGTCCAGCGCCGCTTTTGCCTGGTCCACTGCGGCCTGGTAATCGCGCGGGTCGATCTTGACCAGCGGCTGGCCGGCTTTCACGGCCTGGTTGTCATCAATCAGTACGCTCGCCACTTTCCCGTAAATCTTCGAAGCAATCGGCGTGATGTGCCCGTCGATCTGCGCGTCATCCGTGCTCTCGCGATTGTGGTAGTAAAAAAACAATCCGACGATTGCGCCGATCAACACCACGCCGCCAAGAATCGCCAGCCGCTGCACCTTGGGATTCGCAAGTCCCTTCGGCGCTTCCTTCTCGAGCGGCACTTCTTCCAACACGGGCCGCACTTTTGTCGCGTTTTCCAGCCCTACTTCGATCTCAACGCTCATCGGTTCCCCTCACTTCGAGTACACTTTTTCCATCTGCCCAATCGAGCGCGCATAGTCCGCGCGCGCCTGATTGAACCGGTAAAGCGCGGCAATCTGATTGTCGTTCGCGCGCGCCAGCGAATCCTGCGCCTGAATCACTTCGATATTGTTGGCCACACCCGCCTTGAAACGGTCCCGCGCCTGATCCACTTCCTCTTTCGAAAGCTGCACCCCGAGATTCGCCACGGCCACCTGGTTCCGCGCCGAATCCAAATTGATCAGCGCCGTCTTCACGTCCAGCGCGATCTGATTTCGCAAATCGTCTTCCTGCTGCAGCAGTCTCTGAATCTCCAAATCGGCCTTCACGATCTCCGCGTGAATCCGCCCGCCCGTGAATATCGGCAAGCTCACGCCCGCCTCATACGTGTAGACCGGGATTCCAGTTCTCGACGAAGATCCTTCGTAGGCCCAGTTTCCGCTAAAGTCCAAAGTCGGCAGCCGCGACGACTGCGTTGCCTTCTTCTCCAATCCCGCCGCTTTGACCCGCTCCAGCAGCGCCTTCCACTCTTGCCGCTCGCCAAGCGCCGATTCGATGCTGGCCTCCATCTCCGGCTGTGGCGTATCGAAAAAGCTCAGCGAATCTCCCAATTCGATGTTCTGGCGCGGGTCGAGATTCAACAGGCGGCTCAGTCCGAAAAGAGAAGTGTCTCGATCGTCTTGCGCTTGTAGCAGTGTTTGCTTCTCATTTTGCAATTCCACGTTCGCGCGGAGCGTGTCGATCCCCGTGCCTACGCCTTCCTTCTGCAGGTCCGCCGCCTGGTCATAGAGCGCCTGCGCCAGCTCGACGCGCGACTGCGACGCTTGGACATTCGCCACATTGCGCAGCGTGCCGATGTATTGCGACACCACCAGCAAAATCACCTGTTCGCGCGTCGAAAGACTGTCGGCTTTGCTGGCATTCGCCGTTTCGCGCGCTTCCTGGTAGCGCCGGAACAGCGTCAAATCGAAAATCGGCGCACTAAATCCCGGTCCTGCCGAGAAAATTTGGAAAGGGCCGGCGTGTTGGGCAAACCCCGGGAAACTCTTGCCAATAAACGCCTGCAGGTTGAGGCGCTCGACGGTGTCCGTCACATTCAGGCTCGCCTGAGGCAGCAGCGCCGCGCGCGCCACGTTCCGGTCTTGCACGCTCTCCATCGCCGTCAAAACCGCGATCTGCGCCGTCGGATTCTGTTTCAGCGCCAGGCTAACGGCCTGATCCAGCGTCAAGCGCATCACGCCCGTCGGCGCATTTCCCGGCAACGGGCTCTGCTTCCCGGTGACTTGCGCGCGCGCAACCGCCGGAGTCACCAGCAAACTAAAGAACGCCACATAGAAAATAATGTGCGAACCTTTTTTCCGGCCCCAGCAGCCCGTCTTTCCCCGTCCCGCGATTTCTTGCACGATTGCTTCGTTCAGACATCCCTCCGCAATCAGCTTCCCGCCTTGCTGATGGATCTCCTTCAGCAACGCTTTGCCAGACGCGTCAATGAAGCTCACGCCGCACAAATCCACGCTGAATTTCTCGTCCTGAGCCCGCTCTCGCCAGCATTGCTGGAGGGCCGCCACCCACTGCCCGGCCAAGCGTCCTTCGACGTTCAGCACCGTCTTGCCGCGTTTCTTTTCTGTCGTGATTCTTAGCATTATTTCTGTCCTATCGAGGCATGGTTTGTGCATGCTGCCCTCCACCGATTGTTAATTCTTATCCATAATTAGAGTATTCATTCTAAAAGACTTATGTGTAATACAGGCAGGCTCTGGGCAGTGTTTATGCCCAAATAAGGTCTAATGACATCATTTAATCGCGAATATCGTGACGATATTAGGTCACTTATGAATCGGTTTGCTCATTCCTTGGATGGTTCTTTTTGCCGTATTGTTACAACGTCCCCTACTTCCAGGAAGAACCGCCGACTGCGCTGGCACCTGCTCCACCGCCTACTCAGCCTGGCTAGGTGCTCACTCTGTGCGGAGGGCGACGATGGGGTCGATGGCCGAGGCTCGGCGGGCTGGGAGATAGCCGGCGAAGAGCGCAACCAGGAGAAGGAGCAAAGAGACGCCGGCGATGGTAGGGAGATCGCTGGGGGAGAGGCCGAAGAGCATTTTGGCGATTAGGCGCGTGGCGGCTAGTGCGGAGGGGATGCCTAAGACTATGCCAAGAAGGGCAAGCGCGAGCGTTTCCCGAAGGACTAGCCAGAGAATATTTTCGCGCTGCGCTCCAACGGCGACACGAATGCCTATTTCGCGGGTCCGGCGTGTAACGGTGTAGGACATGAGGCCGTAGAGGCCGATCGAAGCGAGGAGCAGAGCGAGAGCGGCGAAGAAACCGGAGAGCATGGCCGTGACGCGTTCTTCGGTTAGCACCTGCCTGGTGGTTTGTTGGATCGTTTTTGTTTCCAGCGCGTATTCGTGGCCTAGCGACTCGATCTCGTGGCTGACTGATTTAGCGAGAGCTTCGGGGGGCCTGCTGGTGCGCACAAACAAATCGCCCCTCTGCGCTTCGCCCCATTGAAGGACGCCCTGAAGATAGGAGAAATAAACCACAGACGGAGCGGCATCACGCAAGTTCGAGACGCGGGCATTCGCAGCAATGCCGACGATTTGAATGCTCTGAAAATCGGGCAAGAAGCCGAAGCGGATGGTTTTCCCGATGGCCTCTCCATTCGGAAAGAGGCGGTCTGCGAGGCTCCTGCTTAAGATCACGACGCGGGGATGGTTCTGATCCGCGGTGTCATCAAATTCGCGGCCGCCAAGTAAAGGGATTCCGAGAGTCTTGAAAAAGTCCGACGAGACCATGATTCCATCCGCTGGAAAGTGGAAGCCCGTGATGGGATCGGATGAGGACATCGAAACCATCTCGTGCCAAAGTTGTGGGCTAGGAATAGAAATATCTGCATAGCTGACCGAAGTCACTCCGGGTATGGCGGCAATACGTTGCAACAATTGCTTGTGATAGCTGCGCATATCCACGTTGTCATAGCCGCCAGGGCGCGGATTGAGAGTGACTTCAAGCAAACGGGATTCCTCGAAACCGAAATTCACGGAGCGCAGGCGTTGGAAGCTGCGGACAAAGAGACCTGCGCCGAGAAGTAGTACGAGCGAGAGCGCGACTTGAGCGACGATGAGCGATTTGCCAAGCTTGCCCGAGCCGCCGCCAAGGCTGCGTGCGTTTTGCTGGAGGGCAAAGGCAGGATCTTGACGAGAGGAACGCCACGCGGGGGCTAGGCCAAAAAGAATCCCGGTCAGGACGGCGACAGAAAGAGTGAGAGCGAGGACCCGAAGGTCGGGCCTCAGATCGAGCGACACGGGGACCATACTTCCTTCGCTCAAGAGCAGCACGAGAGCGTGACTGCCCCAGTAAGCGAAGACAAGGCCGAGCAGTGCACCGGCTAAAGAGAGCGCGAGACTTTCGGCCAAAACCTGACGGAGCAGCATGCCGTGACTTGCACCGATAGCGGCGCGTACGCTCATTTCGTGGGCGCGGGGGGCGGCGCGGGCGAGCATGAGGTTCGCGAGATTCACGCAGGCCACAAGCAAGATCAGTCCAACAATTGTGGCGAGGATATAGAGCGGGCGCTCGAATTGAGAGTTCAGGCCGCCAATGATTCCTTTCGCGACTGGTGAAACGTCGAGCCCCATGGAGAGAAATGTCTGTCGGCGCAGTCCAGGACTTTGCGTGGAAGCCGTGGCCAAGAGCAGATCCGGCCAGAAGGATTGAAGCTGGGCGCGAGCCTGTTCGATGGTGACGCCGTCCTTCAAGCGGCCAATGGGATAGAGCCAGAGGATCGAGCGGCTTTCCACATCAAAGCCTCCGCTGGTGATGAGGGACATGGCGGAGAGGGGAACGGTAATTTCGGGCGGCTCGCCGGTAGAGAGGCCAGTGAACCATTTGCGGGTGACGCCGATAATGGTGAAAGGATGACCTTCGATGCGAATCTGCTTGCCAACAACGTCGAGCGCACCGCCGAAGCGGCGTTGCCAGAACTCATAGCCGATGACAGCGACTTGCGAGTTTGCTCCGGCAGTGAGATTCGAATCTTCCGGCATGAGCAAGCGGCCGAGAAGAGGAGTTGTGCCGAGTTCGGAGTAAGCGTTGCCGGAAACGGCGAGCACGCGATCCTGGGCAAGTACGTCATTGACTTCCACATTCGTGAGAGCGTTCGTGCTCCAGGCCATGAGAGAGGAGAAGACGCGTTGGCCCCGTTCGACTTCGCGGAACATGGGATAGGAAAACGTGATTGTGTCTCCCTGGCGGATCGGGGAAAGGCGAACGAGGCGCTCGGGTTGGCGGACGGGGAGGTCGCGGAGAAGGAGGGCGTCGATTAGCGTGAAGATGGCGGTGTTTGCGCCGATGCCGAGAGCTAGGGAGAGAATGGCGGCGGTGGTGAAGACGGGACTTTTGGCCAGGACGCGGAGAGTGTAGCGCAGCGTTTGCCAGAGGGTTCCCATGGCGGTTGCTCCGGAATTCGAGAGTGCCGGGGTGCTCTCCACAAATACGCCAAGTGGGGAGCGGTTTCAAGATGGGAGCCGCGTTTTGTTAACGGCGCAGGAGGGGCTGACCGAAAACTCTCCGCGTTCTGCTTTTGCAGAAAATGTTGAGCCTCGCCAAATATGGGGTCATGCGAGTCGCTGAGAAAGGCGGCAGCAAGGCTGCCGCACTCCAAATGGCGGTTTTGCAATTTTCTGCTGGACTGAGTAGAAAAGCCGGCGGCCAAGAATTCCGCGCTACCGGCGAACCGCGATCGCTTGTAATTCGAAATGGCCGCCGCGCAGAAGCGATCCCGCTCCAATGAATTCCCGGGCTGGATAGTCGGTGGTCTTGAAGTAGCTCTTATAAATGGGGTTGAATTTGTCGAATAGCGACAAATCAGTGCACGCGATCTGCACGTACACAAGGTCGTCCATGGTCATGCCCGCCTGGGTCAAAGTGCCCTTGAGACTATCGAGCATGAGCTTGATCTCATCTTCGATTTCCGCCGGCGGCTTTCCGGTCTTGGGGTCCAGACCGATTCTCCCCGCCAAATACAAGGTGTTCCCCGCGAGAATTCCATCGCTGAAAGGCGCCTGCACTACCTTATCCGGGGCGTTAAACACCTTACGCGTGGTCTGCGGCGTGGGCTGCGAGAATGCCCCGCCCACGCTAATGATTCCTGCCGCGACGAGTGCGATGACCAGAAAACCAAATCGGCGATTCATGGCAAGCCTCCATTCGAATCTTTTTGGAAAATGAACCACACTGACTTGCGCCGCGAGTGTAGCCCGCAATGCACCTCGGTCGCAAGCCGCAGTCAAAGTGAAGTCTTTGAGTATTTTCACATCGCAATCATTCCTGCGCGAATGAAATACAGCGAGGCGATCCCCACCGCCGCCCAGAGCAAAACGCCCTGAAGCAACGGACGCCAGCCCACTTCTTTAAGTGTGACGCGCGAAATACCCGTGCCGATGAGGAATAGAGTGGCCGTGAGGCCGAGACGGCCGAGAGTGAAGAGTGAATGCGAGAAGGGAGAGATTGCGGGAACGTAGGTGTTGAGAACCGCGGCAAGGCAAAAAAACAAAATGAACCACGGGAATTGAATTTTGGATTTGCTGCGCTTGAGCGCCGCGGTCGCGAGAGCCAGCGGAACGATCCAGAGGGCGCGGGCGAGTTTTACGGTTGTGCCGATGATCAGAGCCTCCGGGCCGTATTTGGCCGCGGCGCCAACGACAGAACTTGTGTCATGAATCGCGAGCGCGGCCCAAAGGCCGAACTGCGATTGCGAAAGATGAAGCGCGCCGCCAATCGGAGGAAAAATCAGCAGCGCAACGGAATTCAAAATAAAAACCGTGCCGAGAGATACGCTCATCTCTTCGTCGTCGGCGTGAAGAATGGGGCCGATTGCAGCGATCGCGCTGCCGCCGCAGATGGCTGTGCCTGCGGTAATCAGAAACGAAGAATTCCCGCGAACTCGCAGCAATTTTCCGAGAGCGAGACCGGCCACGAGCGCGAAGGAAATTCCCAGCGCGGTATAGACGAAGCCGCTGCGGCCGGCTTTCAAAACTTCGTGGAGATTCATGCCGAAGCCGAGCGCTACCACGCATACCTGGAGAAGAATTCTCGCGGATGTTCGCGCGGCGGCGGCGTAGGGATGCGCGAAGCACAAACCGAACAGGATTCCGATGGTGAGAGCTATGGGTGGCGAAAGTAGTCCTGTAAACGAGAGGACGAGCGCTAGAAAGAAAAGAATTTTCGCGAGAGCAGGCATCACCGAAAGAAAGAGTATGAGGGCGGAGGCGAACGTGAGCAACTGCGAGTCTGCAAGATGCTGCGAGATTCACCCGCATTTTTGTAGGGTATTGCGCGGCGGTGCGGATATTTTTACGCTGGCGGGGGAGGCGCGGGAGCTGGAGGCGTTTTGTCTGGCGCGGACGAATTTGGCTGCGGGGAAGGTGATGGCTTCGCAGATGGCGATGGGTTCGAAGTAGATGGTGGAGGCGCCGGTGAAGGTGCTGGAGGATTCGGAGCGGCGGGACTTATAGGAGTCTTTCGTTCAGGGGAGACTTCGGCGATGATTTTCTCTGTGGCGGCTTTGCTGACGGCGCAGGCGGAATCCCAAATGCGGCATTGCGCGAGAGTGAATTTGCAGCCGCAGGTGCACGTGTCGGCGTTGAAGCGGTGGAGAATGATCTTTTTTTGTTCGGGAGTGAGTTTCGAGAGGTCGACGCCGGGAAGTTCGGTAGCGCGATCGGCATGGGAGAGAAAGACTTCCCCCTTGTCCTCGAAGGTTTCGACCTTGGCCATGATGGGCATGCCGAGGAGAGCGCGAACTTCGGTTTCGTAGACCGCGGGATTCCAGAGGCCGACATGCTTTTGGACGACGCGGCCCTCGGTATCCAAGACGAACGAAGTGGGCAGGGCGGGGATGCCGCCGAATTGTATGCGGACGTCATTGGAAGTCATGGCCACGGGATAGTTGACGCCAGTCTCCTCGACGTACTGCCGGATATCGGCTTCTTCGTCGTCGACATTGAGGCCGATGATTTGGAGGCGGCCCTTGTAGCGGTCCTGCAGAGCGATGAGGTCGGGAATTTCCGCGCGGCAGGGTCCGCACCAGGTGGCCCAGAAATTAAGGAAGACAACTTTTCCCTGGAGGGCGGCGACGGTGAACGGCTTACCGTCGAGCGTGGTGAGCTTGAAATCGGGCGCGGGGTCGGGGTTGCGGACGAAGCGGATGACGGGCTGGTTGTCTTGCTGCGGGGCAGCCTGTGCACCTGCCAAAGCAGGGGCAAGAAAAAGAAGTAACGAGGTAATGTGCCAGAGGAGTGCGGGCCGTGGAGGTGGAAGCGTTCTTCGTGTTAATCGCATGGCGTCCCTAATAGAAGAGCATATTGGATGACGGACGCCAAGTGGCTGATAAAGAGTCCGCGATTACTTGTAGGCGACAGGGAGAGTCGCCTCGGTCGGGTTGACGGAATTGCCGCCCGCCATGATTTTGAACGTGCCGAGCTCGACTTTGTCGGCATCCCAGTCGGGAATGGCTTCCGTCCCGCCAAAGGATTCCTAATCCGGTTCTAACGCTTGCGGACTTTGATGTCGTCGTAAACGATGATGGAGAGGACTACGAGGATCCACACGGGGAAGACGCCCATTCCGGGGATAGCTTCCGCAATCAAGCCCGGCAAAATCGCCCAACGACGGCCGAGGATTAGAAACAGGAGCACTGCCGTTACCAGGTCAATCAGCCATTGCATGGGCGGGGCAAGCACGGTCCAGAAGGATAGAAAGTCGGAGGCTGCCGCGACCAGGAAAGCAACGGCCTGCCGCTTGCGTGAGGGACGCTGAACGGGAGTCAGCACCTCTGTGGGCGTCAGAATGATTGGCTGATTGGGCGGCGTTGTCATGGCCCTAGTTGCGGTCTTGAAACCCTTCCTAAATGATCGTGTCACGGGTGTGAGCGAACCGCAAGCGATGACCACCTCGGTCGTTTATGGGTAAGCAACTCTTAGAGTTTCCGTCATGTGGACTGCTTTGGGAGTGACTACCGAGTGCGCGATAGGAACGAATGCCGACAATGAGTTTCGGCTTGCTCTACACTGAAGTTGTTGGGCAAATAGATGACGATGGAAGATACACCACTCGCCAACGAACCGGCGCCTCAAGGAATTCGAGGGAAACCGCGGAGCGTGTACTCCTGGATTCTGGGAGCCTTGCTGGGCGCGATTCTTACGGTTATTTTGCTGGGAGCGCTGGTGTGGTTCTCGACCGGGCTCGGGCTATTCCATCTCCTAAACAATTTGCGGGGAGGACACACGCAGATAAATGTGGACCAGCCCACCGTCGTTCATCAAATTCAACAACTTCAGCGGCTGGAAACCGTGAGCTATACGATGGATAAGATTATCTCGGGTGAGCACGCCAATGCTTACCTGCCGAAATTTCTGGCTGGTGACCGCCTGCTGTTGGTGGTGCACGGAGAAGTGGTTGCGGGGATAAATCTCGCAGGTCTGCAGCCCGGCGACGTCCTGATACAAGGACAGAAAGTGTCGATTCGTCTGCCGGCAGCGGAAGTCTTCAGCACGCGCATTGACAATGCCAGGACCAGAGTCTATTCCCGTGACACCGGGCTATTCTCTTCGCCGGACCCCAACCTCGAAAGCGAGGTCCGCGAAGAAGCGGAGCGCCAGCTCCAGCAGGCCGCGCTGCAAGACGGCATCCTCAAGATCGCTGCCGACAACGCGCGAACCACAATCTCGGGCATGTTAAAGGGCTTTGGGTTCCGCGAAGTGGACACCCGGTAGGTGCGTCGCACGAGTTTTACTGACGACATCCGCTCTGGAAGCGCATAGGCAGCGTCGATGCCTGTTGTCCGCTTCAAGCGAAGAAACGACAATCGGAAATTGCGCTCGATACTTACGCATGAAAGAGGAATTCGTCAGCGGAATGAGTTCTAATTGCGACTGTTCGCGTTGACCCGCAAAAGCATGCCTGCCCCACCTGCGATCTTAAAATTACCGTTGTCGGAAGCTAAGACGATCACGCCGATGGGGTCGGTCCGGCCGGCGTGCGCTATGCTAATCTTTTCGAGGCCGTAGGTCCCGCAAGCGTCGGAGGAGAATACCCACAGCGCTTGGGGACTGTCGTTGCCGTCGATGGCTCCTCGGCATTGTGTGCCGTCCTTGGCTCGGACTTGGCCTAAAACACCGTCCTTGACCCGCTTTCCAACAATTTGATTGGGGTCGTCGCCGGTTGTGACAGGTCCACCGTCACCGTAAACAACGTCGCCGCCCACTTGCACTGTCGTCAACCAGCGGTATACGTCGCTCTCGCCTGGGCCGATCGGAGGTGTTTGAGCTTCCACTATCCGCATGAAGCCCGCGATGGCTCGCAGATTTGTGGTGAGTAAGATTGTCTGATGCGCAGAGACTAATTTGTCGAACTGGAGAGAGATGCGAGCTTGAGCGCCAGCGTTCGCCGGGATCCGTTCCACGATGTGACCGATAACCTTAGTGCCCGCCCGTATCTTCACGCCCGGCGACAATGGAACGTCCTGCATAATGCTGCCCGTGATCATTTGGCCTGGCCGCGATTTGGCGGACGAAATAGTTGAGTTCAAGCGAACCGGCAATATGGTTCCGGGCGGAATGGCAGGGCTACTGTTCGAGGCGTCTTCCGCATCAATCGCAACGGCTTGGACAAGCGCGGACGAGCCGACAAATGAGGAACCAGTGTCGCGCAGTGGATTGCGTTTTCGAGAATTGGCAGGCTGCGCCAAGACGGATCGGCACAAGAGCACCGCTAGAAACAAGGAGACGGTTCGCGCGAAAACCTGAGTGTGAACTTCTTTCCTCATATTCACAGTATACTGCAGCGCCGTTGACGATGTGATTGCGTACAAGTCCTCGCCTTACGGTTTCTCCTCCGGAATTCGCGGCACTTGGCTGCATCGTTGGTAACCAGAAACTGACTCATCACCGGACGAATTCTTAGGCTTGCAAGACGCCGAGGCTCTTGGGAAAAGTCTCGTTCGGTTTGGAATCGGTCTGTCGCGCGCGTTTGTGCCCGTCGATTCTTGTGCTAAAGTCTGCGACACAATGAGAAAACTTAGCGCGCTGTTCGTGGTGATTTGCTTTCTGAATCTTGGCAGCCTCGGGCCGTCTGCGGCGCGGGCGCAATCCAAGCGCGGCGTCACTCCGGAGGGCTATTTCTCTTTCAAGTTTATGGGCGATCCGCACATTTCGCCCGACGGCAAAGTTGCGGCCTATGTCCTGACCACGATCGATCAGAAGAAGAACCGGCGCGAATCGTCGATCTGGGTTGTGCCTATCGACGGCTCGGCGGCGCCTCGTCGATTGAGTGCGGAGGGCTTTAGCTCGAACTCTCCACGATGGAGTCCCGATGGGAAAACGTTGGCGTTTCTTTCCGCGCGCTCTTCAGACCTTCCTGCTGGGGAAACTGCGAAGTCTCAAATTTATCTGCTCTCCATCGCCGGCGGGGGCGAAGCGATTGCGCTTACGAAGCTGAAGAATGGCGTGCAGAGCTATCAATGGTCGCCGGAGGGATCGCGCATCGTGGTTGTCAGCACTTCGGGGCCGATGGATGGCGTGGCAACCGCCGATCGCAAAAGCGATGTCCGGCATTACACGCACATCCAGTACAAATTTAACGACACCGGGTGGTTTGACGACAAGAAGCGACACCTGTGGGTTGTCAGCGTGCCGGGTGGAGAAGCGAAGCAAATCACGGAGGGGCAAGATTGGAACGACACTGATCCACAATGGTCGCCCGATGGGACGCGCATCGCGTTCGTCTCCGATCGCACAGGAAAGGCGTACGACAACGGCCATAACACAGATGTGTGGGTGATTCCGGCGGCAGGCGGCACACTGACTAAGATTTCCGATCACGCGTTCGAGGACGAAAGTCCCCGCTGGTCACCCGACGGCAAGCAGATTCTTTTCACAGGCCAGACGGCGGTTCATCAGTTCCCCAAACTCTATGTAGCCGATTCTTTGGGCGGCGCTGCATCTCAGCTTGCGGTAAAGGATCTCGACACGGTCCCGGGAGAATTGCATTGGCCGGCGGCTGGCTCCGTTTTTTTCGCCGCAGGTGTGAAGGGCGAGACGCACATCTTTCGCGCCGATCCGGGCGCGCACACTTTTTCTGCGGTGACTTCTGGAGCGCGAGACATTCACGCGTTCGATGTAAATGAGAGTTCCGGGAAAATGGTCTATCTCGCCAACGATTTCGAGCATCTGGACGATCTCTACGTCTCGAACGTGGACGGCTCTGGTGAACGGCAGTTGACGCACGTCAACGCCGATTTATGGGCGCAGCTCGAACTTCAGCCTGTGGAACGCTTGGCTTACAAGAGCACGGATGGCTGGGCTGTCGACGGTTTCTTCGTGAAGCCGCTTGGCTGGCAGGCCGGCAAAAAATATCCGATGGTGCTTGTGATTCACGGCGGGCCGGAGGGGATGTTTGGCGTGGACTGGTATCACGAATTCCAGGTGTATGCCGCGAAGGGCTGGGCTGTTTTCTTTTGCAATCCGCGCGGGTCGACCGGGTATGGAGAAAAATTCGAGCGGGGAGAGATCAACAATTGGGGCGGGATGGACTATCAGGACATTATGGCCGGAGTGGACGCGGCGCTGAAGCAATATCCGTGGGTGGATGCAAATGACTTGGGAGTCACTGGCGGCAGCTACGGCGGTTACATGACCAACTGGATCGTTTCGCACACCAACCGCTTCAAGGCGGCTGTGACTTTGCGCTCGGTCTCCAATTTCATCAGCGACGACGGGACGCGCGACGGGGCGTACGGCCACGAAGATTATTTCAAAGGAATTATTTTCGATGACTTCGACCAATACTGGGACGCTTCACCTCTAAAATATGCGCGCAATGTCCGCACACCGACGCTGATTCTCCATTCCGACAACGATTTCCGCGTTCCCATCGAGCAGGGCGAGCAATGGTTCCGGGCGCTGCAGCATTACGGCGTGACCTCGGAGATCGTGTTTTTTCCGCGAGAGAACCACAATCTGACGAGAACGGGCGAACCTAAGCATCTCGTCGAAAGCCTGAACTGGCAGCTCTACTGGTTTGACCGCTATTTGAACGGCAACGCCGGCGCGAAACCGCCTGACGCGCAGTAAATTAATGACGGACGGCGCTTTTTGTCCTGGCTCATGCGCGGCGAAATATGTCAGGAAGAGATTTGTGGTTCCGCCGGAAATTCCTGTTGCTCGCGCGTGAATTAACCGACAAAATGCGCGGGTTAAAGAAAGTTTGATGATCGATAGTCAATTATCCGAGGAAGGTGAGATGCGCATGATGGCTCCATCCAAAGTTTGCCGAGGTTTTCTGTCTTTTAGACTTGGCTCGTTCACGTTGTTGTTCGCGGGCTTGTTGATTTTCTCGATTTCCGCTGCGCGGGCACAAAACAACCTGCAATATCAGTTGCCGCCCAAAGCTATCGTCGAGATTGTCGATGCATTGCCAACTCCGGGCATCGAGATCTCTCCGGCTGGAGGCGCGGCGGGAAAACGATGGATGCTGATCGAGCATTTCTCAGGGTTGCCGACCATCGCGGACCTGGCGCAGCCGGAGCTTCGTTTGGCAGGGCTGCGGTTCAATCCCAAGACCGATGGTCCCAGCAGAGGGCGCTATGACACTTCGCTCGAATTGCAGGCGCTGCCGAACGGCAAAGCGATGGCTATCTCCGGTTTGCCTGCGCACGTGAAGATCAGGTTTGCAGACTGGTCGCCGGACGGGCGGAAGATTTCTTTTGTGAACATAAGCGATGCGCAGGAAGACGCGGGGCTCAGCCTTTGGATGATTGATGTCGCGACAGCGCAAGCGCGGCGTTTGCCGGGGATTGCGCTCAACGGGATTTTCGGTTCGCCGTGCGAATGGCTGAGCGATAGCCAGGGATTGGTGTGCAGAACGGTTCCGTCGAATCGAGGTGCGGCGCCGACACGCAGTGAAATTCCAACAGGACCAGTCGTGCAGGAGAATCTCGGACGGGTCACACCCGGGGCTACTTTTGAAGATCTTTTGAAGAACCCGGAAGACGAACAGATTTTCGATTATTACGCGACATCGCAAGTCCGACTTATTCGCCTGGACGGCGCGGCGAAGCCGCTCGGCAAACCCGGTGTTTTTGAAGAAGCGTCTCCTTCGCCCGACGCCGGTTATATGCTTTTGCTCGAACGCCATCATCCCTATACCTATTTGCTGCCATTCGAGAGCTTTCCCGAGCGGGTGTCTGTTCTGAGCATTAAGACGGGGGCGACAAAGCAGTTGGCGGACAAACCCCTCGAGGATAGCGTTCCCAATATTCGTGATGCTGTGCCTGTTGGCCCGCGCGATTACGAATGGCGAAGCGACGCGGCATCTTCCGTTTTCTGGGTTGAAGCGGGCGATGGCGGCGACCCGCGTAAGGACGCAGCCGTGCGTGATTCGTTGTTTTTGCTGGACGCGCCTTTTGACACGGCACCTCGCAAATTGGCCGAACTTCCTGTTCGTTATCGAAGCGTGGCCTGGGGCGATGACCACTTAGCTCTCGTCGAAGAACGCAGATGGAAAGATCGCAAGCGCGTGATTTTGGCGGTGGCCCCTGCTGCTCCGGCCGCTCCAGTGAAATTGTTCGAAGGCTCTTCCGAGGACCGCTATAACGACCCCGGCCAGCCAATGCAGCATCTCAATTCTGCCGGCAAGGAGGTTCTCGAAGTTCAAGTTGTGCCCGACGGGGCCGAAATCTTTTTCAGAGGTGAAGGGGCCTCTCCCGAAGGCGACAAACCGTTCCTATCTTTAATAGACGCAAAGAACGGAAAGGCTACACGTCTCTGGCAATCCTCAGCTCCGTTTTTCGAATTACCCGTCGCCGTCCTCGATCCCTACGCTAATGGCGGTCCCACTTTCCTGATGCGTCGCGAATCGCAAGAGAAGAATCCTAATTACTTCATCCAAAAAACTGGGGCGGGATCTCCGGAGCAAGTGACCTTTTTTCCGAATCCTTATGGAAGTGGCGCGCTTCCCAAGAAACAGGTCTTGCATTACAAGCGCGCGGATGGCGTTGATTTGAGCGCGAACCTTTATTTGCCGCCGGGGTACAAGGCGGGGGATGGTCCACTGCCGACGTTGATGGAAGCATATCCAACGGAATACAAAACGAAAGCGGCTGCTGGGCAAGTCACCGGATCGCCGTACCAATTTGCGTTCTTGAATTGGGGTTCGCCAGTGCCGTTCGTGACGCAGGGTTATGCCGTGCTTGAAAACGCGGCGATTCCCATCATCGGGGAAAGCAATGCGGAGCCGAACGATACCTACGTGGAACAGCTTGTGGCCAGCGCCAAAGCCGCGATTGACGAGGGCGTGCGGCTTGGCGTTGTGGACCGCAACCGTGTGGCGGTGATGGGGCATTCCTATGGGGCGTTCATGACGGCTAATTTGCTGGCGCACAGCGATCTGTTCAAGGCCGGCATCGCGCGGAGCGGAGCATACAACCGGACGCTGACGCCGTTTGGTTTCCAGAACGAGGAGCGGACGTATTGGCAGGCGCCGGAGGTGTATTACAAAATGTCGCCGTTTTCGTTTGCCGACAAAATCAAGACGCCGATTTTGTTGATTCATGGCGAGGCGGACAACAACTCGGGAACATTTCCCATTCAAAGCGAGCGGTTGTTTAGCGCGTTGAAGGGGCATGGAGCGACGGTACGTTTCGTGCTGCTGCCGCTGGAATCCCACGGATATCAAGGGCGGGAATCGGTGCTGCACATGTTCTGGGAAATGAACAACTGGCTAAATACCTACGTGAAAAATCCGCCGCCCGCAACAACTGCCGCGCAACACTGAGTTTTTTGCTTGGGCTTCGCGCGATGCATAAATTCCTGGCGATGATTCTTTGTGTGATGGCTACTTCGGGCGCGACTAACGCGCAGACGGTGAGCAAATCGCTGGCGGAGAGACTCGGGTATGCGCGCGACGCGAAGCTGGTGATTGTGCATGCCGATGACCTGGGCATGACGCACTCGGTGAACGCGGCGTCGATAAAGGGCCTGCAAAGCGGGCTTGTGACTTCCGCGAGCATCATGGCGCCTTGCCCGTGGTTTCCGGAAATGGCGGACTATGCGAAGGCGCATCCCGAAACCGATTTCGGACTACACCTAACGCTGACCAGCGAACGCGTTTTTTATCGCTGGGGGCCGGCCGCTCCCAGAGACAAGGTTCCGGGTCTCGTGGATTCAAATGGATATTTTCATTTGAACTGGACGGAAACGACGCATTTCGACGCCAAGGAAGTGGAACTCGAGCTTCGCGCGCAAATCGATAAAGCGATGGCCATGGGTGTGCGGCCGACGCACCTTGATTCTCATCAATACCGGCTTTTTGAAAATGGGAAAGAGATTTTTCAGAGCGCTCTAAGGGTGGCGCACGATTACAAATTGCCGGTCTTCGTTGTTCGCGATTGGTTCGCAGACCGCCCCTACCTTGAGAGTTCGCTGAGTCCGGACGATCTGGTGGTGGATCACACCGTGACGATGGAGCCGGGAGTGGCGCCGGAAAAATGGGCGGATTTCTACACCAAGGCTTTGAAGAGTCTACAGCCGGGCGTGACTGTCTTTATCATTCACTTGGCTTTCGATGACGAAGAGATGCGAGCGGCCACGCGCGAGCGCGATACCTGGGGCGCGGCGTGGCGGCATCGGGATTTCGATTTCTTCACGAGTGAGGCGTTCCGGGCGTTGGTGCGGGAGCAAAACATTAAGCTGGTTACCTGGCGCGAACTAGCCCGCGCCGCGAAGTGAAGTACTTTCCACGGGATCTTCCTTTTTGCTTGTGCAAACAAAACCCAATCGGCTTTTTGCGTGCCATCTCAATTCAAGTTACTTTAGATATTGGAGCTTCGGCCCTCTCGGAGCATGCTCATGGCGTCTAAACCGGTTTCTGAACCGAAGTCTTTTCTGAAAAATCCGCTGCTGTATTCGTCGGCGGTCCTGGTCGTGGCTCTGCTTACTGTCGTATTTGTTATGTTTTCGCGTTGGCAGGATCAACGCAATATAGAACGGCAAGCGGCGCAGGAACGCGCAGAAAAGCGACACGAGCAAGACCGCGTGGCCGTCGAGCAACTCGGAGGCAAGGAGTTTGCGATTCTTAGTTTTTATGCGAGTCCCACGGTGATTCGGCGCGGCGAATCGGCGCAGCTTTGTTACGGCGTGGCGAACGCAAAGATTGTCAAGCTGGAGCCGCAACGCGAGCCGGTTTGGCCGTCAGCGGCTCATTGCGTAGATGTATCTCCCAGCAAATCAATGACTTACACCCTCACGATTGAAGACGGTGCAGGACATTCGCAGTTGCAAGATGTTGAAGTAAAGGTGCGCTGACGGCGAGTTCCAAAGCTGACGGAGTGAAACTTAGATGTGACTGGTGAGTGGTGCCTGGACGTAAACCGCTGAATGTACGTTTCGAGTTCCGGCGCGTGGGAGGCGGCCGCAAAACTATCTGGGCCAGCCCCTTGTGGCCGCAAATGCCACGCATCTATAATGTTGGTTCGCGCGGGGTCCGGCGAGCCATCCTGCTAAACCGGACTCCGCGAACATTTTTTGGCAGCGAAGTTTTGGTGACCGACGACCATGCCTGACCCGCTCGCGAAGATCAAACAGCGTTTGCAAGGCGAGATCGACCAGCTCGAGCATGAGCTCAACATCGATCTTCCGAAGGAGATCGCCAAGGCCCGCGCGCATGGCGACCTTTCTGAAAACGCGGAGTACAAGTACGCCAAAGAACGCCAGGGGTATGTGAACGCACGCATCGGGCAGCTCAAGAAGCGGATGGGCGACCTTGGGATGCTGAACCTGAGCAACATTCCGAAGGACCGGTCGGGATACGGATCGCGCATTGTGGTGCTGGATATTCACAAAGAAGTGAAAATCGAATACAAGCTGGTCACTACGGAAGAAGCGGATGTTGAAAAGGGTCTCATCTCCACCACCTCACCGATTGGGAAAGCTTTGCTGAACCGGAAGGTCGGGGACGAAGTGCAGGTGGCGACTCCAGCTGGACAGAAAGAATTTGAAATCGTGCGGCTTACGACGATTCACGAGGACGAGTAACCTCTCGAGTTACTCAGACGTCCTACGGATGTGCGAGGCGCTATGTATTGGGGAGCTGGCTCGGGGTTTGGGCTTTTAACTGTGCTTGGCTACGTGGCCTTCACCATCGGTGCGGCCCTCGTTTGGCGAAAGCGTGGCGATTACTCGGTGTGGGCCCACGACGAGTTTGGGGCCTTTCGCCGCAGCCTTTCGCGGTACACGGTCATCGGGCCTTTTTACGGCCTTCGCGTGGAGTCGCGGTTCAAGGCCGTGCCTTCCCAGTTCTTTCGCTCGCTTAGCCGCTTTCCTCGGCGGCATGTTCCTCCTGCTTTCATCCTGCTTTTTCTTGGCGCGATACTTTTCGTTCTCGATTTCTTCATTTAGGGGATGAATACGGCCGCGCATCCCCGATGTGGACAAAGTGAGCTCGCTTTGCCATTCTCGTCGCGATGAAACCCTCACTGATTGTGCATGGCGGGGCTTGGGATATTCCCGAGGAAGCCGTTGAGGTGTGCAATTCCGGATGCCGGCGCGCACTTGAGGCGGGATGGGAGATTCTTTCGGGCGGCGGTGCTGCTCTGGATGCGGTCGAAGCCGCGATTGTTGTGCTCGAAGATGAGCCTGTGTTCGACGCGGGGTTCGGCTCGCACCTCAATCTGGATGGCCGGGTGGAATGCGACGCGATTGTGATGAACGGGGAGACGCTACGCGCCGGCGCGGTTGCCTCGTTGCAGCGAGTTCGCAATCCGATTCGACTCGCGCGCGCCGTGCTGGAGCACTGCCCGCATATGATGCTCGTCGCTGAAGGCGCGGAGCGGTTCGCCAAGGATCGCGGCATTGCTCTCTGCGAACCTGGCGACCTGGTGAGCGATGCGGAACTGGCGGCGTGGCTGCGTTGCAGCCAGGACAAGCACGCGGCGGCGCATCATCGGGGCCACGAGCAAGGGACGGTTGGAGCTGTGGCGATTGACGCGCACGGCAAGATGTTTGCGGCAACCTCGACTGGCGGAACGTGTTGCAAACTCCCAGGGCGCGTCGGCGATTCTCCCTTGATAGGGTGCGGGTGCTACGCGGATTCCACGGCCGGGGGCGTTTCTTGTACTGGATACGGCGAAGCGATCATGAAGATCGTTATGGCCAAAACGGCTACGGAGCTGCTGCGGACGTGCAACGCAGCTTTCTGTGTCTCCGATTCGTCGCGCGACGCTTCCAGTCCGGCATCGCGCTCCTGCGCCGCGGACACGGCGATGCACGTTGCGCGGGAAGCGGTTCACCTTCTGGGGAAACGCACGCATGCCACGGGCGGGCTCATCCTGCTGGACTGCGAAGGGAACCCGGGGTTCGCGTTTAACACGCCGCGGATGGCCTATGGTTATGTCGCGCCGGACGGCTCCTTCCTCACCGCGGTGTAACAGTTTCGTGGTGGACCCTCCCAGGCAACGAAATTGACCCAGAGTGCTTCTGCACATAACATGACAGAGGGCGATGAAAAGTGCGCGGCGGTTAATGGCAGCGTACTGCAAATGGGATACCGATGAACACCAAGATACATGGGATTGCAGAGCGCTCCTTAGCAATGGCCATTCTGCTTTTTGTTCTGCCTGTGGGACTGCAGCTGGTGTGCCCCGCAAAGGCGGCGGCGCAGACGACTGACGAAATCGTTGCCAAGGTGCTGGCTGCGCGCGGCGGGCTGGAGAAGGCCAAGGCTGTTCAGACCGAGCGCATCACGGGCACAATCTATTTCAATCCGGAGTTGTACGGGCCGTTCCTGGCTGAGTTCAAAAGGCCAGGGAAGATGCACAACGAAGTGACCATCCAAAATAAAACCGTGGTGCGTTCCTTCAATGGCAAAGATGTGGGGTGGGTGACCAACCCTTTTGCCGGGAAGAACGCGCCCGAGCCAATGTCCGCGGAGGAAGTGAAGGATGCGGTGAATGAGGCGGACTTCGACGGGCCGCTGGTAGACGCCAAAGCCAAAGGAAACGTCATTGAATTGAATGGGACGGAAAAAGTGGAAGGGCGGGATGCGTACATACTGAAAGTGACGCACAAGGACGGCCAAGTCTCCGCTTACTCGTTCGATACAAAGACTTTTTTGCTGGTCAAATGGAGCGGAGTTGATACGGTCAGCGGCGAAGAAGTGACGCGGGAGACTTATTTTCACGATTACCGGGACGTGGGCGGGCTGAAGTTCGCGTTCGAGCTCGTTTCGAATACTCCCGGAGCAGACGTGACGCAGAGAATTGTGGTGGACAAGATTGAAGTTGACCCACAAATCGATGAAACGCATTTCGGGAAGCCTCCGGTGCCCGCGGCATCATCTGCCGCCGCTTCCGCGGCTGCGCAGCCTGGTCGGCGTTAGTTCCTTGTAACGATTCCGAAGCGAATACGGATTGATTTCCCACTGGGAATGGTATTCTGGGTGGGCGGAATCGCGCAGTCCGTGTTCAAAAACTGCGCTTAAAGCTGGAGTTCATGCTCGCTCTGATCCATGACAGGCTCGGCTGTGCAAGAGCCCCCTTGCGGACCCTTCTGGGTGTCTGTTTTGTTTTTGGTACGGCAGGCTGGGTCAGCGCGGCAAGCACCTCAACGCAGCACTCGCCGAGTTCTTCGGCGGGATTCAACTCGAATTTTGCGATCGCGGATTTCGACGGGGACCGAAAGCCGGACCTGGCAACCGTGGAAATCCAAAAGGGCAGCTCCGCCAGCAGGACGCAGTATTCGATTCGGTTGCAGCTTACCTTGGGAGCAACTCAAGTCTTCGGTGTAACCGCGCCAGCCGGTGGGCTGCAGATCGTGGCAAAGGATGTGAACGGCGACGACGCGCTGGATGTAGTTGTGAGCACGGCTTTGCAGCACGAGCAGGTGGCAGTGTTGTTGAATGATGGCCACGGAAAATTCACATTGGCCGATCCAAGCGCGTTCCCGGACCTCATGCGAAATTCGCAGGCGGATTGGTCCGGCGCCACAACGCAAATCTGTGACAATGCGGCGATTCCCTCTTCCTGGTCTTCGGCCAAGGTGAGTGGCGTTTGCGCTGGTGCATTTCTCACGGGAAACGATGCAGAGCTAACTCCGCTATCCGATTTTCGATTGCACGCTGTGCAGCCAGTTTTTGGCTGTTCTGGCAGAGCCCCTCCTTTCGCCGTTCTTCACGTTTAAACATGCCGTTAAAGAGTGCGTAAACTGGCGGTCCGTGACGGGCCGGTATAGTCTCCTCACTTTACAGCCATCAAAAGAAATTTCAATTCACGTTCGGCTGCGAACAACGGCCGTTCGGGAAGGGTCAACCCAAAGTGTTTCAACACACTACGCGAGAAGGCAGAAGCAAGAGGGAACTGATATGCGGGCTCTGATGAAGACTACGTGTTTCGCGCTCCTGTTGGCGGCAGGATTAGCGGAGAGCTGTTTTGCACAAAAGGCGCTGACTTGGCAGGAAGTTCGTGACAAATTTGAGGCGGCGAATCCAACGCTGCTGGCTGGGCAGATTGGCATCGATGAGTCGCGGGCCCAAGAGATCACGGCGTTTCTTCGTCCGAACCCGGGGCTAACGCTGTCAACGGATGGAACCCAACTCGCGCCTTATAAAGGAGTGTGGCAGCCGCTCACCGGTACTCAGTTTTCGGCCAACTTTAGCTATCTACACGAACGCCAGCACAAGCGGGAGTTTCGCCTGGAGAGCGCTCAAAAGGCGACAGGAATAGCCATTTCCGACCAGGCGGATCTGGAAAGGACTCTTATTTTTACTTTGCGGTCTGCGTTTGTGCAGACGCTGCAAGAAAAGGCCATTCTGGACCTGGCGAAGGAAAATCTGCTGTATTACGACCACATGCTCGATGTGAATCGCGACCGCTACAAAGCGGGGGCGATCGCACAGGTGGATTTAGATCGTCTGGAATTGCAGCGGGTGCAATACGAATCGGATTTACAAACCGCGGAAGTGAACCTGCGAACGGCGAAGATCCAGCTTATTGCGCTATTGAACGAGCGCACGCCGGTGGAAGAATTCGACGTCACAGGGCCGTATGATTTTTCGGCACAAATTGCTACGCAAGATGAGGTCAGGAAGACGGCATTGGATACGCGACCGGATTTGAAGGCGGCTGTCGAAGCTATAGACAAAGCGCAAACGGATCATAAACTCGCAGTTGCGAACGGTTCAACTGATCCGACCTTCAGCGCCTGGTATACATACAACCCTTCCTTCAACAACCCATTTGACCACCAAACGCTCGGCGCCAGCGTCAGCATCCCTCTCCGCATCTTCGACCGCAATCAGGGCGAAAAGCTGCGCACGCAATTGGACATCGACCGCAACGAAAGGCTAATGGAGGCCGCGCGGGCGCAAGTCTTCAGCGATGTGGATTCCGCGTACGCCACGGTCAACAGCACAGTGATTCTTCTCCAACCTTATAAGGAGAGGTATTTGCAGCAGGCTGCGAGAGTCCGAGACACGATTGCGTTTTCGTACGAGCATGGAGCGGCATCGCTTCTGGATTTTCTGAATGCGCAGGCCGATTACCGGAGCGTGCAGGTCAATTACTTGAACTTGGTTGCTTCCTATTTGAATGCAGCCAGCCAATTGAATCTTGCCGTTGGACGAGAGGTTCTTCCATGAGTCGCACGAGATTTGGAACAATGGCATACCTTCTTGCTGCGGGCCTGTTACTAGCCGGCTGCGGCGAAAGCAAGGGCGATGCGAAAGCCGAAGCGCCGCCAGCAGCGAAGGTCGAACACGAGCAAGACGTAAACGTGTTCAAGGTCGACCACCCGGAACAATTTCCCCTGTTCACCGCGATCGAGCGCGCGGCCACCACACAGTTGGTTGCGACGGGCGTTGTGAGCCCCGATGTGTCGCGTACCGTGCCGGTGATATCGATTGCCACAGGGCGGGTGGTCGAGATCAAAGCCCGGCTCGGCGACGTCGTGAAAAAGGGTCAAGTCCTGCTGCGCGTGCAAAGCGCGGACATGTCCGGGGCTTTTTCGGACTATCGAAAGGCCGTCGCCGACGAAAAACTCGCTCGAATACAATTCGAGCGCGCCAAGCTCCTCTACGATAAGGGGGCCATCTCACTGAACGATTTCCAGACAGCAGAGGATGTCGAGAACAAAGCTCAGGTGGATGTGGAGAACACCACAGAACGGCTTCGCGTCCTGGGCGGGAGCATCGATCAACCGGCCGCGATTGTGGATATTCGCGCTCCGGTTTCGGGAGTGATCACCGACCAACAGGTGACGAACGCGGCAGGCGTGGCGGGCCTGGGCTCGCCCAATCCGTTCACGATCTCCGACCTGAGTTACGTATGGATTCTCTGCGACGTTTACGAGAACGATCTCGCCAGCGTACACGTCGGAGAGACGGCGGAGATTCGCTTGAACGCATATCCCGACAAAGTGTTGCGCGGGCGGATCGGCAACATTGGACCGATTCTCGATCCCAACCTTCGAACGGCAAAAGTACGAATCGAGGTGGAGAATGCCGGATTGATGAAGATAGGGATGTTCGTGACTGCGACATTTCATGGCGAGAAAAAGGAAATGCACGCCGCCGTGCCAGCGAATGCAATTTTGCATCTTCACGACAGGGAATGGGTGTACGTCCCCGCAGGGGATAAGTCGTTCCGGCGCGTGGAGGTCACAGTCGGCGAGACATTGCCAAACAACATGCAGGAGATTGTCGCCGGAGTGAAAGCGGGACAACAGGTGGTGAGCAACGCTCTGGTGTTGCAGAACACGGCGGAGCAATAAATGATTCAGAAGCTCGTCGATTTCGCCTTGGAGAACCGCTTTCTTGTTCTCGCAGCGGCGATTCTGCTGCTTTGCTGGGGTGCGATTTCCTTCCATCAACTTCCCGTAGAGGCGTATCCGGACGTCGCAAACAACTATGTGGAGATCATCACGCAGTGGCCAGGAATTTCGGCCGAACAGATCGAGCAGCAGGTCACTATTCCTCTCGAAATCGTAATGAATGGAATACCGCATGTGGCACACCTGCGATCTTTCTCGCTCTTTGGGCTCTCGGACATAAAACTAATTTTCGACGATGAAGAGGAGAACGCCTGGAACCGGGAGAGGGTTCTGGAGAGGCTTTCGCAGGTCACGTTGCCGCCCGGAGTGGTGCCTCAAATGGGCACGGACTGGAGTCCGGTTGGGCAAATCTACTTCTTCACGTTGAAGAGTACCAATCCGAGCTACGACGTGATGGAGCTAAAATCGATCGAAGACTGGACGGTTGAAAAAAACTTCAAGGCCGTTCCCGATGTCGTGGATGTGGCGAGTTTCGGCGGGCCGACGCGCGAGTATCAGGTGCGAGTGGATCCCAATAAGCTGATCGCTTATGGACTCAGCCTCGCGCAGGTCGAGCAGCAGCTCACCAACAATAACGCCAATGCGGGGGGCAGCTTCATCGAAGGCGGCCTGCAGCAAATCAATGTCCGCGAGGTAGGTCTGGTCGGAAATGTGCGCGACGTTGAAAACACCGTGATTATGACAAAGAGTGGCACACCGCTTCGGATAAAGGATATCGCGGTCGTCGCACAGGGGCCCAAGATCCGGCTCGGCCAGTTCGCGCGAGCGATTCATCGGGAAGACGGAAAGATTATCGATAACGACGACGTCGTCTCTGGGATAGTGCTCTTACGCAAAGGCGCGAATGCGGACGAAGCTCTCGCGGGCATTCACGCGAAGGTCGAAGAGTTGAATGACCACGTCCTGCCTCCAGGAGTGAAGGTCGTTCCATTCATTGACCGCAGCGACCTGGTGCACTATACGACGCACACGGTTCTGCACAACCTGACGGAAGGCATCCTCCTCGTGGTGCTCGTACTCTTCCTTTTTCTTGGCAACGTTCGCGGAGCGTTCATCGTGGCGCTTACAGTTCCGTTTGCACTTTTGTTTGCGGCGACGTGTCTCCAGCTCAAGGGCATTCCCGCGAACCTGCTTTCGCTTGGGGCGCTGGATTTCGGAATGGTTGTGGATGGTGCCGTGGTGATGGTGGAAAACATTGTTCGTCACATGAGCCACCAGGAAGCTTCGCACAAGACGCCATTGGAACGCATTCGCAACGCGGCCCACGAAGTTCAGCGGCCTGTCTTCTTCGCGATAGCCATCATTATTACAGCGTATTTGCCGATTTTCACGCTACAGCGGGTCGAAGGGCGCTTGTTCCACCCCATGGCCTGGACTGTAGCCTTTGCTCTGATCGGTGCTCTCCTATTTTCGATGCTCGTCGCGCCGGTTCTGTCCAGCGTGCTGTTTAGCAGGGGAGTGCGCGAATGGCGCAATCCTGTCATGGAGTTCCTGAAAGAGCGGTATCGCAAGGCGGTGAAATGGGCGATTGAGCATCGTCTGTTTACGGTCGGAGGAGCACTCATAGGTTTGGCGGTCTCGATTTTTCTTACCGTTGGAGGAGTTATCGGCTCTGAATTCCTGCCACATTTGGACGAAGGCGCGCTGTGGGTGCGCGGCACTCTTGCTCCCAGCACGGGACCTACCGAGGGAACCCGTCTGGGGGATCAGACGCGGATCGTGCTTTGCTCTTTTCCCGAGGTCACCCAATGCACCAGCCAGGTAGGACGTCCCGATGACGGCACGGACACCACGGGGTTTTTCAATACAGAATATTTCGTCGATTTGAAACCGAAGGAACAGTGGCGGCCTGTGTTTCACGAAGATAAGGAAAGACTGATCGCCGCCATGCAGCGCGAACTGGACAAAATTCCCGGCGTGATCTGGAATTTCTCCCAACCTATCGCGGACAACATGGAGGAAGCAGTAAGTGGAGTAAAAGGTGAGCTCGCGGTAAAGATTTATGGCGATGACCTCAAGCTTCTCGAAGCCCAAGCGGATCAGATCGTCAGTATCATGCGGCAGATCAACGGAATCGAGGATCTCGGAGTGTTTCGAGTGCTGGGGCAACCCAACTTGGAGATTTCGGTGGACCGCGCGCAAGCCGCGCGCCACCAAATCAATGTTTCGGATATTCAAGATGCCGTCCAGACTGCCGTCGGAGGGACGGCTTTTACTCAGGTGCTGCAAGGTGAGGCTAGATACGATTTGGTGATACGTTACCTACCGCAGTATCGCGACACCAAAGAAGCTATCGAGAACATTCGGTTGTTGGCTCCTTCTGGCGAGCGCGTCTCGCTCGGACAGCTTTGCAAGATCGAAGAACGCGACGGTGGTTCAGAAATCTACCGGGAAGGAAATCAACGGTACATCGCGATCAAGTACAGCGTGCGCGGGCGGGACCTTGGCGGCGCTGTGGAAGAGGCCATCAAGAAGGTAGGTGCACAAGTACAATTGCCGCGCGGGTATCATATCGACTGGGCGGGCGAATACGAGAGTGAAAAGCGAGCGGAGGCGAGGCTCCTGGTCATCGTGCCGCTGACCGTGCTGGTGATTTTCGGCATTCTCTACATGATGTTTCGTTCCTTCAAGTGGTCGCTCCTGTTGATGGCTAACGTGGCCATGGCGCCCATCGGGGGATTGCTGGCGCTTTTGATTACGGGCACACACTTTAGCGTCTCTTCGGGCGTGGGCTTCTTGGCGCTGTTTGGCGTTTCGGTGCAGACGGGTGTAATCATGCTGGAATACATCAACCAAATGCGCGCCTCGGGCCACAAAATTGAGGATGCGGCTATCGACGGGGCGGTGCTTCGCCTTCGGCCCATCATGATGACCATGCTTGTCGCGACTCTCGGATTGCTGCCCGCAGCGCTCTCGCGAGGGATAGGATCGGACTCACAGCGGCCCTTTGCCATCGTGATTGTGGGGGGGCTTGTTGGGGCGATGCTGCTGAGTATCTTTCTCCTGCCAACCTTATATGTTTGGTTTGCGAGAGATGGCGATAAGCTGCCAGAGCCGGAGCCTGGATTCGAGGAAGGCTTGTGACGCGGCGCGATTTGCGAGAGGCACGAAACACTTGTTCTGATTGCGGAAATGATTTGGGCGATGAACAAGCTTAAAAGAAGTTACAAAGAATTCTCTTCCTCCGAGGTAGATGAGCCAGGTGCGCGATAGCGAAAGGACGCGAATTCGATGAATAAGGAAGAAGTTCGCGCTCGGATCGAGGAGATTGGAATTGTTCCTGCCGTGCGTTTTCGTTCGGCGGAGGACGCCCGGTTTGCCACGGAGGCAGTGGCTCATGGCGGGATACCGATCGTGGAAATCACCATGACCGTGCCTGGAGCCATTGAATTGATTTCTGATCTGGCGCGGAACAGTCCGGACGTGATTGTGGGCGCGGGCACACTTTTCGATAAGGAAACGGCGAGCCGGTGTTTGGATGCGGGTGCGAGATTCCTGACGAGTCCCGGCCTAGACGTACAGATCGTGGAATTTGCGATAAAAAAGGAGGTTGTGGTTTTGGCTGGAGCGCTGACGCCGACCGAGGTGACGATGGCGTGGAAAGCCGGGGCGGACTTCGTCAAAGTCTTTCCCTGCTCTTTGGTTGGTGGCGAGAAATACATCAAGGCGTTGAAAGGGCCGTTTCGGCACGTGCCCTTGATTGCGGCGGGAGGCGTAAATCAATTGACCGCGGCAAACTTTATTCTCGCGGGTGCGTCGGCCATCGGCGTTGGAGGGGAGCTGGTACCTGAGGAAGCCATCCAGCAGAGGCAGGAAGAGCGAATTCATGAATTGGCGCGTAGGTTTGTGGGTTTTGTGAATAAGGCCCGGGCCCAAATGGCGAAAGTGAAGGAGGTTCGCAGAGGCCGTTAGACCAGCACGATTTTGGGTTCTCTCTCTTTCAACGGTGGCTGCGTTATTCTGGCTGCATGACGGATGCGACTGAGGCCAGGACGGAGCAGGAGCGCGCGGGTCTTTGCGCGAACTGCCTCCACGCCCGCAGCGTAGAATCCAGCCGCGGCTCGGTCTTTCTGCTATGCGAGCTATCCCGGAGTGATCCCCGATTTGCCAAATACCCACGCCTGCCTGTGCTTTCCTGCGCCGGATACGAAAAGAAGCCGGAGCCTGCTGCCCGCCCCTAGATTTATCCTTCTTTGACTTTTACTATTGTGATATATTCGATGCCGGGTTCATCCATCTGGCGAGGTCATCCCATGGCGTCGAGCTCGGGGGCTCGTCTCGCAGCGGTTCTTTTTCTATTTGTCTGCCCCGCCCGCTCAGCGGCGGACACGCTTAAGATCACCAGCGCTCCGGCGGGCGCCACGGTGGAGATTGGCGGTATGCTCGAGGGCACCACACCTTTTGAAAAAGATTTTCCTGGCGGGTACTTTCACAAGACAAAGACCTCTATGGGGTCGCGACTGGAGCATCCCATGGTCGCCCGCATCAGCCTCGCGGGTTACGCCACCAAAGAAATTCAAATGACGGACGGGCCGATGAACTGGATTTCGTTCAACGGCCGGAATCACGGGGAATACTGGCTGCTCAAGAGCGACCATTTCAACGTGGACCTGCGGCCCATCTCGGAAGTGTTTACAGGCGGGGTTACAGCGAAATTGTCGAGCGCCGAGCACGTGGATCTCCAACCCGAGCTTTCCCTCGAGGAGTTGGTGCGCCGCACAAAACCTGCCGTTGTTTATTTGAAAGCAATGCATGGGTCTGGAACAGGGTTTTTTGTGACGGAAACCGGCGTTATCGCGACGAACGCGCACGTCGCGAGGGGAGAAGAATCTCTTCTGACGCTGCTGCCGGAGGGCCAGCAACTCGAGGCCAAAGTTGTATACATTGACGCGGACCTCGATATCGCGCTGGCAAAGGTTGAGGGGAAGGATTTCCCGCATCTCGCGCTGGCCGATGCTGGCACGGTAAGGCAAGGCGAAAACGTGCTGGCGATTGGCAACCCTGGCGATGCCATGTTGTTCAGCGTGACAAAAGGAATCGTCAGCGCAGTCGGAAAATTTGCCAATGCGGGCCCTGGCACGTGGATACAGACGGATACGCCTATCAATCCGGGAAACAGCGGGGGACCGCTGCTGAATAGCCGCGGCGAAGTGATCGGCATCAACACGCAAAAAATCGTGAAGAAAAATGTGACGGGAATCGGATTCGCCCTCAGCGCGACGGATCTCCTGGAAGTACTGCACCGTTTTTATCCCAATATTTCCGCGGCTAACGCTTCCGAGAACGGTGGACCATCGGTTGCTCACACTTCGTCTGCCGCCGGCTCTATTGCGCCAACGCGCGGAGATGGTTCTGACTCCATGACATCCGCTTCTACTGACGGCAAAGCGCAACTGGATTCGAGCACGACTCTGTCCGGCACCCAGACGCCGGGCGCGCCTCCCGAGCCATTCGCGAGCCAGACGCCGCACGGATTTGGCGCCGTGGTGATTACTTCCGATCCCGAGGACGCAGAGATCTACGTGGACGACAAATTTGTAGGAAATGCGCCGGCAAAACTGAAACTTGCAGCGGGAAGTCACATCATGGTTCTAAGGGCTGCTGGATTTGCCGAGTGGAAGCGCACGCTCGAGATTTTGAAGGATAGTCAGGTCACACTGAAACCGGTTCTTGATCACGCGCCGTGACGCTTGAATTCGAGGAGTTGAAAAAAAAGGGAGGGCACCTTGCAGGATGCCCTCCGAAATAGCGACCTCATTCTATTGCTGCGGCTGCTGTTGTTCCTGCGGAATCGGCGTGTTGGCCGGCGACTTGGTGGAGACCGGTGTCACGCTTGCTGAACCAGCGGCGGCCAACTCGGATGGCTTGTATTTTGGAGCGCTAATGTAACCGTGGACGAGGTCCTTGTCGATCCGGTTCACAACGATCTGCACGGGCTGCGATTCGTTTTCGGTGTGAATCCAGATGGGCTCGTACAGGTTGACCTTTTTCTTCTGAAGCTCATTGTCATCCACGATCATCGCAAGGTCGTAGCTCTTGTGCTTGGTATCCGCTTTGCGAAGGGAAATCGTGAGGGGCCCAACCCGTTGGAACTGCTTTGCTTTGGAGAGCTCAAACTCAAAGTAGCTCCGCTCGCCACGCTTCTCGAGGGCCACGAGTTCTTCGTGCGTCTTGGCAATCGAACCGTTCAGGTCGTCGCGGGTAGAATTGATCGTTCCCTCGAGCTCGGAGCGGTCTTTCGCGACCTCGTCTTGTGTCTCTTTCAACTGTTTCTGCTGCTCGGCCAACTGAGCCTGGAGCTGCGCGTATTTTTTGTCGACAGGCGGAGTACGACGCTTGGTGGGGGTTCGCTTCGCCGGCGCGGCTTTGGCGGAAGAGGCTGACGGGGATGCGGCCTCGGGACTTTTCACGGACGTCTCCTCGGAGGGATCGGTAGAAGGCCCAGCGGAAGGCAGTGCGGAGGGCGCGGAAGCCTGCGGCGAGTTCTGTGCCACTGTCAAATCGTTTAGCTTCGTGGTCAAGGCGCTGAGCTGCCCTTGCATCTGGTTCACTGCTGCATTGGCCGTTGCGGCTTGCGCAGTAAGCTGGCTAACCACTGATTTTTGGTGATAGCCATAGGCGAAGGCCACTGCGGCGATTCCAAGTAGTGCGACTATTGCAACGACCAGCCACCGGTTGGAGCCATACTGTATTGCTGCCCAGCCGTTGTCCCTGTGGTTCGATTCTTGATACTCATCCATAATTGCCCTCCTCGTTCTCTCGAGTCTTCTATGTTGCATCCTTGCGATTCTTGAAGCAAGTCAGCCATCCTCAAACCGCAACTCGTCGTTGCTAACAATTTCAGTTTTCGCGCGCGGACAGCGAAGACAAATGTCTCCGTTGCTTCATGAGCACGCGGATGACCGGGCGGACGGTATCTCGCAACGCGCTAAAGTGTTTATTTTCATGAGGCAAGACAGTTGTCCGCTTCGTGCCTGGTTTTGAACGGGTACTAGACCTAGAAAATTCTCCCTCGACGGACGGAGGAATTATCCAACCAACCATTTTCATGAACCGACTGACCGACTTCGAGATTGACGAACATGTCTTGAGCCAAGCCGTGGCTGGCGGGTATTGCGAGCGCGGGCCCTCCTGAGGCGGATGGGTGCGTAACGGGAGAGATGCGCTCGCGGGCATGGAAGCGACGTTGCCGCGAAGCAAGGGCGTGTGCTAGCATCCGCCGGGTTGGGGAACGGACCAGGGGTAGATGGCAGCCCGTCGGTTCACTCTGCAGAACGCCGGCATCGGGGCCACGCTCTCCACCAACTTCTGAATCGCACGCCCAGGCGCAGGCCCGCGCCTGAATTCTTCGGGACGGACCTCGTCTGTTGGCGCCGGCATCGCCGGGGCCACGCAAAGGGAGGTCTGTATGAAGAGCTATCTCACCAAGGACATACGCAACGTTGGCATTGTCGGCCACGGCGGCACCGGAAAGACGCAACTGGTGTCGTCGTTGCTCTTCACCGCGGGAATGACGCCGCGATGGGGAAAAATTGCGGAAGGCAGTACGACCACTGACTGGGACGAAGAAGAAATCGCGAGGAAAATCTCGATTCAGACGGGACTCGCCTACGCGGAATGGCCCTCTTCCGGAGGGCACCCGGGCGGCTCTGAAAAAGTCAAAATCAATTTCATCGACCTCCCTGGCTACTCGACGTTTATCACCGAAACGAAGGCTTCGCTGATCGCCGCGGATGCCGCGCTTATCGCAGTGGACGCCCACGTCGGCGCGCAAGTGACCACGGAAAAAGTTTGGGACTATTGCACCGAATACGACATTCCCCGTGCCTTTGTGCTGACGTGGATGGACCGGGAGCTAGCCAGTTTCGAACGCTCGATGGAATCGCTCGAGCAAGTGTTTGGGCGCAATGTCGTTGCGTTGCAGCTTCCCATCGGTTCGGAGAAGGGATTTCGCGGAGTGATTGACCTCGTGGCGATGAAGGCGCACATCTACAAACCTGATGGCGATGGGAAGCCATCGACCGAAGAGATCCCTGCCGCGCTTGCCGATGAAGCGAAGGAGGCGCACGAAAAGCTTGTCGAAATGGTAGCGGAGGGCGACGACGAATTGATGGAAGAGTTCTTCCGGGAAGGCACGATTCCGATTGCGGATTTGATCCCGGGGGTCCGGAAAGCCATCGTCGCCGAGAAAATCTTCCCTGTGCTCATGGTTTCTGCTCTGCGCAACGTGGGAACCGCTAGCCTGCTGACATTTTTGGCCGATGCGTTCCCGCATCCCGACGAGCACGCGCAGGTGGGCTTCACTGAGCCCGGCGCCAAAGGCGAACGGGTGGAGCGCAAGTACGACGACGGCCAGCCGCTCTCGCTTTTCGTGTTCAAGACGCTCGCCGATCCTTTCGCTGGGCGGATCAACTATTTCAAGGTGAAGAGCGGCGTCCTGAAAAACGATGCCACATTGACGAATTACAACCGGGGCACGCTGGAGCGTTTTCAGCACACGCAGGTGGTGCAGGGTAAGCAGCTCACCGAAATCGCAGATCTGCACGCGGGAGACATCGGTGCAATCGCAAAGCTCAAAGAGACGACGACAGGAGAAACGCTCGGCGACAAAGCGGCGCCCATCTATTACAGGCCTGCGCAACTTCCCGAGCCTTCCATTACTTTTGCGATCGAACCAAAGACGCGCGCGGACGAGGACAAGATCGGCATTTCCATCCACAAGATTATCGAGGAAGATCCCGCATTGCACTTCATGCGCGACCCGCAAACCAAGGAATTTTTGCTCGCCGGGTCTGGGCAGCAACACATCGAGGTGGTCGTTGCGAAGCTGCACAAGCGCTATCACGTCGATCTCACGCTGAAGCCGCCGAAAGTGGCGTACCGCGAAACCATTCGCGGAAGAGCCGACGCCGAGGGCAAGCACAAAAAGCAGTCGGGCGGGCATGGGCAGTTCGGCGTCTGCCGGATCAAGATGGAGCCGATTGAACGCGGCAAAGGCGTCGAGTTCGTTGACGACGTCTTTGGCGGCGCGATTCCGCGGAACTGGATTCCATCCGTGGAGAAGGGGATTCGCGACGCGGCCGCGCGCGGTTATCTCGCCGGTTTTCCTGTGGTGGATTTCCGCGCCGTGCTCTATGACGGCAAGTACCACGACGTGGATTCATCGGACATGGCTTTCAAAATTGCCGGCTCGCTGGCATTTAAGGAAGCGATGAAAATGGCGAAGCCTGCTCTATTGGAGCCGGTGATGCACGTCGAGGTTTACGCACCTGACCAATATTCGGGCGACTTGATGGGTGATCTCAGTTCGAGGCGTGGCCGCATCGCCGGAAGCGAGGCGCGCGGGCACAACGTCATCATCAAGGCGCAGGTACCGTTTGCGGAAATGCTGAGTTACGCCAACGACCTCATTTCAAAAACCCAGGGTCGGGCGACGTATTCTATGGAGTTTTCGCACTACGACTATGTGCCCAACGAATTAGCGCAAAAGGTAATCGACGCGCATAAGCCCGCTCACGGCGAAGCCACGGAAGCAGAAGAATAGCTTTCAGGCGATTCCGCGAAAGTCACTGTGATTCGCGCACTCCAAGGCGTTCATCGACAGCCTGGCGCCAAATTGGAGCTTGCTGGCGTGAACTCTACGTACAGAATAGTGGTCCCATGAAAAACAAGCTAGCCGCCACGCAGAGTCAGTGGAAACACGGCCCACAAACAATAGCCATTCACGGAGGTGAACCGCCACGGCACGGTGTCGGCGCGCCCGTCGGCACGCCGATTTGCCGGACCTCGACGTTTACCTTTTCCTCGACGGCGGAGATGAAGCTGTGGGCCGAGGGCAAGAGCAAAGCGTATATCTACACGCGCTACGGCAATCCAACGCTGGCTGTCGCGGAGGGAAAGATCGCGGCGCTCGAAGGCGGGGAAGCTGCGGTTGTTACTGCTTCCGGCATGGCGGCGATATCCTCCGCGCTTTTGAGCGTGCTGAAGTGCGGCGACGAACTGATCTCCACGGCGCAGGTTTATGGGGGCAGCTACCGGTTGATGCGCGACGTTTTTCCGGGCATGGGGATCAGAGTGCATCAGGTGGGCACTGAACTTGCGGGATTGGAAGAGCTGGCGACACCGCACACGAAGTGTCTTTATGTGGAGACGCCGACAAATCCGACGTTGCGGCTCGTCGATTTGAATAAGGCGATTGCCTTTGCAAAAAAACACAAACTAATTTCGATCATCGACAATACGTTCGCCACGCCGGTACTGCAAAACCCTCTGGGGATGGGATTCAACATCGTCGTACACAGCGCCACAAAAGCGCTGGCGGGACACTCCGACGTGATTGCCGGCGTGGCCGTGGGGAACAAGCACTGGATGGAGCGCATTCGTCACATGGTGATCTATCTCGGCGGCTCGATGGATCCGGAAGCGGCATACCTGCTGATTCGCGGCATCCGAACGCTGGGAGTGCGTGTCGAACGGCAATGCCAAAACGCGATGGCCGTTGCAAAATTTCTGGAAAAGCATCCGAAGGTCGCACGAGTTCACTATCCGGGGCTAACATCCCACCCGGACCACAAACTCGCGAAAAAGCAGATGCGGGGATTTGGCAGCATGCTGGCGTTTGATTTGAAGGGCGGGTTGCCGGCTGCGCGGCGGTTCTGCGATCGCGTGCGATTGTTTCTGTTGGCGGCGAGCCTTGGCGGTGTCGAATCGCTCGTCATACTTCCCATCTACAGCTCGCATTACAATATGAGCGACGAAGAGTTGCAGCATGCGAACGTAAGCCCAGGTACAGTTCGGGTTTCAGTGGGACTTGAGGAAGCTGAAGACCTCGTCACGGATTTGAAGCAAGCGCTCGCTTGACCGCAAGAAGCCCGGAAAGCATTCAGGACTCTACGCTAGCTGCGGTTGGACCGGCGACTCCCATTCCTGCTTTTCGGGCAGCAAAGATTTTACGAGGTCTTCGAGTTCGCGTGAACTCTGGACATGCTCGGGATAATTGTGAACGCTGATGTCAAAAGACAAGCCGTGCCTGGCGCGGACCGCTTGAAGCTCTTCCTGAAGCCTGACGGCGACCCGCTTGGCATTCAATGAGTCTGTTTCTGGCAGGACAATGGCAAAGAGTTCAGACGACAGATTGTAGATGGAATCCGTGGGCCGGAGTTTGCCGGACATGGCTTTGGCGGCCTCGCCCCATGCGCCCTCGCGTTGCTTTGGATTCTTCTCATTCGGACCGCGAGAGGCTTGAACGAGCAAAAGAGTAAGCGTTGTTTGCATGGTCATGGCTCTTCGGTGCTCCATGGTTAGACGATCCCAGAAGTGGTCCTGACCGGGCATGGATTGCGATAAGTCGACGCTGGCTTGCTGGCGGAGCTGAACGTTTCGCTCAAGTTGCTCGATCAAGTTTTGTTTCAGTTTGCGGATCAGGCGTTGGCGGTCCAAAAGATAGCCTGCAAAGAGCGGCGTTAGGACGCAGAAGCCGATGTAGGCGACGCGAAGGGGCCATTTGTTTCCGGTGTCGGGGCGCAGGAACACCAGCGGGTACATAAGTACAGCGAGCCCGATAGCCTGTACGAGAACAAAGACCGCCGCAAGGACAGTCAGGTGAAGTTCCCGCCGTTCGAGTTGATCCAAGTCCTTGCTGTTCAGGGCGGCCATCGTTGATCGCACTCCCTTCAAGCATCGCAAGTTCAGCCGGCCATAGGGGGCCTCGCTGTGCCTGTTCCTACAATCTGCTTACCGGCAGCGCGGGGGCAATAGACTAAAGGTACCGTGGGGCGGATTTGATACTGTACTTCCGCGAATCGCATGCGGTGCGCAAATCGCAAATCAGGCGAGTTTGACGAATATCGCGGATACTGAGTTGTTCTAGCGAGCGGACCAGATGGCTGAATTACTGGGCTGGTAGCGAATGTGCCGCAGGATGGAGCAGAGTCGGTAAAAACAAAAACGGGCGGGACGCCGAAGCGCACCGCCCGTTCTGTATTTTTGCGAAGTGGAATTAGAGGGGTTGGACGTTCGAGGCCTGCAGACCCTTGGGGCCCTTGGTCACTTCGAATTCAACCGCTTGGCCATCGTTCAACGACTTGTAGCCATCAGCCACGATCGCGGAGAAATGGACGAAAACGTCCTCACCGCTCTGGCGCTGGATGAAACCGAAGCCCTTGCTGGCATTGAACCACTTCACTGTTCCTTGTTCTTTACTCACTGCTGTACTCTTTTCTGTCGGTTGGGTTGCAACCGAGCATAACTAAATTGAGCTATTTGGTGCCTCGAAATCCGAACCCCTCTTAAGAGTTACGGCCGTCCTCGAACGCAAAAAAAGGCCGCAAGTTTGACCTTGCGACCGCTTTACACATCCAAAGGCGATACAAGAGCAACAAACGCAAATACAGAGTACCACAAATGGTTCCGCTTGCCAAGAGGTTTCTTACTATTTTCTTATCTGTGGGTAGTCCGCCTCGCTCGAGTGCGGCCTTCGGGCACTCGGCGATAAGGCTCCAACAGGGATTCCAGTTCGCGGCGGACCCAAGAAGCAACCGAGCCCTCGCGATAAACGGCCCAGGAGAGCATGGCGCCACCGTTGAGGTGCTGGATCAAACGGGCCAGTTGCGCGGTATCGCATTTCCGAAGTTCTCGCGCGGCGACGGCTTCCTCGAGAAGTTTTCGAGTTTCCTGGCGGATGGCGAGGAACTGCGCGAGAGTGATGGCGTGGAATTCCGGGTCAGTAAGATCAATCTGGAGGTAGGCCAAGCCGTTGGCCATGGCTTCGGGCGTGGGCGCGAACGCAGTGCATTCCGCGTACAACTCGATGAGCGCCGTGAGGGGCGATTTGTGTTTTGCGCGGGCGGCCGCGAATTGTTGTGGAACACTACCTGGGGCGGTGCGGCACAGCGCTAGCAGGAGGCCCCTCTTGGTCCCGAAGCGCTGGATGAGCGTCGCGGGAACGACGCCGGCTTCCTTGGCGACATCGGCCAAGGTGAGCCGCGTGGGGCTGCGGCGCTGCATGACGCGGGCGGTAGCAGCGAGGATGTGTTCGTCGGAAGTTTCGCGAGGACGAGGGCTCATGGCGAGTAAGCAAGTCAGGAATGGCGTGTCAAGAATAACTAAACGTCCATTCATTTTCCACTTGACATTAGTAAATGCACGTTTACAATCGCCGCATCTTCCCGCGGAGGTGCGTCATGAGCCCCGCCTTTCTTCCACCCGATTTGAAGGGCCGCGTCGCCGTGGTCGCCGGAGCAACACGCGGCGTCGGACGCGGCGCGGCGCTGGCGCTCGGCGAAGCTGGCGCGATCGTGTACTGCACTGGGCGCAGCACCAAAGCGAACCGTCTGCCGAGAAGCCCTTCCAGGAAAACTTCGCCGTTCGATCATTCGCGGCGGCCGGAAACAGTCCAAGAAACGGCGGAAATGGTGACGGCGCACGGGGGCAAGGGCGTTGCCGTCATTCTCGATCACACAGACGCAAAGCAGGTGGAGAAGCTCGTGGGGCGGATTCGTAAGGAGCAAGGCCAGCTGCACATCGTGGTGAACGATATATCGGAGGTTATCCCGCAGGACCTGGGAAAGACATTTTGGCAATTGAATCTGGAGAATGGGTTCGCGAACTTGCGGAACGCGCTGCACACGCACATCATCACGAACCACTATGCCGCGCCGCTGCTAATCGAAACTGGAAACAAATCAGGCCACACTGGGCTCATCGTTGGGATTGGCGATGGAAATTTCTATACCTATCGCGGCCATCTTTTCTACGACCTGGTGAAGACCTCGGTGATTCGCATGGCCTTTGGAATGGCGCGCGAGCTGCAGCGGAAAAATGTCGCTGCCGTAGCGCTGACGCCAGGATTCCTGCGATCCGAAGCGATGCTCGAGCATTTCGGAGTCACGGAGGCAAACTGGCGGGAGGCCATCAAAAAAGACCCGCACTATGCCAGCTCCGAGACGCCGCTCTATGCGGGGCGCGCGATCGCCGCGTTGGCCGCGGACCCCGACCTGATGAAGAAATCCGGACAAGTCTTCAGCTCTTGGGGCCTGTCCGACGAGTACGAATTTTGCGACGCTGACGGGCGTCGTCCGCATTGGGGCCGTTACTTTGCGGGAAAATTTGGCGAGTGCATGAAACCCTGTGACGAGGCTTTTTACCAATACTGGAAAGGCGGGCCGCTGGACACGATTTACGCGGAGTGGCCGTGAGTCAAGGCGTTGGTGATACGGAAAAAGCGCCGGACGTTTACTCAGATTTGCCTTTGAGATCGAGCACGATTTTTAGAATATCCGTGGACAACGCGCCAGCGTCGACATTGCCCGTGTTGGCGAGCACGACGCCCCCGGCATGCCGCGTGGGTTTCGGTCGTGTATTGAGTAGGTCAACCCCACCCCGCCGGAAAGCGTTGACCTGGACTGTTACAGCTACTTAACATAAGGAGATGCGCCCGAAGCTCCGGACTAGGCTGTACGCAACGATTTTGGCCGCACTCGCGCTGGCCGTCGGCGGCTGCGAGGATGCGGCGAAACACGGGGTGCAGGCGCACGTTCCGGCGCTCAACCCGGCCAATGCGGCGGCGGCTCAAGTTCCGGCCAAAGTGGGAGAGCTTCCTCTGCGAAAGCTTTCGCCCCAGTGGCTGGCTGCGCTAGCGCCGCGAGTTCCCAGTCCGAAGGAATACTTGATTGCCCAGGTGGAAGCCAAATTTGCGTCGGGCGAGGAGAACTACAAGGCGGGACATCTGGAAGCCGCGCGTCGGGATTTTGACGATGCCGTTGACTGGCTGCTCACCAGCGGCTACGACCCGAACAGCGATCCCAAGCTCAGCGAACTGTTCCATCGCGTGGTGGATACGGTCTACGGTTACGAATTGCAGGCATTCCGGGCGGGTGACGGCTTTCAGGAAGCACCGGCGGTGCCCGCGCCGATCGATGAAGTAGCGGAGATGACCTTTCCCGTCGATCCGCGGCTGAAAGCGCGCGCCGAGGAAGCCGCCAAGAACATTTCGCACGACCTGCCGCTCACCGTGAATGACGAGGTGCTCTCCTTCCTCAACTTCTTTCAGACTCCGCGGGGCCGGGCCATTGTCGAGACCGGGTTGCGGCGTTCCGGCCGTTATCGCGAAATGATTGCGCGCGTTTTGCATGAAGAAGGTGTCCCGCAAGACTTGATCTATCTGGCGCAAGCGGAAAGCGCGTTTCAGCCGCTGGCACTCTCGAGGGCGGGTGCGCGGGGCATCTGGCAGTTCGTCGCTTATCGCGGAATGGAATACGGCTTGCGGCACACCTGGTGGATCGACGAGCGGCAGGATCCGGAAAAAGCCACGCGCGCGGCCGCGCAGCATTTGCGCGACCTGTATGGACAATTCGGCGATTGGTACCTGGCGATGGCGGCGTACAACTGCGGTCCGGGAAATGTGCAGAAGGGCATCGAACGCACGGGCTACGCGGATTTCTGGGAGCTCTATAAGCGCAACGTGCTTCCGCGCGAAACGAAAAACTACGTGCCCATCATTCTGGCGCTCACGCTCATCGCCAAGGATGCGGCGCACTACGGCATCCAAGCCGATCCGGAACAGCCCGTTCCGACGGACGTGGTGAAGCCCGGGCGCGCCATTGATCTGCGGCTGGTAGCCGAGACGATTGACGTGGATGTCGATACGCTGCGTGGATTGAATCCTGCGCTGTTGCGCCTTGCGACTCCGGACGATCCTTCCTTCGAGCTGCACCTCCCCGTGGGAAGCGCTGAGAAATTTTCCGCGGAGATTGCCGACATTCCAGCTGACAAGTGGGTGAGCTGGCGGCGGCATCGCATTGAAGCTGGCGAGACGCTATCGTCCATCGCAAAAAAATATCGCGTGACGCCGGCCGCGATTTCCGACGCAAACAACCTGGACCGCCACGCCGCGCTGGATGTCGGAGAGAAATTGATCATTCCCGCGGCGGCTCCGGCAGAGTCCAAGAGCCGGCTGGTGCGTTATCGCGTGCGCAAGGGCGACACGCTGGGCGGGATTGCGGATCGTTTCAGCGTGCCCACGGAAGACGTGCGCAAGTGGAATCACATGAAAACCAACCACGTGAGCCGCGGCATGGTGCTGCGCATTTACACCGTCGGTGGCGCGCCGGAGATCTCGCCAGTGCACAGCCGCCCGAAAACAAGCTCCAAGGCCCGCATTCCCCAATCGACTTCCTCCACCGGGCAAGCTTCTGCGGCGATTCATGATTAAGTCTTGTATATACAACATTTTAGCGGGAGCGCTTCACGTTGTACGGGACGCGGATGCTCTCCTTGGTAACCGCCAGTCTTGATCAGAAAAACCTCGTTTTAGCTGCCATGTAGCAGAATGCTTGACAACTTTGCAGGAGTACGATAACAACGGCGCTGCGGCGGAGGGGAGTTGGCGACTCCAGCTGATGCAGCATCCCACGCGCCATAGGCTCGTGGATTGCCCCTCGGGAGGATGGAATGGATTTCGAGAAGGACAACTTCGAAGACGACAACGAGCTGTCACGGCTGGAGGAGGAAGACGAGCTGGGCGGCGGTGAAGAGATCGTAGAGGCGGAAGAGGAAGAGATCCTCATCACCGAAGAGCCCGTGGTGGCGTCGCCAGCAGCCAAGGCGCCCCCCAGGCCCGCGGCTAAACCGGCCAAAAAGGCCGCTCCAAAAAAGAAGGCTTCGGCGAAGGCCAAAAAGGCCAAGCCCAAACCAAAGCCGAAGAAGAAGGCGAAGAAAGCAGCCAAAAAGAAGAAGCGCCGCTAAGGTTTTGTGACGGGCTGAATTTTTGATGCCATGGAGGGGCTTGGACCATCGTCCAGGCCTTTCCTTTTTGAAAACGATTAGAGTTCACTGTGGCACTCGAAGCGGGCCGCGCGCTTCCGTTTAAGCACCACTTACCTCTCGAATCGGGAACCACTGGTATTCACAAATAGCGAGCTTGCCGGAATGCTTAACTGTGGTTAGCATAGGCCCGGATGTTGCGGGCGCTGGAACAGTTACGCCGGATGCGCGGGGGCGCGCAGTCACACCTAATGCGCTGCTCGGACGGGCACTACTACGTCGTCAAGTTCCAAAATAACCCGCAGCATCGGCGAATTCTGGTCAATGAACTGCTAGGAACTAAATTAGCGGCGCGGTTGGGGCTGCCGACGACGCCAGCGGCCATAGTTGAAGTGTCCGAAGAACTCATCCGCTTGACGCCCGACCTGGCGATGGAGATGCCGCGTCAACGGATTCCGTGCCAGCCTGGGCTGCAGTTCGGCTCGCGCTACCCCGGTGACCCGCGGCGGTTGACGCTGCACGACTTTCTGCCCGATGAACAGTTGCGCCAGGTAGCGAATCTGCACGACTTCGCGGGTATGCTGGTCTTCGACAAGTGGGCCTGCAATACCAACGGCCGGCAGACGCTCTTTTTCAAGGAGCCGCCTCGCGGCGGGCATCCGACAGTGGATTCTTCCACCGCAGAAAAGATTGGGGCGCCGTACAGTACGCTGATGATCGATCAGGGCTTTTGCTTCAACGCCGGAGAATGGAATTTTCCCGACGCGCCACTGCGCGGGCTCTACGCGCGCAACGGCGTGTACGAAGGTGTGACCGGGATGGAATCCTTCGCGCCCTGGCTCGAGCGCCTGGAAAAACAGATGACCGATCGCGCTCTCGACGAGATCACGCGGCAAATTCCTCCGGCTTGGTACGAGGATGACCTAGACGCCGTGCTGCGCCTCTCCGAGCACTTGCTGAGGCGCCGCTCGCGCGTCCCGGAGCTTATCCTGGCCGCCAAGAAATCCAATCGCCAGCCCTTCCCCAACTGGATATAACCAAACTGGACGTGATCCATGACTGAAATCTCTACCAACCACGCACCGCTGGAACCGTCCTGCTCATACCACATCTTGCGCTATACCCCCAGTCTTGTGCGCGACGAATGGGTGAACATCGGTGTCCTCGTTTTCGATTCTCGCTCGGGCAAGCGGCGCCTCAGGCTTATTGAGGAGCAAGAGGAATATACGCGCGTGCGCCGGCTGCATCCCGAAGCCGATGAATTTTTGCTGCGCCGTTTGCGCGACGAACTGGAGGACCGCTTCGAATCCGTCGTCGGTTCCAACGGTCACGGCCGCGAGCTGCAAGAACTGATTGCCAAATGGGACAATACGTTGTCGAATGCTGTCCAGCTCGCGCCGCCAAAGGGCATTCTTTCCGGTGACCTGGACGCCGAACTCGAACGCCTCTACAAGGATCACGTCGCGCTCGCGCGCGTACCTGGTCGCGTCGGCGCTCCGGGAAGCCGCGCGCAGATGCGTTCCTACTGCTCGCAGGTTTTCCGGCACGCGCACCTGTGGGACAGGATCCGGAAATCCGTGCGTGCCGGCGAATTCACGTTCCCCGGAGATCCCATGCGCATCGACTATAGCTACCGGCGCAACGGCACGCTCGGATTCATACATGCGCTTTCCGTCTCGCGCGCGCCCGGCGACGCCAAAGGGATTGCCTACACGGCGGAGCGCATCGCCGCGAAGGCCTCTCTCAAAACGGAATTCGCCGCCATCACCGATATTGATCTAAAGGAACAGAATGACCGCAATCGCTTTGTGGACCGTACGCTGCGCGACGCCGGGGTCGAGCCCATTCCCCTGAGTCACTTCGCAGTTTGGGTGGCAAAACTAAAGCCGATGATCCAGTGATTTTCGCGACGATGCCAGGCGGCCGCGGAGGCTCCAACGCGAAGACGGGCCGCTCGGACGCGGCCCCTACGCGGAGACGCCAAGAACGAGCAGCGTTGCATCGTCATGCCAGTGCCCGCCGCTGAATTCCCCGGCCGCGCCGAGGATTTTTTCCTGTAAAACGGATGCGCCCGACGCGCGATGTTCTTGCAGGACATGGAGGAGCCGGTCTTCGCCAAACTCCTCGGCCGCATGGTTGCAAGCCTCCGTCACGCCGTCCGTAAAAAGAACGACGCGGTCGCCGCAAGCAAGCTGCACGGTGCCCACGCAAAATGTCTGACTTGGAAAAACGCCCAGCACTCCGCCGCCCGCCTCCAGCCGCTCATGCGAACCGTCGCGATGCAACAGAATAGGCGCATTGTGCCCCGCATTCGAATAACGCAGAAGCCGCGCGGGGCCGTCGAGCTGCGCGTAAAAAAAAGTAATAAAGCGGTCGTTGCCGGTGTTGTGGCAAACCAGCGAATTCAGCCGCGAACACAGGCCATCGGGCGCCAGTGAAGGCGAAGCCAGCCCCCGCACGGCAGCCTGCAAGTTTGACATCAGCAGTGCCGCGGGCAGTCCTTTTCCCGCTACGTCGGCGATGCAAAGCGCTAGAGTAGCGTCGTCGAATTCCAGAACATCGTAGTAGTCCCCGCCAACGCTTTGCGCCGGCTGCCAGGCGCCTGCGATCTCGTATCCCGTCCGTTGAGGAATGGTGGTGGGGAGAAGTCCCTGTTGGATCGACCGCGCCTCGGCGACTTCCCGCTCCTGCTGGTGAAACTGCAGCGCGATTACTTTATGATCCTGGTTTTCCTGTGCCGTGCGCCGGCGGGCGTCCCGCCGTTCGCGCCCCAAACCAATCTGCTTTTGCAGAATCTCCAGCAGCCGCGCATTTGTCCAGGGCTTCTCGACAAAATCCGCCACGCCATACTGCATGGCCTCGACGGCCAGCCCCACCGTCGCCCATCCCGTCATGACCACAATCGCCGGCGCGTCCGCGAATTCTTTTAACTGGCTGAGCAGATCCAAGCCTTCCCGCCCAGAAGTGGTGTCCCGCGCATAATTCAAGTCCATCAGCAGCAGATCAAACTCGCGCGCCGCCACGGCCCGCAGCAGCTCCGCCGGTGAAGCCACGCCTTCGGTTTCGTAGCCCTGGCCTTTCAGCAGCAAGCGCAGCGCGTTCAGCACATCGGGCTGGTCGTCAGCAATGAGGATTCGCGGTGGAATCATATCCATTCGAGCAATCGTCTCGCGGTAGTAACGGCAGGCTAGCTTCCACCTTGATTCAGATGTAAGCCCTTTCCTTTGGATACATTGAGGGGAGCCGGAAGCAAGGTGCCTTCCAGCTTCGACCACTTGCGGGAATAGGCGTCCCAAATCCGGACACATGTCCGAAACCAGGATATGGGGATGGGGCAGGCGCGAGGCAATTTTTGCTACTTCTGTGCATTATGGAGCGAGAATATGCTCGCCTGCTTCAGAAGAGTCTTCTTAGAAGAGCCTTTCTATCTAAACGACCGGCTCGGACCAGTTTTCCAGCGTCTCCTTCACCTTGTGCAGGAACTGGTGCGCGACGGCGCCATCGACCACCCGGTGGTCATAGCTCAGCGTGACGTAACACATCGATCGGATGGCGATCGAGTCGTTGATAACCACGGGACGCTTCTCAATCATGCCCAGACCCAGGATGCCCACGTTCGGCTGGCTGATCACCGGCAGTCCGAAAAGCCCGCCGAAAACGCCCGGATTGGTAATCGAAAAAGTGCCTTCCTGGACCTCTTCCGGCTTCAGCTTTTTCGCCCGCGCGCGCTCCGCCAAATCGTTCAACGTTCGCTGGATGCCCAGCACATTCTTCTCGTCCGCACCCTTCACCACGGGCACGATCAAGCCCCAATCAAGCGCCACGGCGATGCCGATATTGATCTCCTTGTGCAAGACCACGTTCGTGCCGTCGAGCGACGCGTTCATCGTCGGGAAAGCACGCAATCCCGCCACCACGGCTTTCACGAAGAACGGCATAAAGGTGAGCTTGGTCTCGTAGCGCTGCTCGAACTCTTCCTTGGCCTTGGCGCGCAGTGCAGCCACCTTGGTCATGTCGACCTCATCCACCGAATAAACGTGCGCCGAGACACGCTTCGAAGCCACCATGTGCTCCGCGATGCGCTGCCGCATGTTGCTCATCGGCTCGACCTGGTAGTTGCCGAAATAAATCTTCTCGCGCGGGACCGCTGACTCAAACGTGACATGGATTTGCCCGCCGGAAACACCCGGAGGGGCCGTAGATGCTGATGGAGCCGCCGAAGGGGGCGGCGGCGGAGTGGTACGCGCCGGCGCTGCAGCCGGACCGCTCGGCGGCGCCGCAGCGGGAACTCCTCCCGCCGCGATAACCGCCTCGATATCCTGCTTGCTGATCCGCCCGCCTGCTCCCGTCCCTGGGACAGCAGTCAGATCGATGCCATGCTCTGCAGCCATGCGGCGCACGAGCGGCGAGCTGTGTATACGTTCGCCGCCGCTGCGTTGCTGCGCAGGTACTGCCTGCGCTGGCGCTGCCGCAGCTGGGGCTGGAGCAGCGGGCCTCACTGCTGGAGCAACAGATCTCGCCGCTGGAGGTGTCGCTGGCGCAGCCGCTACTGGAGCAGCGGGCGCTGCTGGCTTCGCCGGTGCTGCTGCCGCCGAGCCTGCGCCGTCGATCACCGCAACGACCGTCTGAATCGGCACAGTCTGGCCTTCGTTAACCTTGATCTCCTTCAGCACTCCGGCCGAAGGCGACGGAATTTCCGCATCCACCTTGTCCGTCGAAATCTCAAACAACGGCTCGTCCCGTTCGACTTTATCGCCGGGTTTCTTGAGCCACTTGGTGATCGTTCCTTCAAAAATGCTTTCGCCCATCTGCGGCATCACTACGTCTGTGGCCATTTGCGTTCTCCTGTCCGGCTTCCATTTCGATGTAGGGGCACGGCATGCCGCGCCACTACGGGGATGATCTAGTAACGTGCAAGTTCCTTCGCAGCGTCAAAAACTTTCTTGGCGTTCGGCAGAAAATACTCCTCGAGCGGCGGCGAATACGGCACCGGCGTATCCAGCGCCGTCACGCGCATCAGCGGCCCATCCAGGTCGCCGAACGCCTTCTCGCAAAGGATCGCCGCAATCTCGCCCGCGATTCCGCCCGTTTTCGTATCCTCATGCACAACCAAACATCGGTTCGTCTTTCGCACCGACTGCAGAATCGTCTCTTCATCCAACGGCAACAGCGTCCGCAAGTCGATCACTTCCGCCTCGATGCCTTCCTTCGCCAGCGCGTCCGCCGCTTCGAGCGAGGTGTGCATCATCGCCGCGTACGAAACAATCGTCAGGTGCTTGCCCTCGCGCCGGACCGCGGCCTTGCCGATTGGCACCGTGTAATCTTCGGTCGGCACTTCACCCTTGATCCGCCGGTAAAGAAATTTGTGCTCAAAAAAAAGCACCGGGTTGTTATCGCGAACCGCCGCCTTCAGCAATCCCTTCGCGTCATACGGCGTCGAAGGATAAATCACCTTCAACCCGGGTGTGTGCACAAAATACATCTCCGGATTCGCCGAATGGAACGGCCCGCCGTGTACCCCGCCGCCCGAAGGCCCGCGCATCACCATCGGCGCCGGCGCATTCCAAAGGTAGTGCCCCTTGGCCACGAAATTCGTGATCTGGTTGAACGCACACACGATGAAATCAATGAACTGCAGCTCTGCGATCGGCCGCAGCCCCATGTAACTCATCCCGCAAGCCGCCCCGATGATTGCGCTCTCGCTGATCGGCGTATCGATCACGCGTTCCCAGCCGAAGCGTTCCAGCAATCCTTCGCTGGTCTTGAACGCGCCGCCGTACACGCCGACGTCCTCGCCAAGCAGCACCACTGCCGGATCGCGCTCCATCTCTTCAAACATCGCCTGCTTGATGGCTTCGAGAAAGGTGATTTGCGTTCCGTTGTTCTCCGCCATGGTTACCTCTTCACCTTTTTCGATGCGCCGGAGGTGAGCGCTGCTTTGACCGATTTTTTCGTTGGCGATTTTGCCGCGGGCTTGGATCCGTTTGATTTCGTCGTCGCTTCCGTTCCCGGAGTTTCTAACGTGCTCTTCGTATCTCCAAAATGAATCGGTGCGTTCGCGCCGCCCGAACTTTTCCCAGACCCGAATCCCGCGACCGTCCAAACCGCTTTGACGCTCGATTTCGGCGGCGTCACCTCGGCAATCGGCCGCTCCCACCTCGCCTGGATCTTGTGGCACTCGTCGCCCGTGCAGTAGACACCAGTCTCGGCAAACTCCGGCGGGGGCATCGGTGAATTCTCCGCGAACTCCCGCTCCGCTGCGAGCAACGTGTCGATTTTCTCCTCGATTTCCTTTTTGCCTTTTGCGTCGAGCAACTTTTCGCCGATCAAGAACTTTTCGTAGAGAGCGATGGGATCGCGCCCTTCCCAATAAGCCCGCATCTCCTTTGGAACGTACTCGGCGGGGTCGTGTTGCGCGTGGCCCAGCCGTCTGAAACTCTTGGCTTCGATAAGAATCGGCCCTTCGCCGGACCGCGCACGCGACACGGCTTCCCGCGTCGTCGTAAACACTTCGACCACGTCGTTTCCGTCCACGATGTAGCTCGAAATTCCATACGCCTTCGCGCGGTCGGCCAGATTCTCGAGCGGCACCTGCCGTTTCACCGGCGTCGAGTACGCCCACAGGTTATTTTCCAAAATCAGCACGAACGGCGCCTTCTGCGTGGCCGCAAAATTCAACCCTTCATGAAACACACCCGTCGAACTTCCCCCGTCGCCGATCCAGGTCATCGTCACGATTTTTTGCCCCAGATACCGTCCCGCCATGGCCACGCCGGTCATCACCGGAATCAAATCACCCAGCATCGAAATCGGCGAAACAATGTGCAATTTCTCCAAATCGCCGAAGTGGCTCGTGCCATCCTTGCCCTTGGTCGGCGAATCGTATTTCGCCATGTGCTGCATGAAGACGTCGCGCGGGGGAACGCCCTTCACCAGCAGCGCTCCGATATTCCGGATCATCGGCGCCAGCCAATCCTTTTTCTCCAGTGCGTACGCCGTCCCCACCGAAATCGCTTCCTGCCCCAGACTCGAGTACAGCCCGCCGACAATCTTGTTTTGCCGGAAGAGCTTCACCATCGTGTCTTCCACAGCGCGGTTCAGCCGCATGTAGTAGTACAGGTCCAGATACTGCTGCCGCGTCAATTCCTTCATCATGCAAGCTCCGGTAGCACAGGCACTCTTGCCTGTGCTCCTTCCCCTACCGCCCCACAGCTGAACAGAACAGCCACAAACGCTGCCTCGCCGCCTAAGCCGGCACCGCGACCAACTGCTCCGCACGTTCCAGCTTTTCCAGCAATTCTTCTCGCGATCCCGCCATCATCTCCAACCCAAACACATCGCCAAAATGCCGCATCAGCCTGGGCGCCACATCACTCAGCTTCACTGCCCGTCCCAGCAACTTCTCCAACGAAGTAGCCTTCCGCCCCGCAATCCCGCAAGGCACAATCAAATCAAAATTCCGCAAATCCGTTGCCACGTTATAAGCAAAACCGTGCGAAGTCACCCACCGGCTGATGTGCACCCCAATCGCCCCCAGCTTCTCCGCCGCGGTCCCCTCTTCCCTCTGCGTTCCCTGCGCACTCCGTGTAAAATTCTTTTCCTCATTCCCAACCCAAATCCCAGTCTTCCCAGGTTCCCGCACAGCGCAAATCCCGAACTCCCCCGAGGTCCGAATCATCACCTCTTCCAGCATCCGCACATACCAAACCACATCCTTGCGAATCGCACCAAGCTGCAAAATCGGATAACCTACCAGCTGTCCTGGCCCGTGGTAAGTGACATCCCCTCCGCGGCTCGTCTCGTAAAACTCCACATTCCGCTGCCGCAACACATTCTCAGAAACCAGCAGGTGTTCGCGCTTCCCGTTCCGCCCCTGCGTAATCACAGGCATGTGCTCGCAAAGCAACAGCACGTCCCCGATCGCATCCGCCTTGCGCGCCGCCACAATACGCCTCTGCAAGGAATTTGCCTCGGCATATCCCATCAATCCAAGATCGATAATCACGCAGCTTTTCACCAGCCACCAGTCACGAATCACCATTCGCTACACGTTTATCTGCAATCCCCTCACGCTGGCAAACGCATCCCCCATACCTTCCCAAACCGTCGGATGCGCATGAATCATGTTCATCATGTCGTCGATCGTGCCTTCGAGGTTCAGCGTTGCGGCGGCTTCCGCCAAAATCTCCGTAGCCAGCGGCCCGATAATATGAATCCCGAGCACCTCGCCGTATTTTTCATCCGAAACCACCTTGATGAACCCGTTATGATTCCCCAGAATTGTCGCCTTACTGTTGCCCACAAAAGGAAATTTTCCCGTTTTCACTGCGTACCCCGCCTCGCGAGCCTGCTTCTCCGTCAAACCAATCGACCCAATCTGCGGCTCGCAATACGTCGCGTTGGGAATACGCGTCTTCAAGATCGGCTGCGTCTTCTTCCCCGCGATGTGCGTGACGGCTACAATCCCCTCCATCATCGCCGCATGCGCCAGTTGGGGCATCCCCGCAACGATATCCCCGATCGCGTACAGCCCCTTCTCATCCGTCTCCATCAGCGGCCCAGTGAGCACGAACCCGCGCTCCAGCTTCGCCTTCGACTTTTCCAGCCCGCAATCCTCGGTCATCGGCTTGCGGCCGACCGCCAGCAATAACTTCTCCGCCTGCAGGGTCTGCGCCTTTCCATCTTTATCTTTAAACGAAACCGTCACGCCCTTGGCGTCTTTCTTTACGGAATCCACCTTGCTGCTCGTGAAAATCTGGATCCCTTTCTTTTTAAAATCCTTTTCCAACTCCGTCGAAATCTCCTCATCTTCCACAGGAACAACGCGCGGCAGCGCCTCCAGAATCGTCACCTGCGTTCCAAATGTGTTGTAAATCGACGCAAACTCCACCCCAACCGCTCCTGCTCCCACCACGATCAATGTCTTCGGGATGTCCGGTAGCTCCAGGATGGACCGGTTCGTCAAAACCGTCTTGTGGTCGGGCTCGATCCCCGGCAGCGCACGCGCCTCGGACCCGCTCACCAGCAAAACGTTTGCGGCTTCGATCTCGCTTTTCTTCCCGTTGTTATCCACACTCACGCGCCCCGGACCAGCGTAGCGCCCCCAGCCCTGCACCCATTCCACCTTGTTTTTCTTGAAAAGAAACTCGATGCCCTTGGCATGCTTCTTCACGATCTTGTCTTTACGCGCGAGAATATTCGCCCAATTGATCTTCAGCCCGCTCACCTCGAACCCAAGTTCGGCGCCATTCTTGAAGTGATCGTACACATCCGCGTGATGCAGCAGCACTTTCGTCGGAATACATCCGACGTGCAAGCACGTCCCCCCGAGAAATGGGTCCTTCTCCACGACAATGGTCTTCAATCCAAGCTCGCCGGCACGGATCGCCGCCACATACCCGCCCGGACCGCTCCCGATAATCGCCACATCATACTTTGCCACTCGTGATCTCCCTTCCCTAGAGACCGCACTGAATCAGCCGAACGCTCTTCATTCGCCTTTTCCACCGGCTTTTCCGCGGTCGCGCATTCTTTGGACGGCTTTGCGGTTGCACTGACTATCAGCCTGGACGAACTCACCAACGAATTCTGCGGGATACCTAACCATCAAGAGAAGGTAACCTTCAGCACAAACACCGGCAACCCGGCAAACGTGCAATTTTAGCAGTCACTCGCGGCCCCCGCAACTTGACCCCCGAGTGTAGGGGACGCGACGAGAGGAATTCCCAGTGGCGTTTATCGACAATCAAGTGGCTTGATCAGGCCGAGCCAACACTCACTGATTGGGCTGCGCGGCGGGTGCAGACACGGGGTCGTAGACGTAACGTATATCGAGCGGCGTATTCGATCGCCCCATCGTCAGGCGTATCGTTTCGTAAAGCTGCGCGCCATCGTAAGACAATTCAAACGTGCGGCTCATCTTTCCCCCGCGCGGGCTCTTCTCATCGGTGACGATCCGGGATCCGTCCCATCGCGCAGCGATTTCCTGATAGCTGTCATCTTTGGAGTCGGGCTTCTCCAATTTTCGGCCGTCGGTGAAAAGCGCCCGCTTGCGGTTTAGGTCGTCGGTAAGATCGACCTCCGGATTCTTCGGATCTTTTTGCGCCAGAGTCAGCGAATTCGCAGGCGCGATCACACTCTGCGTTCGCTGCTGCTCCTCGTTATTCTCGCCGCCTCGATTCCCGCCATATCCTCCATGGCCGCCCACGGGAAACCCGCCGATGCGTACTCCGCTGCCTCCGCCGGACCCGCTTCCTCTGCTTGTGCGCGCGTCCTCCATCTTCTTTCGAGGATCGTCGCTCTCGTCGCGGTTCAGCTTCCATTGGCCAAGGATGGATGTTCGCGTTTCCGCGCGCTGATTTTGCGGGTTCGCCGTCGAAGGCGGAGCGGCTGGGCCGCGGGTAGAGGCCCGGCGGGCGCTTGCGCGCGAATCGAACCAGGAATCGCGATTGCGGCGATACACAGAATTCCAAATGCCGGAAAAATGAAGGAGAGATGCAGCTTCATGATGGCCCCTTGCCTATAAACTTGATTCCCGCTTCGAGAGAAGAAAGTTCCTCCGTGCACTCACGGCGCCGGAGAGGTCAGGAGTTCCTCTCGAAACCATTCTTGGAAATACTTCCCGCGCCATATCGCCTATTCTGACGCAGTAACCCAAGAAAAAGCCTCGGAGGGAACGAGCCTCCTGGACAAACCTGACGATTATGGCAGCCATTTGTTAAGCGCAAGGATGCCAGGCAGCAGAGCCAGCGCCCCGAGTTCGCGGAATTGCGCGGCCCGCTTGCGATACTCAAAGGTGCCGGACGGCAGAATGGCCATAAATGGAACGCGCGCATCGTGAGCGGCAAGAGCATCATCAATGTTATCGCCTACATAAAGCGCGGCCGCCGGGTCGCGTCGCCCCAGAATTTTCACCAATCCCTCGGGATGAGGTTTCTTTCTCTTTACGTCGTCCATAGTGATGACAGTTCGGAAGAACCGCGCCGCCGGCCATCGATCAAACGTATGCGAAAATTCCTGCCGCGTCCGCCCGGTAAAAAGATTCAGCTCAAACCGCCGCGCCCATCGTTCGATCTGCCTCGGCGCGACCACTATCTTTTCCTTGCGCACGTTGCCCAGCTTTCCGTTTTTGCCCCAATAGAATTGCTGGAACGCTTCGCGCGCCTCCTCATAGGTTGTGGGGCGGCCCAGCGCTGTGGCCCAATGCGAAACCATATTCCAATCGTCATTGTTGCCCGGTTTGCTTTTCCATTTGTGCAGTTCGGCCCAGCTGACTCGCTTTCCAGTAAGAAAACGCATCGTTTCAAGCCCGGAAAGCCAATACGACCTGCGCACGTCCACCAACACGCCGTCCACATCAAATATGAGGATTTTCGGAAGCGAAATCTTTTTCGAACGGCTCATTCCAGAATTGGAGCAGAAAATTTCCCGCTCGGCAACGTGCGAAAGCGCTTGCCGCTTGTTTTCTTCGCCGCTAGCGCGCTTTTCACCGCTTCAGGAAGCGCAACCACTTCGTCCGCCGCATCATCGCAACAAGAATAGGCGCCTCGCCGGCCTCATCCCTTGGGCATCGCGTGTTCCGTCACGCTTCGCCCTTCCATCTGGCGCGTCGTGTAAGTCTCGAGCAGTTGGTCGAGTTCCTGGGGCCGAATCGGTTTCGAGAGATAACCATCCATCCCGGCGGCCAGGCATTTCTCGCGATCCCCTTTCATGGCGTGCGCCGTCAACGCCACCACCGCCTGGTGGAGTCCGCTGCCTTTTTCTTTCTCCCGAATGGCCGAGGTTGCCTCGAATCCGTCCATCTCCGGCATCTGCACGTCCATCAGCACAAGGTCAAAGCTTTCCTTCTCCAACGCCTGCAGCGCCTCAAATCCCGTGGCCGCCACAACAACCCGGTGTCCTCTCTTCTCCAGTAAGCGCACCGCCAAGCGCTGGTTAACGAGATTGTCTTCCGCCAACAGCACGCGCAAGTACGCATCCGGTTCGCGCGCGTCATGAAGTGAGAAGCGCGTGACCAGAGGAATGGCGCCGTCTTGCTCTCGAGCTCCGAGCACGCGCGCAACGGCCTCGCGCAACTCAGATTGGCGGATGGGCTTCAACAAGTACGCGGACACTCCCAGCTCCTGGCAACGCGCCGCATCCCCGCGGTGCCCGGCCGACGTGAGCATCATGATCGTGGCCGTGGACAATTCCGGCCTCCGGCGGATCTGCTCGATTAACGCAAAGCCATCCATTTCCGGCATATGCATGTCCGTTAAGATCAGCGGATAGGGTTCTCCCGCTTCGAGAGCGGCGGATAACTGCGCCAGCGCTGCCGCGGCGCAATCCACCGATGTCGGCTTCATGTGCCAGCGCACCAGCATCCCTTCGAGAATCCGGCGGTTCGTGCGGTTGTCGTCCACCACCAGGACCTTCACATCCCGCAGGAGCTCCGGCGGGGCAATCGTTCCCAATTTAATTTCTTTGGCGTCAGCCGCTTCCAGCCGTATCGTAAAATGGAATTGGCTTCCTTGGCCCACTTCGCTCTCCACCCAAATTTTGCCACCCATCATTTGCACGAGGCGCGTCGAAATGGTCAGCCCTAACCCGGTTCCCCCGTACTTCCGCGTTGTGGAAGTGTCTGCCTGGGTAAACGGTTTGAAAATCAATTCGCGCTTAGCTTCCGGAATTCCAACTCCGCTGTCCGCTACCGTAAACCAGCAGACATAATCAGTTCCTTCCCTGGCCTCGACCTGGACTTTTACGGCAATCTCGCCGCTGTCCGTGAACTTGATGGCGTTGCCCACGAGGTTGATCACGATTTGGCGCAGCCGGCTGGAGTCTCCCCGTACGACCTCCGGCACCTCTGGCGCCACCTCACATAGCAACTCCAGTCCCTTCTCGTCCGCGCGCGCCGCCAGCGTCTTCAGCGTGGATTCCAAACTATCCCGCAGGTTGAAATCGAGGGCTTCCAGATCGATTTTCCCCGCTTCAATCTTGGAAAAATCTAGAATGTCGTTGATCACCGTGAGCAGGGAATCTCCGGACATCTTCACGGTCTCCAGGTATTCGCGCTGCTCTGCCGTGAGTTCTGTATCGAGCGCTAGATCGGTCATTCCCATTACGCCGTTCAGCGGCGTGCGAATTTCGTGGCTCATATTGGCTAGAAACTCGCTCTTCGCCTGGCTGGCTGCCTCCGCAGCTTCTCGCGCCTTCTGCATTTCCTCTTGTACCTTCTTGAGATGAGTAATGTCGCGGCCGATGCCGACGAGCCCCGTGACCCGTCCGTTTTTGTCCCGCAATGGCACCTGCGTTGTCATGACCTGGGTCACGTTTCCCTGCGGATCCACACCCGCTTCTTCCCGGTTGACCTCTGCCTGTCCCGAACGAATCACTCTCTGTTCGTCTTCGTAGAAGGGGGCAGCAACCTCGCGGGGGTAAAAGTCGAAGTCGTTCTTGCCCAGCAGTTCTGCGGGAGTCTTCGCGCCCATCTGCCGAGCCACCGAAAGGTTGGCCACCAGGAACCTGCACTCCAAATCTTTCACGTACATGAAATCGGGAACGTTGTCGATCAAGGCGCGCAATATTTTCCGTTCCTCCGAAAGCGTCTCTTCGGCCCGCATGCGTTCATTGACCTCCAACTGCAACTCATGCGTCCGGGCCTGGACCCGAAGTTCGAGCTCGCTCTTCGCGCCCTGCAGCGCCGCATCACGCTCCTGAATTCTCTCGAGCATCTGATTGAAGGAACCAATGAGCGCTCCCACTTCATCCTCGCCGCGCGGGAGCGCACGAAGCCCGTAGTCCTCCTTCGCAGTGACTCTGGCTGCCACCTGTGCCAGATGCAGAATGGGCTCGGTGATCAACCGCAGGAGCCGCGAGGAGACAACGTACGTCGCCAGGATGGAAAAAAGAATGACTACCACCGATATTTCCGTGTACTGCCTGATTTTGGCCTGAAGGGCACCTAGGTCCGAGATGATGGCAATAGCGCCGGTTTTCTCGCCTCCAAGCGAAACAGCCCGGAAAAGAGTGAGGGAGTCCTTCTGAAATTGCGCCCCGTCTTCGCGCCGGGAGGGCATGGCAAACTCAGCCGCAATTCCGGTGCGCCGGTATTCCGCGAAGACCACTCCGTGGCTGTCGTAGAGGCATGCGGCGACAATATGCGGCTCTGCCCGAAGCGCGCTCAGCATGTCCTGCGCGGACTTTTGATCGTTGAAAGCCAGTGACGCCGCGGTATTTGCACCCAGCGTATCAGCCAGAACCGAAAGTTCACTGGTCATCGCCGCGCGGAAGCTGCTTCTTTCGTAAAAGTCAAAGCTCAGGCACGCCAGGCTAAGACCCACCAGGCTTGTGCACACGATGACAAACGTCAGCTTCCTCTGAATGGATGAATTTCTAATGAGCGGCATTTCAAGTTCCTTTTGGACCTCCGATTACGGTTTTCGCCAGCGCCAGCAGCCGGGCGCTGATCTTCAATTTGGCGTGCTCCGCCGCATTCAGGTTGATTTCGAACCGGACTTTGTTGTCCTCCAGGAAGAAGCCGATCATTCCCCCGTCCTGCACAAAATGTTCAGACTCTCCCACGGTCAGCACTGGGGTTGCTTTCAAGTTTGCCAGCGTCGCCGAGATGAACTTCTTATCCGCTATTCCTATAAACAAAACCTGACAGCCCTGAATCTCTTGCGCCTCCTTGAAGTGCAGCACCCGGACCGGCCGCCCGTCGATCACCTTTCCGTTCAAGCTGGCTTCCAACACCCCGTTGAATGGATCCCCTCCTACCGTGCAATACGCGAGCGGAGTGCCGGCATCTTTGAAGGCCCCCGGGGGCCAGTCAACAAATTGCGCGAAATGAAAAAGAAAAGCAGCCTTTACCTGATACTCGCTCGAGGCGTCGCCCTGCGCCGAATCCCACCGCGCACCGGCAACGAAAAGCAGCACCGTACAGGTTGTAACCGCCAATCTTGAAGGCTGTCGACGAGCTGTTCCCCAGCGAATCGTTGACACTGGATTTCGCCGAGGCCACCGCATTTTGGTTGCGATACTCAATGCCTCTCATTCCGCAATCAGAATTGCCACGTAATCTTGGCGTAGGCGCTGCGCTTGAACTGCGAGGAATTAACGCTCTGAAATTGATCGTTGAATTCCACGTGATGATCCCTGAGCAGGTTTTGCCCGGTGACACTGAGTTGCACTCGTTCCGCTAGGCGCCAGGTCAACTGAGAATCAAGCCGGGTATAAGAAGGCACCGATTGCGCGGGCAATCGTCCGACAAAATAAGCATTCGTATCCCACGCGAGCTTGCTAGACAGATCGACATGCGACCGCAGCTGCGCCTGATGGCCTGGGTTTGAACCCTGCGCGTCCACCACGCTTGCTGTATCCAAACTGGAGGTCTGCGTATGCAGATGCATCTCGAGGAACGAATAGCCGGGACTGAGTGTCCAACGACTTGTCAGTTTCCATTTTGCATACGCTTCCACACCCTCGGTCGTGCCGTACATCTTGTTACCGAACGACAGTGGAAGAATAAGAACAGGTGGGACGGAGTTCGTATCGAAGAATGACGGAAGATGCTCCTCGCTTTCCAGATTGTGATAATTGTTAAAGAACATCGTGATGCCAAACAAAAAACGGTCCGTAGCCTGTGCCCGATATCCCACCTCATAGGCGATGACCTGTTCTGACTTAAAGTTCGGATCGCCCAGCAAAGCTTCCTCAGCGGGCCCCGGCAGTGCGGCGAGCGCTGCATCTATCCCGACGTCCCGCCGGGAAGGAGTGCGGCTTGCGCGCGAGATGGCGCCCCAGAACGTCTGGCGCGTGCTGGGAGTCCAGGCAATGCGGGCGCTCGGCTGAAGGTCAAAACCAGTGAAATAGCTGTTTTCGAGTTTCGATCCGAGGTACAGGGCCACACGCCCGGGCTTCAGGGTGATTTGGTCTTGGATGAACAAGCTAAACAGGTCCCCGTCATCGCTGGCCGGAATGAAGGCCTGGTCGATTGTGCCAACGGTATGATCCCCAGTATGGCGATATCCCACGCCCCAAATAAGATCCTGACGGGCGCCCAGCACGATTTGGTTCTGAAAATCGAAATCAATGGTATTCCGGACTTCGCTTGATTCAGGACCGTCACGAGTGTATCTGTCGAAATAGAACTGTAACGTCGTATCGCTGCGGTTTGAAAACACGTGATCCCAGCGAGCCAATACGTTTCCGCCCGATAGCTCGGCGAGCCGCTGCACGTTAATGTTTTCGGGAGGGGAGAGGATGGAGTGCACGACGGTCGCGCCTTCCTCTCCGGTATAAATGTCTCCTTGCGTTGTCAGAGTATCTCTCTGCGACAGGGTTGTGTCCGCCCGAAAACCGGCGTGCAACAAATGCCAACCGTCACCCGCGTCCTGACCGTTCAAATCTGGCAAATCGCCGTCGTTGATGTACTTTGCGAAAATTCGGTAGCCGGTGTCCCCCTTGATTTTTCCGCCGTACTGCAAGCTGCCAAATTCTTTCGCGTGTGTGCCGCCGCCGGCCGTCACCAACCCGCCCTGCGTGTCTGCGGCCTTCTTCGTAATGATGTCGATCACGCCGTTCACTGCATTGGCGCCCCATACGGTCCCGCCCGGTCCGCGAATCACTTCAATGCGGTCAATGTCCTCAACCGGCACGTCTTGCGTGTCCCAATTCACACCGCCCGTGAGCGGCGTGTAAACGGCACGGCCATCGATAAGCACCAACAATTTGTCGGCGAACTGAAGATTAAAGCCTCGCGCCGATATGGCCCAGGTATTGGCATTGATCTGAGCGACGTCCAATCCAGGAACCATGCGGAGCAGATCGGGAATGTTCAGGGCGCCTGAACTGCGGATGTCCTCCTGCGTGATGACAAAAACCGCCGCTGGTACCTGCGAAAGTTTCTGTTCTTTCTTCGAAGCAGACGTCACTTCCATGTTCATCAGGTCTTCGATGCTCGTGCTCGTGAGATCCTTTTGCGGAGTCGCAGCGCTTTGAGACGTTTCCGGCGTCTGCGGCCCTTGCGGCGCTGCAGACGTTTGTTGCGTTTGCGGGTTTTGTGTTGCTTGCGGCCATGCTTGCTGGCAGCTGAGGAGTAATATCACCAAGATTCCGCCGCCCACCAGGCCGCCGCGGCGCGCACGCAAAATGGATATCCCTTCGCTTGTGGACACTTCTTCCTTCCCCCCAGGGAAAGGCGTGCACCTCTGGGACCGAATTTAGAGGCCTTTGCCGAGGGCAACTTGTTTAATTTCAATGCGTTAGTTCGCGTGATCTTTCACCGAATTTCCTGATTTGAGCCTCCCGCTGCGGCGTGTGCCATATTGGTGCACGCTGCTTTCGAACTCCCGCCAACTCCTGCCCTTGTCATCGCCTCGCGATTCGAACTGCTTCGCCCAACTCCGGTATGATTGGTGGAGCCAGAACGGCCTTGCTACAATCACCCACGCAATCGCCACGGTGAGAAAGTGCTTGGAAAGAGGAATGAATGGCTGGATTTGCCGGTGTCGATTTCATCGATTTTGATTCGCAACTGAACGACGAAGAAAAACTCGTCCGGCAAACCGCGCGGCGATTCGTCGACAACGAAATTATTCCCATCATCGAAAAACACAGCCGCGAAGGAACTTTTCCGAAGCATCTCGTCCCCCAGCTAGGTGAGCTGGGATTTTTTGGCGCAAATTTGCAAGGCTATGGCTGCGCGGGAATGTCCAACGTCGCCTACGGCCTGGTGACGCAAGAGTTGGAGCGTGGCGATTCCGGATTGCGCAGTTTCGTCTCTGTGCAGAGCGCGCTGGTGATGTATCCGATTTATGCGTATGGGAGCGACAAGCAGAAAGAGAAGTGGCTGCCGCTGCTTCAGCAAGGCACCGCCATCGGCTGCTTTGGATTGACGGAGCCGCAATTCGGTTCGAATCCCGGCGGAATGCTCACGCGCGCGATCAAAAAAGGCGCGACCTACATTTTAAATGGCGAGAAGATGTGGATCACCAGCGGTTCGATCGCTGACGTCGCGGTAGTCTGGGCAAAATGCGAGGACGAAAAAATCCGCGGATTCCTGGTGGAAAAAGGCGCGCCGGGATTCAAGGCGTGGGATGTGCACGGAAAGTGGTCGTTGCGCGCGTCCGTGACCTCAGGGTTGGCTTTCACTGATTGCGAAATCCCGGAAGAAAATTTGTTGCCAAACGTTGTGGGACTGAAAGGGCCGCTGGGCTGTTTGAATCAGGCGCGCTACGGCATCGGCTGGGGAGCGCTCGGCGCGGCGATGGCTTGCTACGATACGGCGCTGCAGTACGCGAAGACGCGGAAACAATTTGCGAACAAGCCGATCGCTTCGCATCAGCTTGTGCAGGAAAAGCTGGCGTGGATGATTACCGAGATTGTGAAAGGACAATTGCTCGCGCTGCAGGTCGGGCGGTTGAAGGACAGAGGCAAAGTGGATTTTTCGCACATCTCGATGTTGAAGATGAACAACGTGGCGATTGCTCTCGAAACGGCGCGTAAGGCGCGCGACATTCTCGGCGCGAATGGCATTGTGGACGATTACTGCATCATGCGGCACATGAACAATCTCGAAAGCGTTTTCACTTACGAAGGCACGAACGACATTCACAAGCTCATTATCGGAGAAAAGATTACTGGAATTTCTGCGTTCGTCTAAATTTCAAGCGGAGACAGACTGATGTCTGTCCCGCTCCAGCCACCCATCGTGTGGCATGCCGAATCTTGTATGCTGTAGGCGTGTGCTGACCCGGTCCGCGTAAGTCACTGGAGATAACTTCATGTCTGCATCCGCATTTTTTGCTGGCCGTTCTGCTTTCCGAGTGATCGCGTGTGTTCTGGCTTTTTCTATTGCGCCGTTCGTGCTGGGGCAGGCGCAAAAGAAGGCTGCGGGACAATCTCCAATTAAAATTCGGGCGATTACGGCGTTTGTGAATCTGGACCGGACGCAATATCAAATCCAGATTACCGACGCCGTAAAAATGCTCAAGCGCGCGCGCACAATACTTGAGTCGCGCGGATTTCCTGTCGAAACCATTCGCATCGCCACACAGCCGTTTCCGGAATACATTCAGGGTCTTTCCACGGAACAAGCCCTGGCGTTTTTCCGGAATTACGATGCTCTGGCTATCCAAGAAGGCTTTGCTGCTTCGATTGGGCCGGCGATGCCCAACGCCGGCGATAGCCCAGCCCAAGCCGATTTGCTGGCCGAGATTTTGAAGAACACCAAACAGCTGAATGGCAGTCTCGTGGTTGCGGGCGACGACGGCGTGCGCTGGCCTGCGGTGGGAGCCGCAGCGCGGGTGATGAAGCAGTTGGAAGATACCGAGCACAGCCAGGGTAATTTCCGCTTTGCGGCTATCGCCATGGTCGAGCCGCTGACTCCTTTCTTCCCCGCGGCTTATCACAACGGTTTCGGGCACCAGTTTGCTATCGCCCTGGAGTCCGCCAATCTCGTTGCGGACGCCTTTAAGGACGCGCCCGATTTGGCTACGGCGCGGCGCCGGCTGATGGACGCGCTGAGCAAAGAAGCGTTCGCGATACAGGCGGAAGCGGGACGCGCGGACATGGAAACCGGGTGGACGTACATGGGAATCGATCTGTCGCCCGCGCCGCTGAAAGACATCTCCATCGGCGCCGCCATTGAAAATCTGACGACGCAGCCCATTGGCTCCAGCGGGACACTGACGGCGGCTGCGACTATCACGGCCGCGTTGCGCGACATCAAGGTGAAGCAAACCGGCTATTCGGGGCTTATGCTGCCAATTCTCGAAGATACGCGCTTGGCGCAACGCTGGAGCGAAGGTCGGCTTTCGATTGACGCTCTGCTAAGTTACAGCGCCGTGTGCGGCACCGGTCTTGATACCGTGCCTCTCCCTGGAGACATCAGCGCGGAGCAACTCGCGCTCATCATCGGAGACATGGCCAGCCTAGCAGTGAAATGGCACAAGCCGCTCTCGGCGCGCTTGTTCCCCGTCGCTGGCAAAGGCGCGGGAGACATGACGGAGCTGGACAGTCAGTTCCTCGTGAATGCGACGATCCAGCCTTTAGAAAAACACTAGCAGCCGCTAAGCCTTTGGAATTAAGCACCGCGACAATTTGGCGCTTGACCTCTCCGATGACCCCACCATTTCATCCGCATATTGCCAACATCCTTGGAATCATTACGTTAGCGATATGGCTGCATTTGTTTTTTGGGCGCGGATGGTTTTGGCGGGTACGGAAGCTGGACGCGGATCAAGAGGGTGGAGAGACGCGGACCGATTGGCCGAGCGTGATGGCGGTGGTGCCGGCACGGAATGAGGCGGAGACCATTGGGCGGGTTGTGACAGCTCTGCTGCAACAGAATTATCCGGGGGCGTTTTCCGTTGCGGTAGTGGATGACAATAGCGATGACGGGACTGCTGACATCGCTGGGCGGGTTGCACTAGAGAATGCCGCCGGGGAGCGAGTGAGGGTAGTAAAAGCTTCGGCGCTGCCGGAAGGCTGGACTGGGAAGCTTTGGGCTTTGAACGAGGGGGTGTCGAGCGGCAGGCTAGGCGCTGCAACGGAAGTGCCCGCATTTTATTGGTTTACGGATGCGGATATTACGCATGCGCCGGACACATTGCGGCGGCTCGTGGAACGGGCGGAGCACGATGGGTTGGACCTCGCATCGTTAATGGTGCTTCTTCAGGCGAAGACATTGCCCGAACGGGCGCTGATTCCCGCTTTTCTCTACTTTTTCCTGATGTTATATCCGCCAAAGTGGATCGCCGATGAAGAACTGGGGACGGCCGGGGCGGCGGGCGGCTGCATCTTGTTGAGGCGAGAGGCTCTGGCGCGTATCGGAGGGCTGGCGGCGATCCGAGGCGAGGTGATCGATGATTGCGCGCTGGCGAAGGCGGTCAAGCTGAGCGGCGGGAAGGTGTGGATGGGGCTTACGAGGAAAAGCACAAGTTTACGTGCTTATGGAACGTTTGGGGAGATTCGGGATTTGATCGCGCGCACGGCGTTCACGCAGCTGCGCTACTCGGCTCTGATGTTGGCCGGCACGCTGGCAGGGATGTTTCTGACGTACGTGGCACCCGTCGTTCTGCTTTTTGCGCATGATTCGACGGCCCGGGCGCTCGGATTTGTGGCTTGGCTTTTGATGGCTCTTTCGTTTCTGCCCACAGTGCGCTTTTACCGGCTTTCGCCGCTGTGGGCGCCTTTGCTGCCGTTGACGGCGGTCTTTTATACGTATGCGACCTGGCTCTCCGCTGTGCGTTATTGGATGGGTAAGGGTGGGTTGTGGAAGGGACGTGCTCAGGCGCCTAGAGAAACCTAGCGAGCATCTTGTGGCTGCGGAGTCTTTTGATAGCGCTGACCATCGAATTTGAACCTGTCGGCGTAACTCCCGTTAAGCGTAGTAAAGACCAGTCTCGATGTCTCGAAGACCGTTCGTTCTTGTGTCGAGAAGGGCCAGGTGATGCGCTTGAGTTGCTAGAACAAGATCGTAACCCTTAGCAGTTTGACCCAAAACCCAGAAGCCCGCACTGTAAGGACCAAGCGAAATGCCCCGCCCCATAACCACGAGATCGGTCTGATTTTTTGACCCGAGATGGACTTCAGAAGCCGTAAACCAGCCCTTGGGAATGGTATCAACGGAAAGCTGTTCGTCTCTCATGACGTCTGCAACAGCCGGGTCACTAGCGAGAGCTTTCCTGGCGTCGTAATTGAGCACCACTGGATGTTCAAACGGAAATTCCATACTGAGAGAGATTTGTCCTTCTCGCGATTGCTTTTGAGCGGCTTGAGGATTCGCTGGAGAAACCATGAGGCATACGAAAAACAAACAGCTGACCAGTTTTTGCGGCCGCAAAACAACGGTAAATGTCATGAATACAGTCCTGGCGGGAACGCGTGGCAAATCAAGCTTACCACGAGCAGCTTGCAAACAAACTCGGCGTGTCCTATGCCTGAGCCAGGAACTTTGCGAGGGGCTGCCAGTAGTTGCCGTTCCATCCTTCGAGCAAGTGGTCGGCGTCGCCTTTGGGAAAACCGGTGTGGTCGAAGACTAGTTTGGTTTCCGAGCCTTGTTCGACCAGGACGAACTTGGCGAGAGACCAGGCACCTGCAGGCCAGTAGGCCACTCGCCAGGCTTGGACGATGCGCTCATTGGGGACGAGTTCCAGGTTTCGCCCAACTACAAAACCGTTGAAGAATTTGAACGGGCCGCCCGGCTCGGCGGTGATCTCCGCCGGGATGTTGCCCTTCGCCATGCCGGACTTCACGGCGGCGCTGAGCAGGGTGACTTTCTGGAACTGCTTGGCGTCCGTGAGAGCGTCATAAACGCGCTTCCGGCTGGCTTTGAAAACCGGCTCTTGATGAATGGCATCCTCGGAGTGAGAAATCTCCTGTGCGCCTTGCGCAAACGCTTTGGGCAAGACTACAGCGAGGCTGCCGAGAGCGGCGGTCACGCCTGCGATCATCTGCCGGCGATTGGGATTGATTGTCGGCAAGTAAAGAATTCTGGTGCTGCTCATGATTTTCCTCCGAGGCGCTACGCGATTTATTGCTTTGAACCGTGAGGGCATGGAACCACGGAGCCAAAATATGTTCAAGATAATTTCCACGGAGAGGAGAATGCCGTTAATTGCCGGCAGAAGAAACGCATAACGCATTGCTTGCGGGGGCGGCCGAGCGTATATTTGCGGGCGACCATTCGACTTGAGTCGAGAAATTCCGGCTAGATTTTGGAACATTGACACTAAGAGATATTCAGGGAGGGACCGTGGCGAGATTGTGTCTGTGCGTGGTTTGTCTTTTGTTGCTGGCGGCGATGCCGATGACGGCGCAGGCTCCGGGACTTTCCGAGATGTACGCGTTGATTCGCGCGGAAGAGACGAACAATTCGAAAATTATGTGGATCATCCATGAGATCGCGGATGTCTACGGGCCGCGCGTGACGGGCACGCCGAATTTGAAGGCCGCGGACGATTGGGCGGTCGCGACGATGACGTCGTGGGGACTGGCGAACGCGCATTTGGAGCCGTGGACATTTCAGCCGCCGAGCGCGGCAACGCCGGTGCCGGGTTGGGAGAACATGGAGCTTTTGGCGGAAGCGGTTACGCCCTTTCATGGGCAACTGATGGTCATGCCGCTCGCTTGGACGCCCAGCACGAACGGAGTGGTGACGGCGAAGGTGGTGATGCTGCAGCCGCCGGGATTGGCGCCGCCTACGGGCGCGGGATTTAATTTTTTTGGAGGCGCGCCGCCTCCGCAGGAACCGAAATGGGCCGCACCGCCGATGCACGCTGCGGCAAAACCAGAGGAGCCGAAGCAGCCGACGCAGGCGGAGCTGGATCTTTATTTGAATGCGATGAAGGAGAAAGTGCACGGGGCGATCGTGCTCGTGGGCAGGCATGTGGAAGTTGCAGAGGACATGAACCCCGCGGCGATGCGCCGCCCTGAGGATGAGTGGAAGTCGCGCTTCGATGCCAAGAATCCGCGGCCGTTCCGCTTTCCGGAGCAGCCGAAATTGCCGGAGGGACAGCTGACGCGGCAAGAAGTTTCACGCCAGGTGGATCAGTTCTTGGTGGACAACGGGGCGCTCGTACGGATTAACGATGCGGGGCGGGCGCACGGAATCATTATCGCGCAGCAGAATGGGACTTACGATTGGACTCGCGCGGTTCCGACGCTGGTGATGCGCAATGAGGACTATGGGCGGATATCGCGGTTTATTGGCGACGGGACGGCGGTGACGTTGCGCGTCAATATTCAAAACAAAGAGTATCCGGACGGAACTACGGCATTCAACGCGATTGGCGAAATTCCGGGCACGGACAAGAAAGATGAGATTGTGATGCTAGGCGGGCACTACGATTCGTGGCATGACGCAACCGGCGCGACCGACAACGGGATCGGTTCTTCGATGATGCTGGAGGCGGTGCGGATTTTGTCGGCACTGCGTGTCAAGCCGCGTCGAACGATTCGTGTGGCGCTGTGGAGCGGGGAAGAGGAAGGGTTGCTCGGTTCGCTGGCATACGTGCAGCAGCACTTTGGGAGTTTTGAGAATCCGAAGCCGGAGTACGCGAAGTTGGATGCGTATTTCAACATCGATTCCGGGACGGGAAAGCCACGCGGCGCGGGCGTGTTTGGGCCGGCAGGCGCGGCGGACATGGTTCGCGAGGCCATGATGCCGTTCGCGGATTGGGGATTCATGGGAGCGACTGCGTCCGACAGCCGGAGGACGGGCGGAACGGACAGCACTTCCTTTAATAATGCGGGCTTGCCGGGGATTGGATTGGCGCAGGACCCGTTTGATTATGGATCGTTCACGCATCACACGAATCTGGATACCTACGAGCGGATTTATGAAGAGGACGTGAGAGAAGGCGCGGTGGAGATTGCTTCGGCGGTTTACGCGCTGGCGATGGCGGACGAGATGGTGCCACGGTTCAAGGACTCGGAGATGCCGAAGCCTGTGCCAGAACCCGGTCCGGGATCGCAGGCGACGCCGGTGCGGCACGTTCCGGCGAATTGAAACGAGAATAGCTTAACTGCATGTAAGAGCGAGCGCCCAGTCGAATCGCGCGTGTGGGCGAGTGCGTCCAGGCGGAGGGACCATGACGAAAACGCGGCGGGAATTTTTGGCGCAGACTTCTCTGGGATTAGTCGGAGCGGCGGTCACGGGGGCGCAGCAGCAGAAGCCGGGCGAGCCTCCAGCAGGAACGCCTCCCGCGTTTGGGACTGGGCCGGCGGTCGGACCGGAAGTGTCGGCGGGGACATTTGTCGAGGCGGAGAAAGTGGTGCAAGTGGAAATGAGCCCCGCGGACCGCGAGATGGTGGCTGCAAGCTGGCGCGGCAACATGGCGGCGTTGTACGAGCGGCGAGCGGGCCCGCATAAAGTGGCGATCGAGGCGGAAGTGGCGCCGTACTCGCACTGGGATCCGATCTTGCCGGGACAGAAGCGAGGGCCAGAGCGCGAGCGATTTGTGCGTAGTTCGAACGATGCGGGGACTTTGCCCGGGTGGGATGAGGACATTGCGTTTGCACCAGCGTGGAAACTTTCTCAGTGGATCGAGACGCGGAAAATAACCTCGGAGCGGTTGACGGAGATTTACCTGGAGAGGTTGGAGAGATTTAACGGCAAGTTGCGGTGCGTCATCACGTTGACTCGCGAGCTGGCGCTGACGCAGGCAAAGAAAGCCGATGCGGAGATTGCGGCGGGAAAATATCGCGGACCGTTGCACGGGATTCCTTGGGGAGCGAAAGATTTGCTGGATACTGCGGGGATTGCGACGACCTGGGGAGCGGAGCCGTTTCGCGATCGAGTGCCGGCGAAGGATGCGGCTGTGGTCAAGCGGCTGCATGATGCAGGCGCGGTGCTCGTGGCGAAACTGAGCTTGGGTGCGCTGGCACTGAATGACATTTGGTTTGGCGGACAGACGATGAATCCGTGGCTGCTGGAGGAGGGATCGTCGGGTTCCAGCGCGGGCCCGGGGGCGGCGACGGCGGCGGGGCTGGTGGGATTTGCGATTGGAAGCGAGACCGGCGGGAGCATCGTTGGACCGAGCATGCGCTGCGGATTGACGGGATTGCGGCCGACGTATGGGCGAGTGGCGAGAACGGGAGCGATGACGTTGTGCTGGTCGCTCGATAAACTCGGGCCGATGACGCGGAGCGTCGAGGACGCGATGTTGGTTCTGCAGGCGATATCCGGCCCGGATGCGGGCGACGTTTCGAGTGTGCCTAGCCGGCTGGATTTTGACGCCGCTGCGAGCGTGAAAGGATTGCGCGTCGGATATTTTCCCGCGTGGATGAAAGAAAATCCCGCGACGGAGGTGGATCGCGCGGCGCTGGAAACAGTGAAAAAAGTGGGCATGGTTCCAGTGGAGGTGAGCATTCCGGACTGGCCCTACGATTCGCTGAACTTGATTTTGTTTGCAGAAGGCGCAGCGGCATTTGAAGAGATTACGCTGAATCATGCAGTGGACCAGTTAAAAGTGCAGACGTATGACGCGTGGCCGAATATTTTCCGGCAGTCGCGGTTTCTTTCGGCAGTCGATTTTGTCCAGACGGACCGGCTGAGAAGAAAAGTTGCTAAGGAGATGGCTCGCGTTTTTTCGCAAGTGGATTTGCTGCTAGTGCCTTCGCTACGCGACGAAATGCTGACGATCACAAATTTCACGGGACATCCTTCGCTGACGCTGCGCGCTGGATTTATTGAAGTGGCTGAGGCGCGCACGGACTGGGCGCCGGATCCGAGCAGGCCGCTGCCAAAGTTTTCGCCGCCCCGCCGCGTCCCGCATGGCGTGACGCTCATCGGGCGGCTATTCGAGGAAGGGACGGTCGGCCAAGCTGGTCTGGCGCTGGAGAAGGCGTTTGCCGTAGTGGGAGAGCGTCCGCCGGGATTCTAGATCGGGACCAGAAAGCTTGCGCCGCCTATAGGTCCAAAAGGTAAAGGCGCAGAGATCGCCGGAACAACGATCTCTGCGCCCGTACAACATAGGCCACTGGTAGTGGGCAACCCGGCGAATTTTATGGCTTCGTCGGGATTACCCCGGGCTTAAACAGGTCGGACAAATCGGTGGCGTTAGCTGCATCGCCAAGAAATGGTGACCCGCCGGAAGTTGCTTTCACGTGAAAGATTTCCTGCATGGTTCGCAAGTCGGAAGAATGCGTGAAGTCGACCGGACTGGCGTAGGGCAGGCCGTTCTCGTTTTCGTGCGCGAGGTTGGAGATGATGATCTCGCCGATCGTGTGGTTGAAGTCGTCCCCGTTATCTCCGCTTGTCCCGTCGCTTTCCGACTCGTCCCACCAGAGGATAATCACACCACCATCCTTGTAGGCATTGGACGACATAATGACGGGAACGATCCGGCTCAGGAAATTATCTCCCTGCCGGATATTGGCCGCATCACCGGTCAGTCCTGCAAACCCGCCAGTGAGCGCTGTGTGCTGGTCGTTGTACTGGTTGGGCGTAATCCAGTTGTAATCGGCTACGCGGTCCTCGGCCAGGTCGAATGCTAACTGCTGCAAAGGGGCGTAGTGTCCGGCTAGCGGGTTCGAGGTAGTTGTATTGTTGCCGCCGTTGGTATCGGTGAAGAACGCCATCGGATTGTGTTTGACGGCGTAGTTGAACTGGTTTGAATCGTTGTACTCATTCAGATAGCCAGGAGCAAACACTCCCGAAAAGCTGACGATGGGAGAGGTCCGCTGATCCCGCGGCAGAGGCACATTGATGAGCTGGGTGGACGCGTTCTGCATAAGGTCGATGTCTTCTTGATACGACTTCCAAGTCTTTCCCGCCAGTTGCAGGAGACCGGTCAGGTGCTGGTTGGTGTTCTGATTCGTGCCGCCAGGAACTCTAAAAGGGTCGTTGTCGTTCAGCACGCCAAAGTTGGTCCCAGCTTCCGCCCAGAGATAGTTGGGTTCGGAAGGATGAATATGGGGATTGCTTCCGCTCGAAGTTGCTAAGACGTTGTGGTAGGCCGTCGCATAGGAGACCTGGCTGCTGATGTTCACCACGTGGCCATCGACGAAAGCTAGGGCCGTTCCGTTCACGAGACTGTTAATGAAGGGAGCGTTCGGGTTTTGAAAAATCTGCTCGATCCCGCCCGGGACGGTCGTCGGCTGAGTCCAGTCGTGATTCTCCATCGCGATTACGAATACGTGTTTGATTTCCCGGGCATCCCGGTCGTCCCGATGATCCCGGTCATCTTGGGCTCTCACGCTCCCACTGCTCACAGCAGCCAGGAGTGCGAACACCCCCAGAATACGGCCATGTTTGAACAAGGACATCTATACCTCCAGGTCTATGATTTGCCGCCGGTGCTGGAATGTTTCGCAGGTCATTTGTCGGGTAACCCGAACGACCAGCCCGCCGCCAAGGCTGTCTTGTGTAGCAGGCGCACTTTGCTGAATGATGATTGGCACATTAAGGATGGATGACCACGAAAGTAAAATCTCCGTTTAGACACAACGGTGCTCCGCGCCTGCAGCCCACTCTGCGCTGGCTCGCGACTCAACCTTGATCTTTGTGGTCAGGGGCGAGGGAATTTGGTATTCTGCGCAAAGGTGAGGTACAGGGCTATATCCCGCGGTTAGGGAATGGCACCGGAGGCCACCAATGAGCGTTGTTCCTAACTCGGGCAGTGGGAAGATTACTGTCCCTGATCTGCTGCAGCGGAAGTCCTTGGCTGCGGGTTCCAATTCCAATTCGGCGAGAATTACTTGTTTGACGGCGTACGACTATCCGACAGCGCGTCTTTTGGATGAGGCGGGCGTAGATGTGCTGCTTGTGGGCGACTCGCTCGGCATGGTGGTGCTGGGTTATGAGAGCACTCTGCCGGTTTCGATCGAAGAGATGCTGCATCATACGCGGGCGGTGCGGCGCGGGACGCGGCGCGCTCTGGTGGTTTCGGACATGCCTTACGGCAGCTACCACAGCGACATCGCGGAGTCGGTGCGCAACGCGATGCGGTTCGTAAAAGACGCGGGCGCGGAAGCGGTGAAAGTGGAAGGCGGCGAGCGGCGGCTGGAATTGATCGTGCGGCTGACGGAGGCGGAAATTCCGGTGATGGGGCACGTGGGGTTGACGCCGCAATCGCTGAATGCGCTGGGCGGGTTTCGCGTGCAAGGAAAGACCGTGGATGCGGCGGAACAGTTGTTGCGGGATGCGCGCGCGGTGGAAGCGGCGGGAGCGTTCGCGGTGGTGCTGGAGGCGGTGCCGCGAGAACTGGCGGCGCAGATTAGGCGCGAACTGCGGATTCCTACGATTGGAATTGGCGCAGGGCCGGACTGCGATGGGCAGATTCTTGTGATTCACGACTTGCTCGGCCTGACGTTTGGGCAGACGCCGAAGTTTGCGCGGCGGTACGCGAACGTCGGGGAGATGATAGCGAAGGCGGCGCGGGAGTATTGTGAGGATGTGCGCGGAGGGACGTTCCCTTCGGATGGAGAGTCGTATCACGCGGCGCAAACGGCGAAAGAGGAGAAAGAGGCGCCAGTCAACAGTGATGGCGATTGGTAGAAAGCGGCAAAGCGGATTCCTCGCTTCGCTCGGAATGACAACTACGCGACAATTTTGCAAGTGGAGGCCGAGATGACGCCGCAAGAGATGCGCGCGCTTTATGACTACAATGCGTGGGCGAATCATCGTGCGCTCGACGCCGCTGCGAATTTGACGAGCGAGCGGTTCACTAAAGCGATGGGATCGAGCTTTGCGTCGGTGCGCGACACACTGGCGCATATTTGCGGGGCGGAATGGATTTGGCTGGAGCGGTTTCAGGGAAGGTCGCCCGCATCGTTGCCAGATGTTTTGGAGTGTGCGGATGTGAACAGTTTGCGCACGAAGTGGGCCGAACAAGAAGGGCGGCTGCTGACATTCGTCGGGAAGCTGACGCAAGAAGATTTGAACCGGGTGTTGGAATACAAGACCTTGAAATTTGGCATTTACAAGAATCCGCTGTGGCAATCGATGCAGCACGTGGTAAATCATGGGACGTATCACCGCGGGCAAATCACGACGTTGCTGCGGCAGCTTGGGGCGCAGCCGATTTTGACGGACTTGATGCACTATTATCGTGAACGCGCGACGGCGGCGAGCGCGTGATTTCCGGCAGTGTAAATCCGTGAGACGCACACCCTCTCCGTGGAAATAATCCGAACGATTGCCTGGATGAAGGAATACGCGCGTGCGGCGCGCGGCGAAGGCCGTGTGATCGGGCTCGTGCCCACGATGGGTGCGCTCCATGAAGGGCACACGGGGCTGGTCAAGCGCGCACGGCAAGAATGCTCGCAGGTGATTGCATCGGTGTTCGTAAATCCAAAGCAATTTGGGCCCAAAGAGGACTACCAAAAATATCCGCGAGACCTTGAGAAAGATGCGGACAAACTTGCGGCAGTGGGCGTTGACGCGCTGTTTGCGCCGGAGACGCCGGACGTATATCCGGATGGATTTCGGACGTACGTGAATGTCGAGGGCATCAGCGAACGGCTGGAAGGACGATCGCGGCCGGGACATTTTCGCGGAGTGGCCACCGTCGTGCTGAAATTGTTTGAGATTGTGCAGCCGCACTTCGCTTACTTCGGAAGGAAGGACGCGCAACAGGTACATATCATCAGCGAGATGGCGCGCGACCTGAATCTGGATTCCGAGATAGTTGTTTGCCCAATTGTACGGGAAACAGACGGATTAGCACTTTCTTCGCGCAATGCTTATTTGAGCGGCGAAGAACGCATAGCAGCGACCGTTCTGCACCGCGCGCTGGTGGCGGCGGGAAACGAGCTGGCTGGCGGCGTGCGCGATGCGGTGCAGCTGCAAAATGTCATGCGGCGGATTATTGAAGCGGAGCCGCTTGCGATTTTGGATTATGCAGAGATTGTGAACGCGGACACGTTTGAACCTGTGGTGCGAGTGGCTCGGCCGTGTTACGCGGTATTGGCTGTGTTCATCGGTAAAACTCGTTTAATCGACAATCTTCTTATCGAACCCGCGCAAGCAAATTCTGATGAGTTCGCGTTTCAACTCTGACGTGGATTTTGCCGCTGAACACTGGTTCACTACCGTCCTTGACTACGCTCACGAATAGAAAATGGGACTCTATGTCCGCGCCGCAAGAGACGGCGGCTGTTTTTTCGAGACTTCCGCCAAGACTTCCGCTGCGTGGCCCTTCGCTTTGACGTTGTCCCAGATGTGCTCGAGCTTGCCATCGGGGCCGATGAGAAAAGTGCTGCGCACGATGCCGAGAAACGATCTGCCCAGGAATTTCTTCATGCGTCGCGAGCCGTAAGCTTCGATCGTTTTTAGATCAGCGTCGCTCAGGAGATCAAAGTTGAGTTTTTGCTTGGCTTTGAAGGCGGCTTGCGCATTGACGGCGTCGCCGCTCATGCCGAGAATGACCACGCCAAGCTTGTCGAACTGCTTTTTTGCGTCGCGAAACTCGGACGCTTCGGTCGTTCAACCGGGAGTGTTGGCTTTGGGAAAGAAAAAGAGCACGACGCGTTTGCCGAGAAAGTCGGAGAGTGAGACGTCGTTGCCGGCGTCGTTCTTCAAGCGAAATGCGGGGGCTTTGTCGCCTACTTTGAGCATGTGAGAATCCTCCGTCGTGACGATTAGATAGAACCTATAGATAGAACCTACGCCGCGAGTAAAGTCAAAAGCAAAAGAAAGATGCCGGGCTAAAGCCCGGCGCTGCGTCCCGCGCGGAAAGCAGCCGCGTAGCAAAACTGCCGCCAAATTATCTCTGCCGCCGTTGGAAAACGTGGCACGGAGTCAGGAAAGAAGCTTCCGCAAAATGTCGTTGACGGCCTGGGGGTTGGCTTGGCCGCGCGTGGCGCGCATGACTTGGCCGACGAAAAACTTGAAGACGCCTTCTTTGCCGGATTTGAACTGGGCCACGTTGTCGGGGTTTTTCTCGATGACTTCGCGGGCGGTGGCTTCGATGGCGGAGTCGCCGACTTGGGAGCCAAGGCCTTCGGCGGTAACGATATCGGCGGGCGAACGACCAGTGTCGAACATGGCCGCGAAGACTTTTTTGCCGACTGCAGCGGTGATCTTGCCGGACTCGACTAATTTCAACAGTTCAGCGAGGGCGGCGGGAGCGACCGGGCTTGTTTCGATCTCTTTTCCGGAATCGTTCAAGCGGCGGAGGAGTTCCGTCTGAATCCAGTTGGAGGCGGTCTTTGCGGGAGCGCCGGATTTTACGACGGACTCGAAATAATCGGCTAGCGATTGCGTTGCGGTCAGAACGCCGGCGTCGTATGGCGATAGGCTGTGAGCGGCGATGAAGCGAGTGCGCTTGGCTTCGGGGAGCTCGGGCAGCGAGCGGAGAACTTCGTCGCGCCAGGCGTTGCTGACGTGAACGGGGAGCAGGTCGGGCTCGGGGAAATAGCGGTAGTCGTGGGCTTTTTCCTTTGAGCGCATGGAGACGGTGCAGTTTTCGTTCTGATGCCAGAGGCGGGTTTCCTGCGCGATACGGCCGCCGGATTCGAGGACGCCGATGTGGCGCTCGACTTCGTATTCGAGGGCTTTTTGGAGATAGCGAAAAGAGTTTAGATTTTTTACTTCGACTTTGGTGCCGAACTCCTTCGCGCCACGCAGACGGACGCTGACGTTGGCGTCACAACGGAGCGAGCCTTCTTCCATGTTGCAGTCACTGACGCCGGTGTAGAGCATGATCTGGCGAAGAGTGGTGAGGTAGGCGTAGGCCTCTTCGGGAGTGCGCATGTCGGGCTCGGAAACGATTTCGCTGAGGGGTGTGCCGCAGCGGTTGTAGTCGATGTAGGCCTTGGTGGCGGATTCGGAAAAACCTTCGTGCAGATTCTTGGCGGCGTCTTCTTCGAGATGGAGGCGGGTGATACCGATGCGCTTCTTTGTACCGCCGTGATCGATTTCGATCCAGCCGTTGGTGGCCAGTGGCAATTCGTATTGCGAGATTTGATAGCCTTTGGGCAGATCGGGGTAAAAATAATTTTTGCGAGCAAAACGCGAATGCTCATGGACAGTGCAATTCAAAGCCAGCGAGGCGCGCATGGCCAGTTCGATGGCGCGTTTGTTCAGAACCGGCAGTGTTCCGGGGAGACCAAGACAGATCGGACAGACATTTGTATTGGGCGGATCGCCGAAGTGGGTCGAGCAGCCGCAGAAAATCTTGGAGTTGGTCAGAAGCTGGACGTGGACTTCCAAGCCGATGACGGTCTCGTATTTTGCGAGCAGTTCGGGATCGATGGCCGCCTCTTCTTGAGATGATTTCGCCATAACCGAGCGAGGATTATAGCATCAGGGCGGCGCGCGACTGAACGCGTGCCAGCGGTGTCCCAATTTCCTTGGATTGCAGGGTATTCTTTGGGCGGGTTAACCTTACCCCTGCCCCTCCCCCCTCCTCTTTTTTCATAAGTGTTGATTCTAAACGTAGATAAAGTGGTTTGTTTTCATGTAGTTTTGCAAGTGTTGATTCTAAAGAGATTTAGAGAGAGTGGATTTTATCGCTGGTTGGGGATGAAGTGGATTCGCGTTCGGGGCTAGACGGCTCGGTGGCGTCGGGTTGATCGGCGATTTGTGCTGGAGCGAATTGAGGTGTGGGCGGAGGAGGCGGACATTGGCGCTCGCCGGACTGCTTGAAATTGTGGGCGACGGTGCGTTCCCAGGAGGCGGTACCAAAGGCGCTGATGTATTCTTTCTGGGCCAGCTGTAAGGCTTGGACGAGCGTTTGGCCGAGAAAGCCGAGAGTGGAAGCGGTTTTGGGTTTGACGTGGCCCTGGGCGACCGCGGCGAATAGGCGGCTCAGCGCGAAGCTTAGGTCGCCAGCGGACACATAGTCGCCAGAGAGAAAAAAGGCGATGTCTTCGCCGGCTTCCTCGCCGGCGTGGGCCTGCGCTTCCTTACGGGCGTGGAAGGCGCAAAGTTGCGAATGGTTGTCGCGGCGCGGGCTTAGGCAGCGGCGGCCATCGATGAACGAGAAAGAACACAAGGACGCGCGGTCCTTGGCGCGATTAGTGGACATAGAAGTCTCCAGAAAGAAAGATTTGGGATTTTTTAGGGGAAGCCTCGCGGAAAGCGAGGCGCACTTCTCAACACATATAGAATACCACAGATTCTACTCACGTGTCAATAATAATGTGTGAAAACTCTTAAGTCCTGGTTTTTCCGTTACTTAGGTCGCATCGTTTGTTGGCGGGAACCGACTGCGCGGGGGACTATCTTAGATTACGGCATTCTTTAATCGCATTGTTCGTTATATCTCAGACCAGTATTATCGTGGTATAAGTACCGCCTCGGTTTGGCCGAATCACCGTTAGCTCGTGCGGAGGCCTTCTTGAAACTCCTAATCACAATATGGTCTCTCATCGTGGTTACGATCGCCCCTGCCGTGCAGGCGAGCCCGCAAGAACAGCCTTCCGCGCCAAGCATACAGGGCAAGGTCTCACAGGAGCCGGACGGGCAACCGATAAGGAAAGCAAGCGTGCAGCTGAGCGGACGAAGGGGACCCGGCGAGGCAAAATACTCGGCTGTTAGCGATGCGGAGGGTAAGTTCGGGATTGATGACGTGCAACCCGGGCAGTACTACGTAGTTGTAGAGCATCCCGGATTTGTGCAGGCGGGCAGCGGCGGCCGCCGAATTTCTATTTTGGTGCAATCCGGCAGCGGGAAGAATGACTTGATCTTGCACATGCAGCCTGCCGCCGTAATCACTGGGAAAATCGTAGACCTGGACGGGGATCCGATGCGAAACGTCAGCGTGTCGGCAATCGGGACAGGCTCCGCTGGAGGGGGACGGAATTCCCATAGTTTCGGCAACGGAGCCACAAACGATCTTGGGGAATTTCGTATCTCGGACTTGCAAGCCGGACGCTATAAGATTACTGCCTCCCCACCGCAAGGATCCCACCCGCCGGTTCTGAAAGAAAACGGCGGTGAGAAGGATCCATCGATATACCTAACCACGCATTATCCGGGAGTTTTGGATGAGGGCCAGGCTGTTCCGTTGGAGATTCATGCTGGGACCGAAACGCGGATTAATTTGAGCCTTCTGACAGGCCGGGCGTACCGCGTCAGCGGAACGGTGACGGGAGTCCCAGGCAAGGGCGGGATGACGCAGATAATGTTGCAAGCGAGGGGCAGTGGAGGCTCGCAGATGGCTCCCCGAGAACTTGGTGAGGGTGGGAAATTCGAGTTTACGAACGTCTTACCCGGTTCCTATGTGGCAAGGCTAATTACGGTGACATTCGAGGGCGGTCAACCAGCTATGCAGATGCTCCGCCTGGGTCAGTCGATCGAAGTCGATAATGCTCACGTGGAAGGACTACGACTTCAGCCGGAGGTTGGCGGGCAGGTTCGGGGGAAGTTCCGGCTAGATACGGGTGAGAAATTCGATTGGACACAATTGACCGTTGCCCTGATGTCTACGGAAGAGGACGGTGTGGAAATAGCGTGGCAACAAGGGGGAATGGGGATGCCGACAGTTTCCGGCGTGAACATTGACGGAGCCTTTGAGATGAAGAGCGTGCCGGGAGGGAGGTACCAACTGGAGGTCGGAGCCAGATCCGATAGTCTGCGCGACTACATTACTAAGTCGGTGACTCTCGATGGACGAGATGTGGTGGATTCGGGTTTCTCGGTGCTTCCGGACACGAACCTGGACGTAGTGATCAGCGCAAAGGGAGCGAGTATTGCGGGGACAGTTGTTGACGCCAAGGGCCAGCCGGTTGCGAATGCGACCGTTGTGGATGTTCCCAGTGAGGAGCACCGGATGCGCGCGGATCTTTACCAGCGAGATACGACGGATGAGAACGGTCATTTCAACTTGCGCGGACTAAATCCGGGCAAGTATACGGTGCTTGCGTTTGAAGAATTGCAAGAAGATGTCCGTCAACCCGGATTTCTGAAGTCGTACGGCAAGCGCGGGGAGAGTGTGGAGCTGGACGAAGGCACTCGGAAAAACGTAGTGCTGAAGGTGATCCCTATTGAGGGCGAAACACCTTGAGTATGTGGATGCGGTCGGCGTTGTCGTAGGTGGACATGTCGGAGAAGATGACTTTGTCGCCTTCTTTGAGTCCATCGAGAACTTCGATTGCGTTGACGGACGAGCGGCCTAGCTTGACGTTGACGCGCTTGGCTTCCGCACCGCCCTTGACGAGTTTCCAAAGGCGAGAGAAATGGCGGGCGGAGCATATCTAAGAGGCCGTGGAAAAATGAGGCCGCGGAAAAATCGAAATTCGCGTCGCAGAAGAGAAAAGCGCGGCCTATTCATAGCGCAGCGCAATAATGGGATCAACGCGCATGGCCCGGCGCGCCGGGAGGTAACACGCCGCCAACGCCACGCCCACCAGAAGCGCCGCCGTGATCAAAAAGCTTGGCGCGTCAAACGCGCCGATGCCAAAAAGCAGGCTGTTTATGCTCCGCGCGAGCAAGGTAGAGATTCCAAGCCCAACCAATACGCCCGCGCACACCATGGCCATCCCGTTTGCCAAAATCAGGCGAAGTACGTCGCGAGGCTGCGCACCCAGCGACATGCGGATTCCGACCTCTTGCGTTCTCTGGCTGACCGAATACGACATCACGCCGTAGGTTCCAATGGCGGCCAGTATCAGCGCCAACAAGCCGAAACCGCCCAGCAATTCGGCCCCGATCCTTGGCACCGTCAGCGATTGCACCAGAACTTGCGACACGGTTTGCACATTCAACAGGGGAACCTCCGGACCAAGCGCTTGCACCGTGCTGCGCACACTCGGAATCGCTTTTTCCGGATCCCCTGTGGTTCGCACATACAGCACGATTTCAGGAGAGTAGTGTTGTTTCAGGGGCACATAAACAATGGCTTGCGGCGCCTCACCCATCGTCTGGTATTTCACCGTGGCCACTTCGCCCACGATCGCTATGTCCCAAGTTTCTCCGAGGAAGTGTATGTGTTTTCCAATTGGGTTCTCGCCAGGCCACATTTGGTCTGCCGCCGCTTTATTCACGATTCCCGCCATTGCTCCATGCGCATCGTCGTGTTCGTTGAAGTCCCGACCTTGCATCATGGTGATTCCCGCCGTAGAGAAATGTCCTGGTTCCACGGCAATCACCGGGGTCAGTTTCCCATTACGAGGGTCATTCGTATCGACGCCATCCGTAAACGTCGTGCGCGCCAGCCCGCCGGAAAACGGGTACGTGTCTGAAATGCTCGCGCTTTGCACAGTCGCCACCCCTGCGAGCCGCGCAACGACATCCTTATAGAACTGCTCCGCCCGCGGCTGCGTGTAATGTTCAGAGCCGAGGTTCACAAACATCACCATCTCGTGTTTGACCTCGAATCCCGGGTCCATCTCCTGGGCGTTGCGCAGGCTATGGATGAAAAGTCCCGCACCGGCCAGCGCTACGAGCGAAAGCGCCACTTGCAGCATCACCAGCACGCCGCGTAGCCCGTACCATCTCGCACTCCCTGTGGGATTTCCCGTGCGGTCTTTTAAGGCCGCGATGCGGTCCGCTTTCGAAGCCTCGAGGGACGGCACAAGTCCGAACAACACCGTAGCCACCAGCGAGAGCCCCAGCGTGTAGAGTAGAACGCGGCCATCCAGCGTGAAATCCAGGCGGCGCTGCAAGCCCGGCGGTAAAAGCACAAGCAGCAGCGACCGGCCCCAATACGCAAGCAAAATTCCCAGCGCACCAGCCAGAAGCCCAATCAGCAAGCTCTCCGTCAGCAGTTGCCGCACCAGCCGGATTCTCGACGCGCCCATCGCCAGCCGTACTCCAATCTCCCGGTGTCTCTGCGTGGCCCGCGCCAGCAGCAGATTAGCCACATTCGCGCACGCAATAATCAGCACCAACCCCACGATCACAAACATCAACGAACCGGCCCGAACGTAGACGCTTCGGAGTTGCGGCGGAATCGCGGTCTGGTCGATTGGCACCAGCATCTCGTTCCGCCCTCCGTTGTTTTTTGGATATTCTTTTTCGAGTTCGAGCCCAAGGTTGTGGATCGAAGCGCGCGCCTGGGCTACCGTCACATCCGGTTTCAACCGCCCCACCATGGCCGCCATTCGAAAGCCGCGGTCGTTGAACCATTTCTTTTCGTCTTCCGCGAGCACCTGATCGTGCATCAGCATGGGAGCCCAAACATCGGGACTGCCCAGCGATCCGACGTCATGGAAATAGTTCGGCATGATTCCAATCACGGTGAAATCCTGCTCGTTGACTTGAATCGCTCGCCCTACCAATTTCGGATCGCCGCCGAATTCGCGGTTCCAGAGCGCGTAACTGATCACCACGACGGGTTGCGGAGTCTTGTCTTCCTCCGCGGAAAATCCGCGGCCCAGCTGCGGCTGTACGCCAAGCACGTCGAAGAAGTTGGCGTTCACAACTTCGCAAAACGCTTGTACTTTTTTACCGCCAATGGTCAGATCCACGCCCGCCGGTACCGCAATGGCCGCGCCGGAAAACACGTCATTTTTCTCGCGGTAATCCACGGCATTCGGGTAGGGGGTCGGCAGGTATTCCTGGAGAGGGCCGCCCTTGCTCTGCGCGGTCGAGAAAAGACTCATCAATCGCGTAGACTCTTTCACCGGAATCGACTTTAGAAAGATTGCCTTGGCCAGCGTAAAGATGGTCGTGTTGGCGCCGATGCCCAGGGTCAGCGACAGAACCGCCACCGCCGTAAACCCCGGCGATTTGGCTAACATGCGAAGTCCGTACCGCAAATCCTGAAGCACGTTTCCCATAAAACCCTCCGCCGGAGGTTATAGAAACCGTTAAGAATTGCACTGTCTGAGCTGGACCGCCGACTTACGCAGCCTACGCTTCTCCCTCCTTTGAGACAACGATCCTTTCGCGGCAATAGCGGGCCCACTGCCGATCATCGCGCTTGAACTTAACTGGCTGGCGGATTCGTTCCAGTTCCTCACTTTAGGTGGATGCGGTCGGCGTTGTCGTAGGTGGACATGTCGGAGAGGATGACCTTGTCGCCTTCTTTGAGGCCGTCGAGGACCTCGATTGAGTTGACGGAGGAGCGGCCGAGTTTGATGTTGACGCGCTCGGCTTCTGTGCCGTCCTTGGTGAGTTTGAAAAGTGAGATTGTGGAATTTGCAGCGCCGCGGACGGGGCGTCCGACAAAGAGTGTGTTGTCGATTTTTTCGATGTCGATGGTGGCGTCGATGGGGAGATCGGCAGCAGCGCCGTTGGGCAAGGGGCCATCGATGGAGATATATACGGTGAGTGTTCCGTCCGAAGAGGATGCGTTGATGCCGGTGACGTGACCCTTCACGCGAGCTTTGCCCGTGTCCATGGTGGCGTTTTGATTGGGCTTCACGTCCACGGTCTGGACAACGGGAAGAGCTATGCGAGCGACTAACCCTGCGGAATCTTCGGCAGGGACGAGCTTTCCGAGTCCACGGACCTGGCGGAGCATGGGACCTCGCTTCACGGTGTCGGTCCAGATGGTGTTTTTCTCGACGGTGGGTATGTCCGTGGAGGCGGTGCTGCTAACTCCGCCGGCGACGCCACCGCTGATACCGTCGCTAACGCCAGTGCCGGCACTATGACCGGCGGGTGCTGGAGGGACTCCGCCAGACACTCCTCCCGCCACGCCACCCGAGACGCCGTGTGCGACGCCTCCGGTCGCGCCACCGGAAACGCCTTGGGTGACGCCGGCTTGCGGAGGATTTTGTGCGGGGCGCGGCGCGGCTTTGAGGGGGAAAGTTGAAACGGCAAGGATTATAGCCAGCGCGATACAGAACGCGGTGGCCGTCAATGAAGCAATCAGTCTCGTTCGGGACATACGAACCTCCTTTAGCATGAGAGCGACTCGCTCGGCGAGCTGACGCTCGACGAGAAAGGGTGGCGCGGGGATGGCCGCGGTGCGGCTGCTTCCCGCTGTGAATTCGAGCAAAGCTTCCAAGTAAGGTTTGCGCGCTTCCGTGAGTCTTACGACTTCAAGATCAACGACTTGTTCGCGGGCCAGGCGGACGCGCGCGATGAGCCAGGCGATGGGGGGATGAAACCAGAGCGCGGCGCGAATCATTTCCTCGGCCAGATGATGCGCCCAGTCGTGGCGGCGAACATGCAGCAGTTCGTGACAGGCGATCGCGGTTTGAAATCGCGCGTCCATCGATGGGAAGCGTTCGGGCAGCAGAATTATCGGTGCCGCGAAGCCGAAAGTGACAGGCGAATCCACATCGGAGGAGAGGCGGAATTCGGCGCTGGTGTTCACACGGGCGCGCATTTCTTCGAGGACGGCAGAGGAGTCAGCAAAGAGGGAAATTGGGGAAGAGGCCTGGCGGAATTGGCGAAGTTTCAGAAGTCCCAGCAGAAGCATTGCGAGTCGCGCGGCGATTCCAGCGAGGATTACGACGCCGATCATCGGGGCGATAAATTGAAGGCTGGGTAAGTGCCAGTGTGTGGCAGCAGGACTGGATGCTGGGATGACGCGGACGTCCGCGATGTCCGGCGCGATAACGATTGCGGCGCTTGGCAAGCGGTGCCAGGGCTGGATGATTGGGAGGAGCAGGCTGATGGCAAGGAGCGTTCGCCAATAAGCGAGAAGCACGCGAGGCTGGCGGAGTTGAAGGAGGCGCGGAAGAAATGCAGCGGCCAGAGCTAGTAAGGCGACCTGTGCGCTCCAAAATGTGAGATTGGAAAACCATAGCGGCATGTTCATCGAGAACTCCGGATCGCTTCCATCCGCTGCATCGTTTCAGGAGCGCTCATTTTGTTTCCTCGATCATGCGGACAATTTTTTGCAAATCCTTTTCGCGAAGGTGGCGCGATTTGACGAGGTGAACGAGGAGCGGCTCGGCTGAACCGTTGAACACGCGATCAATAAATTCCCGGAGCATGTTGCCGATGACCTGATTCTTGGCGTGCGCGGGCCGGTAGACGAAGGCGCGGTCCTGGCGGCGCTTTTTCAAATAGCCTTTGTTTTCGAGGATTTTCATCATGGTCATGACGGTGGTATAGGCGATTTTGCGGTGTTCGAGGAGCGCTTCATAAATATCGCGGACGGTGGCGGTCTGGCGTTGCCAGACGAGCTTCATGATTTCGAGTTCCTGAGGGGTGAGCGTAGTATGCCGGGGTCTCATGTATATCCGTTTTGTAGTACTAAGTAATTCGTATGTCAAGCGAAAAATGGAGGAAAAAATAAGGAGGTGAAGTTTTCGGCGTTATCCAGAAAGCCGGCGATGGCGGTCCGGCTTTTAACCCCGTGAGCGAAGGGCGAGGGTGCTAATGGGAACCGGCGGTGTGGCCGGCGACGCGAGTCGAAGAGGATGGCAGCGCTTCGGCAGTGGCCGGAGTCGATGGCAGGTTGATGACAGTAACGCTCGATGGGGCCCATACGAGGCGCCCATTGCTATCTGCAACTTCCTGGACGATTTTCGAGAACAACCTATCTTGCATGGCGGTTCGCTTGGTGTAGTCAACCACGTAGCTGACGGAGAATTCGAACGACCCGGCATTTACGGCGAGTGTGACGGTAGGTTCCAACGGAGGGTTTGCGCCTCGATAGTAGTCACTCATCACTTTCCAGGAGGTCTGCGCTTCGATGAGGTACTCGCCAATCGCCTCTTTGGCTGCCTGCAAAAGGATCTCCCTGGCAAGCTGGCAATCGCTGGCGGTTGTAAACAGGACTTTAATCTCGTCCCAGATGAACCGGAAGCCTTGCGAATAGTTGAAAACGGGCGATTTCAAGACGATGCTGTTTGGGATGCGAACGATGCGGCCGTTGTATAAGTCCTTGCTGACCCAGCTTCCCGTTTCCATGACGGTGGTTCGCAGGAGCCCGATGTCGACCACGTCACCTCGAGTGTCGCCGATCTGAACTCTGTCTCCCACGGTGTACAGTTTTGAAAAACCAATGGAAAAAGCGCCGGCGATGCTGGCCACGACGTCTTGCAGGGCTACCGCGACACCGGCGCCGACGACACCGAGTGTGACGGTGAGCCGACCCAAGCGATCTTCAAAAAGGATAGCGAGGAAAAGGAGAATGGTGACGTATCCTGCAAAAGCAAGAAATTTGCGAACCTTATAGCGTGCGTCGACCTGGCCGAAGCGCAGGGGCAGAGTTCGTTCGAGCACCCGAAATATTGCGTGAATAAGGAGGATTCCGACAACGGCAGCAAGGCATTTCTCCAAGAGCGAAAGCGAAACAGAGTGTTGTAAGAGATCGTTCATCCAGCCACCATCACTCCCCATTCGGGGCTACTGCGCAAAATAAAACTACTAAACCCTAATACCTTCGAACAACTGCGATTTTTGGTTCGCGGGTGAACGCCTGACCTTATGATGCGGTCCGTCTACAACTGGGAACGATAAATCGCATAACCGGAAACTGACGTCCTGCTCAATCCCTGGCTGGTTTTCCACCTTTCCCTTTCGCCCGAGCTTCGGGAGCTGCGCTGGGAGTGCGGGCGGCGGCGTAAAGACCGAGGACGCGGAGGTCGCTGGTGGCTCGGCGGACTTCGGCTAGAGCGGAATCGAGTTGGGAAGAGGAGTCGGCTTCGAGATCGAGGAAAAATTGGTATTCCCACGGGCGGCCGTGAATGGGGCGGCTTTCGATTTTCTGCAAGTTGACGCCGTGTTTTGCGAAAGGATCGAGAGAAGCGAGGAGCGCGCCAGGACGGTGGGCCAAGCGCATGGCGATGGACATTTTGCGCGCATCGGGCAGAGGCGGTTGCGTTTCGCTTGCTGGGCGGAGGAGGACGAAGCGGGTGAAGTTCTCGGCGTTGTCCTGGATGGAGGCGGCCAGGATGACGCCGCCGTAGTGTTCGGCGGCGCGGCGGCCGGCGATGGCTGCGGAAGTTTTGTCACCGCGGGCGAGGACTTCGCGGACGCTGCCGGCAGTGTCTTCGGCGGGGACGCGCTTGAGGCCGGGATAGGCTATGAAGAAACGTTCGCATTGCGCTAGCGCCATGGGATGAGAGGCAACGGAGTGGATGGAATCGAGCGAGGAGCCGTGGCAGCCGATGAGGTGATGCTCGATGGGCAGAATGGTTTCCGCGGTGATGGTGAGGGCGCTTTCGAGGAGGAGATCGTAAACGCGGACGACCGGTCCGGCGAGGGTGTTTTCGACGGGGGCCAGGAGAGCTTCCGCCAGGCCTTCGCTGATGGCGCGAAAGGCCGCGTCAAAGGTGGGACGCGGAACTGTGGTGATTCCTTCACCGAGGAGCTGGACGGCGGCTTCTTCGCTGAAGGCGCCAGGCTCGCCCTGAAACGCGACGCGCATCTTGTGAGTGTCTGCCGCAGTCATCCGTTGGCCAGCCTTTTTGCATCGACGAAAATGGGCGGCGTCACGGGTTGGGCACAGGGAACGCGCGACTTGCCGCGAGAAGCCGCGCCCTATGATGAAGTGAAAACGGAGTAGCTGCAAGTTAGGCTGCGGCGTTCCAAGAGCAGGGAGCCACATTGGCCGCGAATTCGGAGGCGGGAAGAGCATGAAGCAGTTCTCCGCCCCACGCGCAGGCAAGGTATACTGCGCCAGGGGAGAAGCGAAATGAACCTGGCAAGACCCGAGCCCGGGGAGTATGCAGATTACTACGAGAAGTATATTGCGCTGGTTGCTGGAAATGACGTTGCGAGCGCGCTCGAGGCGCAGCGCGTGCAGACGATGCAACTCTTTGCCGGACGCAGCGAGCGGGATGGAAATTTTCGCTACGCAGCGGACAAGTGGACGGTGAAGGAAGTGCTCGGCCACGTTAGCGACTCCGAACGAATTTTCACCTACCGCGCTCTGCGGATTGCACGAGGCGACCAGACTCCGATGCCGGGGTTCGAGCAAGACGACTACGTGCGCAGCGGCGGATTCAACGTGCGGCCGTTGGCAAGTCTAGTAGAGGAATTCGCGCACGTGCGCAGTGCAACCTTGGCGTTGTTTCGCTCGCTTGGCAAAGAGGCATGGTTACGCCGGGGTACGGCCAACAAGAACGAGGTGAGCGTGCGGGCGCTGGCGTTCATTACCGCGGGACACGAGCTGCATCACCGGCGGATTCTCGAAGAGCGATACTTTTCGGCTATTCCGCGCGCCTGAACCGCGTGGTTCGCGGACGCCGGCCATTCCGGGGTCTAATAACGAAGTAAAGCAGAATAGCCGCCAGCGTAATGCTGAACGCCGCAGCGAGGACTCCTGAGGGCTGGGCGTCCAGCGGATGTTGGAAGCCGTCTCCGAGAAGGTAGAGACCCAGGAGCAGGAAGAGCACCGCAAGAAAACTGGCTAAGCCGCCGAAGGTCCGCGCCAATCCTCCGCGAATGACCAGAGGTTTGACGCTGTGGGGGGCGATGCGAACGAAAGTTTCCGCGCGCATAGTCACCCCTCGCGGGAGCCTCCTTGCACCGAGACCATATCTTCGACGCGCAGAAATTCCAGATAGGTGAAGTTCGGCGGCGTGTATTTCTTTTTCATGGGCGAGCCGCAGACGCAGAGCGGATTCCTTCCTTCGATTTCGCTGTTTGACCGGACCAACACTTCGCAATGGCACGCCGGATTGGTGCAGCGCCATTCCTCGCCAATTTTCATGTTCATGATGCCCGTCCTTTCCTTGACTTCAAGCTCGCTGGGATTGCCGAGAAGGCAGCTAAGGCCTGGGGCTCGCAGTAAGTGGAGATGGACTATATAGAAGGGTAAGTAAAAGTCAAGAGAAAGATTCATGAAGATAGAATATACCTATGCGACAACATTGGATGCTATTTGAACCCTTATTTGCGCGGGAGGGTGGCGGTTTTTTGCGTTATTATTTCGCCATCGGTGGCTAGAGAGGCCATTCCGGACCTTACACGAGAAAGCCCGGTTGCCAAGGCTTGTTTGCGGGAGTCGTTTGCGTGACGTTGACGCAAACCCGCACCGGATGTTATAAAATACTGTTCAAATAGGCAGCGTCAGGCCCACCGTATTGCGCCTTCCCGGGTAGGGGCGCGCGGCGCGGCTGCCAATCTGGTGGCCGGTCCGTGGCCCCAAAGCGAGTTTTAGGCTACACAACTTAATGCACGAAATTGTTCGCCAATTGGGAGAACTCTTCCTTCAGGCTGTGCCTACAGTCCTGATCATCCTGCTTTTTTACTTCATCTTGCGGGCGATTTTCTTTAAGCCGCTGCTTGCGGTGATGGCCGAGCGCGATGCGCGCACCGTGGGCGCGCAGAAAGCCGCCGAGGTGGCTCAGGCTGCCGCCGTTGAGAAGATCAAGCAGTACCAAGACGCCCTGAAGCAGGCGCGCACGCAGGTGTATGCCGAACAGGAAGCCGCGCGCAAGAAGGTCCTTGATGAGCGGGCCGCAGTGATTAAAGAGGCTCGTGCAGGGGCGGCGGCGCAGGTGGCAGCCGCCAAAGAACGCGTCGCTCGCGAGGTTGCTACGGCGCGCCGCGAGATTGAAGCGACGGTTGCGCAGCTTTCCGCCGAAATTGCCAGGCGTATTCTGCAACCGCCGCGTCCTGGTGGTTCGGTAAGAGAGGCCCGATGAGGCAAAACTCCATGAAGCAGAGCCGAATTGGACAGGACAAGCGGCTGTATGTTCTCTCGAGTTTGGTCCTTCTTTTCTTCTGCGTCGCACTGAGCGCGCGCGCGGCGGAAGAAGGCGGGAGTTCGGCGACAGAACGCGCGAACGAAATATTCAAGTGGATCAATTTCGCGATCGTCGCCGCGGTATTGATATGGCTGTTTGTCAAGAAACTGCCCGCGTGGTTCCGCGGCAATGCCGACAAGATCAGTTCAGCGATCACCAAGGCCACTGCTGCCAAAGAAGAAGCGGAACAGCAGGTACGCGAGGCGGAGACCAAGCTGGCGAATCTGAAACAGGAAATTGCCGTACTCCAGGCTGCCGCACAGCGCGAAGCTGCCGAGGAAGGCGAGCGCATCCGCGCGCTCGCGCAGAGCGACGCAAAGAAAGTTGGCGTCGCGGCTCAGGCGGAAATCGAAGCTGCTGAACGAGCTGCACGCCTGGAGCTGAAGGCGCTGGCCGCATCGCTCGCCCTTGATGGCGCGGAATCGATTCTGGCAAAGCAGTTAACGCCCGCAGCGCAAGAAACGCTGGTGGATACATTCGTGAAGAGCCTCGAAGGGAGGCCGAATTGAAGTCCGCGAGCCTGCAATATGCGAATGCGCTGGCGGATGTCGCGCTCGCTCAGGGCGCGGCAGACTCAGCGCTCAAGCAATTGGGCGATTTTGCCGCTGCTTTTGCCGAGTCGAGCGAGCTGCGGAATTTTCTGACGAGCCCCGGGGTGCCCCGTGATGCAAAGCATGGCGTCATCGAAAAAATTGCGGCGCGTATCGGCGCAGGCAAGATCATTCGGAATTTTCTTTTTGTCATCGCGGATCACCAGCGCACGCACATCCTGCCGGAAATCGTCGCTGCTTTTGAGGATGTTGTCCGTCAGCGGCAAGGCATAGCCGAAGCGGAGATTTCTTCCGCCGTCGAGCTGAGCGCGGCGCAGAAAAAGCGGTTCGCGCAAACGCTTGAGCGGCTTACCGGCAAGAAAATCCAAGCAAAGTATTCGCTGGACCCGGCGCTGCTGGGCGGTGCTGTGGTGCGAGTTGGGGACACGATTTACGACGGTTCGGTGCGCAACAGCTTGAACGAAATGCGCGCGCGCTTCGCGGCGGAATAGCGGAACAGAGGTCAGGAGCAGGCATGGCGAACATCAAGGCAGACGAAATCAGCAAGATTCTGCGCGAGCAGATCGAGAACTACGAGCAGACGGTTTCGGTAGATGAAGTCGGCGCGATTATCAGCGTCGGTGACGGCATCGCGCGCGTCCACGGCCTCGAAAAGGTGATGGCCGGCGAGATGCTTGCTTTTCCGAAAAACATTTTCGGGATCGCGCTCAACCTCGAAGAGGAAGAAGTCGGCGTCGTGCTTCTTGGCGAGTCTTCTGAATTGAAAGAGGGCGACGTCGTTAAGCGTACGAATACGATTATGTCCGTGCCGGTGGGTGAGGCGCTTGTCGGCCGCGTGGTCAATCCACTCGGTGAACCACTCGATGGAAAAGGGCCCATTGTTTCGAAACAGCGCAACCCGCTCGAAAAGCTTGCTCCGGGCGTGCTCGATCGGCAGCCTGTTCGCGAGCCGCTGCAGACGGGCATCAAGGCCATCGACGCCATGATCCCTATCGGCCGTGGCCAGCGCGAACTGATCATCGGCGACCGGCAAACCGGAAAGACCGCGGTCATTCTCGATACCATCATCAATCAAAAGGGCGGCGACGTTGTTTGCATTTACTGCGGCATCGGGCAGAAGCGCTCGACGATCGCGCAGGTCGTGAAGACACTGACCGACGCGGGCGCGATGGATTACACCATCGTCGTGGCGTCGAGCGCCGCGGAACCCGCTTCGCTGCAATACATCGCGCCTTACGCCGCATGCGCGATGGGCGAATATTTTCGCGACAACAAACGTCACGCTGTCGCCTTTTACGACGACCTCTCGAAACACGCACAGGCCTATCGTGAGATCTCTTTGTTGTTGCGCCGCCCACCCGGACGCGAAGCTTTCCCTGGCGACGTGTTCTATCTCCACTCGCGCTTGCTGGAGCGCGCGGCGAAACTCAATGACAAGCTGGGCGGCGGCTCTCTTACTGCGCTACCGGTGATCGAAACGCAGGCCGGCGACGTTTCCGCGTACATTCCGACCAACGTGATTTCGATTACGGACGGCCAGATCTATCTCGAAGCGGATCTTTTCAACGCTGGCATTCGTCCCGCCATTAACGTTGGCATCAGCGTCAGCCGCGTCGGCGGCAACGCGCAGATCAAGGCTATGCGCCAGGTGGCTGGTACTCTGCGCTTGGATATGGCGCAGTATCGTGCGCTGGCTGCGTTCGCGCAGTTCGGTTCCGATCAGCTCGACAAAGTCACCCAAGCGCAGCTGGCCCGCGGGCAGCGCTTGACCGAAATTTTGAAGCAGGATCAGTACGCGCCGCTTTCCGTTGAAAAACAGGTGCTCAGCCTTTACATCGCAACGAGCGGCGCTATAGACAGTGTGCCCGTCGCGGACGTTCGTCGTTTCGAGCGCGAATTCTTGCAATTCGCAGAGACGAACTATCCCTCTGTGCTGAAGAATATTGCCGCGAAGAAGGCTCTTGATGACGGCATCAGGGCGGAGATCAAAACCGCCGTCGACGGATTCAAGGAGCGCTTCACGGCTACCGTAGCCGCGGCCGCCGCGAACTGATGCCGCTAGCATAGCGAACGATCATGCCTACACTTCTTGATTTCCGGCGCCGCATTCGCTCGGTGAAGAACACCCAGCAGATTACCCGCGCGATGAAGTTTGTAGCGGCGGCCCGTTTGCGGCGCGCGCAAGAGGCGGCGTTGGCTGCTCGCCCTTACGCGAAGGAGCTGGCGCGCGTGTTGCGCTCCATCATGTCGCGTATCGATCAGCCCGAGCATCCGCTCCTAGCGCATCGCACCGAAGGAAAAATTCTCGTTATCGTTTTGACCGGTGAACGGGGCCTCGCCGGGGCTTTCAACTCAAATATTCTGCGCAAGGCCAATGAGTTCTTTCGCTCCAATCGAGGCAAAAAGCTTTCCGTCATTCCCGTGGGGAAAAAGGGACGGGACGCGCTGCGAAAAGCTGGGCTTCACTTTCCTGCCGAATATGTCAACGTCCTCGCTCGGGTTAATTTTGGAACCGCGCGGGACATTGCTTCGGTTGTTACCGAGCTTTACGCCAAGGAAGAAGTGGACGCTGTGTACATCGTATTCAGCGAATTCAAGACCGTGATGACGCCGAACCTCGTGCTCGACAAATTGCTGCCAGTCGAAGCGATGCGCGCCGATGAAGAATCCGCCGCCGAAAAAGAGTCCGCGCAGGTCGATTACATTTACGAGCAGCCCAAGGAACAGCTTCTCGATAAACTGCTCCCGCGCTACATCGAAACGCAGATTCTTCGCGCGATGCTGGAGTCTTCCGCGGCCGAGCACGCGGCGCGCATGACCGCCATGGATTCGGCGACGAGAAACGCCGGGGACGTCATTGAGGCCCTGACCCTGCACATGAACAAAGTGCGGCAGGCGGCGATCACAAAAGAGATTATTGAGATTGTCAGCGGAGCATCGTCTACCGCGTAGGAGAAGGCATGGCAGAGAAACAAGCAGCCGTCGGACGCATCGTGCAGATCATTGGGCCGGTGCTCGACGTCCAATTCGAGTCGGGGCACTTGCCCTCGATTTACAACGCGGTTCGCATCACGAGCGAAGGATTCAACGTTCCGGAGCCGATCGACGTCACCGCTGAAGTGCAGCAACATTTGGGCGAAGGCCGCGTGCGCTGCGTTGCCATGGAGCCCACGGAAGGGCTGGTCCGTGGCATGAGAGCAGTCGACACGGGAGCGGGAATCACCGTTCCTGTGGGGCGTCCGACGCTTGGCCGCGTGATGAACGTGCTCGGCAAGCCCGTGGATCAGCTTGGGCCGCTGACTAGCAAGACCAACTATCCTATTCATCGGCCCGCTCCCTTGCTGTCGGATCAGTCCACCACTCTTGAAATGTTTGAGACCGGCATTAAAGTTATCGATTTGATTCAGCCCTTTTTGAAGGGCGGAAAGATCGGATTGTTCGGCGGCGCCGGCGTCGGCAAAACCGTTCTCATTCAGGAATTGATCAACAACGTCGCGATGCAGCACGGCGGCGTTTCGGTCTTCGCGGGCGTCGGAGAGCGTACTCGTGAAGGAAACGATCTTTGGCTGGAATTCCAGGAAGCGGGCGTCGTGGTACCGGGAAATTCGGAGAAGTCCCGCGCTGCTTTGATTTACGGCCAGATGACCGAACCGCCCGGCGCGCGTCTCCGCGTCGGCCTCACTGGCCTGACGGTCGCGGAATATTTTCGCGATGAAGAACATCTTGACGTTCTTCTCTTCATTGACAACATTTTCCGTTTCGTGCAGGCCGGCTCGGAAGTTTCGGCGCTTCTCGGCCGCATGCCTTCCGCCGTCGGTTATCAACCGAACCTCAACACGGAAATTGGCGAATTGCAGGAGCGCATTACTTCCACGAAGTCCGGGTCCATCACTTCTGTCCAAGCGATTTACGTTCCTGCCGACGATTACACGGACCCCGCTCCGGCCGCGACGTTTACGCACCTGGACGCGACCACGAACCTCAGCCGTCAGATCGTCGAGCGCGGCATTTATCCTGCCGTCGATCCGCTGGCCAGCTACTCGCGCATTCTCGATCCGCGTATTGTCGGCGCGGAGCACTACGCTGTCGCGCGTGGCGTGAAATCGATCCTCCAGCGCTACAAGGATCTGCAGGACATCATAGCCATTCTCGGTATCGAAGAACTTTCCGATGAAGACAAGCGCACGGTGGCGCGCGCGCGCAAAATCGAAAATTTTCTTTCGCAGCCCATGTTCGTGGCCGCGCAGTTCACGGGCCTCGAAGGCAAGTACGTCAAAATTGCGGACACGGTTCGCAGCTTCAAGGAAATCGTCGAAGGCAAGTACGACGACATTCCCGAGCAGGCCTTCTACATGGTTGGCACGATTGATGAGGCCCTCGCGAAGTCTGAGAAAATGAAAGCGAGCGCATAGAAACGCAGATGCTTCCCGATTCCATCGAGCTGATCGTCGTCACGCCAGAGCGGCAATACCTGCGCGAAAGCGTGGTCGAAGTCGTGATGCCCGGCGCGGCGGGAGAGCTTGGGATTTTGCCGGGCCACGCGCCGCTCATGACCGAGCTCGGCATCGGCGAGTTGACCTATCGCGGAGCTAGCTCGAATCCCAGCGGCGTTCTCGCCATCATCCAAGGATTCGCGGAAGTTTTAGGCGACCGCGTCACTGTTCTTGCGGAAACAGCGGAACGCGCCGCGGAGATTGACTTGGCCCGCGCGGAAGCCGCGAAAGCTCGAGCAGAACAACGATTGGCCGCCGGTGATCCGAATATCGACTGGGACCGCGCTTTTATCGCGCTCCAGCGCGCCGTCATTCGAATCCAGGTGGCGCGCAAATACCGGGGCGCTCCTGTCGAAACTCGCTAATCGTGGCTGGTCCTTGCTGGATGCAACACATCTTCCCGCGTCTTTCGCGACGCCGGCCCCTGTCTCGCATCTAATGTAGTTGGAGCCCTCGATGGAAACTCTGACGATGTACACCGCCAAGTGGTGTCCGGACTGCTGGCGAACCAAAACATTCTTGAGGGAGCGCGGCGTGGAATTTCGTGAAGTAGATATCGAAAAAGACCCGTCCGCGGAAGAAATCGTGATCAAAGCCAACGACGGCAAGCGCAAAATACCTACACTGGAAATCGGAGGACGTTATTTTGCGTGCAGTCCCTTCGACGCCGAACAATTGGCGGAGGATCTCAAGATCCCGCTAAATCCCTAATCTCCAGCCGGCGGTTTCTTTGGAGGGGCGCGGGAACGCCGTGCCCTGCATGGCGAAGCCTATTCCACCGCCGCGCCACGCACCCAGACATTCGTCAGTCCCAAACCTTCATCGAGCAAAACTATATCGGCATCTGCCCCGACGCGCAGCGCGCCTTTCTTGAATTCAATCCCTAACAATGCGGCGGGGTTCAGAGTCAGCATGCGCACCGCGTCCGCCACCGGAATCCCAAGCTCAACGATGTTTCTCAACGCCCTGTCCAACGTCAGCGTACTCCCGGCCAGCTTTCCTTCCGCGTTGCGGCATATCCCGCCGTTCACAGTAACTTCCAGTTGTCCGAGCATATACTTTCCATCTGGCATGCCCGTCGCCGAAATCCCGTCGCTGATTAGGATCATGTGCTCGGGCCCTTTTGCCTGCAGCAGCACTTTCATCGCGGTTTCTTCCACATGCACGCCATCCGCGATAAGTTCGGCGCTCACCTCCGTTGAAGTAAGCACCGCTCCGATCACGCCGCTGTCGCGGTGTGAAAACGGCCGCATCGCGTTGTAGACGTGGACGGCATGCCGAACTCCGTGTGCAATCGCCGCGCGCGTCTGCTCATACGTCGCATCCGTGTGGCCCACCGCTACAACCATTCCCGCTTTCCGCGCTGCGTCGATGCAGGGCATGGCTCCGAGCAACTCGGGTGCAATCGTCAATATTTGTGCGCTGCCCGCCGCAGCTTGCAAGAATTTCTCGAGAAGCTCCGCCGACGGCAGCTTTAACCATTCCGGCGGATGCACTCCGCGCCGCGCCGGGCTGAGAAACGGCCCCTCAAAATGGATCCCCAGTACTTCCGCCCGCGTGTCGTCCGTTTCGTGCTGCTGCGAAATGTAGTGCGCGATTCCCTCGACGCTTCGAATGGTGTCATCAGGGCTCGCTGTCACCGTCGTCGCCACAAACGATGTTGTCCCGTGTCTTGCTACAGTCTTGGCCACTCCCGCGAGAGCTTCCGCGCTGCCTTCCATTACGTCGCGCCCGCCCGCGCCATGAATATGCACGTCCACGAAGCCGGGAATCGCGGTTTTGTCTGGCGCGGAGATCTCCTCGGCCCTGACTGGCAGCCGCATTCCTTCGCGGAGTCCCAGCTCTTCGATCACTCCGTCGCGGATCAGAATGCCCGCATCAATAATTTCGGCGGTCGGAGTCAGCATCCGCCCGGCATGCAATAGAGTTGTTGTCATAGGTCAGGCTGTATCGTAGCGGAATCTTGCGTTCTTTCAAAAAGCAAAACGGGCAAAAAGCGAAACGGGCGAAGCCGAAGCTCCGCCCGCGAAAAAAGCGTTGTCAAAAGCTTTTACTTGCCGCTTGCCGGGGCCATATCTATGCTTTCCAGCTTGAGCGTCTCGCCGTCTACCGTGCCTTTCACGGTAACGTGATGTCCAGCGTGCGCCGCCACTTTGTCCTGTGCGTCCACAACATAGACTTTCTTGTCGGCGTCATTGACGAACACGTATTTCGCGCCTTCCTTGACGCATTTCGTGGTGCACTCGCCAGCCTTGTCGTTGGCGCCCTTTGCGCCGCACTTGCTGTCGGAAATATAGCCGGTCCAGGTGCCGTCCGCGGCCATGGTGAATGCCGCTGCAAAAAGCGTTGCCGCCATTACGGATACAAATCGTAGTTTCATTGATTTTCCCCCTCAGAATCATCCACTGGATTAAATATTGGCCAGGTCGCCCATAGCTTGGCACAACAGGCGTCCTCAGTCTACAAACTTCCCTCTCATATTAGGGAGCGAAAAGAGTTAGGAATGTTCATGCAAAAAAAGGGAGAGCTCTTTCGAACTCTCCCTCCGGCTCTACTCTCAAACATTCGTAACTGTATTTGTGTCGCGAACCGTTTTATTGTCCCGAGCTCGAATTGCTGGCCGCTGCAGTCTCCGGGGCCTTGGGAATGCTCAGGTAGCCCGATGCCGACGTCTTCGAAACCTTATTAACGACCAGCTCGAGCGCTGCGCGCGTACCGCCCGTGTAGAAGAATATGGGTTCGTTCACGGACCGGTTCTTCTTTTCGAAGCTCTTGTCATCCGCCAGCACGTTGATCGTGTATTGGTTCTTCTTGGTGTTCGTGTCTTTCAGCTCGACTTGGATGGTCCCAATTCTCTGGTTTCCGCCCTTGCGCGTCACGGTGAACTCAAAATAGTCGCGCTGACCCATCCGGCGAAGCTGGTCGATTTCGTCATGGTTTCGTGCGATCAGCGTGCCCATCTCGCTGCGAGCCATTTGAAGATTATTCTTCTGGGCGTCCAAGTCGCTCTTCACGCCCGAGACGTCCCCGTTCAGTCTGTCCACATCTCCCGCGTTCGCCTTGGTCGCTAGCTCGGCCTTCACAGACGACGCCAGCCCATCGACTTTGTGATCCACGGCTGCGGTGGCATTTTTGTTCTGTTTACGTGCGGCGAGCAGCTCGCCTTGCGTCAAGTTCAGCTTATCGGTCACGACTTTCAAGTCGCTCTGCAAGGCCTGATTGACTTCATCCTCTTTCGCCAGCCGCTGGGCCAGCGCATCGTTCGCCTGTTTCACAGACGCTTGCGTGCTTTGCTCAATGCCGTTGGCGTGGTTCAACGCGCTCCAGCCGACTCCAAGTCCGAGCAGCGAAACTCCGCCCAACACGGCGACCGCCAATCCTACCCAGCGCGGCGTCCCGGTTGTGGTGTGGCTAATGGGTTCCTGATACTCACTCATAAACTTCTTCTCCTTTGGGGTTTTCCCCCCGCATTAGGGGAGAGGTGCACCCCTTTCGCCAAACGCCGGTTTCCGCAGTGCTAGCCCGTAACTCGAATGGATGCATAGGCTTGTCGGCAGGGAGGGGAAGTCGAGAGGATAGAACTATAAGTACTAGTACCCGTAAAGATTACGTGATTGCTCGCTTGCCTGTAAATTTTGCTGAAACGGAAGACAACATCCCAAGCTCAAACAGCAAGCAAGCCTGTGAATAAGTCGAGATCGGTGGTACACAACCAACACCGCCCTAAGTCATTCTTAACTATATATTTAAAGGAATTCGATCAGGCTGCTTGTGGGGCAGGCTCTTCGTCAGAGCCCTTCACAGGAGCAAAATACCGGTCCAAAGTGCTCATCGCCGCGTCCAAAACCATGTGACAATCCGAGCAAGAGTCCAAATGCCGTTTGATCTCAGTCGCCACGGGTGGCGAGAGCCGTCCCTCTAAGTACCAGCAAATCAAATGGATAGTGTCTCGACAACTCATGACTGCGGCTCCCCCGTGACACCGCGCCGATATCCGGCCCAGTCTCATATGTTGCATTTGATTCACCAAATCCTTGCATCGGCGCAAGGATTTTAATTGCTTAAGTATCAATGGTTTAAGAGGCAGGCCAACTGCGGAACCGAAAATGAGCCAGGCATTTGGAGAAAAGATTACTCAGCTATTGCAGCACTTAGGCGAAGACTGCGCCCCTTCCTTCCTCAGCGCCTCGGCACCACGGTCATCTCCCGCAAAGCCTCTATCCGCTTTTCGAGTGGAGGGTGAGTGCTAAAAAGAGAAGCCACGCCCCCTCCTCCAAACAACGGCTTCACGATGCACAAAGAGGACGTGGAGGGCGAAATCGACGTCGTGGGAATTCGCTGATTGTAGGTCCCGAGCTTTTGCAGGGCGCTCATCAGCCCATATTGGTTACCAACCATTCGAGCCCCGGTTGCGTCTGCCGCGTATTCCCGCTGGCGTGAGAGAGCCAATTGCAGCAACATGGCTGCAAGCGGCGCAAGGATCATAAGAGCAAGCTCGACGAATACATTGCGCTGCCGGTCTTCGCCGTCTCCCCCTCCCAACCACATACCCCAATGTGCGATCCAGGTAATCGCCCCCGCGAGCGTAGCCGCGATGGAGCTGATCAAAATATCGTAGTTGCGCACGTGCGATAGTTCGTGCGCGATGACTCCTTCCAGCTCCTCATCATTCATCAATTCCAGCAAGCCCTGAGTCACCGCCACTGACGCGTGCCGCGGGTTTCTGCCAGTGGCAAAGGCGTTCGGCGCCTCATCGGGCACAACGTACAGCTTCGGTACCGGAATATTCGACTTAGCCGCCAGCCGCTCCATTACTTGATAGAGCCGTGGCAACTGCTCTCGCGTAACAGGTTGCGCGCCGCTCGAGGCCAGCGCGATCTTATCGGAAAAGAAATAGGCAAACGCATTGGTGCAGATCGCGATTCCCAGGGCAATGGTCATGCCGTTTCGCCCGCCAACCAACGAGCCCACTAACATGAGGAACAACGTCAGCACCACTAGCACAAATGTCGTTCGAAGAACTCTCATAATGTCCCTTCACTCCTATATACGCACGAGCTTTCAAAGTTTATCGGCAAACGGCGAATGAGAGGGGAATCCTCCTTCCAGGCTTCCCCTCTCATTCCACTACATTCGAGCCGCTGCCGCCGGTTGTTTCGCCTTCGAGCGTTCAAAGCGCATCGCGTCTTTCTGCCCGTCGCGATCCACGCGAATGTGATCGCCGGGCAGCACTTTGCCTTCGAGAATCTGCAGCGCCAGCGGATCCTGAATCAGGCGCTGAATCGTTCGCCGCAGCGGCCGCGCCCCATACGCCGGATCGTAGCCTTCACGCAGCAGCAATTCTTCCGCCGCCGGCGTGAGTTGGAGAGTGATTTGCCGCTCCGCCAGCAGTTTCTCGACGCTCTTAAGCAGCAGCCCGACGATGCGCGCAAGCTGTTCCTTGCCCAGTGGATTGAAAATCACGATCTCGTCGATGCGGTTGATGAACTCCGGACGAAACGCCGCGCGCAGCGCTTCCATTGCTTCTTTACGCGCGCGTTCCGGGTCCTTATTGGATAGCTCGAAGATGGCCGTCGATCCTACGTTGCTGGTCATCACCATCACCGTGTTGCGGAAGTCCACGGTCCGGCCCTTGCCGTCCGTCAGCCGGCCGTCCTCGAGAATCTGCAACAGGATGTTGAATACATCCGGGTTGGCCTTTTCAATTTCGTCGAACAAAATCACCGAATAGGGATGCCTGCGCACCTGTTCGGTGAGTTGTCCGCCTTCTTCGTAGCCGACATAGCCCGGCGGCGCGCCGATCAGCCGCGACACGCTGTGCTTCTCCATATATTCGCTCATGTCGATACGAATCATCAGCTTCTCGTCGTCGAAGAGAAATTCGGCCAGCGCCCTCGCGAGCTCGGTTTTTCCCACGCCGGTCGGCCCAAGGAAAATAAATGATCCGATCGGCCGCTTGGCATCCGACAATCCAGCGCGGCTTCGGCGCACGGCGTTCGCAACTCGCGCCAGCGCTTCGTCTTGCCCAACCACGCGCTGCCGCAGCCGCTCTTCCATGTGCACGAGTTTTTGCGCCTCGCCTTCGAGCAAACGCCCCGTGGGAATCCCCGTCCACTTGCTGACCAGCTTGGCGATGTCCTCTTCGTCGACCTCTTCCTTCAGCATCGGCGAATCTTTTTGCACCGAGGCAAACCGCTCTTCGGCTTTTTTCAGCTCCTGCTCGGCTGCGGCGATCTTTCCGTAACGTATTTCGGCGACTCTAGCGAGCTCGCCTGCGCGCTCGTATTTCTGTTCTTCGGCTCTGAGCTGCTCGATTTGCTCTTTCAGCTTGCGGATTTTCCCGATGGCTTCTTTCTCTGCTTGCCAGCGCGCCTTTCGCCCGCTCGAGTCCTCTTTCAATTTTGCGAGCTCTTTTTCAATCTGGTTGCGCCGTTCCTTGGAGTGCGCGTCCTTCTCTTTCAGCAGCGACTGGCGCTCAATCTCCAATTGCAGGATGCGCCGTTCGATCTCGTCTATCTCCACCGGCAGCGAATCGATCTGCATGCGCAGGCTCGCCGCCGCTTCGTCGATCAAGTCAATCGCTTTGTCCGGTAGAAAACGGTCGGAAATGTAGCGGTGCGACAGCGTGGCCGCCGCCAGTATCGCTGCATCCTTAATGCGCACGCCGTGGTGCACTTCGTAGCGCTCTTTCAAGCCGCGCAGAATTGCAATCGTGTCTTCGACCGTCGGCTCGCTCACCAACACTGGCTGAAATCGCCGCTCTAATGCTGGATCTTTCTCGATGTGTTTTTTGTACTCGTTCAGAGTGGTCGCGCCAATCGCGCGCAGTTCGCCGCGTGCCAGCGCCGGCTTCAACATGTTCGAGGCGTCCATCGCGCCTTCCGCCGCGCCCGCACCCACTAGCGTGTGAAGTTCGTCGATGAACAGAATGATCTGCCCTTCCGCCTCGGTAATTTCCTTCAACACCGCCTTCAGACGGTCCTCAAATTCGCCGCGGAATTTCGCACCAGCGACCAGCGCCGCCAAGTCCAGCGCTACAAGCCGCTTGGTCTTCAACACGTCCGGCACATCGCCGGAAACAATGCGCTGCGCCAGGCCCTCGACGATAGCCGTCTTTCCGACGCCCGGCTCGCCGATCAATACCGGATTATTCTTCGTGCGCCGCGCCAGAATCTGCATCACGCGCCGGATCTCTTCATCGCGTCCAATCACCGGATCGAGCTTCCCGCGCCGCGCTAGGTCCGTCAGATCACGAGCATATTTTTCCAGCGAAGCGTATGTCGCTTCCGGGTTTTGCGACGTCACACGCTGATTCCCGCGCACGCCCGTCAGCGCCTGCAGAATGGCTTCATGCGTCGCGCCCTGCCGCTTCAGCAACTGCCCAGCCGGATCGCGTTCCTCACCGGCAAGCGCCAGAAAAAGGTGTTCCGTCGAAACGTACTCATCCTTAAATCTTTCCGCTTCATCAAATGCCCGCTCCAAAACGTTGTTCAGCGGCTTTCCCATGTGCTGCTGCGCGAAACCCTGCACTTTTGGCAGCCGCGCAATCTCGCGTTCAATCTCTTGTGTCAATGCTTCCGTGCGAATGCCTAGCCTCGCCAGCAGCGGCGGCACCACGCCGTCCGTTTGCGACACCAGCGCCTCCAGCAAATGCACGGGCTCAATTTGTTGATTCTCGTGGCGAGCCGCCACGTCGTTCGCTTGTTGCAGCGCTTCCTGCGCTTTCACCGTCATCTTGTCAAATCTCAGCATGTTCTACCTCGCTTCTTGACAAAAAGGGGCTCGCGCAATGGCCAGCCCCTGTCTTACCACAACTTTGTTGCTGGCTTACTTCGCCCCAGCGGCCGCAGCCGCAACCGCCGGCGTCCCCACGTTCACCTTGATCTGCTTCGGCTTCGCTTCCTCACGCTTCGGAATCGTCAGCGTCAGCACACCATTCTGGTAATCGGCCTTGATCGCTTCTGAATTCACGGTGTTGGCCAGCGAAAAGCTTCGGCTGAACGAACCATACGCACGCTCCACGCGCAGATAATTCTCTTCGTTCACCTTCTTCTCGAACTTGCGCTCACCGCGAATCGTCAGAATGTTGTTTTCCACCCGGATGTCCAGATCCTTCGGATCCACTTCCGGCAGGTCGGCCTTTACGACCAGCTCGTGCTCGGTTTCGTAAATGTCGACTGCGGGCGCCCAGCTCGTAAGATTCGATTCCTCCGCCGAACGTTCCAGCACATTACCAAACAAACGATTCACCTGCTCCTGCAGGGTAGCAGCCCCGCGGAAAGGTTCCCAACGGTTCAATGTAGCTCTCATTTTTCGTTCTCCTGATTGACCTACTGCAACTGAATCATATTATATTAGTCTATTGTTGTCAAGTATTATTGAATCCTCGTAGTCAACAGTAAAGCTAGTATTTTCAATTATATATGGATATACTCTTCCTCTGTCTTGCCAGCGCTAGCTAAGAATCCCCAGACATTTGAGCGAATCTTCTTCAACTCCTTTCCTTTGAGTTCCTGGCTCCGGATGCTGATAGACTTCCTCTCGATGCGACTGGACGACTTCGATTACCATCTCCCCGCCGGCCAGATCGCCCAGCGGCCTCTCGACCGCCGTGACGCTTCCCGCCTGCTGGATCTTGCTCGCTCCGAAGGCAGTCTTAAGGACCGCCTCTTCCTGGAGCTCCCTGACCTCCTTCGCGGCGATGAGCTGATCGTCCTGAACAACACACGCGTCATCCCGGCACGACTTTTTGGCCGCCGCGTCGGCGTGCACTCCCAATCTCCTTCCCGCGCCACACGCCGGGAACATCTCACTGGCAAAGTGGAAGTCTTTCTCACCCGGCCGGTCGGCACAGAATCGTGGGAGGCGCTCGTTCGTCCTGGCCGCAAAATGCAAACCGGAGAACGCGTCCTATTCGGAGAAGGGGAACTCGAAGCCGAGGTAATCTCCCGCGGCGAGCTGGGCCTGCGCACTCTGCGCTTTGTTTCACGTGACACACGCACCGTGTCAGAGCACCTCGAACGCCTTGGTCACATTCCTTTGCCGCCTTACATCCACCGCGCCGATGAAGTCGCTGACCGCGAGCGCTATCAAACGGTCTTCGCCAAACAGCCCGGCGCCATCGCCGCTCCCACCGCAGGCCTGCATTTCACGCCGGAAATCCTTGAAAAAATCCGCGCTCGCGGCATCTCACTCTGTGAGTTAACTCTGGACGTTGGCCTCGGCACATTCCAGCCGGTTCACACCGACACGCTCGAAGACCACGTAATGCACGCCGAGTCCTATGAAATTCCAGCCCAAACCGCGCAGACCATTCAGCAAGCGCGAGCCGCAGGCCGTCCCATCCTCGCCGTCGGCACCACCGTTGTCCGCGCTCTCGAAGCGGCCGCACTTCGCGCGAAAGAATCCGGCTCTGCCGAATTAATACTCCCCGGCAAAGCCGACGCCCGCTTGTTCATCTATCCTGGATTTCACTTCCGCGTGGTGGACGCCCTGCTTACCAACTTCCATCTGCCGCGTTCCACTCTGCTCGCGCTGGTCTGTGCATTCGCCGGCCGCGAAAAAGTTCTCGCGGCCTACACTCTCGCCGTTCAAGCAGGCTACCGCTTTTACAGCTATGGAGACTGTATGTTGATTCGCTGAGGTCCGCGTAAGGAATGTTCCCGAGTAATGAAAGAGCTTTTAGAGGCCGCCTGCAAACCCGCTGAAGGCGGTAAATCGTCTCCGCAGTAGCCGAAGCCGGTTCTTGCCACTTCAAAATCTGTCCAGCAAAATTTACGAGCAGGGAGGCAGCCAACGCGCGCAGCCTCCCTCTCGTCCATTCGAAAGGAGTCACAGAAACTCCTCGCTTACTCGTTGAATACGAAAACGCGAGCCTGTCCCGAAAAACGGACTTCCTTCACCTGGCCGTCTTCGCCGATAAGCACGGAATCGTTTGCGGCTTTGGTGCTGCGATCTTCCCAGCGTCCTTCGCTTTCCGCGATAGTCTGCTTCCCCTTCTGGACGGTCGCTTTGTTTCCGTCGATCAGCAGGCGATATTCACCTGCTCGCAAATCGGCTTTGCCGATCTTTGCCGACTGGGCGATGTTGATGGTCCTGCTGAGTGGTTTTGCGAGGAGTGGCACTGTCGAGGCCAAAGCGGCTGCCAGCGCCAGACTGCGGAGAACGGTATTGAATTTCATGCGTGTCAACTTCCTTTCCGTCAGGATCGAGTCAGCCGCATCACTGCCGCCGCAAGCCGAACAGAGTGTTGACACGCGTGCTCGGGGCGAGTAGTCTCACCCGCAAGACACCTCGTTCTTCCTGGACTAACGGCCGGAAAGACTGCGTGTCACTGCCCCGCGGCTGCCACCGCGGGGTTTTACTTGTAATCCTCTGGCTTGCCTGCGCAGCGCTACAGGCTGCACTTGTTTAGACGAAGCGGCCCCCGCGAATGTTTCGTCGCCCATCATTTTTTCTTCTGCAATCTGTCTGAATTTTCGCACTATTTCTGTTTTTTAATATTATTTCACCTTGGTAATTTATTTCTGCTCACCCAGGCCATGCGATTTTGTAAATTTTGCGTAAATAATCCGAATTCCACTCGAAACCTTTTTCCTCCTGCTTCGTCAACTCTTGTCGCTTTCGACGCTCCTGCCGTGCATCGTCTCTCTTCTTCATCTATACTCAAGGGCATTTTGCGGATGGCCTGAATGCGCATTCTGGTTCTTAGTGATCTTCACGCAAACGCCACAGCGTTCGCCGCCGCTCTCGATGTTGCGAACGGCCGCTGGGACGTTTCCGTGTGTCTCGGTGATGTCGTCGGCTACGGGCCAGATCCGCATGAGGTTGTCGCCCGCCTTCGCGAACTTGGCACGCAAACCATTCGCGGCAATCACGACAAAGCTGTCGCCGGCCTGATGGACACGAGCGATTTCAATCCCGTTGCGAAGGCCGCTGTCGATTGGACGCGTGCGCAGTTGAACCCCGAGGATCTCGCATGGCTCTCCGCGCTGCCCCACGGACCGCGCGCCACGGACGGTATCGTCTTGGTACACGGCGCGTTTCAAGATGAAGATGAGTATGTCTTTACGCCCGCGCAAGCTCTGGATGGTCTTCTAGATTCCACCGCCGAAGTCACTTTCTTCGGTCACACCCATCATCAGGGCGGCTTCTCTTATCAGGATTCCAATCTTGAAGTGCTTCAGATTCGTCCTCGTGCTTCGGAGTCTTTCTCCGCTTTGCGTATCGAGCAGCCTCGCCGCTATCTCTTAAATCCTGGTTCCGTCGGCCAGCCCCGCGACGGTGATTCCCGAGCGGGTTTTGCCATCGCCGATCTCGAGCATCAAACCGTTGAATTCTGGCGCATTCCTTACGACATTTCGGCCGTGCAGGAGCGCATGCGCGCCGCGCACCTTCCCGAGCCATTGGTTCAGCGGCTCATCGTCGGCCGGTAACCGGGGCCCTTAAACATGTGCGACGTGGGCCGCTGAGCATGCTGGCCTTTTTCTCGCGCCAGCTTTTCGCGCACGCGCTTGACGCCCGGCCACTTTCAGGCCAGCATCGTCCTTTCGTTGATCTCCATGCCTGACACCTTGCAAATCGATGCCCCCGATCAACCGCAGCCAGAATCCGGCCGCTCTTGGATTGCATGGATGGGCGCCGCCACGATCGCCATCGCCCTTGCCATCTTAATGTGGCCTGGCGCAGAGCGCCGTCCCGCTTCCCGGACGCGCGAATCTCATCTTCCCTTCGGTCCTGCCGAACAAACCTATGCTCCAAACCTTCAGATTGAAAACCTGGCTCTCAGCCGCGCTGAGAATTTTCTGAATCAAGAAGTCACCACTCTTGCGGGCAGCCTGACAAACACCGGCAACCTTCCGCTCGCCAATGTCGAGCTAACAGTCGAATTCTCCGATCAACTAGGCCAAATCGTCCTGCGGGAGTCCCGCGCCGTGTTCACGCCGCAAACGCCTCCGTTTGCTCCCGGCGAACGCCGCGACTTCGAAATCTCCTTCGAGCACATCCCTTCCACCTGGAACATTCAGCAGCCCCTCGTCCGCGTCTCCGGCATCCTGTTTATCTCTAAGAAAGAATAGTTCTAAAGCTACTTATTTCCTTTATACTCTTTGGCGTGGACCTCTCCGCCGAACTGCAAGCTTGCCTCAAGGAATTCACCGCGGATGGCGCGATCGAGATTCGCGAGAACGGTGGACGCGTGGCTCCTTTCTCCGGGCTCTCTTGGGAAGTGCGCGGCGCTTCGGGAAAGCCGCTCCTGCATCTTTGGTCGGAGAATTACAATCTTACGCGCCGCGTCCTGGCTATCACCGATCATTCCGACCAACGGCTCGCGCTCGCCGTCGAGCGATTCGGACGCCCCAAGCCCGACCGCCTTGAATTTATTCGTTTGGAATTTGAGCGCGCTCAGCGCGGCCTATCTCGCGAAGCATTCTGTGATCGCTTGAGCCATCTACTCGCGGAACAATTTCCCGATGAATCCCTCGAATCGTTGACCGCCTCGCCCGATCTTGAGCATTCCATTTCCGGCAACTATGCCCGCGGCCTTCTTCGCCGCGGTTCTTCTCACTTCGCGGTCCTGGCCGTTCCCGACGGGGAATCCACGGATACAGTCGAGAGCAGCCTCACCTTCGCGCTGCTGTGGCTGGATCGCGCTCGTAATTCTGGGCGTCGCGGCACAATCAACGCGATTCGCCTCATTCTGCCAAAAGGAGCGGCGCGCCACGTGGCTCATCGTGCTGCCGCACTGAATCCCGATTTGTCTATCGAACTTTACGAGCGCGATCCCCTTCGCGAAACCCTCGAAAAGATCGATCCGCGCCGCGCCGGAAACCAGGATACCTGGCTGGTGCCTCATCGCGAATCGCAAGCGTTGCTGGATCTTTCGAAATCGGCGCTCGATCCGGTCGTTGCCCTGTCGCCGCGTGCCGTTACCGTCCATCCCCTAGCGCAGTCTCGAGAAGTGTGGTTGCGCTTTCGCGGCCTGGCGTTTGCCCGCTGGGACGACGGCCGCGTCTACTTCGGCTGTCCCGACGCCCGCGAGCAACTCACTCCGTCGTCTTTGCCAGCCCTGAAAAGTTTGCTCCAGCAGCTTGAAAATTATCGTCATCCGCTTGCCACTGAAACGCGGCACGCTCTCTATCGCGCGCAGGCGGAGCGCTGGCTCGAAGCTCTCATTCGCGAAGATGTCACCCGCATCGATGCCGGCCTGGACCCGCGTTTTGTTTATTCGCAAGTCTTCGCGCAAGCGGGCGGCGAGCATGGCATTCTCGATCTCCTCACCGTGACTCGCTCTGGCCGTCTCGCCATCCTCGAACTAAAAGCCAGCGAACACATTCATCTCCCGCTGCAGGCCGCCAGCTATTGGCTTCGCATTCGCCGTCATTTGGAGCAGCGCGATTTTGCGCGCTACGGATACTTTCTGGGAATCGAATTGCAGGCTGCTCCGCCTCTCGTCTATCTGGTGGCTCCGGCGCTTCGCTTCCATCCCTCCACAGACATTCTTCTCCGCTGTCTTTCGCCCGAACTCGAAAGCACGCGCGTCGGCTTGGCGGAAGGTTGGCGCCGCGGCTTGCGCGTCGTCATGCGCCAATAGCCGCGCGCCGCGAGTCGTTGCGCTTTACCCCTGGCCCGCACGCACGCCCGGGTGCAGGGTCATTTTGGGAAAGCGCGGTTGAGTCTGCAAAGGGTTACTTCCGAATTGTCCGTCAGCCGTCCGGAATCAGAACACGAGTCTCTACTCTGCGTTATCTCGTTGAATACGCTCTTGTTCCGAGTCGGAACAGGTATTTCGCAATTTCAGTAGAATCTGGGCATGAGCGTTAGCCCTGCTGCGCCCGGCCTGAGACGCCATTGGTTCGTGGCGAGTTCCACCATCGTTTGCTTCCTCACTGCAGTGGCGCTTCTCTTCTCTCAGTTCTACCGTCCCACCACTGTCGACTTTAAAGAGCCAATTCAGTGGTTATACACGTGGATGTGGACTCTGTTGGAACTTTTCCCCTATCCAGTGACAGTCGGCACGCTAGCGTCCTTTTCCCATTCTTGGCGTGATTTCTCGCAGGCCCATGCGGCTGTGGCGTTTGCCTCGAACGCAGTACTGTTCCTCCTCAGTCTCGCGCTCGGCTGGTCGCTTTGGCACCGGCGCCCCTGGGCTCGCACCGCTCTGGCTACACTCTGCGTTCTCAAGATTCCCGTGGTGCTAGGAAATATTGCTATCTACGGAAAGCAGTTCACGTATTGCGCTGAAGGCTCGATTTATCCCTGTTCGAAAAATCTCGCCGTCCGCCTTCTTCCATACTATGGTTTTCCTATTGCTGGCATTGTTGTTTCCCTCGCCGCGTTCGCGTTCCTCTGGCGCTACGGTCTTCAGCCGCCGGAATATTCCGGTTCCCACACCACGCCATTCCCCAAAACTCCTGATAGTGCGACAGCACGCTTCACCAAGCCAATTGCTCATGGTACGGACGGCTTGCTCACTGCTAGTCGCTGGATTGTAGTGACCTTATCTCTCTTCATCGCAGCGGACTACTCGTACCGCCTGTGGGGCTGGCTTCCGTTGATCCTCCCCCGCTTCTCAGGTGGTGGGTTTGCTCTGGGCATTCGCACGCTGATGCCGTTGATCTTCCTCGCCATTGCGAGTTATGTAACCGGCGCCGTCCAGTTGATCCGGCGCGTTGGCGCCTTCGAGTTCGCGCTCGTGTGCGGCACGGCTTTAGCTTGCGTGCTTGTGCCATTCCTGGGCATCGGTACAGAAAACACTTTCGGAGTCCCCTTCCTGCTAGGCGTCGGAGTTTTGCCGGGCATCTCCATGCTTTGGCTGAGCGTCGCAACCTATTTCTCTTTGACTCTGTTCGCGATGGTCGGCCTCTGGCGTACAAACCGAGAGCGCGTCTCTCCTGCGGGGAGTTTGGGAGTGGGCATTGTCCTCCCTCTAGTCATTGTCCTTGCCTGGCCGCAAGCCCAGATGTATTTCAAGAATTACAGCACCTTCTCCCGCTTTCCGAAGAGCACACCGGAAAAAAAAGCAGCCGACGACCGCCAAACCAGTGCCTGGAAGTTCGTTAAAATCTATGGGCGCTGCGCATTTCAATATCGTCAGAAGCATTCCGGGCAAGGCTTTCCTTCCGACGCCTCGGCGATGGGCCCGGGAAATGGCGGAGAAGACTGTCTTACCACTGCCCAGGTCACCGGGAAAATCGATGGATACCAGGCTCGCTACGAGGCGGGGCCCGCTGATTCCTCTGGTGCCATTACGCGGTTTCACGTCTTTATTTTGAAGTCGGAGCCTACCACCGACGACCTCGGCTATTTTCTCGACGAATCCGGGGTGATCACCGGTCTCACCAGAAAATCGGCCCCAGTCGATTCCCTGGGCAATCATCCAAATTCAGAGCCGGCCGCAGACGCACCTCTCCGTCGCAACGGTGCACTTTTTACCGCTTTGCCTTACCGATTGCGCCAGCTTCACGATTGTCTTGCGCAGATCCGCGATGCCGACCCTGGCAAGCAATTCCCCATCACTGCGGAGCCCTTACTCGACAAAATAAATCCTTATGGTTACCCCTGCATTTCTGTTTATGACCGCACCGAATCTTCGCGGTCAGACTTTCGTTCCAATTCGTTTGTTGTCGGGCTCAATTCCGCCGACACTTGGAACGTCCAGCTTCCTGCCCCCAAGTACCGGTTGCGTTATACGGTTCGGCCAGACTCGTCCGGGGCTCGCACTGGATACACCCTCACGGCGCAGCCAGTGAATTACAACGAAGATGGAGTGCGCAGCTATTTGATCGACGAGCAAGGATCGCTACGCCGCACTTCCGACAATCGTCTAGCAACGGCGTCCGATCCGGAAGTGCCACAGTGCGAGGGCTATCCTGCAGTTCCGTGCATCGAGCTTATTCCATCATTTAGCCCGCACTCCCCTGGAGCCACTAGCAAGTTTGCACCATAGGGCAACCGGGACTTCTCCGTACAATTCGAGCCGAGTGTGGGCTCCTGCTGCCGTTCCGCCGATAAAGTCTTCCTTCACAGCAAGGAACGAGTGGTTCAGGATTTCACATAGCCAATGCCTGCATCGGTGTCCTCGTCTATTTTGCAGAAAGCCAAGAGGCGAAGTTCCGGGCGGGTGGTCGCCATCCGGAAGTAATCCGAGATTCGCCTTGCAAACTATCCCACCCACGCCTCGCGTCCCTCGCTTTTTCAATCGCTTTTCTCCATTTTTTTGCGAACGAAATCTTCTGTTCCGAATTCCCCCGGCACAGTAGAATTATCACTACCAACCATCAGGAGCGCATATTGGACTTTTCCGCCACCATCCGGCATACGCCACACGCCTCTCTCATCGCTCTTCGGGGCCGTCTCACGTTTTTCGAAGTTGGCGTTCTCCGCGAAAACATGACTCGCCTGCTTGCCGAGGGCCGCAAGCATCTCGTTCTCAATTTAAGCGGTCTGCAATACCTCGATAGCTCCGGTATCGGCGAGCTGGCGCGCATCTACGTGATGGTGCTCAAAGGCGGGGGTGAGTTGAAGGTTGTTGGACTATCACGCAACGTGGAAGAAATCTTAAAAGTGACCCATCTCTATCAGGTCTTCCCGGAGTTCCCCGATGAGGAGGCTGCACTGCAGAGCTTCCCCGGAGCGCGCGTCAATAAATTGGCTGAAAATACCTAGTAGAAAAATATTAGAAGATAAAATCGTCCCCAAAAGGAGAGAAGCAGCTAAGGCGTTGAGCCTTAGCTGCTTCCCGGGGTGTGTCCTCGAAGTGGTTAGTTATTAATTTAGATGCGTGCCGTCAAAAAAGGTTTCCATTATTTCAAAAAAACTTTGCCGTTCCTTTTTTGTCGAAAACGCCTAATAAAACAGATACTTACGCCACCGCTCGTCCCGGTGCCCAATAAGCCGCATCAGCTGCCGCGAAGTATGCAGCGTGAACGGCCTCGGCCGCCGCGCCAGCTTGAACCCCGCCTCTTCCGGCGTCCGGTCGCCCTTGCTGTTATTGCAACGGTAGCAGCACGCCACCAGGTTTTCCCACGAAGAACGCCCGCCGCGCGACCTTGGCACCACATGGTCCAGCGTCAGTTCCGAACTGGGAAAAATCCTCCCGCAAAATTGGCAAGTATTCCTGTCTCGCAGCAAGATGTTCTTCCGCGAAAGCGCCCGGCTTTGCTGCGGAATATGCCGGTAGGCCAGCAAACGAATCACAGAAGGCACTTTGTGCGCGTGGGCTGCGGAATGCACTTCCGAGTTGTGCATTTCCTCGGCCTGCGCCACGCCCTTCAGCAGCAGCACCATGGCCCGCCGCACCGCTGTGACGTTAATCGGCTCATACGTCGCGTTCAGTACGAGCACAGGCTCTTGCATCAGCGATGCACGCCTCGGCAATGTTGAGTTGTGGAATCTACTGTCCGCGGGATCCGCGGACCCGGGCGCAGGGACGCTGCCCGCTTCGGGGGCATATCGCCCTCGGAAATCGCCCGACTTTGGCCGGTTTGCGCTCATCGCGCTGCCCTACGTTCACCAACCCTAAGCTACAGGTTACCACTATCCGGGGTGGGCAGGGGATTTCTCGCCGCCCTTGCTATTGTCAGTCCTAGTACGGACTTGGCTCCCGATTCCAGCAACGCCCTCGCGCACGCATCAAGCGTCGCCCCAGTGGTCATTACATCATCTACCAGTAAGACGCGCTTATTGTCAACTTGGCTGCCCGGACGTGTGGCAAAAGCGCTACGAACCGACTCCCAGCGCTCCTCCAGACTGAGCACCTGCTTGCCAGGCCGCGGCCTCGTCCGCATCAGCAAGACCGCCTTATGAGGCAAACCCAGCCTCCGAGCCAGCGGCTTGGAAATCAGCCCTGCTTGGTTGTACCCGCGCTGCCGTTCACGGTCCCGGTGCAAGGGAACTGGCACGACCACATCCGCCGCCAGCCGGTCTTCTTCACGGCCAGCCATTTCGGCAAGCCGATCCGCGAACCACGCCCCCAACGGCTCCATCCGCTCCCACTTTAATATGAGGATCGCCCGCACCAGCGCCCCGTCATATATCCCGAAGCTTCGCGCCCGTTCAAAGGCATACGTCTTCTGCTGGCACGCCCGGCATTCGAGTGGCTCTCCCTCCCTCACCGCCATCCACGCAAGCGACTGCCCGCAAACTTCACACTTTCTCTCTAGAGGCGCCTCGAACGAGGCTAGACACTCCTCGCAAAAAGGAACCCGGCTCGCCCGCACCAGCAACTTGTCGCAAATTCTGCACCCCGCCGGGAAAAACACACTGACGACCGCGTCGCCAGCCTCCGCCAGCCAACCGCGCACACCCCTACCCCGTGCCCGAGCCGACGGCAACGAAGAGTCTTCTCCCATAACGCCAGGAGCAATCTACTCTTCGCCTTCGTATATTGAAAGAGGGAATGTACGCTAGGGTAATTTCAGAACAGTCGGACCCTTAAATGCGTCCGGCCAGCCTCGCCAGGCTGGCCGCTCTTCCTGCTTCTTTCAGGGCGAGCTACAACAGCCCCTGTTCCATCTTTTCCTGGCAGGTGATGCAATGCTTGGCCCACGGTACCGCTTCGAGCCGCTTCTGCTGCATCTCCTCCTGGCAGTTCGCGCAAACGCCGTATTCATCCGTGTTGATGCGCTTCAGCGCCGCATCGATCATGTTCAGGATCGTACGGTCCGTGTTGGTCATGCCAAAGAGGAACTCCTTCGTATAGGAGTTCGCCGCCTTGTCCGCGAGGTCCACCGTCGGATCTTCGTCCGCGGTTCGTCCCTCTTCTTGTGTCCGCGCGATCGTCTTCATCAGCTCCTCGCGCCGCACCTGCAACTTCTTCTTGTAGTAATCGAGCCTTTTCTTGTCCATGGAAGTCCCGCCCCTCTGTCTGCTTTCGGGGCCATCTAAAAACTCCGTAGTGTAGACCTGACCTTTCGGAGTGTCAAGCTTGAGGAGTTCTAGGGTTTCTTAGATGCTTGGACGGCTCGATTCGTCGCAATCTACGGCACGACCGGCGCGAGTGGTCCAGGGATTCCTAACTCTTCGCGCGCTTTTTGCTTTTAATTCCGCGAAACACGATATAAACCAAAGCAGCCGTAACAACCAATCCCACCACCGCTGCCACCACCGGGTGCCCGTGCTGCAAAAGGAAAGGCAGCATCTTTCGTCCATACCGCGCCGCCAGGTACGCCAGAATCGAGTACCTTACAATGCGTCCCAACGTCATCGCCAACAAAAATTTCTTCACCGAATACTGCATCGCCCCCGCAGCCAGCAGAAACGGGACAAAGGGCATCGGCGGCGGCAATACAGCGGGAATGGCGATGGCCGCAAATCCCCATCGTTCGAAAATTCCGTAAACTCTTTTCATCGTCTTGGCAGATACTCTGCGCGCCAGCGATTCTTTCCCTCCCTTGCGCGCCAGCCTGTACGTGACGAACCCTCCCAGCACCGAGCCGAGCGTCGCCATCACCGCGTAGTAGAACCAGAACTCCGCGTTTCGCGCCGCCAGGATAATCGTCAGCACATCCATGCTGCCCGGTAGCGGAATAATCGAGCTGTCGATGAGTCCCAGCGGAAGGAAACCCAAGGCGCCAAGATGAACCAGCCAGCGCCTCATGCTGTGCTCCAGTGTCGGTTTGGCGGCTGCGATGAGCAGGCTGGTAAGAGTCCACATTCTCTTCAGAAGTCCGCGCCTATTCTCGCACGCTTTACGACGTGATCAGCATTCCTGCCGCTGCCGCCGTCATCACCACAAACGTCGCCCAGCCCAGAGTTCGCAGCACCGGCGAATTCACTTCCTTCCCCATCACTTTGCGGTTGCTGGTCAAAAGTATCACCAGCAGAATCAACGGCGGCGCCAGCAATCCATTGATCACTGCCGACCAGAACAACATTTTCACCGCATTCAATCCGATGTAATTCAGCGCGAAGCCTAGCGCCATCGCCACGGCCATCACGCCGTAAAACGCGCGCGCCTTCTTTGGCCGGTCGGACATCGAGCCCCGCCACTTCGCTCCTTCCGCCACGGCATACGCGCTCGATCCCACCAGCACGGGCACTCCCAGCATCCCCGTCCCGATCAGCCCCAGCGTAAACAGCAGGTACGCCCCATTCCCCGCCAGTGGCCGCAGCGCTTCCGCCGCTTGCCGCGCCGTCGTTATGTTGGTTTCTCCGTGCGCGTGCAAAGTCGCGCCCGTCGTCAAAATGATGAAATACATGATGAAGTTGGAGAAAAACATTCCCACGACCGTGTCCGTGCGCGCATCTTTTAATTCCTCAGCGCTCGCGCCCTTGCGCTGCTTAACGGTTGTTTTACCCTTGGCGCGCTCTTCTTCCACCTCTTCCGCCGCCTGCCAGAAAAAAAGATAAGGGGAAATCGTCGTCCCCAGAATTCCCACGAGCACCGCCAGGAACCCGCGCGACCATTCCAGATGCGGCACCAGCGTCACCACCAGCGCCTGTTTCCAATCCACATGCGCATAAAACGACGCCAGCACATACGCGAACAGCACCAGCGTCATCCACTTGAACACCCGCGCAATCTGCTTGTAGGAAGTCCAAATCAGCAGCCCAAGAATCAGCAACGCATAGAAGGGAATCCACACCAGCGGCCGAATCCCGGTGACCAGCTCCGTCGCTTCCGCCATGCCTCCAAGATCGGCTCCAATGTTGATGACGTTGGCCACCACAAGGATCGAGCACGCTCCCCACAGCACCCATCGCGGATAGTTGCTTCGCACTGCCGCGGCCAGTCCTTGCCCGGTAACAATCCCCAGCCGCGCGCACATCAGCTGCACCGCCGCCATGAGCGGAAACGTGAGCAGCGCGATCCACAGCGTCGCAAACCCATACGCCGCCCCGGCCACCGAATACGTCGAAATTCCCGACGGATCATCGTCCGCCGCCCCCGTGATCACTCCCGGTCCCAAACAAGCGAAGGTCCTCCGCAGGAGTCCCGGTCTCTTGCCGCTCTGGGCTCCGCCATCTGGTAGCCCGTCCGGTAATTTGTCCGGGACTCTGTCCGCTACTGCGGCTGGTGGCTTGTCGTGCGGATTGTCGGTTCGTTTTGTTCCAGGCATCCGTCCATCGCCATCCGTGCTTTTGCAGATTCGCGCCCTCGCAAAATCGTGCCACGCGATTCTCTGCTACGCTGCCGCTGTAGCATGTGCGAGAACAACATCCCTTGCAAGCCCCGTGGCCCATCTCATTCCGTCGCCCAGTCTCTCTGGTTAATTCCGAATCTTCTCTTGCCACACAGCCACCCAAGCCTCCGCTGTCCAAGTTTCCAACCGGACCCAAATCGAATACAATGTAATCAAATGTAATCAGGAGGCATCAATGGCGTCCCAAAAAATCCTCACTCTCCGCCTGGACGGTGCCCTGACCGGCAAGCTGGATAAACTCGCCAAAGCCACCCAGCGCTCCCGTTCTTTCCTCGCCGCCGAAGCCATCCGCGATTACGTGGCCCTTAACAGCTGGCAAATTGAAGAGATTCACAAAGCTCTCGCCGAAGCAGACCGCGGCGAGTTTGCAACCGAGACCGAAGTAAAGCGAGTGGCCAAGAAGTGGGCTCGCCGTGCGCGTTAGGTGGCTGCGCATAGCTCTGGCCAACCTCGAAGCAGAAGCCGACTACATCGCTGAAGACAATCCAGCGGCGGCAGATCGTGCCGTGCAGAGGATCTTTCGCGCCGTTGCTTTGCTAAGCAAGAATCCCAGCATGGGCCGCCCCGGCCGAGTCCCCGGCACCCGCGAGCTGGTCATTGCCGATACGCCCTACATCATCCCCTATCGAGTCCGCTCAGACGCCGTCGAAATCCTCCGCGTCTTTCACCCCGCCCGAAGGTGGCCCAAGCGCTTTTGAAGGAACATTGGGCCTGCCAATCCCCGTCCACCGTCATATCAAGCGGAGCAGGCCGACGCATCTTCTTTCCGCTTCGCTCCTGCGAAGCGGTCGGCCTGCGCAGAGAAAAATCTCTCTTCGCATGTCCTATTATCGCTTCTCGCCCCACGCATCTCTTTCACTCACTGAACCTGCAATGGCGCCCACTGGTACGGAAACAATTTGCCCGCCGCGCCAGGATCCAGTTTTATGCCTGCCATTTCCGCGGCACGTGCGAGCACAGGGTCTTGCCCCTCCGCAAGATCCTTGGCTGTAGGAAGAAGGACTACGTCGGGTGTCACACCGATTTTTTCCAGACTCTTGCCGTCGCTCATTAGCACATCAGCGATGGTAACGGACATTTCGTAAAACACTTTAATATCCATACCCGCGGAGAAAGGATAGTCCAGCGCAAGCATCACGCTGCCGGACGTATGATCTCCTACGACCGTGCCGCGATGTTCAATCTGCACCACTCGCGCGAAAATCTCCGCAGCCGACGCCGACGCGCTATCTACGAGAACGATCAGATTCCCAGTGAAGGGCGACCTCCCCACCTTCTTTACGATCTCTTCCTTCTCCCCTTTTCTGAACACTTGCGTCCCCAATTTCACATCGTGATCGAAAAAACTTCCGAGCATGCGTTTGAGCACCAAATCGTAACCGCCGGAATTGTCCCGAAGATCGAGAATCAATGTCTTGTGCTTTCGTGTAAGGTCGATCATGTGGTCTACATCGCTTTCTCTGCGCACGAACGCGAGCATCTTCCAAATCATCACCTCGCCCATCTCAACATAACGGTCGTCCAGGAGATGCCTGCGTTTGTCTTGTTCGAAGACCAGGTTGAATATATCCGTATCGCCATGCTGAAGGGTTAAATCCTTAAGGTGCTTCCGCTCGATGTAATTTGTCAGTATCTGCTCTCTTCGCACGTTTCCTGCCGGATCGCGAACCGCAATAACTGTCGCGGGCTTTGGCGCCAGCTCTTCGAGGTAGTACTGCAGTTGCCAGATATCCTTCCGGTTCACCGTAAAGCCATCCAGCCCCAGCACTTGGTCTCCAGGATGCAGCTTCTTCGCTGCGTCAGTCTCGGGACGTAATTCCGTCACAAAACACGCATCCCCAATCATATGAATTTGGTATCCATACTCTGCTTGATAACTTAGCCGTGGTGGTATGAAGAAGGTATGCGAGTCATCAAGGCCTGAGAGAAAGGCCGCTATAATCCGGAACGCATCGCCGAGCGTCTCAGTGTTCCGGAGCTTTTCCTTGTAGATTTTGTAGCGGGCGTCGATGTCCTGCCCGTGGAAGGTTTTATCGAAGTAATTCTTTCTTACTGCATCGCGGGCGTCCTCAAGCATGGCCTCGGCCTGGCCGCGCTGAATTTCAGTGATTTTTTGTTGTTCCTGCGCCCGCGCTTCAAGGCAGATCCCACTACTAAAAGCAATTTCAATAACCAATGCCAACATCACCGACAGTCGGCTCACAAAGCACCTCTCCGCGGAATGATAGAGAGCAACTCGCTTACCATTCATTCTGCCGCCACTATACCATTCCCTAATTATCCAGTTGAAGTAGTCCGGACGCTCAGCGGCGAAATGATTAGCGTCTACCACGCCGGGTGCCCCACACGCCGCCTTAGCGTGTGGGTGTTTGGGCCCACCCTCAGCCGTCTGTGCTATTCTCAGCGTATGCAGATTACTCTCGATATTCCTGACGACCTTGCTCGCCAAGTGGCGTCTGAAGGCAAGGACCCCGCGCGAGTAGCTCTTGAGGCGTTGGCCCTCGAGGGCTACCGTACGGAGCTGCTCTCGGAATCTGCGCTTCGGCAGATGTTGGGCTTCCAAACCAGGATGGAAGTGCACGCGTTTTTGAAGCAGCATGGCGTTTACCTTCATTACGATGTTTCCGATCTGCAACGAGATCGAGCCACGGCACAGCAGGTCCGTTCAAAGTTCCAAAGCTCTGAATCTCGTGGCGCTCCATTCGCTGCTAGCCAGTGCGATTCTGTGCTGTATTGAACTGCGCTTCATAACAACTCTGCGAGAGAATGCTAGCGCGTGCTTCTTGTCTCCCTGAAACCTCTCGGCGCGCTCTTGTAGCTAACGCCAGGGGGATTCGCCAGTATCAGATGCACTCTGTTGAATCCCTGAAAAGCGCGACGCCTTTTTGAGTCCGTCGCGCTTTTCCACCCACGAAACGCAACACTATGCGCAAGCCCGGCGCGCCAGACGCTATACCGCCTTTAGTTTCGTGCTTCTACTCACTACCCACTATTCGCTACTCGCTGTTCTTCCCCACTTTTCCACACATTTCCACAGCCGTAACGAACCCATCCCTCCCCGCCCAACTCCTTCAAATCCCTCAACTTCCGCCACTCCCATTCGAATCCGCTCTCCCCGTTCGAATGACCATGCAGTATATGTAACAAAGCTATTGACAAGCAGTAACTATCGTGCTACCATGTCTTGTGAATCGCAGGCGCTGTCCCTTTCCGGCGATCCCCTCGTCTCAGAGCAACCTCCGTGCTCTTTGCGTCTCTGCGTTATCTTCCTCCGAACGTTGTTTTTCTCCTTTCGACTTTGAACTGTCGACTGTGAACCTCATTTCAGTAAGTCCTTTCCTTGCCACTCTTACAACCTCTCTGCAACTGACTGAAAACACATCCACTTTAAGTTCTGCATTTGCCACTCTTACGAGCCACGTCACCCATAAGCCCTTTGTTTGCCACTCTTACAAAAAACACCGGGGGGTGGGTATCCCCAGCGGATGTCATCCCGAGAGCAGCGAGGGATCTGCTTTTCTTTGTCCACTCTCCCCGCTCCCTCGTCGAGCCTATCCCGCCAAAGGTAATCCATTCCCCGCATCCCCTCGAATACTTCCGCTAGTCACGAGTCAGCGGCCACCAGTCACTAACCTCTTTAGAATCCGCACTTACACAAAATCCCCCGATAACTCCTTTAGAATACGCACTTCCAAAGCGCATGACTTAAAACCCTTTAGAATCCGCACTTACAAAAAAACCCCGGGGGGGATCCCTTACTTTTCACGGATCACGGGCCACGACTTCTCCACTGGCAACTACCAGTCACGAGTCATCGTCTCCCCATGGTTGACTTTCCTCTCCATCTCGATACAAATGGACGCTCCACAATGCACACCACCCAACCGAGCCGACCATGAACATCCTCGACTTACTCGTTGGCAAGCCCATCAAGACTTCCGACGAACGTGCCGAACAGATCGGTCCCCTGCAAGGCATTCCCATTTTTGGATTGGACGGGCTCAGTTCCGCGGCGTACGGCCCGGAAGCCGCTCTCAGCCTGCTCATTCCGCTCGGGCTTCTTGGCGTGCAGTACATCGTGCCCATCAGCGCGGCCATCATCACGCTGCTGATCATCGTTTATTTTTCCTATCGCCAGACGATTGCCGCATACCCCAGCGGAGGCGGCTCGTACACCGTGGCTCGCTACAACCTTGGCGCCTTTCCGAGCCTGCTGGCTGCGGCGGCCTTGTTGACGGACTACATTCTCACCGCGGCAGTAGGCATTTCCGCGGGCGTCGGGGCGCTCGTTTCCGCCGTGCCCTCTTTTTTGCCGCACACCGTGGCGATTTGCGTCGCGATTCTGTTCGTTATCACCGTGATCAATCTCCGGGGAGTGCGCGAGGCTGGAGTCGTTTTCATGTTGCCGACATATTTCTTTGTCGGGACGCTTTTAATCACCATCGGCGGCGGTTTGGTGCGCGCTTTGCTCAGCGGCGGCCATCCAACGCCGCTCGCGCCCTTGCCTCCGCCTCCGGCAATGACGCAAGCCGTCAGTTTCTGGCTGCTCCTGAAAGTGTTTTCGAGCGGCTGCACCGCGCTCACCGGCGTCGAGGCCGTCAGCAACGGCGTGAAAGCCTTCCGCGAACCCGCCGTCAAGAACGCGCAACGCACGCTCACCATCATTATTTTTCTTCTGGCGCTGCTGCTCGCCGGAATTTCTTATCTCGTGAAGGTTTATGGCATTGCGGCGACCGACCCCGGCCAGCCTGGCTACCAGAGCTTGCTCTCAATGCTCATTGCCGCAGTTTTTGGCAAAGGGATTTTTTATTACCTCACGATGGCTTCGATTTTGCTGGTGCTTTCGCTTTCAGCGAATACGGCGTTCGCCGACTTTCCGCGGTTGTGCCGGGCCATCGCCTCGAACAACTATTTGCCACACGCTTTCGGGTATCGCGGACGGCGGCTCGTTTACACCTACGGGATTGTGGTTTTGGCCGTTCTGACGGCTGTTTTACTGATTGCTTTTCGAGGCGTGACAGACAGGCTTATCCCCTTGTACGCGGTGGGCGCGTTTCTGGCGTTTACTTTGTCGCAGTTTGGAATGGTCGTGCACTGGCGGAAAAATCGCGGGCCGCACTGGATCAAGAGCGCCCTGGTCAACGGCCTGGGCGGATTTGTTACGGGAATCACTGTGATCGTCGTGCTCGTCGCAAAATTCGTCGAAGGGGCATGGATCACGCTGCTCTTCATTCCGCTGCTGATATTTTTCTTTCGCAGAGTGCGGCGCCACTACCACGCGGTTTTGGTGGCAACCACTTCCAGCGAGGCCGTGGCTCCCGCGAACCGTGGGCGGCATCCCATCGTGATTGTGCCCATCGATCGCTGGAGCCGGATTTGCAAACAGGCGCTGGAATTCGCTTCGCGCATGTCGCCCGAAATTATCGCCATTCACGTCGAGCCGGGAGAGCACTCCGAGCTGCTTCACGATGACTGGGAACGCTACGTCGAGCGGCCTTTCCGCGAAGCCGGCGACGAGCCGCCGAAGTTTGTGGTGCTGCCATCGCCTTACCGGTTCATTATCATTCCGTTGGTGCAATACATTCTCGATCTCTCGGAAAAACATCCGGACCGGCGGATCGTCGTGGTGATTCCGGAATTGGTCGAGGATCATTGGTACGAATATTTTCTGCACAACCAGCGCGGCCGCCTGCTCGAGTGGACCATGCTGGTGCGCGGCAACGAACGCATTTTCACCGTTTCCTCGCCCTATTACATTTCGGAAAAGGCATGGTCGGCGAAGCCGGCAGAGGCGGAAGAAAGCAAGAAAGTTTGATTCTTTGCAAGAACTTGGCCGCATGCAAACCCTGCCTAAGGACGGCCGTACATACATAAAATTAGGTAAAACCTACAATCTCGGCCTCTCCGATTTCTAACTCGCAAAGATTCCAGAAAGAATTAAGGAGACATTCGAGAGAAATTCTCGTCTCCCCGTTAGCCCCGGTAAAGGATTAAACCGTTTGCGCAGCTCGATTGGGTTGGTGGCCACCCGAGAAAGCTCCCCTGCAAGCGGCCTGTGGTGGTTGTGCAGTTGGGGCAGGGGAGGAAGCGATGTCGGCCGCTCGTACCATTTCGCTGGCTGTTTTAGTGGTTCTGTCTCTTTGTTTGATTGGCAGCGCACCCGTCTATTCGCAAAGCTTAACTATCTTCAACGCTATCAAGTCGCCCAGCAATCGCACGAAGTCTGGAGCCTGGTTGGCAAAGTGCAGCGCGTCTTCTCTGAACACCTTTGCTGGAGCGCATTCCAGCGAGGTAAGCGAGTGGCCGGCAGGAAGGGACATCACTCCAGGTGATTTCAGCGTCCCGAGAGCACCCGATGTCCTTTGTGTGGAGTCGGCTCCTCTCGCCACGCCACGCGCTCCGGCGGATAATCCTTGCCTCGAGAGCGCGGTCGGTGCCCCAGATCTCCCACGCGTCCCAGGCGTTCTCCGCACTCCTGCCTGTTACGACTCCGCCGATGCGGTTTTGCCGCAACTCACGGCGCTGGGCAAAGCTGGCGTGAAAATCGCGCGAGCGCGTGAAGAGGTTCTGGGTATTTTGCGTTCGGAGAATGCGTGCTCGGAATGGTTCGCAACGAAGGACGCATCGCCCGCGGCTACTTTCCAATCGCTCGATTTTGTGCTCGACAAACATGGCCCGCAAGAAGTTGTCGAGTCGGGGCAGGCTGACTCGAGCGTCCTTTGGCGGCAGCCCTACGTGGCCAGGGCCACGCAAGATGGCGGGCCGCATACGGCGATAACCATCAATGCATACGGCGCATTCTACCGGCAGCAAGGGAACGTGCTAAAAGTACTCGAGGGAGGCGGTCCCGTACGCGCGCATGGCACGAGTCTGCTGACCGTTGGATCTTATCCAGGGGACACGCTGCCCGCGCAGATGGTGACGCTGCTGCATGAGTTTGGGCACATTATCGATCTGCTGCCCGGGGATGCGGATAATCTGGACGGCAAATCGGTGCAGAACACGAATGAGGTGCTGCGCCATTGCCGCGCCGAGGTTCAAGTCCGATCACAGCAAGCAAAGCGAACAGCGAAGCGGTAGTTCGCGGCGGGTAAATTTCCCGCAGCGACCGCACTCACCTTGACATTCTACTGGAACCAGAGTAGCTTCGCCTAGAATGTCTACCAAAGAAGAACGCGAACGCATCGAGTTGCTGCAGGGGACGCTGGACTTGCTGATTCTCCGCACGCTGCGGCTGGGCCACGCGCACGGCCACGCCATCGCCAAAGCCATCGAGTTCAACTCCGACGAAGTGTTACAGGTCGAGCAGGGGTCGCTTTACCCGGCGCTGCACCGGCTCATCAAGCGGGGATGGATTTCGGTGGAAGAAGGCACCTCGGAGAACAACCGCCGGGCCAAATTTTACAAGCTGACGCTCAAAGGCCGGCGGCAATTGACGGTCGAAACGCGTAAGTGGGACAAACTGGCGGGAGCTATCGCGCGGATTCTGCGTCCAAGTGAGTAGGAGGGCGAATAATGTGGCGGCGCAAACGCATGCTCAAGGAACTCGATGAAGACATTCGCGAGCACATCGCGAGGGAGACGCAGGACAACATCGAGCGCGGCATGTCGCCTGAAGATGCCCGCCATGCAGCCATGCGAAAGTTCGGCAATGTCACGCAGGTCATGGAAGAAACGCGCGAAGTGTGGAGTGTTGTCTGGCTCAACCAACTTCTTGCGGATATTCGCTTTGGGCTTCGCATGCTGCGTAAGAATCCCGGTTTCACTGCCGTCGCCGTGCTGACCCTGGCGCTAGGCATCGGCGCGAACGCCGCCGTCTTCTCCGTAGTCTATGCTGTTCTCCTGCGGCCCTTGCCGTACAAAGACCCCTCGAGTCTAATCGTCCTGAACGAGACGACGCCGATGGTCGGCACTGTAAGCGTCTCTTATCCAAACTTCCTCGATTGGCGCGACCAGAGCCACACATTTTCGGAGATGGCCGCCGTTCGCGGTGTCGGTTTCAATCTCGCGGGCGTGACGCAACCGGAAAATATCAGCGGCGGTGCCGTGTCGCCGAATTTTCTTTCCATGTTGGGTGTTCGCCCGTTCCTTGGCCGGGATTTTGATGCTTCGGAAGAGAAAGCCGGCACGCCGCCAGTGATTCTGCTGAGTTATTCGCTGTGGCAATCCCATTTCGGAGGCGATCCGAACATTGTTGGCAGAACGATTAAACTGGATGACCGCAGTTTCACGATCGTTGGTGTACTGCCTTCAAATTACCGTTCACTCGACAAAACAGACGTGATGTTGCCGATCGGTGTGTGGGCCACGGACAATTCCGAAGATGCCAAGGAACGTGGCTCTCGCGGCGACTTGGGTGTGATTGGAAGACTGGCGACAGGCGTCAGCCTCACGAAGGCGCGCGCGGAAATGGAAGGCATTGCAGCACGGCTGGCAACGGAATATCCGGCGAGCAACGACCGGTTTGGCGTGGCGCTCCAGCCCATTCGAGATGCGTTCGTTAGCGATATCAGGCCTGCGATCCTGGTGCTTTTTGGTGCGGTGATGTTTGTGCTCCTGATTGCGTGCGCGAATGTGGCAAACCTGTTCCTCGTTCGCGGGGCGAGCCGCACCAAGGAAGTCGCGTTGCGCATTGCCCTTGGAGCCAGCCGAGGCCGCATCATCAGCCAAATGCTGACGGAGAGTTTTGTTCTGGCCGTACTCGGCGGCGTATTGGGCTTGGCGCTTGCGGTTGCCGGGATTGGCGGAATGTCGCGGTTGATTCCAGCGGACATGCTGTCTGGCGCTACGGTGAATCTGAACGGCGCTGTTCTGCTGTTTGCAGCGTGTGTTGTGGCGCTGGCATCTTTCATTTTCGGCCTTGCGCCGGCTTTGCACTCGACGAAACCTGACGTGCAATCGGAATTGAAAGAAGGCGGCCGCAGCGGCAGCGCCGGCGCAGGGCAAAGCCAGCTCCGCGCCGCTCTGGCGACTGCGGAAATCTCGCTAGCGCTGATTCTTCTGGTGGGCGCGGGCTTGATGATGAAAAGCCTGTACCGCTTGCTGGCAGTTGATCCTGGGTTTCGGCCCGATCGCGTGCTGAAGCTGGAGATGGATTTGCGGACCCAGCAATACTCGAAAGATCCAGCCGTGTTAAATTTTTGGCAGCAGGTGCTTGAAAAGGTGCGCGTCCTGCCGGGAGTTGAGGCCGCCGCGGTGGGCACCGCGGTTCCGCTCACAGACAGCCACGGCCGCGCAGACGTTACCATGGAAGGTATGACTGCGCCGGCGCCAGGGAATTATCCGCATCCGGATGTTCACATCATTAGTCCAGGCTTTGTGGAGACGCTCGGAATCCCGCTGCTCCGTGGCCGGACCTTCACCGACGCAGACGACGAAAAAGCACCGCTCGTTGGAATGATTAACGCGATGACGGCGAAGCGTTTTTTCCCGAAGGAGGATCCTATCGGCAAACGGTTTATGTTTGGCCATCCGTCGACCGATCCGCCGAAGTGGTACACGATTGTCGGTGTTGTGGGCGACACGCGATTATACGGACTAGCGAATCCAGCGCGGCTCGAAGTGTATGTTCCGTTCCGGCAGAATCCCAGAAGCTACATGGCTTTGGTTGTTAAATCGGGTGCCGATCCCGCGGCGCTGACTTCGGCGATTCGCGAGGCCGTGCAGTCGATTGATAAGGACCAGCCGCTCTTCGCTATCTCGACGATGAAAGAACTGGTGAGCAATTCGGTCGCGACGCGGCGCATGACTCTGGTGCTGCTCGGCCTCTTTAGCGGCCTGGCGCTGGTTCTTGGAGCCATTGGAATCTACGGCGTAATTTCCTATTCAGTAGCCCAGCGGACTCACGAGATTGGCATTCGCATGGCGCTCGGCGCGCCGCGGCGCGACGTCTTCCGGCTAGTCGTCGGCCAAGGCCTCGAGCTCGCGGGCATCGGAATTGCCATCGGCATTGCCGGCGCGCTAGGGCTGGCGCGCCTCATGTCCAGCTTGCTCTATGGAATCAGCGCCACCGATTTCGAAACGTTCGCGGGTGTATCCATTTTGCTGGCCCTCGTCGCGCTGCTGGCTTGCTTCATCCCGGCACAAAGAGCGATGCGCGTCGATCCTACGGTGGCCTTGCGGTACGAATGACGAGCGCTTTGGACACTCGATAGCAAGTTCGCGAGAAAGGTGAATCATGAGGCGGCGCGAACGCATGCTCAAGGAACTCGATGAAGACATTCGCGAGCACATTGCGCGGGAAACGCAGGACAACATCGAGCGCGGGATGTCGCCGGAAGAAGCGAGGTATGCAGCCATGCGAAAGTTCGGAAATGTGACGCGGGTTAAGGAAGAGACTCGAGAGGTGTGGAGTGTCGTTTGGCTGGAGCAGCTTTGGCAAGACATTGGCTACGGGCTTCGTGTGCTGCGTAAGTCTCCGGGCTTCAGCGCGGTCGCGATCCTTACTCTGGCGCTTGGCATTGGCGCAAACACCGCCATCTTCAGCCTGATCGATGCCGTCATGCTGCGGTCGCTTCCGGTCGAGAATCCTTCGCAGTTGGTTCTGCTGCAGTGGGGCGCGCGCAACTCACCGAACGTTCACGGGTACCAATCCGCGGGCGATTGCTCAAACGATATGCGCCTCGGCACCAAGAATCCCGGCGGCTGCTCGTTCTCCGAACCTATGTTTCGCGAAATCGCAAAAGAGAATCTTTTTGCGGGGACGGCTGCGTTTGCCAACACCGGCAGGTTGAATCTGACGGGGAACGGCCCTGCGACCGTCATCAACGGCCAGTTGGTTTCCGGAGACTTCTTTCACACGATGGGTCTCAAAGCAGCCTCCGGCCGGCTGATTGACGCATCCGACGACACGCCCTCAGCCGCACCCGTCGCCATACTCAATTACGGCTACTGGCAGAGCGCCTTCGGCGGTTCGCGCGACGTAGTTGGCCGCTCCATTGAATTGAACAACGTCCCTTTCACGATTGTCGGCGTGGCCGAGCAGCGATTCACCGGCATTACACCGGGCAGCGATTACGACGTTTGGCTGCCGCTCTCCGACGCGCAGCGGATTACCGATAGCACGCGCTGGCGAAACCGCCAGAGTGACGTTAGTTACTGGTGGCTCACGATTATCGGCCGGCTCAAACCCGAAACACAGCTCGCGCAGGCGCAAGCGCCGGTCAGCGGCCTTTTCCGCAATGAGATGCTTCACGGAGCCGTGGCGCTTTTCCATGAGGGTGGAGTGGCGGGAACTCCTCCTCCGATGCCGAACGCTCCGGCTGGCGGCAACGTTGCGATAGGCATGTCCGCGGTGCCGCAACGGGCACCGGGGGCGAGCCCTGTGCAAATAACAGCCGGCGGGGCGATGCCGCCCTCCGCGGGCAATAAGCCCGTCATTATGGCTGCTCCGCAAGGAGCAGTACCTGCGGGCGGCCCGCGCGGACCCCAAACAGCTGAAGGCCCGAAGACATTATCCGCGGCCGCTGATAACCCGGAAATTATGCTTGTGCCGGCGCAGAGCGGTTTGACCGGTAGCCGCACGCGCTACTCGAATCCGCTGTATGTCCTGATGCTGGTAGTCGGAATCATTTTGCTGATTGCGTGCGCGAATGTCGCTGGGCTCATGCTCGCCCGGGCCGCAGCGCGGCAAAAGGAAATGGCTGTGCGACTGGCGCTGGGCGCCGGGCGCGCGCGAATTGTGCGCCAGCTTTTGACGGAAAGCGTAATGCTCTCGGTGATAGGCGGGGCGCTGGGGATTTTGTTCGCTTACTGGGGAGCACACGCGATCATTTCGTTTGTCTCGAGCAATCAACCGCGTCCCTTGGGCTTCGCGACGGGCGTAGACCTGCGCGTCCTCGGGTTCACTGTGGCGATTTCGCTGCTCACCGGTATTCTTTTTGGCATTGCACCGACGTTTCGCAGTGCACGCGTCGATTTGACGCCGGCGCTCAAGGAAGGCGAGGGAAGCTCCACGAGTGCAGCGCGTGCCGCCGCAAAGTGGTTCAGCATTGGCAATGCGCTCGTGGTGGCACAAGTCGCGCTAGCGATCGTTGTGCTTGTGGGCGCTGGACTCTTGGTGCGCACGCTGCAAAATCTGCGCAGCGTTGACGTTGGTTTCGATTCGCACAACATCTTGATTTTCGGAATCGACCCGACGTTGATCGGCTATAAAGGCCCCCAGGCGGACAGCCTCTATCGCGACTTGCAGGGCCGGCTCGCAGAAACGCCCGGAGTGCAGTCCGCGAGCTACTCAATGATGCCGCTGTTGAGTAACGGCCTTATGATTACCATGTTCCATTGGCCGGGGACCCCGCAAGATCAGAATTCAGAGGCAGATACGCTTGGCGTCGGTCCGAATTTCTTCGAGACGATGCGCATTCCGTTTCTGATCGGCCGCGGATTCACCGCTTCCGATTTTAAGCTGTCCGTTGCGAACGATGGAGCGGGTCCGACATCGGCGCCGACTCCGGTGATTGTGAATCAGGCGTTCGTTGAGAAATATCTCGGGAAGGAAAATCCGCTCGGGAAGCGGTTCGGCCAGGCGGAGGCCAGCGCGGACGGACCGGCGAATCCGGGCTTCGAAATCATCGGCGTGGTGCGCGACGCAAAATACAACGACTTGCGCCGGGAGATTCACGCCATGTTGTACATGCCGCAAAGATTCGGTGGAGCGACTTTCGAGCTGCGCACGGCCGCTGATCCGCAAGCCATTCTTCCCGCAGTACGCGAAGCCGTGGCGCAAGTAAGCACGAATTTGCCTTTGTTTGATGTGAAAACGGAATCGGAGCAAATCGACCGGTTGCTGTTTCAAGAGCGGCTTGTAGCCCGGCTATCCGGCTTCTTTGCTCTGCTCGCGCTGGTGCTTGCGTGCGTGGGACTGTACGGACTTCTTTCCTATGAAGTTTCGCGGCGCACGCGCGAAATCGGCATCCGCATGGCGCTCGGCGCACAACCGGAAGGCGTGCTGAAGCTCGTCCTGCGGCAGGGAATTGTTCTTGCGATCGTTGGGGCTGCCGTGGGTATCGGTGTGGCGCTCAGCGTGACGCGCTATTTGGCCAGCATGTTGTACAACGTCCACGCGAGCGATCCAGTGACAATGGCCAGCGTTGCTATTCTCCTGACGCTTGTTGCGCTCGCCGCGTGCTACATTCCCGCGCGGCGCGCCACGCGCGTCGACCCCATGATCGCGCTGAGGCACGAATAATGCTTCTCGCGAATGAACGATAATCCTCTCTTAGAACAACGCTTCATAAATGTTGGGGCCTGCGAATCTAATCTGCATCTGCGCGCATGGATCTTCCTTTGGTCTGGTTTATAGCAATCCTTGGCGATTGGGAAAGATCAAGTGCTGCCCAGAGGTGACTTGGTGTTTGAAACTGCACAGTCCTGACGTAATGGCGTTGCTACTGTATGAGGCGTCGTGCGGATTTTAGATAAAAAAGTTTGAGTGAGGAAGATTATGACGACAACAGCCGCGAGATTGCAAAGCGAGTACCGCAAGTTGCGAAATCAACTGCTGGAGGCGGAGATTGCGCTGAAAGATCAACGGGAAAGTGTTGCGGCGCTTCGAAGGCAACTGCCCATGGGGCCGGCGGTTGCGACCGACTACGTTTTTCGCGAAGGTCCCGCCGATATCCGTGATGAAGCTCCCGGCCAGTTCAAGGATGTTCGCCTGTCTGATTTATTTGCGCCAGGCAAGAATCGACTGATCGTGGATCACATGATGTGGGGCGCGACCGATATGTCGGCTTGTCCGATGTGCACGATGTGGGCCGATGGATACAATGCGATCGCTCCGCATGTCAGCCAGAAAGCAAATTTTGTATTGGTGGCCAAGGTCGAAATCGGAGAGCTCCGGGAATGGGCCCGGCGGCGGGGATGGGACAAAATCCGGTTGTTGTCGAGCGGCCAGTCCACTTTCAACGCGGATTTCCATGTTGAGGATGACAGAGGACAACATCCGGGCGTCAGCGTGTTCAGCCGCGAACCCGACGGCAAAATCCATCATTTTTATACCACCGAAGCTTCGCTTCACCCTGCCCCAAACGGCAACCCAAACCACAGGGGGATAGACCTCTTTACTCCCGTCTGGAATCTTTTCGACCTTTTGCCAGAGGGGCGCGAGAATTGGTCGCCCAAACTTTTCTATTGATTGGTAGCCGTCCACTTTCTTCGTGCGCTAAGTGTGTTCGAGCAGCGAATCTGGATAGGCCCCATCAGCCGCGTTATTAAAAGAAGTGGCCCGCGCGTGCAGTGTCTCTAAGTAGACAGACATTTCTTCCTGAGACGCGCAAGTTAGGTCTGTAAGAAACTCCACCGTAGTTGGGCTTGGGAGCTGTGCGCGGATATAGAGAGGGCTCAGTTTCGCGCTCGGAAATAAGGAGAAGAAATCATGTTGGGATTCATAGCGGCAGTTTTGATCATTTGCTGGTTGCTTGGGCTTTTCGCATTTCACGTATCCACTGGGCTATTCCACATTTTGCTCGTCGTCGGCATCATTCTCCTGGTTTTGCACTTCGTTTCCGGGAGAAGGGTCAGCGTCTAAGACACGGTTACTACACTCAGAATCCGGGATGAGGTGTTGTGTGTTCGCTGCCAGAACACCTCTTCGCCGCGTCTGTCGAACGTGACGATTTCGACTCAACGAATGGATCTAGCAAAAAACAGGAGGAGTTTGGTATGAGCACATTGACATTGGTCATTGTCATCGGCGTGGTTCTCATTGGGATCGTGGGCATTGCTTCGGCGATGTTTCTAAGAAAGCACAAGACGGAGAGACTGCAGACTCGATTCGGACCGGAATATGCGCGTGCCGTCGAGGAAAGCGGAGGCCGGCGGAAGGCGGAAGCCGGGCTCGAACAGCGGCAAAAACGCGTCGAGGGATTTGCCATCCGGCCGCTTGCGGCCAGCGACCGGGAGCGCTACCTCGCGTCGTGGCACAAGGTCCAGGCAGAGTTCGTTGACGACCCGAAAAAATCGGTTAGCGAGGCAGACCAACTGCTCGGCGACGTGATGTCCACGCGCGGTTACTCCGTAGGCGAATTTGAACAGCGCTCGGCGGATATCTCCGTGGATCATCCGCTTGTCGTGGAAAACTACCGGGCAGCTCATGAAATCGCGATGCGCCATGCGAGCGGCCAAGCCACTACAGAAGACTTGCGGCAGGCGATGATCCATTACCGGACACTCTTTGATGAATTGGTGGGTGAGCCGGAGATGGCTCGCGCGGTTGCGGCAGGATCGTAGACTTCGCTCCAGGAGCGAAAAGGCATGATATGTCGTGAGGAATGCGAAACACAAAGAGGAGGCAATCCAGTGGACGAAGCAAAAAAGTTCAAAGAAGAAGATACGGATGTTGGACTGACGACGGCGACTCTCGCGGGCGCCGACTCCCGGCCTGAGGTCCGGGCCGTGGACACTCCAAGCTCGCGCGTGAGCGGCAGTCCATCGACCGGGGCCGCAACCGCTGTGGCTTTGGACAAGCAGGCAGTGCCGCTCTTTTCGGCTGAAGCAGCGAAGGATTTTCGCGGCCGGTGGGATGCGATCCAAGTTAATTTTGTGGACGAGCCTCGGCAGGTGGTGGAGCAGGCAGATGGTCTGGTGGCTGTGGCGATGAAGCGGCTTGCTGAAATGTTCGCGGCGGAAAGAGCGAGACTCGAGGGCCAATGGGATCGCGGTGACAATGTTTCGACCGAGGATCTCCGGCTTGCCCTGCAACGCTATAGGTCGTTCTTCGGGCGCATTCTCTCGGTGTAGAGAAGCCAGACTGGTTCGAGGGGCGGGCACGGTTGCTAGTTGGCTCGGGAGCGGCGGCGATCGACGAGATAGATGAGCAGAGCGAAAATCGCAAAATAGAAGACGGCATTAACGCCGATGGCGATGCGGAGAAACCAGCCGAAAGTCCATGCGAGAGATTCGTGTGCGGCCGGCATGACGAGTTCCGCAATCTTTAGGCCAGGCGAAAAAAGGGAAACCAGGGAGACTGGCAGATTGGATTCGATGGTGATCGCCCAGGCTAGCGCGAGAAACCCCGCCAGCAACCCGAGTATGGCAGGGAGAATCCAGCGGAAGAATGGGTGGGGTTGCATTCGAACAAATACTATCAAAACGCGTGGTGTACGGCGGTCGTGACATGTGCGCGCCGCGGCTATGAGTTACCTCTGCCGAGTTCTAAAGTTCTGAATTTCCATGTGAAACGATTTCGCTCGCTTCCGCACTATGCAGCTAGTTAGGCCATTCCCAATTCAAATGCCCCTGTTCTAACCAATGGGGGCACCGTAGTTCCAGGTGCCAGTCGTGGGGTAATTGGTCGGGAGACGCGTAGGGAGCGCTTCAGGGAGAGTTGCGCTTCCCTCGTGTTCCGCGAATCCGCGCGGGGCTTGCGCTTCGCGCAGTGAGGGAACGGGGAAAAATCTCAGGCATTTGAAATTGCGGACGGTAGAAGACCTGGAGCAGAAGGGTTTGAAGGGGTTGGTGCTGGCCGCTGCGCGGTTGGAAGGGAAACCGCTGATGAAAGGGATGAGCGGAAAGCGAAAGCAAGCGTGAAGCAACGGAGCGCGCGTCCGCTAGCATTTCGGTGGAAGTGAAAAAAGGCGCGCCATTTATTCTTCGTGATCGAGCGGTTTGCCGTCAGGGCCTACCTGAACTTCAGATTTCTTCCCGTTTGTTTCGACTTTTGCTTCGTAGGCGACCAGCTTGTCCTTCTTTGTGAGGGATTCAACTTTCAGAATTTTGCCGTTGCCTGCCTTGGCCTGCAACCCGGCTTTGACTTCGGGCGAAAGCGAGTCGAGAGCAACCTGCTCCTCGACTTCGACGATGGAGCCATCGGCGGTCATGGAGACATCCTTGCTGTGGCCATTGACCGTCATTTCCACTTCGAAGAGAGTTTGGCCATTTTCTTTTTCGGTGGAGAATCCGCGAATCGTTGCTCCCGCGCTCTGCGCCGCAACTGTTTTTTCGACAGCAGGCGGGAGGTCGGATCGCTTGATTTTCTTTTCCTGGGCCGGAGCGTTGGCCGCCAGTAACAGAAAGCCCGCCGCAAAAGCTACCAAAGAATTCTTCATTGTGATTTCTCCTGTAAGACGAAGTGCCCTCCGCGTTAGGAGAAGTCTACCGCCGGCTTCCTAAACGGAGGGTAAACAGGAATTAGGCACAGTCCGACTTCAAAGTGCGGGATGACTTGGGTATATCGGGGAAACGTGAGGAAAAGTCAAAACACGCACCCTTTGACACCGAAGGGTGCGGCACCAAGGTGCGGCACCCTCAAAGTCAAAAACAACTGCTAACGCTTTACACCCTGCCATGGTCAGATATGCTTGGTTGTGGTGAGTTGACTCTGGGAGAGCTTTCCGTATGAAAAATCTGTTTGAAGCGGCTCGGGTGGAAGAAGTGAAGAAGCGGATAGCGCTGCTGGGGCCGGATAGCGCGCCGCAGTGGGGCAAGATGAATCCAGCGCAAGCCTTGGAGCATTGCTCCCGAGGGATAGAGATGGCGCTGGGGGACAAGACTCCGCCGCGGGTGTTTGTGGGGCGGCTCTTGGGATGGATCGTGAAGCCCTTGGCGCTTGGGAACGACGAACCGATGCGCCGGAATTCGCCGACGGCGAAGGAACTTGTGGTGCAGGATGAACGGGACCTGGGAACGGGACGCGCGCGGTTATGCGGATTGATCGACCGGTTTGCCGCGGGCGGGCCCGCAGGATGTACCACGCATCCGCATGCCTTCTTTGGGCCGCTAACGCCGGAGCAGTGGGCGATATTGACGTACAAACATCTGGACCATCATCTGCGGCAGTTTGGGGTTTAGCGTCGGCGAGGGTTGCGCACCGCTTGAAAGGAACAAAGATCGCAAACGGCAGGCCTCCGAGTTAAGGCGCTGCCACGCGGAAGCGAAACAGTTACAATTGTTGCCACGATGGACCCTGAAGCGAAAAAGGTGCTGCAAGCCATGACGCCTGCGCAGAAATTGCGGGCGGCCGAACGTTTGTATTGGTCCGCACGGCAACTCAAGGCCGCTGCGTTGCGGGCGGAACACCCGGATTGGACCGAGGAAGCTATCCAGCAGGCGGTGCGGCAGATTTTCCTCTATGCCCGAAGCTAATCTCTTTCTAATGTTCACGCAGCGGCTGAACACCCTGGGCGTGCCTTACATGGTCAGCGGGAGCGTGGCGGTCATCAGCCACTCCTAAGGCTTTGCCACCCGCCAGGATGGAATTGCCGCTGGCGGCGCTAGAGAAGGGTTTGCGGGCAGCGGCGCTAAAGGCGGGAGTGGCGCTGCTGAAGTGAGGGGCGAAGGGACAAGAGCAAAGCCAAAACCCGCACCCCTTGATGAAAGAAACCCAAAGGGTGCGCAACCGGCCTCCTATAGACATCTAAAATAGACGATCGCTCTTCACGGAAACATCTTGCCGTCAATAGTTAGCTCGGCTTGACCCTTCGCATCCCAAATTGGCCCAATGATGTGAACGGCGCTTGGGTTTACTGGCAGCTCGGCTGTGACAAGCTTTCTCCTTCCCGTGGCCATGACTGTCTCAAACGTTACTGCTCTAGATGCCGGATCAAAAACAAATCTTCGTTTGTCGTTGGCAATGACCAACAGATTTAAAGAGCCATCTGATCTGCGTTCAGGTACTGCAAACATCATCGTTCCTTCCGGTCCTGCGAATGTCTTGAGCGCGTCTTCCATCGTCTGCTTTTCCGGATTTAGAATACCCATGTGTTCTTGCCATTGAACTGGCGTAATTCTCCCTGGCTTCATATCAACGGGCCGAACAAGAAAGCTGTAGTTAGAGACAAATGCACCGCTAGTTTCTTCAACTTTGCTTGTGTAAGTGAGATCAAGGAACAGAAGGCCAGTCTTTCTCAAACCAGAATTTGGGAACAAGGGAGAGATAAATGTCCATGGGGTGGAAGCGTAGGGAGCAAGGGTAGAGACGCCTCAGCGCTGTACATTTCCTGGGTGTGCATTGCAGTTCTAAGGTTCTCCACTTTTCGATTACCGATATTTTCTACCTCGACATGGCAATCTAAGTCCGCGTCCTGTACGGAATCTATGACGAGCTGCGGTTCTAGATGTGGATAGTCAATAATCTCTCCAGGGCCAGTGCCGGTAGGTGCCAGCCATAGGTTCATTCCCCACAAGCCCCCTCCAATGGCAGTAACAGAGATCGCGATAAGGCTCCATTTTAGGCGTAAAGGACGCACCACTCTAAGCAGCGCTATCATAGTCACGCACAAAAGTGGCCATGCCAAAGATAAGCAGCCATCTCAAATCTCTTTTCGTGGCTGCGATCACCGTGAGAACGATAGCAGCCGCAAGAGCAAGACATCCCCAAAATACGGCGCTGTTGTACCAAGGACCTTCGTTTCCGGGAGGAGGAGTCTTTTGCATCTCACGCAGCTTTTGCAATGCGGCGTCGTAGTCTCGGTGGTCTTGGCGTGACAAAACTCACTCCTTTGTGTCTCTCCCCGGTATTACAACATGGTGGCTGGGAATGAAGGGGTGCCTAGATCATGCTCGCGATTGGTGTGGCGGGACAATGGTCGTTTTGCACAGAAAACCACAGGGGTACCCAAAATAATTATTGCGGGGACTTGACGGATACGGAAAAATCGGTATACTTACAAATGGCTCGGGGGTAGCTGAGCCAGCAGGGGCATCACAGTCGGGTCGAAGAAGCGTCTTCCCAGCGCAATACCAAGCGAAGGCCAAGAAGTAGATCCTATAGTGAGGTTCTTTACGAGCACAGGCTAGAACGAAGTCGAGCATCGCGTGGAGCCACCTAAGTGTGGGTGGCTGTACCCGGCGCTCGACGCCGGGTTTTTTATTTTGTGGAAGTGAGTAGTGGATAGTGAGTAGTGGGTAGGCGAAGAAATAGAAGAGCCATCCTGCGGTCACGATTCATCTAACACCGAAGCAAAAGCAGAGCTGGAAGGCAAGATCGCGGAACGCGATCGGGTAAGACCCTCCAGACAAGCCTTAATGCGATTAAGGCATTCCGATAGACTCGGAATAAAACGCTCTTTGACAACAGAAAGGCTGGCAAGTCCACGCCGATAACTTGGCAGGGATTACGGTTCCTGCTGGGGCAATGGTGTGGATTATTTACAAGTTTTGCTCGAGAATCGAGCAATACTGTGGAAGAAAAGGCGGCTTATTCAAAGGCAGAGGTTAGAGGTTGGAAGTGAGAACTCAAAAGCTCACCGCCGGCAGCTAACAGCTGATTTCCGAGGACTACAGAGTCGAAAGCCTGCAACGAATACCTGAAGTGATTTTCCAAAAAAATCATAAAGACTTCTTCGTGGCCCTTGCCCGGGTTGCGAGAAGATTTGTTGCGAGGATGTAGGGAGCTATAGGAATCGGGACGTCGAAAGCCGGATTTAAAAAGCGCGGAAGTTAAGCACCGCGTGAATCGCAAAGGATGAAAGTCCGGAGCGGAGTCTGGAAGAAGACGGATTGAGTAAGTTTTATGATTAAGCTACTAAGGGCGTACGGTGAATGCCTTGGCGCCAGAAGGCGATGAAGGACGTGGCAAGCTGCGATAAGCCTCGGGGAGCCGCAAGCAGGCTTTGATCCGAGGATCTCCGAATGGGGAAACCCGACGGGATGAACTCCCGTTACAGCCCGCTGAATACATAGGCGGGTATGAGCTAACCCAGGGAAGTGAACCATCTCAGTACCTGGAGGAAAATAAATCACAGAGATTCCGAAAGTAGCGGCGAGCGAAATCGGAACAGCCCAA
>Ga0210409_10000119_pt1 | contig 177510 bp, 143 predicted proteins | sample IncBWH17MmetaG_FD_161649 | JGI IMG/M metagenome (GOLD analysis project Ga0210409, IMG submission 161649) | Forest soil microbial communities from Barre Woods Harvard Forest LTER site, Petersham, Massachusetts, United States - Inc-BW-H-17-M | ecosystem: Environmental > Terrestrial > Soil >... | reverse complement strand
CTCTTTCTGCATCAGCGCTTCGTCGGGCGGCAGGATACGGCCCGCCATCCGGTCAAACACGCTCACCCGCTCCCCGTTGGCTCTCGGGGGCAACACCTCCCACTCGCTCACCACCGCCGTGTTCTCTTTCAGCCGCGACAGCCGGCGGACCTTCTCCCTTACGAGCCGCTCCAGCCTCGCGCGCGGCTCCTCGGGCATGTGCAGAATTTGGGCAGCTCTGCTCCGAGTTAAAACCTCAGCGGCCGCTGTCCCCGGTGGCTCACCAGCCACCTCCTCGCCGTCTGCGGCTATCGCCGCAGACGGGACGCCATCTCCCGCCGAATTCCCCGCCTCCATCTCCCGCAGCATCTCTGTCAGCGCCTCCGCTACAATCCCCTCCGCGTCGTAGCCACCCGGCAGCACGCTGCCCTTCGCCCGGCGCCAATAATGCCGCCGGCGCTGCTCCTTCGCGTAAACCACCCCGTCCTTGTACAGCTTCTCCACCGCCTCCGGGCCCGGTCGAACCCCCGCTCCCGGACGGCTCCAATCCATTTCCGCCCCGTCGGCCTTGTTTGCTTCCAGTTTATATCTCGGGTTCCCCGCTGCTGCTTCTGTTCCACCCATAATACTGCTCCGCTCCGCGCCTTCATCCAAAAACAGCAGCAAAAAGCAGCAGGAACCACGCCTAAACAGCACCGCTCATTCCCCGCATTCGCCCAACTGAAATCTTCAACTATTTTGCCCAATCGCTCCGATCTCGATGGCTTAATATATAGAGGCACGATGCTTTTTTCGCCGCTCGCGCCCCCGGAAACATGAACCATTACCCAAATGAGCACCCCAACCGGCACCCCTGTTCACTCTGCCTTGAAGCGCATCTGAGTACATCCGAGTACATCCGAGTACATCCGAGTACATCCGAGTAAATCCGAGTAAATCCGAGTGTTTTTTTAACACGGACAGGGTAATACCCCCCATGCAGACAACATCATTCCTATCGTGCGCATAGCCAGGCCGTGCTCCCGCGATAGTCACCAGCCGTTGGAACCAATCCGGACCAATCCGAACATTAAAAATTTTTTCCGGCTGCGACCGTGTGCCCGCGCAGATCAGCTCCATGTCATCGAAACCCTCGCCCTTATCTGCGAAAGCCGCGAAATCCGCGGAATCCGCCGTTCAGCGCATCCCGCAACCGCGGTTTCTCAATCGGTGGTTGCATCAAATTGCGCCAAATTACGGGAACTAAAGCCTAAAAGTTTTTGAAGCCGAAGTGAAAACCGACCCGTCGTCCTGCGCTTGCGCAAACCAACCTCGTTGGTTCACTGCTTTACCCATTTGCCGATTCGGCTCAGCTTCCGAAGACCCCGAAGATTTGCTGGATGCCGCGCCACGGACCAGGCTGGCCGGCCTTGAAAAACGCCTCTTTGGCCGGTGTCAGGTCCAGTTGCAGTAGAAAGCCGATAGTGTGACTGCCACGGCCGTTCGAGCGGATCGCATCGATGCCGTAGCCGTAGCCGACCATCACCCGCCAGCTCGGCGAGGTATAAAACACGCCGCCACCGACGCCGGAATTCCACTGGTGGGGCTGTTCCAGGCCCGGAAGGTAGTTGACCAGTGCCGTCGCCGCGTTCGCGTTCAGGTTCCAGCGGTGCCCTGGATCCAGCGGCACCGTGTAGTTCCCGCCCGCCAGGAAGAACCTTTTCGCCGAGAGTTCCTGGTAGTAGTAACCCGGCAGCGAGAGAGGGAACTCCGACACCATTGGCAGGAAACCGCCCAGCCTATAGGCGCTGAACCGGTCGGCATCGATGCTCGTGCCCGCGAGCAGGCTGATCGAGAACTGGTGTTTCCATTTCGGCATCGTATAAGCCAGAAACGCCTCGCCCCAAAACAAATGCGAGTTCGGCTCGACCTTTCGGTCACCAAAACCATAGATGTCCCCCTCGGTGCGAAACTGCCCCTCATACCAAACGGAAAGCTCCATCGCCAGCGCCGGAAACAGCGTCGGCTCGCGGCCACCCCACCGCAAGCCGCTGCGCACACTGAAAATGCCCATGTGCGCTGGCATCTGAAATCGCGGGTCGGTATTATCAGTGGCCTCGTAAGTCACGAAGCGCGCCGTCCCTCGGAGCACCCCGTTAAGCGGGATCTGGTATCCAGGGTTGAACAAATGGTACAGGCTGACGCTTCCCCCACCACCGTAGCCATCGAAGGATTCCTCTGGAAGATACTTTCCCCGGCGAATCTCGTAATAGCTGTCCGCGTACCCGCCGCCCGCGATCCCAATGCCAAGATCCGTGTTTTCGCCCAGCAGATTCCGAAAGCCCAGTTCCGAATCCAGGTAGGTGGGCGCGACCGCCAGGCGCAGGGTCATATTCGTGCCTGGAAAATCCGGCGCGTTCCGGTAATAAAAAGCGTAAGCGGAGAGCGGGGCATGCCCTTCAAAGGCCGCGTTGTAGCCGAGTTGAATCAGCTCGCGCTTGACCGGGTCAATCTGCCCAAGCGCGCTCCCGGGGCCGATACCAGCCCCGCAAACCAGAACCAGTATCCAGCGCCAGCAGCGAATCACGCCGCGATTCCTAAACCAAACGACGACAACCGGCAAGTCCGTTGATACCCTTGCCCCGGCCAAATTCCAAGCTATTCTACCGCCTATGACCAAAGCCCGGAAACTTCTCCATACCCGCTACCGCGTCAATGACCTCGAGCGGACAGTAAAGTTTTACAAGAACGTGCTCGGCTTGGAGGAACTCCGCCGGCACAAATCGCCGCGCGGGTCCGAGCTGGTTTTTTTGAAAGCGCCGGAAAGCGAAGAGCTCATCGAGCTTTGCTTTTTCCCTGCTGGCGGCCCGGTGCAAGTGCAGCCCGATTTGACCCACCTTGCTTTCCAAGTGGATAGCCTGGAAGAATTCGGCAAACACCTGGCGACTCTCGGAATCAAATATTCCGATGGCCCGCACCTGAAACCAGACGGCGGCGGCATTGCCTTCATCGACGCGCCCGAGGGCTACGAGATCGAACTGATACAAATGGTCAAAACCGGACCGGGCTATTGATCTACGATTTACGATTCAGGCTCTACGGCCCTTACGGGGCGGGGACGGCCACGTCCCCGTGCCCTCCCCATGAGTCAGCGATGCACGGGGCGGCGACAGCCACGTCCCCGTTCCTTCTCCAGCCGCAACCGATATGCGGGGCCCACTCCGTCCCCGCGCTCCGGTTTGCATTTCCCCCCATCCGCCTTACCCGGCCCACACCCGGCTCCTGAATCGTAAATCGCAAATTACAAATTGAAGCTACTGGCCCGCCAATTCGAGTTCGTCTTTCCGCGCCCGGCGCTCGTCATGGGAATCCTCAACGTGACCCCTGACTCCTTTTCCGACGCCGGCCAGTTCCTGGACTCGGGGTCTGCGATCGCGCGTGGCCTGGAACTCGAGGCTCAGGGCGCCGGGATTATCGATGTCGGCGGCGAGTCCACCCGCCCCGGCGCGGCGCCGGTGGACGAACGCGAAGAACTGCGCCGGACCATCCCGGTCATCGAAGAGCTTGCCCGCAAACTCAAGGTTCCCATTTCGATCGACACGATGAAAGTTGGGGTCGCTCACGCCGCCCTGCAGGCAGGCGCCAGCATCGTCAATGACGTCGGCGCCAACCGCACGGACCCGGCCATGTGGCGCCTGGTGGCTGAAACCCAGGCCGGCTACGTCTGCGTGCACATGCAGGGAACACCGCAGACGATGCAGCTTCAGCCGGTCTATCGCGATGTGGTGGCCGAGGTTCGGGAATTCTTTCTGGACCGCCTGCACAAATTGAGCGGTTGCGGAGTAGGCCCCGAGCAAATTATACTGGACCCAGGGATTGGCTTTGGAAAGACGGTCGAGCATAATTTGCTGCTGCTCGGGGCCATGCGCCAGTTTGCAGGTTTGGCCCGCCCCTTGCTGTTGGGCGTCTCTCGGAAGTCGTTTCTTCAGCAAGTCTCGGGTGCGCCGCCAATCGGGCGGCTGCCGGCGGCCCTGGCCTGCACCGTGCTGGCGGTGGCATCGGGCGCCCAGATGGTCCGCGCGCATGATGTTGTGGAAACCGTGCAGGCACTCCGCATGACCGAAGCGGTACTGGCAAATACAAAAGAGTAATGTGGCAGCTCATACAAACTGGCTGGCGACCCCTCGTGGAGATTATGATCCTCGCGGTGGGCATCTACTACGCCTTGCGGTTCATCCGCGGCACCCGCGGGGCGCCGGTGGTGACTGGTTTCATGGTTGTGTTGCTGGCGTTCGTGCTGGTCAGTTTCCTGCTCAAACTAAAAGTGCTGCAATACCTGCTCGGCGCTTTCTCCGCATTCTTTATCCTGGCTGTGCTGGTGATCTTTCAACCGGAACTCCGCCGCATGCTCGCCGAGCTCGGCAACCTGCCGCTGTTTGCCACCGCCCATGAGCAGCGCGAGAACATAGAGATCATTATCCAGACCGTCGAGCGCCTGGCCGACGTGCGCATCGGCGCCCTCATCGCCATCGAACAATCCATCCACCTTCCCGAAGCCGTCGAATCAGGCATCGTCGTCGATTGCGAGGCCACCCCGGAGATGCTGGAAACCATCTTCTTCCCCAACAATGCCATCCACGACGGCGGCGTCATCCTCAAAGGCGACCGCATCGCTTATGCCGCCTGCATTTTTCCCCTGACCCAGCGCCAGGACTTAAATAAGTCGCTGGGCACTCGCCATCGCGCCGCCCTCGGGCTGAGCGAGGAGACCGACGCAGTCGTCGTGGTGGTCTCCGAAGAAACTGGCGCCATCTCCTACGCCTATAAAGGGCAACTGGTGCGCGGTGTCACGCTCGAGGAACTGCGCGCTTTCCTGACCTCAGTCCTGGTGACTCCCTCCTCGCGCTCGCGCAACTGGCCGGGCTGGATGCGCTTCTGGACCCGGGCTGCAGTCGCTGCTGCCCCGCTCGTCACAACCAAGACTGACACCCCGGCCCTTCCGGCAGCCGCTCCTGTCACCGAGGCGCCATCAGCCCCGACGGCTACTTCCACTAGTGTCGCGAAATGACCAGCTCGCTCAAAGACGCGGTTCTCAAAGACTTCTGGCTGAAGCTCTTTTCTCTGGCCTTGGCCACGCTAATCTGGTTCACCGTCAACATCGCGATCCAGAATCAGGTCTCGCCGGTGGTTTCCCTGCCGTTGGGGAGGACCGACATCCGCACGTTCTCGAATCTCCCGGTGCTGGTCGTCTCCTTCGCCCAGGACTCTCGCAACGCCAGGATCAATCCCAAGGAAGTCGAGGTGACGGTGGAAGGCGAAGCCAAGGTGATTAAGAGCCTGTACAGCCGGGATATCCGAGTGTTTGTGGATCTGACCGGTATCGAGGCTGCTCATGATATGCGCAAACGCGTCGAGGTCTCCACACCCTCTGGGGTCAATCCCGTGAAGGTCGATCCCCCGGAAGTCCAGGTCATCTTCCCCCCACGAAGTGACACCTCCTCTCTGCAGGATTCAGAGACTCCACCCCTCCAACCGTCCAATACTCCATCACTCCAAGACTCCAAGGCTCCAACACTCCAACACTCCGCTACCTCATCACTCTAACTCTCGCTTCCTCCAGATGGCCGCCCCTAAAAAAATCTTTGGCACGGACGGTGTTCGTGGCACTGCTAACATCGAGCCCGTTACCGCCGAGACCGCCCTCAAGCTCGGCCGCGCCGCCGGCCACGTGTTCAAGAACCTCGAAACCCAGGCCCGCAGCCGTGGCCGGCACAAAATTGTGCTCGGCAAGGACACGCGCCTTTCCGGGTACATGCTCGAGAATGCCATCTCCTCCGGCATCCTTTCTATGGGTGTGGACGTGCTGTTCATCGGCCCCTTGCCCACCCCCGGAGTCGCTTACGTCACCCGCAGCTTGCGGGCTGACGCCGGCATCGTCATCACCGCTTCCCATAACCCCTATGACGATAACGGCATCAAATTCTTCCGCGCCGACGGCTACAAACTCGATGACAAGATCGAATACGAAATCGAGAGCCTGGTGTTTAGCGGCGGCATCGAAAACATCCGCCCAACTGCCGACGAGATCGGCAAGGCGGTCCGCATCGATGACGCGCTCGGCCGCTACATCGAGCATGCCAAGGCCTCCTTTCCTCGCGGCCTCACTCTCGAAGGCATGCGCATCGTGGTGGATTGCGCCCACGGCGCCGCTTACAAATCCACGCCCTGCGTCCTCCGCGAGCTGGGCGCCGATGTCATCACCTTCGGCAACCAGCCCGACGGCAAGAACATCAACAAGGACTGCGGTTCGATGCACCCCGGCGTCCTGTGCCAGAAAATCTGGGAGTACCGCGCTGACGCCGGCATCGCTCACGACGGTGACGCCGACCGCGTGCTGCTGTGCGACGAGCACGGACAACTGATCGACGGCGACGACATCATGGCGATTGCCGGACTGGACCTCCTCGAGCAGGGGACACTGAGCCAGAAAACCCTAACGGCCACCATTATGAGCAATGCCGGGCTCGATGCGGCGCTCCAGTCCGCCGGCGGGCGCGTGGTCCGCACCCCTGTGGGCGACAGGAACGTCATTGATGAAATGCTGCGCCACGGTTTCAATCTCGGCGGCGAGCAGAGCGGCCACTTGATCTTTCGCGACTTCGGCACTACCGGCGATGGCCTCGTCGCCGCCTTGCAGATCCTGCGGATCATGAAAACCAAGGGCGCGCCACTTTCGCGGTTGGCTAAATGCTGGACTCGCTTCCCTCAAGTCATTACTAATATTCTCGTTAGGGAAAAACGGCCCTTCGAAGAGCTCGAACTCGTGCCGAAGCTGGTGGCTGAGGCGGAGTCGGAATTGAAAGGGCAGGGTGGCCGGGTGCTCCTGCGCTACTCTGGCACCGAACCTAAAGCTCGGCTGTTGTTGGAAGGGCGCGAAGCCGCAGCCCTTGAAAAATGGTCACAAAAGATTTCCGAAGCGGTCAAACGGCAGGTGGGTGCCTGACGCCCCGGTTACCCGCGCGACCGCATGCTCGAACACAGGCCGTTAACTGAAACCTTGTTCCAATAAACATGAAAGCTGAATTTGGCAAAGAAACCTGGCCGCGCTTGTTTGATGATCCGCTCCCCCCGGATTCGGTGTCCGGGAGAATCGGGCTGTCGAAGACCTTGGCCATCTATTGGCGGTTCCTTTTGGCCGGCCTCCTCCATCGCACCCAGACCGGCTCCGTCGTCCCTTCCCAACGGTTCCTTATTGGCCAAATGCTCGCCCCGGTTCCGCCATCGTACTCCGGCCAAATCATCGAGCTGGGCGCCGGCACAGGCGCCGTCACCCGGCGTCTGGCGGCTCGCTGCCCGCACGCCAGCATTATCGCCTGCGAAATTAATCCCGGCCTGGCTCGCGACCTGGAATATAACCTTGCCGCATCCGCCCTGAGCGGCCGAGTGGAGGTCATTTGCGACTCCGCTGAACACCTGCTCGCCCGCAGGCGCCGCGAGGGCAGTGCGCCTCCCGACTTTATCTTTTCGGGAATCCCTCTGGGGAACCTCCCCCGCGAACTGGTGCTCGCGCTCATCAGCGCCATCAAACGCGCCCTGGCACCAGGAGGAATGTACATCCAGTTCCAGTACTCCTTGATGGACCGCAAGAAAATCAAATCGAATTTCTCCAAACTGCGAACCGTTCCCGCGTTTCTGAATTTCCCCCCCGCCTTCGTCTATTACGCCCAAAAGTGAACCGGCCCGCACTAAGGTAGGGCGCGTTGTCCTCAACGCGCCGCCACCCTCATCTTTTATGCTCGGGCTCCCGGCGCGCCGTTTACGGCAACACCAGGATCTCCGTACGCAACCGCCCAACAAACTGGTTGGGCAGCCGCCGGTCCACCGAGCCTGGAACGGGTTTCTCGCCCGCCACGTGGCTATCACAAAAAATCACGTTCGCCTTCCCAGCGTGACGAAAATGGCCGTTCGGATAGTTCGTTGTGGTGTCCACGTAATACCACTCCTCAAGCATGGGATGGTCTCTGGACGCCGGCGGCTGAAAATCGTTGACCTGCGCTGCATCGGCGAACAGCACCACGCTGGAGACATTTTGAACCTTGCTGATGGCGAGCGCATTCTGGCCGTTCGCGGCGGAAAGAAAACGGTTGTAGCCATAACCATAAGCCGCCCCGGTCGCCTTCAACTTGAACTGGGCCATCGAGTAGTTGAGCGACGGACAAATTCCGACGCTGTGTCCCCGCAAATAGGGGTAGAGCGCCCCCGGACTGGCATCATACTCACGCTGGCCTTCGGCGCCGTCCTGCAGCCAACCAAACCAATAGAGTCGGCCCCCGTTGGTCAGCCCGAGTTCCCAGCGAAAGGAGGCGCCGTTGTTATCATCCCAGTACATCTGTGTCGCCAGGCCTAGCTGCCGCAGGTTGTTGACGCATTGCGCCCGCTCGGCCGAGGCCTGGCTGCGCCGCAGCCCAGGCAACAACAGCGCCGCCAGGACCGCGATAAGCGCGATCACCACTAGGAGTTCAACCAGCGAAAACCCGCCCTTGCCGCCCCTAGGTTTCTGAGTCCAAACTCGGCGACGAGGGCTTAACCCCACCATTTCACCCCTTTGACAGTGTCGCGACAGTAGTGGCCGTAGCGCAGGTTTCCAAACCTGCCGTATCGCCGACTTCCAAGTCGGCAGGGCGTCGAAGTGGCGCGGGTGTCCGCAGGTTTGAAAACCTGCGCTACTAGCGAGGGTGGGAGCTGCGCAGGTTAGGCGTTGAGGCGCCCCTCGACCCGCGTCCCGCGCCCCCAGGCTCTTGTTGACAGCTCTCATGGCCGTTCCGCTCGGACCCGGTAAAATACTGCCCTGTTCGCCGGGCTCGCATCCTGCAAAACCACCGTCGCGCCGTTGCCTGGAGTAGCCACCGACGTCGCGGCCCAAACGCGGAAGTCCGTTGTCCGCTCGAGGGTGTAAATCCAGTTGCTTTGGCTCATGAATTGCCCCTGCCAAAAACCATTGCTGAAAACTCCAGTAAAGCTCTGAACTGGCGGCGGCGGCAGCGTCACTACAAGATTATCCACTGTGCCTTGCGCCAGGAGGGTGTCGCCGAACCCGTCGTCCTGATAGCTCGCCAACGCAACGACGTCGAGGCGGAAGTCGGCCGAGGTTGCGCCATAAATGTTCGTTAGCGTCGTGTAAGGCTGCCCATTGGTGAGTACTTCGCCGCTGAGCGTCGTCCCGCCGGCTCCATGCGACAGCCGGATGTGGTACGTCTGGCCGACGTTTAGCGGCGCCGTGGCGTATCTGAAATAAAAGTTGTTGCTCCTATCAATCAACGTTGCGTCGATGGAGGGTTCGCCCAAGCTGGGTGGGAAATAGTCAAACTCAGCCACATTGGGCGAGGTGCCGCTGGTGCGGAGAAAAGCTGCGCTGGTGGCATCGGACAATTGGAGGAAGCCCACCGCCAGCTCGGAACCGTAGCTCGCGGCCTCGGCCTGACGCAATTGCAAGTCGAAATCGAGGCTGAAGGCGTCATTGGTGGTGAGGATCGTGCCGAGCGAATGGTAAAAATAACTGTTGGTTTTTGAGGAATCCCAGGTAACGGCGAGGTTATGGTTTGTCGAGTCCCACTGGAACAGGCTGGCCACGCCGAAGCTCTGCCACCCCCTTTGGAGCGGGTCGACGGAAAAATCCTCAGTGAGAGTTGCCGCAGAGACGGCTGAAACCATCCAACACCCGGCCGTGGCCATTACGAACATACGGAGTTTAAGCATAGACTGATCTTTCAAAAGCCCCGCAACGATGCAGAGCAGGTTAATAATTGAGAGACCAGCGTGGGGACTGAAGATTTCTTGCGCGTGGAAGCGCGCCTCCACTAAACACAAAACCTTCACGCCCCGGCAAATCGGAGAATGAAGGCATTCGACGAATCCCGCCGCGCACCCACGCGCCGGGCTGGCCTCATCCTTCTCTTGACGGAGAAGTTGGCCCCGCGCGAGGCGGGACCACGACGAGCACAGCCAAACTGATATCCTGACTTCGGGCATGAAACCTTGCTCCCGCCTTCCCGGTTTCCGAGAAAACCAGTGGCCCTGCCGCAAAACCCCTTGCGGGTGGGAGCTTGTAGCCCGTTACAGTGGCGCAACCGTCCCCGATTCTCACGGGGTTCCCTGACGCTTGACTGTGACTGGGATGGACACCCGGTCCATCGCTTTCAAAGAACGATTCCTATCTACGCCCCATCCGCGCGTTTGCCAACTGAATTCTGCGAATCATCGTGAACCAAACTACCGTAGCGCTTCATCTCGTCCTCTTTCTCTTCCTCTTCTTCGCGCGCTTGCTCGCCTGCCGGAGCGTCGCGCAAACGCGGGTCCTTCCCCGACTATCGCTTTGCGTCCTCCGCAAGCTGAAACGGCTGGTTGATGTGGTAACGCTTCAGGATGCGCGTAGTGGCCTCCTGCTCGTTCCCGTCCGCGCGAAGCACCAGGCGTCGGAGTGAATCGCTCTGCACAAACTCGATCACATGGTAGCCATTCAGGGGCTTCTCCAGGGCCTGCCGCAGGTCGGGCAGCCGGTTGATGCGCTGGCCGTTGACCTTGTCCACCACCAGGTATTTCTGTTCCTGGTAACCGATGTTGTAAGCGTCCGGGAGCACCTGTGAAAGCAGCACCAGCGCGGAACGCTCTTTCGTTGCAGGCTCGTCCCGGTAATGGTAAAGCCGAAAGGGTGCGCGGCGTCTCCAATCCGTGCCCCAGCTCTGCAAATAAGAATCGGTCAGAGGCTGGAAAACCAGGCCGCCGACAATCATGTATTCCGGCTCCTGATCGTACGTGCCAAACGGTACCAGCGAGCTCGAGTATTCATACTTGGGCAGGCGGTAGCTGACCTCCATCGGTTTGCCCTCGCGCCAGATTTGCATCTTCACGTTGTCGCCCGCCTGCCTCTGGCGCGTCGCGAGGTTCTCGAGCATCAGGTGGCCATATTCGGGGTCCTCGTAATCCCCTTGGATGTCCAGGTCAAAGCCGTCAACGCGCAAAATGATGTCCTGTGTTTTGAGCACCTGTTCCCCGCCATCGGGCCGCGGAGGCACCTGGATGACGATGACCCCGCGCGGTTCGCCCGTGAGTTTCAACCGGGCCAGCGAAGCCGGATTCTGCGCCGGCTGCCAATAGAAGTGAAAGTAGCCCAGGCCCTGGTATTCGCCCCGTTTGTGCGCGTCGAGGTTGAACTTTATAAACGAGGCCGGTATGGCGATGCAGCTCCGCCCGTCCTGCGCGCTTAGCAGGCCCACCACATGCGAGTTGGCGACGACAGGTTCGCCCCAACCCGCGCTCTGAATGTCGGAGTCCGCTTCGAGCACCGCCTGGTTGATCGCGGCCAACTGGCCCTCGCGCACGGCGAATTGCGTGAACTCGGCTTTGCGGTTTTCGAGGTTGCCCGCTCGCCAGCGCAGGATTTGCAGCGTGCCTTCGGCTGGAATCGCACCGCCAAGAGCCGCTGGCTTGAGGCCGCGCCAAAATTCCGGCTCCGTGGTCGTTACGAGCGCGAGGTTCGCATGGTAATCAATCCACGCCACTTCAGCCACCCACCATTGGCCCCGGCCGTGTTTCTGCACCCGCACGAGGGTGCGGTTGAACAATTCATCCGCGGTCGTGAGAATCTGCCGCTCGCCCACTACGAGGCCCGGCTTCTGCACGCGCACGTCCTTCGAGGTCCAGGGTTGGTAGTAGTCGTATTGCTTGCGCGACACCTCCACGGTCACAACGGAAGCCTCCCAGGCGGATGGCTCCTTCCGGCTCTGCGCCTGAGCCGGCACCGGTAGTAAGCTGAGCAGCACGGCGAGGACGGCCAGCCTCCACGCTTGCTCGATTTTAGGAAAAATCCTCATAAACGCCTGTCGCTTGCGATGCGGTAGTTTGCGAGAATCCGCGAAGCGGCCTTCCCCACCTCCGCGCGGTCGAGGCATTCGAAGCTGCCGTGCGAAGTGAACTCAATCCGATCATAGGCATTGGTGCCGTTCTCGAAGGCGCGCGCGGCGTCCTCCAGCTTGTTGATTTTGATCCCGTTGATGTTATCGACCAGTGCCCGCCCGCGGACCGCGACGTTGGCGTTGACCGCGTCCGGCAGCACTGAGGCCAGGACAATGGGCTCGGGCCTCGCGGTCGCCGGACTTTCGTATCGCCGGTAGTAGAGCTCGTAGTACAACTCTCCCGCCGGGCCTTCAGTGGGAGCGGCGCGCCCAAGGGTGCGCAGGTAATCCAGGCTCAGAGGCGTAAACACCAGGCCGCCATACACCAGGTAACGGGGTAGCGTGTCGTACTGGTAGCCGGCCGTCCGGTCTCCTTCGTACACCTGCACCTCGACCGAAACGTCTATCGCCTTCCCGTCGCGCCAGATTTTTACCGCAACATTTTCGCCGTTTTGCGCCATTTGGAAGGCCAGCGCGGCGGAGAGCCGGTTGCCCTGGTAAAGAATGGTGCCGTCATCGGCTACCGGGAATTCACCGATGCGCTGCAGCACATCATCAACTCGGAACACCTTTTCGGCGCTCGGGATGGGCAGGATGCCGTCAATGCGCGCGCCCAGGTTGTCGTCCGGCAGCTTGAGCAAACTGCGGTAAGCGGGATTCTCGAGGGCTACGACCCGCAGGCCCGCGTTCGGAAAACCGTCGTAATGCTTGTTTTCGATGTCCTTAAGGAAATGCTCAATGATGGGCGTTGGAATAAAGAAACCGGCGTTCTCCAACCCGGGCATCCCCTGGAACGCGACCCCCACTACTTTGTCATCCTGGATGACCGGGCCCCCGCTGTTACCCGGGTTGATCGCCGCATCCGTCTGCACGCTGAGCAAGCGGCGGTTGCCGATATGGGCGTAGGTTTCTAGCTCGATCCGCGACACGACCCCGCGCGTGTAGGAGATTTCCTCGCCTCCTGCCGGATAGCCGTAAGTGACGACGGCCGACCGCACTTTCGGCAGCTCACCCAATTCGAGCGGTTCGAGCTTGTCGAAGAAACCTTCGTCTTTAACCGTCAGGACCGCCAAATCACAGTCATGGCCGACATACTCCACCTCCGCTACGTAAGGCCTGGGGTCCTGGTAACGGCGCACAATGATTTCGCGGCCCCAGCTGACCACGTGCGCATTGGTCATGATGCGTTTCCCTTTGATCACAAAGCCGGAGCCGCCCAGGGCCCGCACTGCTTCGAATCGCCAGGGAGCATCCCACACGGGTTGCTGGGCGTACGTGGCGATCTGGATCACCGACCGCTCCGGTTCGGCGGCCTGACCGCCGGCCAGCATGGCCATCGTCATCAAAGTGACTGCACTGGTTTTCAACACGGCCTGAACAATAGAGCCGAGTTCCAGTTGGTCAAGGAATTCTGCCTTCGCCCTCAATAGCCGCCTGTCCCGAGCGTGGTCCTTTTGGCCTTCCGGCCTTTGCCCGCTTCCTCTGCCTCTGCACGGCGCTGGTATTCCTCCAACATCGCCGCTGTCGCCGTGGCACCGCACCGCGTTGCGCCCAAATCGCGCACCCGCATCAACCCGTCCAAATCGCGCACGCCGCCCGCTGCCTTCACCTGCACCCGGCGTGAGACATTCGCTCGCATCAACTTCAGGTCCGCTTCCGTGGCGCCTTGGTAACTGTATTTGCCGTCCGGCCCTTTGACGAACCCATAGCCGGTTGAGGTTTTAATCCAATCGGCCCGGGCGCGTTCAGCGAGTTGGCATAGTTTGATCTTGAAAGCCTTGCTGCTCAACCCGGCGCCGCCTTTGGCCAGGTAATCGTTCTCGAAGATAACCTTCACCTTCGTGTCGTGCAGGTGTGCCTCGACCGTTACGGCTCGGATATCCCGTTCGACGTACTCCCAGTCGCCGCTCAACGCCTTGCCGATGTTGATGACCATGTCGATCTCGACCGCCCCATCGCGGCAGGCCAGCTCGGTTTCATAGCGCTTGCTTTCTGTCGTGCTGTTGCCGTGGGGGAAACCGATGACAGCTCCCACCTTGACTCCTGTCCGGCTAAGCAGTTTCGCGGCACGTTTGACGTAATAAGGCTTGATGCAGACCGAGGCGACGCCGTACCGGGCCGCCAGCCGGCAGCCATCATCGAGTTCCTGGTCCGTCATCGTCGGATGCAGCAACGAATGGTCGATCATCCCGGCGAGTTCTTCATAGGTGTAACGCATAACAACCTTTACCCAAAAAACGTCGCGAGCACGCTCTTCGCGACTCGCAGGGCTTGCTTCCTTCTCTCGAGTGTTTTTCCAAACGTGTCGTCCTCGACTTCGATGCACAGCGCGCCTCCATAGCCGATCTCGTAAAGCACCGCCATGAATTTGGCCCAGTCAATCCCGCCAAACCCCGGGATCCGCGGGGTGTGCCATTCCTTTGGCACCGCAAAAACACCCACTTCGTTGAGCCGCTCCGGATGCAGGGTCATGTCTTTGGCGTGCATATGGAACAGCTTGCTCTTGAACTCCTGTAACGGGCTCAGCGGGTCCATTTGTTGCAGCACAAAATGCGACGGGTCATAATTAAGCCCGAAATTTTTCGACGGGATGTCACTAAACATCCGCCGCCAGATGACCGGCGTCGTGGCGAGGTTCTTGCCGCCGGGCCATTCATCCTGGGTGAACAGCATTGGGCAATTCTCGATTCCGACCTTGATGCCATGATCTTCCGCGAACGCAACGATGGGCTTCCACACTTTGAGGAACCGCGGCCAGTTCTCGTCCACCGTTTTGGTCCAGTCCCGGCCTACAAACGTGTTGGCGTTGTTCAACCCGAGTTTCGCGGCGGCGAGGATGACCTTCTTAAAATGCTCGACCGCCTTTTTCGAAATGGCTGGCTCCGGATCCAGCGGGTTCGGGTAGTAACCCAGCGCGGAAAGGTCAACTCCGTGGCGTTCGCATAGCGCGTTGAGGTCATCCGCGCGCGCCTGGGTCAAACCCGTGACGTCGATGTGGCTGACGCCCGCGAATTTGCGCCCCGCCTTGCCCGCTGGCCAGCACGCCACTTCCAGGCAGGAGAAATGATTGCGTGCAGCGAATTCGAGCACCTGTTCGAACGACAGGTCCGGCAATATCGCGGTAAAGAATCCAAGTTTCATAGGTTCGCGCTCTAATGAGCCGGTGAAACGGCCGCCGGAAGTCTCTCCAAAACGCGGGTCCTTTGTCAAAGCTCTTCGTGGCTCGATTAGTCCAACCTTTTCGCAAGCGGTCGGGAAATGCCTTCGTTGGGCTGTTGACCACGGATTTCAGGATTTCGCGAATGGCTGAAGAGAAACCTGCGCTATACCCACGATCCGCGTCCGAAGCTCCTCAGTTCCGGCTTTGCCGCGTTGCGTCGTTACCGACTCTGCAGTTGATTGACAGTCGCTCTTTGGGACCGTGCCCGGAATTCTCCTCGCAGGTGGGGCGAGGGGAATTCCTTTCCGGGAACAAATTCGCCGGCGGGGCCTCTTACTCTTTGGGGGGCGAGAAAACAAAAACCCAAGTTAGGAGACTGAAGTTATGAAAAACGTTAGAAACCAAACGAAAGGGTTGGCAAGGGACAAGTTCTCAAACAGCAGTAAATCGCTGAACGAGAAGAACAAACCGTCGGAAGGCGCTGTCAGCCGCCGTTCCTTCTTGCAGCAGGGGCTCGCTGTAGGCGCAGGCGCCGTTGCGGTCGGACTTCTGCCCAACAGGGCCGAAGCCAGTGACGGGCTTACCCCGGGAGACGCAGCGATCCTGCGCTTCTTGTCGGCTGCCGAAATTCTGGAAACCGATGCGTGGCAACAATACAACGAACTGGGAGGCGTCCAGGACAGCGAAGTCCCCGGCGGAACCGGAAATCCAGCTTACACCGCATCACTGGGGGTGCTGGATTCTGATATGGCCCAGTACATCCACGACAACACCGAGGACGAGTTTACCCACTTCTCGTTCATCAACGCGTACCTGGCGTCGCACGGCATGGCGCCGGCCAATTTGGATCGGTTCCGCACCCTGCCCAGCAGCAAGGCGACCGGCGCGCAGCAAATCGGCCGCCTCACGAATCTCATGCAACTCAGTGTCGATACGAGTTGGTGGACTCGGTACCGCAGCCGCACGAAGAACCCGGATTTTGGCGACACCCTTCCGCAAGCGGTCCCTGGCCTGATGGCAGGGCAGTTTCCGGCCATCCCCCGAACCAACGCTGACCTTGCGCCTGCGAACCACCTGCAGGCCATTGCCAACACCGCAGGGTTTCATTTCGCCATGATCGAGCAAGGCGGCACCAGTCTGTACCCGTCTTTGGCGCAACGAGTGACCCATCGCGAGGTGTTGCTCATCCTGCTCAGCATCGGGCCGACTGAAACCATGCACTTTCAGACCTGGCAGGACAAAGCAGGCAATGCGCCGCCGCTAACCGATCCGACCAACGGACTGGTGTTTCCAGACCTGAATTCCGCCCCGTTCGGGGGTGAAGATTTCTCGACGAATCTCATCATGCCCGAGCCGACCGTGTTCCTGGACCGGAAATTCCCGGCCTGTTCCATCATTCGCCCGACCGAGACCCACGGCGCTGCTATGGGCGCGGTCAAGTTCCTGACGGACACCGGCTTGTTCCGAGGCCAGTCGTCCGAGTTCTTCGCCGTGCTCACCGACCTGGCGGAAGCGGCGGACGCGGCCCGCAGGGAAGGCGGGGAAAACCACTGACCGCGAGTAGAACCGGTCGCCGCCGCGATTGGCGGATCGCTGTGCGGCGTGGGCAAACAGACGGGGACGCTCAACGGCGTCCCCGTTTGCTCTTTTGGCGCGCTAGCTCGCTCGATTGCCACAGAGGCGAAATGCACGCCGATTAAAAGGCATCGGACGGTGACACTACGCCCATCTAGTTTGACGCTTGCGGATTCACCGGCGGCTACTGCCCTGCACCCTTGGGAACTCTCTTAATACAAAGTCGCTTTCGCTGAGAAGCTTTTCCTTCCCGCCCGAGGTAGCCTTTCATCAGCGTGCCCAATGGCACGTGTCGCGCCAGCCAGGCCGCTCTGCTTGGGCCGGCTCGATAGCTCTTTGACATCTTACGGAATATCGCCGGTCCATTCGCCAACCTGCCTGGCCGACCGCCGAGCGCCCTCGTCCCCCGGCTCGCTGGCAAGCGAGCCGGGGGGAGGCGCGCGACTTGCACCACCTTGCACTGGTTTGCACTACTTTGCATCACTTTGCACTGATTTCCGTGCGACAGGAGACTTGTGGTGGGGGGCGGGATTCCAATCCCGGGTCTGCCTTCGTATTTCGTCCCTCTTTTCGCGGGATTGAAATCCCGCGCCCCAACCGTGACCGACAAGTCACGCCCGTCGGTGCTTTTGACTGGACACGGCGCTTGGCGGGTTTTCAATACCTGAATGTGTTCAACTGATCGAGCTTCCGGCACTGGTCAAACCCGCCGTCAATTCATCCGTCAGATAGCGCCGGCGTTGGGAGCCAGTGCGATGCTTCCGCAAATCTCCATTTTAGGGGCGGTGAGCGAGGCTGAGGCAGGAGCCAGGACCCTGGTTGGCTCGAATATCTACGGTTGGGGCCAGTACGCCCAGCGTGAAAACAAAAAACTGGACGTTGAGGGGGTCATTTCGGCGCTCCGTGATACCGGCTACGATTATCTGGAGATGTTCATGGACGTTGCGAAGCCCGATGAAAACGCCCGCTTCGGCGCGCAACTCAAGGCCAAAGGGCTGCAACCGGTCAGCCTCTACGTCGGGGCGCGGTTGCACGAAGCCGGCAAGGCAGGAGAGGTAGTAAGCAAGGTTCTGGCGGCGGCAAAGGTATGCCGGGAGAATGGCTTCCAGGTCATTAGTTGCAATGCCGACCCGATCGGGCGCGAGAAGACAGACGAGGAACTCAAAACGCAGGCCGCCGCCCTGGGCGAGTTGGGTGAGGGCGTAAACGCGCTTGGGCTGAAACTGGGCGTACATCAGCATCTTCCGGAAATGGCCAATGGCGCGCGGGAGTTCCATTACGATTTTGACAACACTAAGCCCGGCGTAGTGGGCTGGTGCTACGACGTTCACTGGGTCTGGAAAGGCGGCGTGATGCCGATGGACGGTCTCCGACAATATGGCGAACGGGTGGTGACCTGGCATTTGCGGCAAAGCCGACATGGAGTTTGGTGGGAAGACCTCGATACCGGAGATGTCGATTATGCTACGGTCGCGAAATATGCCGCAAGTCACCGCCTCCCCAGGCGCTTCACGGTCGAACTGGCCATCGAAAGCGGAACCAAGATAACGCGGTCGGTGGTGGAGAACCACCGCCGCAGCCGGGAGTTCGTCAGGCAAGTATTTGAGATGTGAGGCGGTTCTGAGAATTCTTAATTAAACACAGGAGAATGGCCACAAGAAGGCACGAAAATAGGCAAGAAACCCTGTTTTTGATTTTCGATCTTGTTAACAACGACTACGAAATCGAGGACGACGAGACTGAGGAGAAGGAGGCCAGATAGAACGACACCAGCCGGTTCACCGAGCGGTAGCGCTTCGAGTTTCGGAATTGTTTTCCCATCCTCCGCCCAGCGCGCGGATCAAGCCCACGGCGGCTACCAGCTTATCACCGCGAAGTTGAACGACCGTGCGTTCAAGCGTCAACGCCGAGCGCTGGGCGGTAGCGACTTCAAGGTAAGTCACCAGGCCAGCCTTATAACGGTTATTGGCGGTTTCGAGCGTGCGCCGGGCTGCAGCGAGCGCGGCCTCCTCCGCTTCCAATTGAGATTGCAGCAACTGTTGGGCAGCGAGTTGGTCCTCAACTTCCTGAAAAGCCATTAGCACGGTCTGACGGTAGCTCGCGACCGTCTCCCGATACGTGGCGTGGGCGAACGCGAGCTCGGCTCGGTTAAGGCCACCGGTGAACAACGGCAATTGGATGCTCGGCCCAAATGCCCACGCCCGGCTTGGCCAGTCGAACCAGCTTGAGGCATCCACGGATCGGAACCCCGCCAGGCCGTCGAAGCGCACGCGAGGATAAAAAGCGCCTTGTGCAACTCCGATCTGGGCGTTGGCCGCCGCCATTCTCTGCTCGGCGGCGTCGATATCCGGCCGGCGCTCCAGCAGTTGGCTGGGCAGAGACGCGGGGACTAACGGAACCGCTGCCGTTTCCACCGGGCGCGGCTCCCACTTAAAGCCGGGCGGCGGCTGGCCGCACAACCTTGCGAGGGCATGTACCAACTTGGCCCGTTCTAACCGCAACCCGGGCAAATCAGCCTGGGTGGTGCGCAGTACCGTCTCGGCCTGGGAGACATCAAGGTCGCTGGCAACCCCTCCTTTGCGGCGATTCAACGTTAGTTCGAGCGAGCGTCGATAGCTCTGCGCCGTCCGCTCCAGCAAGTTGTATTCGGAATCGAGGGAGCGGAGGGCAAAATAGTCCGTGGCGAGCTCGGCCTGGATGGCCAGTTTAGTAGTCTCGAGATCCGCTGCACTGGCCGCAAGGCCTGCTAGAGCCGACTCTACCTGACGGCGCACGCGACCCCAGAGATCGAGCTCCCAACCGGCGGACAATGATAAATCGAATGTGTTATATGTGGGCGCTAAGCCCGCCGCGCGCCCGTTCTGAGGCTCATTGATGCTTGTGCGCTGCCGGATGTAGCTGGGATCCAGCTCCGCTCGCGGGAACAGGCCCGCGCGTGCGATATGCATCGAGGCTCGCGCTTCATCGAATCGCGCCAGCGTGCCTGCCAATTCCTGGTTGTTCGCTGCTGCCAGGTTTTCCAACAGGCCCAGTTCCGCATCACCGAACACGTCCCACCAGGCTCCGCGGGGCGTATGGGCCGAGGGGAGAGCTGGTTTCCATTCGCTCGCGTTGGTACCCATCCCCTCGAAGCTGGTCGGCATCGCATTGGTCCCCAGGGGGGCAGGGCGGTGATAGTCGGGGCCGGCCTTGCAGCCGCTTACCTGCATTATGCCGGCCAGGACCGCGAGGCTGACGGTGCCCGACACGATCCGTCGCGCGAAACCCGAACACCGAAGGTTCAGAAGTCCTGCTGCTCGCATTCGTGTCTTCACTGGTTGGCCGCCGTTTTCTCGGCAGCTTGAGCGATCCCGACCGTCATACCGCTTACCAGTGCATCCGAGGGGTTCAGAATGATGCGGTCGCCAGGCGCCACACCTGACAGGACCTCAAAGGTTGGACCGAAGTCGCGGCCGAGTGTTATCCGGCGGAGCTCCACCCTTCCATCTGCGTTCACGACCCCGACCTGCGGGCCCTCCGCCCGGAACAACAAGGTGTTGGACGGGAGCGTCAGTGCAGCTTCAGGCTGGGCGTCGGTAAAGCGAACCTGGGCATAAGTCCCCGCCAGGATCTCACCGCGCGAGTTGTCTGCTTCCAGCTCCGTCAGCAAAGTTCGCGAATCGGCGCTCATCGCGCCGGAAGTCCGCACGACCTTGGCAGGGAACGTCCTTCCCGGCATCTCCGGCACTGAAAACTCGGCCTTCTGCCCTGGGACAACGCTGTGCGCCGCGGTTTCGGGTACCCGCACATAAACCCGGAGAGTGCCGGTTTGCGCCAGCCGGAACAATTCTTTGCTACTGCCGGCAGAAATCAGTTGCCCGACGTCCGTGTTCCGCGCCGTGATGGTACCGGCGAAAGGTGCTCGGATGCTCTCGAACGATTGCAGGTCCTCCAGCCGCCTCACATTCGCTCGAGCGGCTTCGACATTAGCTTGTTTGAGCTCTAAGTCCGCCCGTTTTTCCGCCGCCTCCTGCTCGCTGACACTCGCGGTCGTAAGCAGCTCCGCCCAGCGAGCCGCGGTGGTTTTTGCCAAATCGAGGGCGGCCTGCGCTTGCGCGAGCTGGGCGCGGGCTTGCGCAAGCTCTTGGTTTAGTTCGGGCGTATCCACCTCCGCGAGCAGGTCGCCTTCCTTGACCTGGGCGCCAATATCGACCAGCCAGCGTTTGAGATAGCCGCTCCCACGCGAGTAAATGGGTGCTTCGAGGTACGGTTTGACTTCCGCAGGAAGGCTCAAAGCGGCGGCGGGTTTTTCGGGGACCGGGGAGACGATATTCACTATTGGCTGGGCTAACTGCCGGGTCTCGGCGCGCAGCGCGGCGCTATGATGCCAGCGGGGCAACAGGCCCGCCAGGGCGCCAACGACAACCAGCACTGCCGCGGCGACTGCAGCGCGCCCGAGTTTGGCGGTCGAATTGGCTGGCGCTCCCGCCAGCGGGTTCGGCAGGGGTCCAGAGGGTTTGCCAGCGATTTCTGGGGTCGACTTCATATCAAAAAATCAGACGGCCGGGGCGGGACTGATGCCGCCAGCTTGCGGGGGAACCGGAGTCGGCGTCCTGACCGGCGCCGCCGCGCGGCGATGCAGCAAGCTGAAAACCGCCGGCACAAAAAACAGCGTCGCGATTGTCGCCAGCACCAGGCCCCCGATCACCGCGCGACCCAAAGGCGCATTTTGCTCGCCGCCTTCGCCCAGCGCTAGTGCCATCGGGAGCATGCCGATCACCATCGCCGCCGCCGTCATGAGCACCGGGCGCAAGCGGCTGACCCCCGCATCCCAAGCCGACGTCAATGGATCCACGCCCGCTTCGCGGGCGTGGCGGGCAAAAGTGACCACGAGCACCGAGTTGGCTGTCGCGACCCCCAGGCTCATGATCGCCCCCATCAACGCCGGCACGCTCAGCGTCGTTAAGGTCAGGTGCAACGCCCAAATCACTCCGGCCAGCGCGCCGGGCAACGCCGTAATGATGATGAACGGATCGAGCCAGCTCTGAAAATTAACCACCAACAGGAGATAGATAAGGACCATGGCCATCACCAGGCCGACGCCCAGACCCATGAAACTCGAACGCATCGTCTGCGCCTGGCCCCGGAGGTTGATAAAACTGCCGCGCGGCAGCTCCTGCTCGGCTTGCGCAATAATTGGTTTGAGGTCATGGAGCAACCCTCCGAGGTCGCGTCCGCTGACCCCGCCGTACACATCGATAACCGGCAGGATGTTGTAATGCGAGATCACGGGCGGCCCGTTAGTGCGATAGAATCCGGCCAGGTTTGCCAGCAACTGGACGTCTCCCTGGCCAGGCTGGCTGGCATTAATCGGGATCGAGTTGAGGGCGGCAAAAGAATCCATCCGGTGTTCGGGGACGCGAACGTTGACCAGGTACTGAATGCCGCTCTCTGGATCGATCCAATACGCCGGCTGCACCTGCCCGCTGCCGCTCAGGCTTAGCAACACCGAGTTGGCGACATCCCGCTCGGCGAGGTTCATTTCCGAGGCCTTGGTCCGGTCGATCTCAAATTCAAGCTTCGGCAGATCCGCCGGTTGCTGTACCCGGACGTCCACCGCCCCGGGCAGGTGCCGAATCTTTTCGGCGAGCCGCGCCGCCACCTCACGGTTCGGCGCCTGGTCACGTCCAACGATCTGAACGTCAAATGGTGCCGGCACGCCGAAGTTGATCGACTGGCTCACGATGTCGGCCGGCAGGAAATAAAAGGTCGTACCGGGAAACTCACTCGCGAGGCGGACCCGCAGCTTTTTCATGTAACCAGCCGTCGCGTGATGCTGCGGCGTCAGCGAAACGAGGATGTCGGCGTCGCCCGTCCCCAACAGGCCGCTGTCGTTGTAGGTCAAATTGATACTCGAGGCGGGGATGCCGATATTGTCCAGAATCCCGTGGATCTCGTCCCTGGGAATCTCTTTTCGAATTGCGGTCTCGACCTCATCGACCAGCTTTGCCGTTTCCTCGATGCGGGTGCCGCTGCGGGCGCGCAAATGCACACGCATCTGCCCGGCATCTACGGCGGGGAAAAAATCCTCGCCCAGTTGCGGCACCAGCAGCAGCGAGCCCAGGCAAAACACCAGAAAGATGAGGGCAAAAGCGCCGCGATGGTGCAGCACCGCTCCGAGAAGCAAGCGGTATCCCTCGCGGAACCGGTCGAACCACCGCTCAAAGCTGTCCTGGAGCGCGGCCAGGGGCCGCAACCACGGCGCTTTGGGCGAAGGCTCGTCTTGGCCTGGGTAATGTTGGACATTGCGGTAGAAATACATCACCAGCGTGGGGACCAGGGTTCGCGAAATCACGTAGCTCGCCAGCATCGCGAACACCACCGCCTCCGCCAGCGGAACAAACAGGTAATGCGCCACTCCGGTCAGAAAGAACATCGGCACAAAAACGATGCAAATGCAGAGTGTCGAAACAAACGCCGGCATGGCGATTTCCTGCGCGCCGTCCACGATGGCTGCGTTCAACGCTTTCCCCGATGCCATGTGCCGGTGGATATTCTCAATCGCCACCGTCGCGTCATCGACCAGGATCCCCACCGCCAGCGCCAAACCGCCCAGCGTCATCAGGTTGATAGTTTCCCCCAGGGCACTCAGGAGAAGGATGGAGCTAAACACCGATAATGGGATGGACAGCGCGATGATCAACGTGCTCCGCCACGAACCCAGGAAGAGCAGGATCATCAGTGCCGTCAAGCTGGCCGCAATGACGCCCTCCCGGACCACGCCGCTGATCGCAGCGCGCACGAAGATCGATTGGTCAGCAAACTCTTTTACACTGAGGTCTGGAGGCAAGCCCGCCAGCACCCTCGGCAGGGCCTGTTTGATGCCGCGCACGACATCCAGGGTGGAGGCGGCTCCGGTCTTATAAATCATCAGTAGCGCGCCGCGGATGCCATCGTTGCGCACTACGTTTTGCTGCGGCTGATACCCGTCGCGGACCTGGGCGACATCGCTCACATGGAGCACCGCCCCATCAACAGTCTTGATCGGCAGGTTGCCCAACTCGGCCATCAATACCGGTGTGGTGTTGAGTTCCACCGGGTATTCGGTCCTGCCGATTTTCGCGGTCCCACTGGGCAAAATGAGGTTCTGTGCGTTGATGGCGTTGACCACGTCGAGCGGGGCGAGGTTCTTAGCCTTTAGCGCGGCCAGGTCCAGGTCCACGGAGACCACGCGGGTCTTGCCGCCGTACGGCCAGGGCATTGATGCCCCCCTCACGGTGGCCAGGCCAACGCGGAGTTGGTTGGCGCTCACATCAAAAATTTGCTGCTCGGACATGGTCGGGCTGCTGATGCTGTATTGCAGCACCGGGACCGTCGAGGCGCTGTAGCGGATGATCAGCGGGGGGGTGGTGCCCGGGGGCATCGTTCGAATGATGGTTTGGGCTATCGCGGTTACCTGGGCGACACCGGCATCGACGGAGGTGCCCTCGCGGAAGAAGACCTTAATGATGCCCACGCCGTTGTAGGCGTTGGATTCGATGTGCTCGATGTCGTTGACGGTCGTGGTCAGCGACCGTTCCTGGTTGTAATTGAAGCGCTGCTCGATGTCCTGGGCGTCCAGGCCGGCGTAGGTCCAGACAATGCTCACCACCGGGATGTTGATCGAGGGGAAAATATCGGTCGGCGTGCGCAGCAGCACCAGCGGGGTGAGCAGCAGCAGCACGAGCGCCGCCACAATAAAGGTATAAGGGCGGCGGAGCGCGAGACGAACGATCCACATAAGCGCCATTATTGCCGAAAAGTGGTGCGAGGAGCCAATACATGTTTGCCGGGCGATTGATATGTTTATAGTATCAAACCATGGAACTGCGACATTTGCGTTATTTCATGGCCGTGGCCGAGCACTTGAGCTTCCGTGGCGCTGCTGAAAAGCTCCATATCGCCCAGCCGCCGCTGAGCGCGCAAATCAAGTCTCTGGAGGAGGAGCTGCGCGTCCGGCTCTTCGAACGCACCACCCGCTCGGTGCGCCTGACCCATGCCGGGCGGGTTTTTCTCGAAGAGGCACGGACGGTGCTGGCGGCCTCCACGCAGGCCGAGCAACGCGTCCGGGAAGCCGAACACGGCCTGGCGGGCACGCTGCGCGTGGGCTTTGTCGCTCCGGTCGCCAATGCCTGGCTCGCCGGCATCCTGCGGCGGTTTCGGCAGCAATTTCCGGCGGTACAATTGTCTCTCTTCGACCTGACCAGCACTGAGCAATTGCAGAGGTTGCGAACGCAGGAACTGGACGCCGGGCTGTTGCGGCCCCCGGTAGGATTCTCCGAATTGGAATATCGTTTTGTTGGCGAATCTTACCAGGTCCTCGCCCTGCCGGCCGGGCATCCGTTGGCCGCCAAACGGCGCCTGGAATGGCGGGATTTTCATAACCAGGAAATGGTGCTAATCCATCCCGGCTCGCAGCATGGATTCTACGACGCGTTTTTTGCCGAATGCGCGAGGGCTGGCGCAAAGCCACGCCCGGTCCAATACGCCAACGATATCCAGACCAAAATGTGGCTGATTTCTGCTGGGTTCGGCATCGCGCCGACAACCGCCACGTTGTCAGAGGTGAAGCGTCCCGGGCTGGTGTTCCGGCCACTGCCTTCTGGCTTGCCCCCGGTTCAGCTTGTACTGGCCTGGCGTCGCGAAGATAAGTCGCCGGTCCTGGGCCATTTTCGCGCCAGCTTTGAGCCTTTTGGCCGAACGGCGGCAAAGTAACCGCCTCCGCGCAACCCTGCCGGCGCTCCACCTTTGGAAACGGCCACAAGAGAACACAAAGATTCCCCGATTGAATTTGTTTTGGATTTTAGGCCTTGAGTCTATGATGCGCGTATGTCTTCCCAGGTACGAACGGTGCCGACCTCGCGGGAACTCATGCCTCTGGGCTGCCAATCGCTGCCGAGGCGGTCACCTCTTCAAGTAAAGCGCGACTTATGCTCTTCGGTTGTGCTGCTCTGCTTGTTTGCGCTGTTCCGCTGCGGCTGGGGCTCGTCTGCCGCTGCGGCGGGCACGAACGAACTGCGGCCTTGGCACGATTACCACACTATCATGTGGGTGGGCGACACGGCCTATAAGCAACCAGAGAAAATCCCGCTCTTCTTCCGGCGGTTGCGCGAGATGGGGATCAACACCGCGATGGCATACGGCGACGCGAACCTGCAGCCCGTCCTCCAAAACCAGTTTCCCTATTACGTCGAAAACATGATTAACCGCGGGCTTTGCCTGAAGTTCAACTCGAGCGTGCGCGATTGGGATACATTCGTCACTGATTGGGTAAAGCAGGGGCGGCCCGAGTCAGCGCTGGTACGCGATTATTGCCTGGACGATTCGGGTTGGCGTGATTGGGCCAGGGCGGAGATGCAGAAGCTTGCGCGCAAAAATCGGGCACACCAGCCGCTCGCCTACGACATCCGGGATGAACTCTCCACCACCATTTCCGCCAATCCATTCGATTACGATTTCAATCCAAATTCATTGGCCGGATTTCGCGAATGGCTGAGGACGCAATACGCGGACCTGAATGCGCTCAATGCTGAATGGGAAACGCGGTTCAGCACCTGGGAGGAGGTTAGGCCATCCACGACTGATCAGATCAAGAACCGAATGGCAGGCGGCCAGGCTCTGCCACGGGGCAACCCCGATTGGCAGGAAGTGCAGCGCCTAAAATTCGAACCGGCCAAGGCTCGGACAGAAAGGACGCGCTGGAATTTCTCTCCCTGGGCTGATTTTCGAACGTACATGGACATCGCGCTGGCGAGGGCGCTGGACGACCTGCGCCGGGCGGCCCACGAGGCAGATCCGCGAACGCCGGTCGGCATCGAAGGCACGCAGATGCCGCACGCTTTTGGGGGTTATGATCTCTGGCGGCTCGCCCAAGTGCTCGATTGGGTCGAGCCGTATGACATCGGCAACGCTCGGGAAATTTTTGGGTCGTTCATGCCGGGCCGACCGTTGGTGACCACGGTGTTTGAACAGGATGCTCCTCACGCGCGCCGCCGCCTTTGGCACCTGCTGCTCGAAGGAGACCGCGGCTGCATCGTCTGGTGGAGCGAGGACTGCATCGACTGGAAAAGCCCCGAGTATCCGCTGACCCCCAAGGCACAGGCGCTGGCGCCTGTGTTGAAGGAGATGACTAGCCCGTTGTCACGATTGTTCCTGCGCGCCCGCCGGGAGTACGACCCGATTTTCGTCGAGTATTCGCAGCCGAGCATCCAGGTGGACTGGCTGCTTGAATCCACGGTGGACGGCTCGACCTGGCTCCGGCGCTTCTCGAGCTTCGAGGCGGAGCACAATCGCCTCGTCAAGGTCCGAAACGGTTGGCTCAAGGCATTTCAGGACCTGGGGTACAGCCCTAGCTTTATTTCCGCCGCGGAAATCGAACGAGGGGACTTGAGACGCTCCAGCCGGGGCGTGCTCGTGCTCCCAGGTTCCCTGGCGCTCTCTGGCCGCGAGGCGGAAGAGATTCATCGCTTTGCGCATCCCGACGATCCTGGAAGAACTGTGCGACAAGTGTTCTGGGATGGCGCGCCCGGGCTGTTCGACGAGCATGGACGCCTTCGCGCCAAGGCTCCGCCGCCTTTCGACCAGAACCCTGCCACGGCGGAAGATTTGAGTTGTTCGGCGATCGGGACCAGACGCCCGCCGGCTTCTATGCCGGCCGACGTTGCCCAGTACCCCGCCGTCCGGCTTAAATCTGACACGCTCGGAGGAATTACGGGGTGGATCGCCGACTGCCTTAAACCCATGTCGCCTGAAATCTCGCTCCCCGTGGCTGCCCACGTGCGAATCCATCGCTTCCGAGTGGCTCTTGGGGAGCTTGTGGCGTTCGAGCGCAATATCGATTACCAAATGAGCGAGGATTTGAAGCAAGCTGGCGGGAACGAGGCGTTGGAGCAGCCGATTGAAATCGAGGCCAGACTCAAACAGCCACGGCACGTCTATGAGCTGCACCTGCGAACCTACCTTGGCCACACCGACCGGATGAAGTTCACTCTCGACCCGTGGCAACCTTCGCTGTTCGCTCTTACGGAGGAAAAACTTCCTGCCGACTCGCTGCTTGGCGCTTTGGAGGAGTGACGAACCGGAGAGCCGCCTGTTGGTCAAATGACCTCACGCCCTTACCGCGGGGTGAGCCAGATCAACCACGGAGGAGACTCCTGGGGCAGGGGCGTGATGATACTTTTCCGTTCGAATTCCTCCCGCAATTCCCACCAGAGCCGCTGCGGGTCCTTGGACCAAAGCAGTACCCAAAAACCACCCTGCTCGGGTTTGGGTCCGCTGCGCCATTCGTGGTCCAGACCTCCGAACCACGTTAGGCGTTTGAGGAACTCATCGCAGAAAGCGGTTTCGAGCCAGGTGAAATCCGGCTGCTCTGCCGACCAGTCGCCGACCTTGCGTTGCAGGCACAGCGTGCCCCACGGAATCTCCCCGTGGCAGAGTTGGACACAGCGGCGCACAAAATCGCGCCCCTCTGCCTCCAGGGCTAGGTGGGCGCATCCTTTGAGGGCCGGAGTCTTGCAAAATGGGCAATGACGTTGGTTCATCATGATTCGGGCATCGGGCGATCGCGCTCCACCCGGTATCCCGCGACTGGCCAATTCCGTCAAGAAAATCCGCGAGCAATTTCCGAAATTTCAGGGCAGGAACGTCAAGGAATGGTGCCGGCCGGCCCGTGCGGATGGCGGTGCAGCAGGCTGTGCGGCTTTTCGAGCCCGTGTTCAAGCATCAACGGTTCGTTGGACAACAACGGAACAGTAGCGCCCTGTGCCACCACTTTGCCTTCATCCAGGATCAGCACCCGCGAGCACAGGTCCACCACCAGCTCGAGATCGTGCGTCGCGATGATCTTCGCTCCGGGTAGCCCCTGGAGCAACGCTTTGAACTCGCGCCGTCCGCGCGGGTCGAGATCGCTGGTCGGTTCGTCCAGCACCAGCACCGTCGGCTTGCAGGCCAGCACCCCCGCCAGGCAAACGCGTCGTTTCTCGCCATGGCTCAACCGGTGCGGCGCGCGGTCTTCAAAGCCCTGCAGCCCCACTTGGCCAAGGCAATGGGTCACCAGCGAGCGCAGAATCGCTCCGCTTATGCCCAGTTGCTGGGGGCCGAACCCCACATCCTCAAACACCGTCGCCGAAATAAGCTGATCATCCGGGTCCTGAAACAGCAGCCCGACGCGTTGCCGCAGAGTGTCGAGGTTTTTGGCGATCAGCGGCTCGCCGCCGATCCAGATACTGGGTTCTTGGGGAGGATGCTCCGGCAGCAGGCCGTTGAGGTGGAGCAACAGCGTCGATTTTCCGGCGCCGTTCGGCCCCAGAATCGCAACGCACTCGTCCTCAGCGATTGAGAAGGAAACGCCGGCGAGCGCGAGGCGGCCGCGCGGCGGGTACCGGTAAGAGAGCTCGCGGACCTCGACGGCGGCGTTCATTTCCAGCCCCTGGCGCACATAGCCAGATAAATTCGTTCGGCGCGGTCGGCGCTCCGGACGAAGAGCTGGCCGATGATGAGGGTAAGATTGTGCCAGATGAGCCGCCGCCGATGGGAAAAGGTCCGGCTGGCGCGCGCGCGCTGCATGCGCCTGGATTCTTCAGCGAGCACAGGCAGGTACCGGTACATCAGGGCGAGAGTAGTAAGCATGACAGCGGGCAGCCGCAGCCGGCGCAACTCTTGAAGAGTTTCCTGGAAGGGGGTCGTCCAGGTCAGCAGCAGCATCGCAAAGACGCACAGATTGCTTTTGAACAGAGCCGAGAAAAAAAACGGCCTTGCCGCCGGGCTCAAAACCGACAGCAACGCGATCCCCAGGATGAAGAATTCAACCACCAGCAGCCTTCGTAGTGTGTAGCCCAGAGGCATTCGGCAAAACGGCCAGAGCAGGAGCAGAATTACCGCCGGCCCCAAATAGAGCCAAGTCGGGTGTCGCGGCAGCAACGCCGTCACGCTGATCAGCCCAATTGCAGCGAAGAGCTTGAGGCGCGGCGGAACCCAGGCCAACGGCGCGCGGCCCCGCGGTTCAAGGTCCTGAACGCGCATCCTTCTTGGGCGTGGTGAGGACCGGCACCAAGGTTTTGGCCAGCGCGTACGCGGCCACAAAGGCGAGCATCGTTCCGATCAGCCCGGCCACAGCTGTGGCGAAAGTGACCGAACTGATAACGGGCAGCCGGTAATTCGCTAACGGAGCCTCAAGCGAGACAGTGGCCTGGCCCTGAAGGCCCAGAGCCTTGGCCGCCGCTTGCAAACCGTCCGGCCACGAGCAAGCGAACGGCGCCACAAAGACCGCCAACCCGAGCGAAACCAGCATGCCGTAGCCTACGAAACCAAGCCGCGCGCCGGCACCGGTTTCTCGGGTCCCGGCGACGAGTTCCGGTCGAGCGCGGAGGACCGCCAAAATGATCAACCCCGTTGCCAGACCCTCGCCGATTCCGATGAGCATGTGAACATTGGCCATCGCGGGAAAGGCAATCGACCATGGCGCCGTCCCTGAAAGCGCAAGCTGCCCGGCGCAAGAAATGGAGGCAAGCACCGTCCCAAACCAGCCGGCGAAGGCCGCCGCGAAAACCGTCGAGCGGTGTTCCTCCATGCGAATGAGGCGTTTGGTAAGGCGGAAAACGAAGTAACCGCCGCAAACGCTGACAATCGCCATGTTGAAAACGTTCGCGCCCAGGGCCACCACGCCGCCGTCCGCAAACATCAGGCACTGAACCAGCAGCACACAGGTGAGCACGAGCACCGCCGCGCTCGGCCCGAGCAGCACGGCCGTCAGAACCCCGCCAACCAGGTGGCCCGAGGTGCCGCCGGCTACCGGGAAATTCAACATCTGAGCGGCGAAAACAAACGCCGCGGCCAGCCCAAGCATTGGCATCTGCCGCGGCTCGAGCGATGTGCGTACCTGCCTGAGAGCGATGCCGAGGCCTGCGGCCGCTGCCCCGGTCGAGAGCAGCGCCGTTTTGGCGTCTAAGAAGCCGTCTGGCAAATGCATATTCTTCGGCGTGCAGCCTACCGGCCGCGGTAATGCAGGATAGGCACCAAAACCGGCTTCAGGCAAGGCGGGAATCAACGGGAATCACACCGGTATAGGTGGAGGCTGAACCCACTCGCCCAACGGCCGTGAGCTACCGCAATCCAGACATTGAGTGACAGGAAACTGAGTTCCACAGTGGGGACAAACTGCGCCTGTTTCAAACGTGTCGAACGGCTTGAAACACTTGGCGCAGCGCCAAAACGGGCCCTGGACGGGCGACTGCCGGCAGGAAGGACAGGCGAACCCTGCACGGCGCGGAAGTTTGGCGACCCGGGCAAGTAACCGGGCATGCATCAGCCCGCGCCAGCAATTGAGCAGGATAAACACCGACAGGATTCCGAGCCAGACGGACTGCTCAGCCACCGCCAACACAACCAGTCCTGCGACTCCGATGAATCCAATGATCGAAACCACAAACAGGCTCCGTGCGCGCCCCAGCACGAACCAAAGCAGAGACTGCAAGATCTGGCCCCCATCTAACGGATAGATCGGCAGGAGATTAAAAATCAGCAAGCCGTAATTTATCAAGCAAACCGTCCGCACAAAGACGTAGGCATTGGGAAGGGTTTCTGGCCAACCGGAATTCCGCGCTATTACGGCGAGTGCGGTCAGGAGCGGGGCCAGCGCCACGTTCACGAGCGGTCCCGCGGCGATGCTCCACAGGGTTGGGCCGGGGCGGGGCGGCGGCGACACGTACGCAACGCCGCCCAGCGGCCAGAGCACGATCTGGTTGGCTTTCCCTCCCACCTGCCGGCAGGCCAGTGCATGCCCGAATTCGTGCATCAAGACGATGGCGAACAGGGTTACGTATTCCAAAGCCGGCCAGAGCAGCGTCGAATAATTCTTCGCGCGCGTGCTGATACCATAGAATGCGATCAGGAACCAATACCAATGCAAGAAGACATCAATCCCTGCGAAGCGGAATAGCCGGATCGAGCCTTGTCGGGTTGGCAGCATCCGTCACAGGTACCACGCCCCTCACCAGAGGAACAAGCTCATTCATGTCCAGACGCCCAAGCTCTTAAGTTGCCGCGTAACCGCCTCTGCCCAGTTGCGATTCGCGGTCGGGCTCGCCGGGCTGGGGTGAAGGATGCGCCCCAGTTTGGGCTTCCCGTGCGGCAACACTTCCGCGGCTCTCCGCCAGGCAAAATTCCCAACGGCTATAAGCCATTCCGGCTCGAGAGCTGCGAGCACTGCCCGCAAATGCCCGTCGCAGACAGCCAGCAGCGCGGCCCGTTCGGCAGCCGGCAGCTTGTCGGGCGTGCGATTGCGTCCGCTCTCTTCGATAAAGGCCAGCGGGCAATAGTTGAGCACGAGATGTTCGGCGAAGAATCGCTCCGGCGTTCCGAACCGCTCGGCGAAGAGACCCCATAAGCGTCTGCCGCTGACCTCGGAACGCGGACACTCAAATCCTGTGACCGGACGCCGTGGATGCTCCTTCGCCGGCTTGCTGATCGTTCCGCTTAGCCCGAGCCAATTCCGCACCATTGCGATTTCGCCAAAGGGCACCCCGGTTTGCGCCATGCCGAAGGGGCCGGGGTTCATTCCGAGAAACACGACGCGCTTGCGCCCGTTGGCAAACCGGCGCAGATAAGCGGCGTGCGGTTCCCATGCGTAGGCCAGCGGATTATAGACGTGCGTGATCGGCGAGGAGAATCTCAACCCGTCCACAGCGGAACGAAGTTCTTGCGCGGCAGCGACGAGGCGCCTGCTGATGCTTCCCACTGCCGGGTTCACCCGGATTTACCTCACGACCTTCCCCGCGGCGGGTGACCGCCCTCGCGCGGGCGCTGCAGTTGCCGCAATGAACGGCGGAGTGCTTCGATTTCTCGCTCATCCGCATCCTTCTGGCGTTCGAATTGCTCGAGCAATTCCTCCACGTCTTCCATATCGTCGAGCGCCTCCCGGAGCGCGACTACAACTTCGTTGACCTCCTCCAGCGCTTTCCGGACTGAGGCGGGTGAGGCGGGTTGAGAGGGCCTCGCGCGCGCGACCGGGGCCTGGCTCGGAGCGTCCGGCGACTCGCCAGAGGAGGGTGCGGAAGAAATCGCGGAGGCTTCCTCGGCCGGTTCGTCCTCTGGCTCGAACGGTGGTTCGCCTTCGCGCTCGAAGGGCGGCTCGGGTTCCAGTCGCTCCGGACGCGGGACCGGTTCCGCCTCGAGCAACGGAGCCTGCTCGGCATGCGATTGGGGTTGGGGTGGCTTCCGCCGTCGGCCACGGCCGCCTCGGTGCCCTCGAGAGGAGCGTCTTCGCCCGGGAGGCGCCGACAACGGAGGCATCCCCGGCTGCCCGCTCGGGGGAATAGATTCTGGTTCGGGAGCCATTTTTGCTCCAAATTGCCTCGAACGGTCTCAAATGCAATCCGAATCGCGCGCGGAATTGATTGGACCGAAGGGTTTGCCTCGGCCAAAATCCGCCGTCATATGAAGCTCAGCCGCTCCTGGCCATCCCTCGTTCCGGCTTTGCTGGCCTGCCTGCCGTTGGCGGGCGCGTCAGCCCCCACGTCCGCCTCTGCTCCGCTGATGCCCGCGCCCGCGCCTCGCAAGCCGAACATTCTGTTGATCGTTGCCGATGACCTTGGCTATGGCGACCTCGGTTGCTACGGCCAGACCAAAATCAAGACGCCGAACATCGACAAGCTCGCTGCCGAGGGCGTACGCTTCACCGACTTCTACGCAGGCAGCACGGTCTGCGCGCCGTCACGTTGCGCGCTGATGACCGGTCTGCACACGGGGCACGCTTACATTCGCGGGAACGCCGCGGTGGCCTTGCGTCCCCAGGATGTGACCGTTGCCGAGCTGTTGAAAAAGGCCGGCTACCACACCGGTTTGATAGGCAAATGGGGACTGGGCAACGAAAACACGACGGGCATGCCCCAGGACCACGGATTCGACGAGTTCGGCGGCTATCTCGACCAGACACACGCGCACGACTATTACACCGACCACCTGTGGCGTTACGACCCAACCCTTGGGTTCTCTCGGATGGCGTTGATCGAAAACGACGCCGGAAAAAAGGCGCTCTACACCCATGACCTCTTCGAGACTGCGGCGTTGAATTTCATTAAGATCAACCAACCGAATCCCCTTAACCATCACCGCCCGTTTTTCCTATACCTCGCCTTCACCATTCCGCATGCGAACAATGAGGAAGGCCGCCGCTCGGGCAACGGGATGCAAGTGCCCGGGGATGAGCCTTACTCGAGCGAGTCCTGGCCCCAGGTCGAAAAGAACAAGGCCGCCATGATCACGCGGCTGGACGCGACCGTCGGCAAGATTCTCGACAAGCTTAAAGAACTCAAAATTGACGACAACACCATCGTCCTGTTCACCAGCGACAACGGCCCGCATAAGGAGGGTGGCGTGGACCCAAAATTTTTCGAGAGTTCAGGGCCGCTGCGGGGCATCAAGCGCGACCTTTATGAGGGCGGGATTCGAGTCCCAATGATCGTGCGCTGGCCAGGCAAGATTAAACCGGGACGCGTGAGCGATTTGGTTTGGAGCTTCTGGGATTTTCTACCGACGGCCTGCCAAATCGGCGGGGCCAGGCCGCCGGCGAGAATCGACGGCCTCTCGATGCTCCCGGGGCTGCTGGGCCAGGTCCAGACCAACCGTCACAACTTCCTTTATTGGGAATTCCACGAGGGTGGCTTTAAGCAAGCTCTCCGCCTCGGCGACTGGAAGGCGGTCCGGCTGCAAGCTGACGGACCCCTGGAACTTTACGATCTGAAAACCGATCCCGGTGAAAAACACGACGTGGCTGATAAGTACGGGTATGTAGTCGCAAGGATCGAAAAATTCATGAAAAGCGCGCGGACGGAATCGGATCAATTCCCAGTCAAAAAGGCCGGGGAACTACCAGAAACACGGCCCGCCGCCCGCTCCGGATCCTGACACGGCGATAACTCATTTATGGCCGAGGCGCAGGATTCCAATCCCGCGTTTGTCTTCACGCGTTTTCCAACCTTTCGCGGGATTGGAATCCCGCGCCCCAACCGTGGCGAGTTACGGACCGCCGACTAAAACCCTTGCTTTGCGGCGGGAAAATGAGATAGACTGCCGTTACTCGGGATGATGGCTGGTGTCCCCGTTCAGTGGCGTCGGGCTTAGGTTCGTACTGTTCCGTGCCTGGCGAGCATGACGGCGGTGATAGCAGTCCAAGAGCGATTAACAAAGCATGGAACCAATCGGATGTTTAGCTGTCGGGGGAGCGCTGACCAGCGATATTCCCGATCCGTTCAGAAGCCAAACCCATGAGTAACGAAGAACCGATTGAGCTCGAAGGTACGATTTCGATCGTTCTTCCCGGCACCATGTTCCGGGTCAAGCTGGACAACCAGCACGAGGTCCTCGCGCATCTCTCCGGCAAAATGCGCAAACATTTCGTGCGGCTGACCGTCGGCGACCGGGTCCGGCTCGAGATGTCCCCTTACGACCTTAGCAAGGCGCGGATTACCTACCGGCTGAAGTAGCGGCCAAAGGAATCTCCTCATTTGCCTTTAGCCAGCTATAATTGGCTTCAGAGTGACAAATCCGGGCGCATCCTCTGAATCGGCGACGCCGGCGTCGCGTACCGCCAAGCATGACCCGTACGCGGTGCTGCGGAACCGGGATCTGCTGCTCTATCTCCTCGCGCGCTTCATCTCCTCGCTGGGCCAGCAGATGCTGACGGTAGCCGTCGGTTGGGAGTTGTACGACCGAACTCGCTCCGCTCTGGCCCTCGGCCTCGTGGGTTTGACTCAGATGGTGCCGATGGTGCTCTTCACCCTGCCCGCCGGGCACGCAGCTGACAACTACGAGCGCAAACGCATCATCATCCTGATGAACCTGGCCATCGGCGTCGCCAGCGTAGGACTGACGCTTATCTCGGCGTTTCGGGCGGACGTCAAATGGATCTACGCGTGCCTGTTCGTCGCCGGGACGGCGCGAACGTTTCTCTGGCCAGCCAGTTCGGCCTTCCTGCCTCACCTGGTCTCCCGCCAGGAATTCTCCCGGGCCGTTACCTGGAGCAGTGGCAGCTTTCAGTTGTCGTCGGTGGCCGGGCCGGCTGCGGGCGGCGCCCTGATCGCCCTGAGTCATCACGCGGCGCCGGTCTATGCGTTCAATGCTGTCGCCTCGTTCCTGTGCGTGGGTCTCATCGGCTTTGTGCGCCGGAGCCACATCGTGGCGCTCAAAGAAAAGATGACGCTGCGCAACCTCGTCGTCGGGTTCAAATTCGTTTTTGGCAGTCCGATCATATTGGGGATCATCACGCTGGATATGTTCGCCGTCCTGCTCGGCGGAGCCACGACGCTGCTGCCGGTCTACACCAGGGAGATTCTCAACGCCGGCCCCACCATTCTGGGTTTCCTGCAAGCGGCCCTGCCGCTCGGTTCGCTGTTATGCGCGCTGGTCCTGGCGCATCGGCCTCCCTTGCAAAAGGCCGGCCGAACGCTGCTCTACGCCGTGGCGGTTTTCGGGTTCGCGACCATCGGTTTCGGGTTCTCCCGCTGGTTTCCACTTTCATTTGTTATGCTGTTTATCTGCGGTTTCGTGGATAACGTCAGCGTCGTGGTGCGCCATACGCTGGTGCAACTGCTAACTCCCGATGAAAAGCGGGGGCGCGTTTCGGCGGTTAACAGCTTGTTTATCGGCACCTCGAACGAACTCGGCGGCTTCGAGTCCGGTTTTGTCGCGCACTGGTTTGGCCCGGTAATGGGGCACGCTATTTCAACCGGTGCCATCGTCTCGGTCGTCTCCGGCGGTGTGGGCACGATTCTCGTGGTGCTCGTGGTCGCCGCCCTTTGGCCCGAGATCAGGAACTACGGCCGGCTCGATGCGACGTGACCGGGCGGCAAGTGTCAGGTGTCACGGTTCACGCATCACGTTTCGCTGCCTCGCTCTTACTCCTGCCCCTCAGGCCGCCTTGCAAATTGTGCCTGGGCATTTTCGATGAGTTCCTTGATGCGCACCGCGTCGCCCTTGCTGTGGCCATGGCTGCGGAACGGATCGGTGCCGCCTGAGGATTCGATGAGGATCTCGGACCAGATCAGGCCCGTCTTGATGTGAACGGAAGCTACTTTGCTGATGCTGATGTTGATCTCGTCCTTGCTGAACCAGGACCGCTTGCGGCGCGTGATTGATTTGTCGCTCACCTCGATGTAGGTGGGAAAGAGGAAATTGCCCCGGGTCCAGCGGCTGGCTCGAAAGACTTCAGATGCCATAATAGGTTTGGTGTCGAGTAGTTCTTGTAACGTGCTCAACTTGCCCGATCCCACGCGCGGACGGAAGTATTTTCAAGGCGCAGGACAAAACTTTTCCCTGCGGGACAAATACGGCGTTCCGAAACCGGCCGGAACGCCGTATTTATGTGGCAGGAGGAGCCACTGGAAGGAATCGTGCGGCCTATTTTCCCCGCGGGAACTTGCTGCTTGCGTTCTTCCTCCGGGCGGCTATCCTCGGGCCTCATTCGGAGAGATTGGCGCCTTCGTGACTCAGTGAATCCTCAGGTGAACGTCCTCACTGATCGTTTAAAACCTGCCGGACGCGGATAGTCCGCGAGCCGCACAAGGCTCTTTCGAATGAGCGTGTCTATGCAAAATCAATCGTACATTGGGAACCTGACCGGAGATGGAACTGCGGTTCCCAGCTCAACCGGAGGCAAATCATAATGCACACTCGCAAAAGCAATCCGCGGGCGGAACACCGCCTGCGGCAGAGCCAGCGCGCCAAGGATTCCGTCAGCCTGGCGGAGAAGTTTCCCCAATTGAAAACCTTGACGGTGGACCTTGAACACATCGATACCCACAGCCAGGCGCGGAACAGCGGATTGAAGTACAAAGTTAACGTGGAACACGCAAAATCGGCCTTTTGTTTTGTTTGCCCGAGCGGGGAATGTGTGGGCGGTGATTTTGATCTCAGCGAAGTGCTTGCAACTGCGGTGGCAGGCCGCCGCAAGGTGGCGGTAGGCGAAATCCGCTGCCAGGGCTGGCACCGGAAGGGCAGTTTGGAGCGGGCGCCCTGCCAGATCCTTCTGCGCTACAAGCTGAATCTCAACTATAGCCGGAAGTAAGGCGGGTGACGGCAAACCGGCCGGTCCGACGCCGTCTCGACGGCCCGCGTTGGCGGCTACGCCGCTTTTGCCCTGCCGCAGCGTGATCGGGTTAAATGGCTCGCTCAGCCCGGATTGCCCTGCCAAATTCCCTTCCCGACCATGAAACTTGGTGTTGAGCGCCTCCTGGAAGACGCCAGTGTGCGCGGCGCATTGCAGGGACGGCGCGTGGCGCTGCTGGGCCATCCGGCGTCTGTCACCCGTGAGGGCCAGCATGTGCTCGACGCCCTGGCCGCCTGTCCCGACCTCCGATTGACCGCCGCGCTGGGCCCCCAGCACGGCATGCGCGGCGACAAACAGGACAACATGATCGAGTCGGAGGATTACGAAGATCCAGCGCTGCGCATCCCGGTGTTTAGTTTGTATGGCAAGGTGCGCCGTCCGACCGCGCGCATGCTCGACACGTTTGATGTGGTGCTGGTGGACCTTCAGGATATCGGCACGCGCATCTACACGTTCCTGACGACGCTGGCCTATGTGATCGAAGCCGCAGCGGAGACGGGCAAGAGCGTCTGGGTGCTGGACCGGCCGAACCCGGCGGGCCGGACTATCGAGGGGACAATCCTGGAGCCGGGGTGGGAGAGTTTCGTGGGCGTGGGGCCGGTGCTCATGCGGCATGGGCTGACGCTCGGCGAGTTCGCGCAATGGTATGTGGCGCTCCGGGGAATCAAACTGGGCCTGCGCGTGATCGCGATGGTCGGTTACCAACCGGACGCTCCGCCAGGTTACGGTTGGCCGGTGTTCGAGTTGCCGTGGGTGAACCCGAGTCCAAACGCTTCCTGCCTGAACATGACCCGCTGCTTCCCCGGCACCGTGTTGTTCGAGGGGACGACGCTTTCCGAGGGGCGAGGGACGACGCACCCGCTGGAGATGGTCGGCGCGCCGGACATCGACTTCGACCGGGTCCTGCGGCAGGCGCAGGACTTCGCCCCGGAATGGCTTACGGGTTGCCAACTGCGTCGCTGCTATTTTGAACCGACCTTCCAGAAACATAAGGGCAAGCTGTGTTCCGGCGTGCAGGTTCACACCGATTACTCGGGCTACCGGCCCGAGCACTTCCGGCCCTATAGGCTCGGCGCGCTGCTCTTGAAGGCCATCCGGCTGGAATACCCGGATTATGAGCTGTGGCATCGGTTCGAGTACGAATACGAGACGGGCCGGCTGGCGATCGACCTGTTAAGCGGCGGCACGTTTCTTCGGGAATGGGTGGACAACGTTTCCGCCGAGGCGGAGGATTTTGATAACAGGCTAACTGCTGACGAGCGCACGTGGGGAGAGACCCGCAGGCCTTACCTCCTTTATTGAGTTTTGGCGGGGCCAGCTCGAAGCACGGATGAAGGCTGATGGGCACTGGGATTTTCGTTCGTGATTTGGCGCTTGCAGGCCGGCCTTGGTTGGCCTATTCACCTTGGCAAAGTTGAACCCTATTATGAAACCACACCACGGTACTCTCATTCTAGTCTTCGGGATTCTCAGCCTGGTGATCTGCGCCCCGCTTGGCATCGTCGCCTGGGTCATGGGAACCGGCGATCTGAAGCAAATGGATTCCGGCGCGATGGACCCAAGCGGCCGGTCCCTGACGAACGCGGGTCGCATCTGCGGAATCATCGGAACTATACTATTGGTGCTAGGTGTCCTGTTCGCGTTTGCCGCGCTTGCCCTCGGTCTTCTGGGTGGGCTCCTGGGCCACCACTGAGCCGTATCCATTCAGTCGAAGTCCTCAACGCAGAGGCTTAACGCAAAGGCGCAAAGAGGCAAAGACGCAAAGGGTCTGAGGAATTCGAAGCCGAAAACCGTGTTCGCTGAAGTCACTGGAACGTAACCTCTTCTTCCGAGGTTAAACCCGGTTCCTGCCTTTGCGCCTCTGCAGCTGTGCGTCTTTGCGTTAACGGCGTAATGTTCGGGAGCAGCTCAAGGGAAGGAGATCAGCATGGCGCGGTAGAACCGGGTCGGGTAGCTGGCAGCGGCCGGGTCCGTGAACGCAAAGACGCCGGTCGGGTCGGCGGTAGTAGTCCCGAGCACCGACCACGATGGTATCCCCAGGTCCGAGGTGGCTTGCACCTGATAGAGACCGCCCGGGCCGCCCTGCCCGGTAAGTTGCGTGCCGGTGCCCTGCACGGAAAGCGCGGTCAGCGTAGGCGGGGAGGGGCTTGTAACTGAGCCCCCGGGGCCGGTCGCGCTGTTAACCGTTGTGGTGATGCGCGTCACCGTGTCATCTCCGATCACAGCGAAGGTGTATGGCCCGGAAGGCAGGCCCGCGGCGAATGATATCGTGAGAGTTACCGTGTTGGATAGCGGCGATTGGCCGGTAAACCGGACCGGGTTGGTTGAAAAGGTGGCCGTTGCCCCCGCCGGCAGGTTCACACAAGCCAGGTTCGCCAGGAGGTTCCCTGATCCGGTTCTCGTCACGGTCACGCTATAGGTCGCGCTGGTAGCGGTGAGCGTCGGCGATGGGTCCACGGTGAGGGTGGTAAAGGAGGACTTGGCCTCGGCCAGGTCGGCGCCCACGAACCACAGGGCGGCCAGCCCGAGCCGCGCCCAACCAACCTTTTTTGTTTTCAATCGCATAAATGTGACTGACGCGTAATCAGCAGGCCCGGTGCCCCCAAGGGCGGTTTTGCCCCGGGGCTAGTCCCAAACCCTCCCCCGGGGATTCCCCGGTCCCAGGCCCAGGGATGGCCCGGGGTAACCGGTTACCGCGAGAAGGGCGCGGGAACGAATGCGACAGACATCTGCTCGATTGACTCCCACGCCCGTGCGATCGGCATCAGTCGCGGTGACCCTCAACGCCGTGGTGGAGCGTTGACGGAGGGTGGCGCATCTGCCAGGAGCGGCCCAGCGGCCTCGGGTGGTCGGACTGAGATGGGCCTGGAAAAGGAGTTGCCAGCCAAGGGGGGCCGGAGCGGGTGCTCCGGCCCCTCCTCGGGGTGCGAGCTGGGCAGGCCTTGTTGGATTAAATTGTCAAAGAACGGCGCTACGCCTCACTCGAGACGTGGCGAAAAGCACGTGAGTCAGGAGCGGTTTAAAGATGAGTGAACTGCTTAACTTGGCGGTTTTTGGTTTTTTAACTCGGATGAACTCGGATGAACTCGGATGAACTCGTGGAGTGATGGAGTGATGGGGCGCTGGATTGGTGGATTGGTGGATTGGTGGATAGTGAGTTGACCCAAATCGCCAATCGCCGATGGGCAATAGCCCGAGGGCGAGTGGAGCGCGGCGGATGGGCAGAATGGTGAGGGACGCCCTTGGCCTGAGTGCGTGGGTTAGGACGCACTGGGGCACGGAGCGGCGGACCCACGGATGCCTGAGCGCCTGGCGGCTCCAACTGTGGAGGTATGGGTGACGACTCGGTTGTTTTTTTGGCTTCGAGCCTCCTTTCAGTTTTACTTCATGGCATGAAAAGCAGCATAAGTCTTGCCAAAATTAAGTTATATGGAGGGATTCAGGCGGGAAATTTTGCCGTGGGTATGGCCGCGACGATGCTCATTTAAACGCCGGCCTAAATCCGTGGTGGACCCGATGTAATAGCGCCCGGAATCGCTGCGGAGTATGTAAACCCAGGCCATTGAGGATTGGAAACAAGTGGTGGGTTGGGCGGGACTCGAACCCGCGACCAACCCCGAAAGCTTTCGGGGCTGCTCTACCGGCTGGCTGAGTCGGCCCGCTGACGCAGGAGGTGGAGCGCCAGGCGAGGGTTCTTTTTGCCTTTCAGCTCACGCTCTAAAGCGCGGGCGTCGGCGAGTTGGGGCAGCTCCAGCGCAGCCGCAACTTCCAGTCCACCGCCCAGCCGTTTCGTAGTGTGGGTATGGCCGCGACGATGCTCATTTAAACGCCGGTCTAAATCCGTGGTAGACCCGATGTAATAGCGCCCGGAATCGCTGCGGAGTATGTAAACCCAGGCCATTGAGGATTGGAAACGAGTGGTGGGTTGGGCGGGACTCGAACCCGCGACCAACCCCGAAAGCTTTCGGGGCTGCTCTACCGGCTGGCTGAGTCGGCCCGCTGACGCAGGAGGTGGAGCGCCAGGCGAGGGTTCTTTTTTCCTTTCAGCTCACGCTCTAAAGCGCGGGCGTCGTCGAGGTGAGGCAGCTCCAGCGCAGCCGCAACTTCGAGTCCACCGCCCAGCCGTTTCGTAGTGTGGGTATGGCCGCGACGATGCTCATTTAAACGCCGGTCTAAATCCGTGGTGGACCCGATGTAATAGCGCCCGGAATCGCTGCGGAGTATGTAAACCCAGGCCATTGAGGATTGGAAACAAGTGGTGGGTTGGGCGGGACTCGAACCCGCGACCAACGGCTTAAAAGGCCGCTGCTCTACCGACTGAGCTACCAACCCACATAGAACTTTACAAAAATCACCCGGCCCCGGACCTACGACCAACCCCGAAGGCTTTCGGGGCTGCTCTACCGACTGAGCTACCAACCCACATAGAACTTTACAAAAATCATCCGGCCCCGGACCTACGACCAACCCCGAAGGCTTTCGGGGCTGCTCTACCGACTGAGCTACCAACCCACATAGAACTTTACAAGAATCATCCGGCCCCGGACCCAGGACCAACCCGGAAGGCTTTTGGGGCTGCTCTACCGACTGAGCTACCAACCCACGGGCGGGGCCGAACTGAAAGCGCCGCGCAAATTAATCGACTGAGGTTATGGGTGCAAGGGTTTTCCCCGTCACTCCGAACGCTCAAACCGCGAAATACCTGGAATACGCGGAAGGGGAATCCTGCTCGATAGTGGCAGCGATCACCGTTGCATCGTTAAGACATCAAAAAGGTGAAAGCGCTAAGACGGGGCGAGAAACTGAACGCTGAACGCTGAACTCTGAGCTGGGAGGACACGTGGGGTTCAAGCTTGAGGCCGCCACGTGAAGGTGAGAAGGTGAGCGCAAATCGGAATCGAATCGAGAAATCGCCATGGGCCGCTCGTATTGGTTTGAATGCGTCCGATGTGGTTACCGGGCCAAAGTCTCCGGCGGATCGGACCGGGGTTTGAATGTATTCGTGCAAACCGTGATGTGCCGGGATTGCAAGGAATTGTTCGACGCCGTGACAAAGCTCCGCCTGCCCGATGATCCCCGCGACGCGCTGCAGCGCCATGGAACCGGATTGCTGCGGCTCAAACCTTTGGCTCGGCCACGCGCTCCCAAACGCGCGCCCAGTTTTCAGGCCGCCCTGAACCGGTTGACCTACGTCGGGCTGACCCAGCTCAGGTGGGTCCAGTTTCCGCTCCAATGCCCGGTCTCCACCGTTCACCGTATCCAGAGCTGGACGGAACCTGACAAGTGCCCGCGGTGTGGTCTGTACATGGAAAAGAACGCGCTGCCGTACCGGATTTGGGATTGAGGCAGCAAAACGCGCGATTCAACCGCGGATTTCGCGGATGACTTTTCGGCTATCCGAGAAATCGGTCAAATCCGCGGTCAAAAACGCAAAGGGGGGAAATATGCTGGGAGCTTCCGGAGAGTCTGGACGACACTCTGCACTCGGAGCTTGCGTGCGGCCGGAGGCTTCATAAAATCCGAATTCGTTCCGCTCGCGTAGCCCCGTGCTCGCGCGACATGCCGGTCAATGTGTACGTTTAACCTTGCCACATTATGAAGAGACCTCTCCCACTCCTGACGTTCCTTTCGCTTTTCACCTGGTGCGCCCAGACGGTCTGCCCGGCCGCCGACGTCACGCCGCTCGGGCTCAACCTGGGAAACCTCTATCGGACTTCGAGCGCCAAATCGCGGTCGATTAGCCCCGAGAATTTCACGGGCGAAAAAGGCAAGGCGGGAATGGCCGAGCAGGGCACGGGAAAGAACGCCTCGCGGGACCTGGGCCAGGGCTGGAAGGTTTCGCCCTCCGTTGCGATCAAGGCCAAGACCACGTTCACGCTCGGCACGATCCAGGGGCCGGGCTGCATCCAGCAGATATGGATGACCCCCACCGGCAACTGGCGCCGCTCGATCGTCCGCTTCTACTGGGACGGTGAAGCCGAGCCTTCGGTGGAATGTCCGGTCGGCGACTTCTTCGCTTGTGGCTGGGGAAAATATTGCCAGATCAGCTCGCTCGCCATCTGCGTCAACCCGGGCAGCGCCTTCAGTTGCTATTGGCCGATGCCTTTCCACAAGAGCGCCCGGATCACAATGCAGAATACCGATGAAAAGGACATGGTCCTGTACTACCAGGTCAATTACACGCTCTCTGAGGTGCCGCGCGACGCGGGCTGCTTCCACGCTCAATTCCGAAGTCAGACGCCGCTCAAACAGAAAGGGCTCTACACCATCCTTGATGACGTTACCGGCCAGGGCCAGTACGTCGGCACTTACCTTGCCTGGGAGGTCCACAGCCCCGGTTGGTGGGGCGAGGGCGAAATCAAGTTCTTCCTGGACGGCGACCAGCAGTTCCCGACCATCTGTGGCACGGGCACGGAGGATTATTTCTGCGGCTCCTACAACTTCGAGAATCGCGACACTAAACGGTACCAGACGTTTTCAACGCCTTACAGCGGGCTGGCGCAGGTGTTGCCGCCGGACCAGATTTACGAGGTCGGCCAAAAGTTCGGGCTGTATCGCTGGCATATCCAGGACCCGGTCCGGTTCGACAAAGACCTGAAGGTGACGATCCAGGCGTTGGGCTGGCAATCAGGCGGAAGATACCTTCCGCTCGAGGACAACGTCGCCTCCGTCGGCTACTGGTACCAGAAGGAGCCGCACAAGAAGTTTCCAAAGTTGGTCGTTCCAGAATGAATAAGCATTGAGACGCTGGCGACCACCTGTTTTTAACCGATCTGTTGGGCCACAGACAACCCTCGACTCGCGGGTGCGGAGTTTGGACGTGTTGCGTGCGCATGGAGTCGAAGAGGCAAAGCGGCAGAGGACTGCCGCACTCCAAGACGCAAGCGTCATCGCGGGCGCGGCGTTTGTCCGAAGGTTTTGGAGTGCGGCAGTCCTCTGCCGCTTTGGTAGCCGGTCTGTGAGTTGTCTCGACGAAGTCGATTATCGTACGATTCTCAGGCCTTTGGATTCGTTTCGTCCCGCGTTGCGGGAGAGTTTCGGGTTTCGGATTCTGTCTGCTCCGCCGCCTTGGCCATCAGCTCCACGAACCACACCGGCGGGCGAATGGGTTTCCCCTCGCGATTGGTGAATGCGTGCACCGTGTAACCGCGGACCACCGGTCGTTGGCTGTCCGCCTGGCTGACCTGGACCTCGAAGCGCAACCGGGCGCGGCCGGAGAACTCGACCGTCGAGGCCACATTTAGCAAATCGTCATACCGGGCGCCGCCCTCGAATTCGAGATGCGCCTCGACCAGCGGCAGGAACACCCCTTCGGCTTCGAGCGTGACGTAAGACTTTCCCATCCTCCGGCGCATGAGCTCAGTCCGCCCGCATTCGAACCACTCGAGCGCTCGCGAGTTGTAAAATGTCCCCATCTGGTCGGTCTCGCTGTAGCGCACGCGCAACTGCAGCACATCGCTCAATTTGCTCATGTTGGCAGATTCCCGAATTAATCGGTCCCCCGCAACAAATCTCCGCCGCAGGGTAGGGCGGTTTGTCCTCAAACCGCCGCGAATCCGCGCCATCCGCGCGATCCCCGGTAAGATATTTTGACACCGGACGGCACTTTTGGGAGATTAGGGAGTAACGTGAACTGACGGAACATGAGAACATTTTTACAGAACCTGCTGATCTTCTTCGCGCTCTGCTTGTGCGGTTTGATCGCCTTTCAGTGGGTCAGGGAAACCGACTTGCGCCGGGACCTGCAAAAGCTGACCGATACCGTCCAGGATAAGACAGAAGCCATCCAAAACCTGCAGGCCAGCGTCAAGCGGGACGACCTGGAAATTCAGCGTCTCGATGGGCTGAAGACTCAGTTGACCCAGACCGTCAAGACCAACGAGGCGCAAATCGCGAGCCTGAACAAGGAGTTGACCAAAGCAACGAACAGCCTCGACCGCGCCGAAAAACTGGCAGCGAACTATAAAGATGCGTTCGAAAAAGCGAATGAGAACGTCAAAGCTGCCAACGCGAATATCGAGGCGCAAAAAGCCGAGCTGGCGAAAGTGGCTGACGAGCGGAACGAGATCGTCAAGAAGTTCAATAAGATCACGACGGATTACAACGACCTGGCGAACAAGTGGAACACTCAGCAGCAGGAACTGATGAAATCCGCGACCAACGCGCCGCCGAAAAAGTAAGGATAAAGGATGAAGGATAAAGGATAAAAGAGGAGCCGAGGCAGAAAGTGCCGGCGTTCAGGCGAACGCAGACTGGTTATTCAAAGTTTAGTCAGAGTTGGAGCCCTTGGCTTTTCTAACAATGGTTGTAAAGATGGCGTTGAGTTGGCGGCTCTCGTCGAGGAGGTTGGCCATTTTGGCTGGTGAAACGAAACCGCTGTCCACGAGGAGTTCGAGCCAGTACTCCGTTTCCTCGACCTCCTTTAGGCTGTCCCCAACCTTGGAAATGAACTCGGCTTTGGAGCGCCCCCGATACGCCTCGCGATAGTTGGCGCCGACCGATGTTCCCGAACGGAGGACCTGTTTCCCGAGCACTTGTGCCACGACCTTGTGCTCCGGCAGCTTGCAGTACATCCGAATCACTCGGAGTGCAAACGCCTTAGTTCTCGGTTTCAACTCCTGAGGTCGCTCGCTCATCGCGAAAGACTGAACATCAGCCTCTAATCAGTCAAGAGGATTTCAGCGCTCCACGCCGATTTGTTCCTCGCCGTCGGCTTTATCCTTTATCCTTTATAATTTATACTTTCCCTACTGTTGCTTCGCCGGCGCAATCGCAAACGACACTTTCTGAATCCCTTGTCGCCGAACGAGGTCCAGCACCGAAATCACCATCCCGTGCGTCGCGTCCTTGTCGCCGCTGATATACACCGGGACATTCGTATTGATGCGGTAGCGATTCGACAGAAAGTTCTGAAGGTCCAGCATGCTGACCTCTTTCTTATCCAGGAAAAGCTGCCCGTCCTTTCTGACACCGACATTGACGATGTCCGGCTTGAAATCGCGCTTGGCGACGGTGGCGGTGGGCAAGTCCATCTTGATCGATTGGAGCCGCATCATGCTCAAGCTGGCCAGCATGAACGACGCCAGCAGGAAGAACATGATATCGATCAGCGGGATGATCTCAATCCGCGCCTTCTTATGCGGAAATGGAGAACCGATTTTCATTTAACCTTTAGCCCTTCCCCGATCACGCCCTGGTCCCGGTTTGTTCGCGGCGGAACTCCATCGTGTCAAAGCCCTTTTGTTTCGCCGCCAGGACCATGATCTCGACGTTCGTCGCTGCGGATTCGAGTTCGAACTGGAGCTGGGCCAGTTTGCGTCCGAAGTAATTGAAAGGAATGAGGGCGAAAATGGCGATGGCCAGGCCGCACATCGTCGCGATGAGCGCTTCGCCGATGCCGCCCGTGATCGCGCCGGTGGCGCCTTCGACCGTCGCGCTGCCGATCGAGAGAAAAGTGCGGAAGATCCCGGACACCGTCCCCAGGAGCCCGAGCAGCGGCGCCAGCGTCACCAGCGTGTCCATCACTGTCAAAAACCGCCCGGCCTTTTGGAGTTCGACGCCGGCGGCCACCTGGAGCGCCCCTTGCAGCGACGAATGGAAATGGTTCATCCCGTGCCAGATCATCCGGATCACCGGATCGTTCGAGCCCTTCGAGAGCTGGGAGGCCTCGCGGAAATCGCCATTCTCCAGCGCGGCAAAAAGCTTTTCGAGTGTCTCCGGGTCGCGCCGGCGGCTTTCGCGGAACCACCAGAAACTGCGTTCACCCACCACTGCCACGGCGACGATGGCCGTGATCAAGATGGGCCACATCACCGGGCCGCCCGCCTCAAAGTACTTTACCAGGATGTTAGCTAACATACGTCATCGTTGTTCTTTTTGATGTTCTGTTTAGTGCCGCAAATTCTGCCGAACACGCCCCGGACCTGTCCACGACAAAAGCAGGCTTCATTGGAGTTGGAACTGGAACGGATAATAATACCACTCCGGCTTCCCGGTCGGCGGGAAATGCCACCGGTTCGTAACGATTTCCAGCGCAGCGTCGTCCAAGATTGTATACCCGGAACTCTTCTGCAATTTCACTTCGGTGGTTTTCCCCGTTGGATCCACTTTGATCTCCACAACGGCTGTCCCATGCCAGTGGTTTCGCCAAGCCACGGGCGGATACTCAGGTTTCGGAAAACTGCCTCCGCCGGCCGCGTCCGGATTAAAGTATACCGGTTTTGGGGGTGCTTGCGGGGTCGGCGGCGGCGGCGTGGCCAGTCGTGCCTCCGAGGCAATCGCGACCGCGCCCTGAACCGGGACGGCAAACGCGACGGAAGGCGAATTGATGGCAGCAACTACTTGGACGACCTGCGGTGTCTCCTCCTGGGTGTCTCGTGGCTGATCCGGCTCATCCGGCTTCACTTCGGGCTCGACCTTCGGCTCTTCCGGCGGGGTAAAGACCACCGGGACTACATCCTGCGGTGCGCTCACGGGGCGGACATGGATCTGGGGCGGTTTAAGCCCCACCAGCCCAATGATTAAAAACAGAAAACAGATCGAGTCCACCCAGGCCAGGCGGCGGTAAGAATCCTTGTATTCCTGGGGCAGGCAGAGCCTCGCCAGGTCGTCGGAAAGCCGGTAATCACGATTGGCCGACCCGAATTGTGCTGCCCCCGTGAGGGGTGCCTGTGCTGGAATAGAAGACTCGCTCATTCGTGCTGACTGCCCCCGGAAATGCCGCTCCTGCACGCCTGCGAGGCCTTGTTCACCATAAACTCTTTTTCCATTTCCACGCGCCGCTCAATTCCCCGCCGTTCGCAGGTTTTTCACCAATTAATATTGGGCAAATTTTGAGGGGGCGCAATCCCTTACTGGGAGGAATGTTATTTTTTCGTGAAATTTCTCTTGCATCCTTGCTTGATAATGAGGTATAAGGCGGTCAAGTCATTCCGTAACACCTTACAGCACAACAACTGTTATGATCAAAAAACTCATAGAACAGGTTCCCCGTAGCAACATCCTGGCCGGCCTGGCTTGTGCCATGGCGTTGGTTTCGTCGAGCCAGGCGCAAGATACGAACGCGCCGCAAGTCATGAAACCGGTCGTCGTTACCGGTTCATACATTCCCACCGCCGAAACAGTCGGCGCCGCGCCGGTTGCGGTCGTTTCAGCCGCCCAGATCAACGCTTCTGGCCAGCAGGATATCCTGTCGGCGCTGACGAAACTGGACCCGGCCTTCTCCGGCAGTGGCAATATCGGCCAGGTCGCCAACAACTTCAGCATCAACGGCGCCCTTCCTGCCGGTGAAGCCAACGTCGCCATCCGCAACCTGCCAACTTTGGTGTTGATGGATGGGTTTCGCTTGCCCAACTCGGGTCTTAGCGGCGGGCAATTGGTTGACCTTAATACCATTCCGATTTCCATCGTGGAGAAGGTCGAGATATTGAAGGACGGTGCCTCCGCCCTTTACGGCTCCGACGCCGTCGGCGGGGTTGTCAACGTCATCACGAAGAAGAACTGGAGTGGAACCGAAATCTCCGGCCGCGTCGGCTTCCCAACCCGGCCCGACAGCAACAGTATCCTCGAGCGCCGCGCCTCAGTCATCGCCGGTGCGACGGCCGATGATTACTCGTTTTTCGCAGGCGCGCAGTATTATGCGATGGACCCCCTGCTGGCAAAAGACCGCTCAATCGCATCGCTGGGTATTGCCGACCTGATCAAAGCCGGGATCAGCCCCTTGGTGGCCTACATGAGCCCTTCCTACCCCGGCCGGGTTCAAGATGGCACCGGTTCTTATATCCTCGCGGGTTCGCCTTTCGCGGTCGGCGGGCCTGGTTACAATCCCGCGTTGAAAACGCCGCCGGTATTTGCGGGCCAGGCCTTCGGCGGCGCTAACGGCGTTGCCAATTACAACGCTTACGCAATCGCTCACGGCTACGTTGACCCAACCGGCCACGGCCTCGGCCCGTACCTTCCTCTGGGCAGCACGCCCCTCGGCGCACAAATCGACGCACTCGACCCGGATGGCTCGCTAGGAATCCGCGGCGCCTACCCCCTGCTCAATACCACCTCGTTTGGGGTACATACTATCCAATCCCAGGACCGCCGGAACTTCTTTGCGAACGTCGAGCATGATCTCTTCGACAAGAATCTGCAGTTTTTCGGCCAGTTTCTCTACGCGAACGATCTGTCCAGGGGCGAACTGGCTCCGTCACCCGTGCCCAGCCTGGGCGGGTCGGGCATTTTTGTGCCAGCCAACAACCCTTTTAACCCATTTGGAGTGGATCTGGGGGCTGGTGGCGCCGGCACTCCGCGGGTGCGCTCCCGCTTTGTCGATAGCGGCAACCGCCTCTTCGATGCTCAGAGCGACACCTACCACATCGTCGGCGGTCTCAAGGGGGAAGTCGTCCCGGGCAAGCTCGATTGGCAAGCCGCCTATAACTACAACCGCGCCGACCAAACTTACTTCACTCGTAATGCTATCAGCGGGGGGGCCCTGAATGAATCCCTGGCTGGAACTCTTACCGACCCTAGTGGCAACCCAATCCCGGATTATAATATCTTCTTCGGCGTGCCAGGCCAGAACTCGCCTCAGACCGTCAACGCCCTCCGGACGACGCTCTTCAACTCCGCGGTGTCGCAGCTTTGGAGTGTGGATGCCCACGTGCATGCCAGCCCGTTCGATCTCCCCGCCGGCCCGTTCGACGCGGTCGCCGGTATCTCATACACGTATGAGGCATTGAATATCGCCGTCGATGGCCTCAGCCAGTTGGGCCTGGTACCTGGCCTGAACCAGCAATTCCCGTTTGGTGGCGGCGTGCGCGACCGCGAGGCAGTGTTCGCAGAAATCCATATTCCGATTTTTTCGGAAAAATTTAACGTCCCCGGCGCTTATTCACTGGACCTTGATGTCCAGGGCCGCTACGAGCGGCTCTTCCCGGGCGGTGATGATGGCGTGCCGAAAATTCAGGCCCGCTGGCAGCCGATTGATAAGCAGCTCACGCTTCGCGGCGGCTATGGCCAGTCTTTCCTGGCTCCGTCCATCTTTAACCTGTTCGGCCCGGATTTCTTCAGCAACCCGTTCATCACCATCCCGAACGGCGGCGGCTCTGGCCAGATCCAAACCCAGAACCGCTCGAACCCCGCCCTGCCTTCGTCGGAGTCGCAGAACTGGAACGCGGGCATCGTCTATTCGCCCAAGCAAATCAAGGGCCTGACGGTGAGCGTTGATTATTACAACATCAGCCAGGATCACGTGGTCGTTTCGGATCCGTTCGCGGCCGCTGCCAGCCTGAACGCGCTGGGTTCTGCCTCCCCATTTGCCCCGGGCTTCACGTTTGCGGATGGCTCGCGCCTCACCACCCCGGCCCCCGGCCAGGTCACCGTTGGTAACTGGGGCAACGTGCTCATCACCAATACGGCCGTCGCGTCGGAGCGCACGGACGGGTTGGACCTCTCTGCCGCTTATGAATTGCCCACGGATAACGTCGGCAAATTCACGTTCCTGGGCAACGCCAACTGGACCCGCTCCTTGCAACTCCGCAGCGCTCCCGGCCGGAACTATTACAGTTACCAGGGCCAGTGGACCGCCAACTTCGGCACCGCCCAGGGTCTCATACCCGATTACCGGATCAATGTCGGGCTGACCTGGGAGTACATGGACTTCACGTACAATGTCATGGCTCATTATATCCCCGCGGTGACAGACCTGGGCTTCCTTCATCCGGAGACAGGCCAGCCCTTCCATGGGGAGACGTTGAACGGCCAGGCCTGGCACGTGCCGGATTACTACACCCTCGACATGCAGATTGCCTATAAGTTCGGGCCGAAATTCGGCCGTTACCTGAACGGCACCCGGCTGGCCATCGGCTGCAACAATATCACCGATGTAGATCCTCCGCTGATTGCCAGCGCCATCGAGGATAACACCGACAAGGGCACCTACGACATCCTTGGCCGGTTCGTCTATTTCGAGGTCTCCAAGACCTTCTAAACCGTTCTCCTTTTCGCAAGGGCCGAAACCGCAAGGTTTCGGCCCTTTTGATTCTCGCTCAGGCTTTCGCCTTCAGGAACGTCCCTTCCCGGAGTTCCTCGTACGCCCGTTGAAGCTGTTCCTGAGTGTTCATCACAATCGGACCGTACCACGCCACGGGCTCCTTCAGGGGCTCGCCTGAAACCAGAAGGAATCGAATGCCATCGTCTCCCGCTTGCACGGCCACCTCATCGCCGCTGTCAAACAGCACCAGCGAACGGTTGTCCGCCTCCGTCGGCGGTTCCGTCTCGAGCCATTTCACCCCTTCGGTCGGCACCGCCAAGGGTTGGGACGCGTTGCAGAATTTCCCGCTCCCCGCGAAAACGTACGCGAACGCATGCCGGGTCGTCTCGACGGGAAGCGTCTTGCGCTTGCCCGGAGGTACCGTGACGTCGATGTAGATCGGGTCCGCCGCAATCCCCTCCACCGGACCTCGCTTACCCCAGAAGCTGCCGCAAACCACCCGAGCGCGCGTGCCGTCGTCCTCGGCAACCTCGGGGATTTCGACCGCCTTGACCTCCTGGTAACGCGGGGCCGTCATCTTCAGCGACGACGGCAGGTTCGCCCACAACTGGAAGCCGTGCATTTGGCCGGCCTGGTCCCCCTTCGGCATTTCCTGGTGAATGATTCCCCGGCCCGCCGTCATCCACTGGATCTCCCCGGCGCCGATGGCGCCGCGGTTGCCCAGGCTGTCTGCGTGCTCCACGGTGCCCGCCAGCACATAAGTGATCGTCTCGATGCCGCGGTGCGGGTGCCACGGGAATCCCGCCAGGTAATCCGCCGGGATGTCGTTGCGGAAATCGTCCAGCAGCAGGAACGGGTCGAACTCGGAGGTGTTGCCGAACCCGAACGCGCGGCGCAGATGCACCCCCGCGCCCTCCAGCGTCGGCTTCGAGCGGATGAGTCGTTTAATGGGTCGAAGTGACATAGTGGCCTCCTCCCAAAGGGTGATGGCTTGTTAACGAACGCCTGAGCGGCCAGGCAACCGCCGATAGCCGGGTGGAATTCATCGTCGTCTGCTTCAAGCGCGGCCAATGTCCGCCCTGAAGCCTGCTTTGTCCAGCGCTCCTCCGGATGTAAGAACCATGAAGAGCCCAGCGCCGCAGAACCGCAATGGAAATAGCGCAGAATTATCCCGCCTTGGCGGGACTGTATCGCCGATTTTTATTCGGCAAGCCGTTCGAAATTGCGGGCGGCCAGGGATTAGAAATCGAATGCCACTAACTTTTGCGGATCTTTTTGGCGCGCCCGTCTTTGTCCCGGAGGGACATCCGAGAATAGCCCAACGCTTCAGCGTTGGGTCCGGGTGCCATCTCCGACTGAGTCCCGAAGGGACGGCTGAGGTGCTGGGGAGGATTCGGCCGTCCCTTCGGGACTCGTTGGCCGACCGGGCCTCCCCCCAACGCTGAAGCGTTGGGCTGTTTCCAATCATCCCTCCGGGATGAAGACCACCAAAAGCTAGTTGCATTGGATTAGAAATCTTCGCTACGAAGTTTGCGTCGGCCGCGCAAAAGCAGTACGAACCACATGGAAGAGCAATCCTTTCGTGTGGTTCGTTTTTTCGGACCCATCGCCGACTGGTACTCCTCAAATCGCCTTCATGAACGGAATTAGCCGAGCTGGATAAAATCGCGCAGGTGACACATTAACGATGCATTAATAAATTTCAATCCACCATTAAATATTCATTAACAGCATTAGTATGCTAAATTCTAAGTTTATGTAGTGCAAACGCTTAACCATGTGTCTGAACCCTGTGGCACCAAGGGTGCTTAGTGGTGTTTCCGAGCCTCAGCGGTGCAGTGACGTGATGGATCCGAACGGATTCACGCACCACAATTAACGTGGCGAAAAGGCGAGGCGTTCGAAAGAGCGGCGGATCGATCCGGCGCTTAAGTCAAAACAAAACCGGCCCCACCGCGGGCCAAAAAAAGCATATGGCACAAGCAGAATCATCAAGCAGCAAACCACCAACTACCAAGGCAACGCTCGGCCTTACCGGGCTGACGGTCAACGCCATGGCGCTCATTGCGCCGGGCGCCTTTCTGTGGCTCACGTTTCAAATCCAGGCACTCTACGGGGCGCCCATGGCCGGCTGCGCCATGTGGTTCGGCATTTTGGGAGCGCTGATGCTGTGTTTTGCCACGGCGATCAGCTACGCCGAGCTTTCCAAGCTCTTTCCGGGAGCCGGTTCGTCCTACCTTTATGCGGAGCAGGCCTTTCTTTCGAAAACCAGTGCCTTCAAGTTCGCCCGCGTGGCCAAGTTCTTCACCGGCTGGGCCAGCCACTTGTATTACTGGGTTTATCCCGGCTGCATGGTCGGTGTGACGGCGATTCTCGTTGGCTATCTGGCCAGCCAGTTTTGGCCGAACACATTCAGTGGCACCTACAACAGCCCGCTCCTGATGTTCCTCTTCTGCATCGTGTTCGCCTTCGGCGTCGGTTACATCGCCTTCCGTGGGGTCAACGGCTCGACGGGCGTCAACGTCGCCATCAACATCATTCAGATTAGCGCACTGATCGTATTCTCGATTATCGCTCTTGGTTACCGCGCGAGCCATCCCCAGGGCGCCCCGGCCATTCACCTGTCGAATGGCACGGCGATTAATTACAATGTGGACTCGGTCCCCGTCACCGACGACAAGGGCAAGCCGGTGCAGGACACCTGGGCGGACAGCAGCCCCAAGACCGATGATAAAGGGCAGCCCGTCTTTAAAACCCAGGACCGGACCGTGAGCAAAGACGACTTGGACAAGGATAAGAACAAGGACGCCGCGGTGCTCGGTGCGCTGACCGCGATGGGCCTTGGTGAAGGCGACCCCTATCCGGCCTGGCAGAAGGACGATGCCGGCAAGCTCAAGCTCGACAAGGACAGCCATGCGATCGCCGACCCCTTCACGATTAGTTACAAACCTGAGGAAGCATACACCGGCAAGCCGGGCGACGCGAAGGACCCGCTAACGTTCAACTTTCACCCGAACCCCGGGTCGGTTGTGGCGCCCCACGGGTTTAGTTTCATGTTCATCCAGGCCTGCATTGCGATTCTCATCCTGGTGGGCTTCGAATCCGTCACCGCCATGGGCGAAGAGGCCAAGAACGCCAAACGCGACGTGCCGCGCGCAGTGCTGCTCTCCCTGGTGATCCAGGGGGCCTTTTGTTACCTGTTCGAGTATTTCGCCGCGAACTATATGCTGAACAACGGCTATACCATCTCGAACGCCGGGGCTTCGAGCGCGCCGCTGGGGGACATGATGCTCATTGCCGGCACCTGGTTGTTTGGGAGTCCCGCTGCGGGCAAAGCGTTCATGCTGGTTCAGGCCTCCACGGTCTTCCTCGCGCTGATCGGGACGACCTTGTCCTGCATCAATACAGGCGCCCGCGTGACCTACGCCATGGGACGCGACGAGGAAGTGCCCTCGCACTTTGGCCTGGTCCACGGCCGCACCCTCTCGCCCCATCGCGCCATCTGGACCCTGGTTGTCATCTCAGTGGTTATCGGAATCATCACGGTCAGCGTCTATCTGGGCGGCACTACTCCCGCCGCGCTCGACAAGCACAACTTCTGGTACAGCCTTGGCATCTTTAAGCCGGAAACCTACGCCGCCTGGCCGAACACACTGGTCATCATCACGCTGATCAGCAACTTCGGCACCTTCCTGCTTTACATGACCACCTGCGTGATCGCGATGGTCGCATTCAAAGAGCACCACTCCTTCAACGGGTTCAAACACTTCTTTGTCCCCCTGTTCGGCTTGCTGGCAAACCTCGCTTGCATGCTGTTCTACTTGATCGGCCCGTTCATGGTTAGCGGGATGAGCAAGAAGGAACCCTTTATCGCGCTGGGCGTGGCTGCCGTGTGGGGCATATATGGGTTCTTCTATTTCAAGAAACGTAGCGCCGAGACCGGCAAGGAAATGATGCTAACGCAGAAACCAGCCTGAAGCGCGATTGGTCCTGGCGCTTCGACGAACATGAGATTGCAGGGGGTCGCGCCGAGCAATGAACGCTCGGCGCGACCGGTGGCCGAAAGGGCAAACTAAAACACGACGACGAAGACTAAACCACAACAATTGTGAACACACCCAAAAGCACATTGGAGCTGGCGAAGAAAGAAGGCGCGAAGATGGTGGACATCAAGTTCGTGGACACCTTCGGAACGTGGCAGCACTTCAGCATGCCGATCAGCGAACTCACCGAGGAATCCTTCAGCGACGGGCTTGGATTTGATGGCTCCTCGATCCGCGGCTGGAAGAGCATCGAAGCCAGCGACATGCTGGCGATGCCTGATCCCGACACCGCGTTCATTGATCCGTTTTGCGCCGTGCCGACGTTGAGCCTGACTTGTACGATTGCCGACACCATCACGCGTGAGGCCTACGACCGCGATCCGCGAGGCATCGCGCAACGCGCCGAGCAATACCTCATCGGAACCGGCATTGCCGACCAGGCCTTCTTTGGCCCGGAAGCGGAATTCTTCGTTTTCGACAACGTGCAGTTCGACACCAAAAGCAACGGCACTTTTTATTCCGTGGACTCCGAGGAGGCCATTTGGAATACGGGCCAGGCGTGTTGCGGCACGCCTAACTTGGGTTACAAGATACGTCACAAGGAAGGTTACTTTCCCGTGCCGCCGGCTGACACGCAACAGGACATCCGCACCGAAATGGTGCTGACGATGGAGCAGCTTGGCGTAAAGATCGAGCGCCAACACCACGAAGTCGCCACCGGCGGCCAGGCGGAAATCGACTATCGGTTCGAGACTCTTGTGAAGTCGGCGGATGCGATGATGGTCTATAAGCACGTCGTCAAGAACACCGCCAAAAAGCACGGGAAAACGGCCTGCTTCATGCCCAAGCCGCTTTTCGGCGATAACGGCAGCGGGATGCACACGCACCAGAGTTTGTGGAAGAAGGGCAAGCCACTTTTCGCGGGCAAGGAATATGGCGGACTGAGTGAACTGGCGCTTTATTACGTGGGCGGATTGCTTAAGCATGCGCGGGCGCTGTGCGCCATTTGCAACCCAACGACCAACTCATACAAGCGCCTGGTGCCCGGCTACGAAGCTCCCGTCAATCTCGCTTATTCCGCGCGCAATCGTTCCGCAGCCGTCCGCATCCCCACCTACAGCGAAAATCCCAAGGCCAAACGCATCGAGTACCGCCCGCCTGACCCGGCGGCCAATCCGTACCTGGCTTTCGCCGCTCTGCTCCTGGCGGGCTTGGATGGTATTCAGAACAAGATCAGTCCAGGCGAACCGCTGGACAAAAATATTTACGAACTGTCGCCGGAGGAGTTGAAAAAAGTTCCAAACGTGGCGGGCAGTTTGAGTGAAGCACTGGAGTGCCTGGAGAAGGATCACTCTTGGCTGCTCAAAGGCGACGTGTTCACGTCGGACTTTTTGGACATGTGGATTAGCACCAAACGCAAGGAGCACGATGCCCTCAGGCTGCGCCCGCACCCGTACGAATTCTTCCTCTATTACGATGTTTGAGGCTCGTCCATCCCTCGCCGGTCGAACGCGTCCCCCAGAACGGCAAGCGTGGAACGCTTTGCTTCTGTAAAGATACCTTCGCACCTTAAGCAGCAGGAGCGAACCCGGCCGCCTCATGGTGGCCGGGCTTTGCTTTCGAGACCACGCGTCCTCGGGCGGGTAGCAGGCCGCCCTGGCGCGCCCGCTCCCTGCACGACTGAATCCGCCCGATTACTTTATTCCCGTCGGTGAACTTTGCAGTTACAGTCTCAGCCATCAATGAAAGTCAAATGCCACCAGCTCTCCAGCCCCGGAGCCGTTCGCGATCAAAACGAAGACTTTATCGAGTTTTGGGAACCGAGCGATTTTGCCGAGTGCCAGGCGAAGGGGAGCATAGCCATCCTCGCCGATGGTGTCGGCGGTGAGGCGAACGGAGCTGTCGCCAGCCGGCTGGCGGCCGAGACCGCCCTCGCCGCGCTCCGGGAGGCAAAGCCGGAGACCTCGGTGAACGATCTGATCCGAGGCATGTTTGATTCGGCCGCCGCCAAAGTCTTCGAGGCGGCGCAGGAAAAAGGCCGGATGGCAACGACCCTCCTGGCCTCTCTCTTCCGCCATGACAAGGTCACCGTCGCTCATGTCGGGGATTCGCGGGCTTATCTCGTCCGGGCGGGAAAAATCAAACGCCTGACGACCGATCATTCGTACACCTCTCTTCAGGTAAAGCTCGGCCTTCTCCTCGAGCGCAAGGCGATGACCAGCGAGCACCGCTCCACCCTGACCCGCAGCATCGGCTACGAACCGATGTGCCATTACGATATCACAACCCTCCCGCTCCAAAAAGGAGACGTCATTTTGCAATGTTCTGACGGACTCTACGGCTACTTGTTGGATGAGGAGATTCTGGAATCCGTCGTCAAATACCACCCCGGCGAGGCCTGCAAACGCTTGATCGCGTTGGCCGAGAAACGGCAGGCCGGCGACAACGTTTCGGTTCAAATCGTGCAGGTGTGGGAAGTCGATCACTCGCCGAGCACAAGCCCGGCTCCAGCCCAGGCCGCTCGGACCGGCGGACGCGAACTCGCAGTGGGTGACGTGCTCGATGGCCGCTTCGAGATTACCGATGTGATCGCCAAGAGCGGAATGGCTTCACTCTTCAAGGCCATCGACCGGACCACCGGAGCGGAGGTCGCCATCAAGGTCCCGTACCTGCAGATTGAGAGCGACATCGCCGGGTTCGACCGCTTCCGGCGCGAGGAAGAGATCGGGCTGCAACTGAACCATCCCAATATCCTCAAAATCATCCCGGTGGAGAATAAAAGCCGGCCGTACATCGTCATGGAATACCTTTCTGGCCAAACGCTCAGCGAGTTGCTCAAGAGCGTCCACCCGCTGCCGGAACCCGACGCGGTCAAAATTGCCAGCCGCATTTGCGAAGCGCTGGATTATATGCACCAGAAAGGGGTGGTGCATCGGGACCTCAAGCCCCAGAACATCATGCTGTGCAATGACGGCACGATACGGATTATGGATTTCGGCATCGCCCGTTCCCAGGCGGGGCGCCGGCTGACCTTTGTGGGTTTTACTCCGGCCATGGGCACTCCGGATTACATGGCGCCCGAGCAGGTCCGCGGCAGCCGCGGCGACCAACGCACCGATATGTATAGCCTCGGCGCGATTCTTTACGAAATGGTCACCGGCGAGCCTCCCTTCGCCGGCGACAGCGCTTATGTCATCATGAACGCCCGGGTCACTGGCGACCCCCAGGCGCCCCGGAAATTAAATCCCAAGCTGACGCCGGTGATCGAGGAAATCATCCTCCACGCGATGGAACGGGACCCCCGGCACCGTTTCCAATCCGCGGCGCAAATGAAGGTCGAACTGGATGATTATGAAAAAGTCGTCATGACCGACCGTGCCAGCCGGTTGCAGGCCCCGCAGATTTGGAAATCGCGGTTCCGTATGGTGCCGATGATTGCAGGATTTGTGCTGCTGCAGGTTGTGCTGTTCGTGCTGCTGCTGGTCTATTTCCGCAAACGCTAAGTGTAACTTAACTGGTAGGGACGCTGTCCCCAGCGTCCCCATCTCTTGCGGAATCTTCCTCGTCCTCATTCTCGTCCTCTTCCTTAACAGATAACACCGATTTCTTTTTGGCTATCCGTGCAATCCGTGGTTGAAGTCGTTCGATTACGCCTTTGCTTCTTTGCGTCTTTGCGTTGAAGTTCCCGCGTCAGGATTCAGCCAGCCGGTAACCCACCCCCACTTCGGTTTGGAACAGGGGCGACGCCAACGGGTCGGTTTCGAGCTTTTCCCGCAAGCGCAAAATGTACACCCGCAGCGAGCGCATATCGTGTTCGTGGTTCGGCCCCCAGATTTCCCGCAGGATTTGCCGATGCGTGAGCACCTTCCCGCGATGCTGAACGAACAGCCGCAGCAAGGCATACTCCTTGGCGGTCAACTTTACCGGCTCCCCCTCGCGCGTGACTCGGCGGTGCGCCAGGTCCACTTCGAGCTTGCCGAAGTGGAAAACCGGTTCGGCTGCGGGCCCCTTGTCCGAGCGCCGCAAGGCCGCGCGCATGCGGGCGAGCAGTTCCTCCGTGTGAAAGGGTTTAGTGACGTAATCATCGGCTCCGCTGTCGAGCGCCTCGATCTTCTCCGCCGTGCCATCCAGCACGGTCAGCACCACGATCGGGGACTGGGTCCACTCCCGCAATTGCCGCAGCACGAGCAGCCCGTTGGTGTCGGGCAACCCCAAATCCAAAATGATGAGGTCCCGCGACTGTTGGGCCGCCATCGCCATGCCGGCCTGCCCGGTGCCCGCGCTGTTGACGGCATAGCCTTGCGCTTCGAGCGCAATGGTCAACAAGCGTTGAATCTGCGGCTCATCGTCAATGATGAGCACGGAGACCGGCTTTTGCGGCGAGGGAGCTTTCACGGGCTCTCATCAGGCGCCAGCGGCGTTTCACCGGCCGGCAGCCGGATCTCGAACAGGGCGCCTCCGTCGGGACGGTTCGCGGCCCGCACCTGGCCGCCTTGCGTCTCGACAAAACCCTTCACGATTGCCAGCCCCAGGCCCATGCCGCCCGGTTTAGCTGTTGGCGTGCGTTGGAACAAGTCGAAAATCCGCGCCACCTGTTCCGGCGGCAGCCCTCGGCCGCGGTCGGCCACCTCCAGGACGACCTCTTTGCCTTCAAGCCGCGCTCCAATCTCGATCGGCGTGCCTGCTCGCGTGTGCACCGCGGCGTTGGCGAGCAGGTTGCCCAGGGCCTGCTCCAACAGGACGGAATCCGCCTTCACCAGCGGCAGCCCCGCCGCGAGCCGCCGCTCGACCGGATGGCCATCCAGCATTTTCCCCAGGTTGCGAAGCGTCGCGTAAACGAGTTCGGCAACGTCGCACCAATCAAGATTCGGCCGGATTTGCCCGGACTGAAGCCGCGCTGCGCTTAACAGACCCTGCACGACGCGGTTTAAACGCGCGGAGGCGGATTCAATCTCGCGGGTCAGATTACTCTGCGCCGGCGACAGCGGGCCGAGCGTGCGCAACGAACTGACCGCGCTGGTGATGGCGGAGAGCGGCGTGCGCAATTCGTGCGAAACCGAATTCAACAGCGTCCGCCCCAGCCGCTCCGACTCCGAGAGCAGTTTCGAATTTACCTCCGCGTCGCGCAGCCGCTGACGATCCAAGGCGATCGCGATTTGACGCGCGAAATGGTCCGCCAGCTCCATTTGCTGCCCGCTCAATTTGAGGCCTGGCTGGAGCCTTAATCCCAGGACGCCCGCGGGGGACCCGCCGGTGCTAAGCGACCAGTATAAACCTTCCAAGGCGGACGCACCACTCTTGCTCGGCCCGGTCGGTTCGCTGGCGGCGAAAGCGCGGACTGCCAGTTTTTGGTCCGGTTCCGACGGATGCCAGGTTGACGCAGCGTAGGCCACCAACTCTCCGGGCTTGGCAGCATCTGGCAACCAGAGCGCTACCTCAGCGCTGAACGTCTGGCCCACCTGCCGCACAATCTTCCCAAGCGTATCCGCCAAATCCGTGGCGGACGCCAGCTCGCGCGTCAGTAGATAGAGAGCGGTCGCGTGCTTCTCACGCTGCTGTTCGGCCAGGCGCTCGGCACGCAACCGCGCGGTCAATTGCGAAATGATCAGCGCCACGAGAAAATACGTGGCAAACATCATCTTGTCATAAAACCCGGCGATGTGGAACGAGTAGGCCGGCGGCGCGAACAGGAAACTCCAGCCGAGGGCGGTGAGGGCGGTGCCGAGCAGGATGGGGCCTCGGCCCACCATCAGCGCCAGCAAAACCACCGAGAGCAAATACACCAGGGCTGCGGCGTGCTCGCCGATCCCGGGCTGCAGCCACCAGTTGAGCAGCGAGGTCAGCGCGAACGCGCCGACCGCAATCACATATTGCCGCCAGCCGGACCGCATCAGGGCCGGCTGTTCGGATTGTGCGGCGGGCACGGTCCACAGCCACCGCCAAAGCCCGGGCGTCTTTTCGTTCCCGGGGCCTCTGTCGCGCAGGGGTTCATGGAGAATCGACTCGGCCATCGCTGGCGGCCAACTTATATCCTCAGCCCTGTTCACGCCACATCGCAATTGCATCGCAGGAAACGACGTTAGTAGCCTCTTGTCTTCCGTCCGCTTAAGAGCAGCGACCTGGCTGCAGGACTCCTCCGGTCAACTCACGCAACATCAACAACTGCTCTCAATGAAAAAACGTTAGCCAAACCACCAGGAGCATCACCAACATAAAAGGCAGGGTGTACTTGACGATATAACCCAGGAACGTCGGTGTGTGCACCTTCTGATGTTCGGCGATGGCCTTAACCATGAAGTTTGGTCCATTGCCAATATAAGTGTTGGCACCGAAGAACACCGCTCCAACACTGATGGCGGTGATGTAGGAATTGAATCTCGGGTTCCCGAGCAAATAAGCAACCTGAATCTGGTCCGCACTGATGCAACCCTGTGCCAGGTCCCCGGGATGATACTTTTGCAGTGCCGCGAAGGTCTGTTTGATCTCTTCCGCATGCGCGCCGGTCACACTAGCCAGGTCCGCGCCCTGGGTGTGGACGAGGTGCGCCACCTGGTTGATGATGTCCGGGGTCAGGAAGCGGCCGAAAGACGCTTTGAGAAAGCAAAGATACGTCGGGGCGTTGTCCAGCACGCTCGAGAGCGTGCCCGAGCCCCAGTAAAAGAAACCGGGCGACGCCAGATCGAACCTGGCCGCATTGAGTTGGAGCCAGTCCAGCGCCGGCATCATGGTGGCGAAAATCCCAATGAACAACACCGCCACCTCCCGGATAGGGTGAAGGGTAAAATGGTTGGCCTCGTGCACCCGCTTGCCCGTGGTGAAATACGATCCAACGGCAGCGGCGAGCATCAGGCTCTCGCGCAGAAACGGCGGCCGGCGGATGAAGACCGACGCCAGAATAATCGCCAGGAAAACCAGATTGCCCAGGCCGTCGAAGCGCCATTGTTCATGAGCGGTTTGCTCGACGCGCACCTCGCGTGGTGCGCGCTGGTAATTCCAGCGATCCAACAGATAAAAAAACACCAACAGCATTCCCACGCCGGCCACCCACATCGGCAGGCAACGCTGGACAACCCAGTAGAAAGGCACGCCCATCAGGTAGCCCAGGAACAACGGCGGATCGCCTATCGGCGTCAGGCAGCCGCCGACGTTCGAGACTATAAAGATGAAGAAAACCACGTGATGCCCGGTCAGCCGATACTTGTTCATCCGCAGCCAGGGGCGAATCAGCAGCATCGAGGCGCCGGTCGTGCCCAACAAGTTGGCCGTAATGGCGCCGATCAACAGGAATACTACATTGATTCCGGGAGTCGCTTCGCCCTTAACGTTGATGTGGATGCCGCCCGAGACCACGAAAAGCGACCCGATCAACGCGATAAAACTCAGATAATCCCGCGCCGTCCGTCCAACGCTTGCGCCGGCGTGCAGGCCAACCAGGTAATAGGCCACCACGAGTGCCCCCAACCCGAAAGCAACTTTGAGGTAATGTTTGCCCCACCAATCCGCGAAGAAAAACGGTGCCAGCGCAATCATCGCCAGCAGCAGCCCGAATGGCAGCATCATCGCGGGATGGACCGGCGTGAGTTCGGAGGTTGCACCCATGCTCAATCCTCAATCAACTCGCCTCGTGCGAAAAGTCAGCGGCGTGAATCGTCGTAGGACGCTTCACGCCGCTCGGCTCAACTGTGTTCGATGGGAGGCAATCAGGCCGTGACACCTGGGGCGCCCTCAAACCGCGTTCGCTCCTTTCTCCTGGGTCCGAATGCGAACGGCCTGTTCCACGGGCGTCACAAAGATCTTGCCGTCGCCGATTTTGTCGGTTTTCGCGGCCCTGATGATCGCCTCGATCGCCGGCTCAACCAGGTTGTCCGCCAGGACCACTTCAACCTTAATCTTCGGAAGGAAATCCACCGTGTATTCGCTGCCACGGTAGATTTCTGTGTGGCCCTTCTGGCGTCCGAAGCCTTTCACTTCGGTCACCGTCATGCCTTCCACGCCAATCTCGGCGAGGGCATCTTTGACTTCATCCAACTTGAACGGTTTGATAATAGCGTCGATTTTTTTCATAGAAGTTATTCGTTATTATGGGACAACCGCCGGCGGAGTTCGAAATAGAGCACACAGCCGTATCCGGCGACCACGCCCCCGGAGACCCACCACTGGCAGCCGTCGCTGAAGAGCAGCGGACAGCAGACCTGGACGAGCACCAGCGCGACCATCAGATAGGCGACCCGGCGGAACGAGCCGGGCATGATCGCCCAGCCGGTCTTGAGTTTGCCGGTCTCCTCAAGCTTTTGGTGGCGCCGGGCAGCCGCGCCCTGCAGCAGTCCGAAGGAAAGCCCGATCAGTCCGCCGGCGGCGAGGCTGCTCAGTTCCCAAATCAGTTTCATGATTTCTGTTAGCACGTGGCAGGTTTATTTTGTTTGGGTTGGGGTGGCGCGATGGCAGAAGCCCTCGCGCCGTCTAATTCTCGCGGGGCTCAGGCGGTTTTGGCCATCGGGCCCACCCCGGAGCGAAGAACCGGGTGCGGCTCACCCTTCGGCATGGGGGTTTCGGACTGTTTATCCATGACCACGCCGGAGTAGCCGGGGACGCCCATTTCAGGAACGTCGAGGCCCTCGATTTCGACATCGAGGCTGACACGATTGCCACTGACGAGTTTCTCGGCGATGTAATAAACAATAAGGGAAAGCACCGACAATGTGATGAAGCAAGTGGTGACGCCGATGAACTCGGCTATGAATTGGCTCAGACCTCCGCCGTAGAACAAGCCTTTGACACCACCGGAAACGCCGTTATAACCGTCGCCATAAGTCCCGTCGGCGAACAGTCCGAGCGAGAGACAGCCCCAGCAACCGTTGACGCCATGGACCGAAATGGCGCCGACGCAATCATCAATGCCGAGTTTGTCGAAGAAAAACACCGACTCGACAACCAGAATGCCCGCGACGAGACCAAGGATAGACGCGCCACCCGCGCTCACAAAGGCGCACGGACAGGTAATCGCCACCAGGCCCGCGAGCATGCCGTTGCACATCATGGAGGGGTCGGGTTTCTTGGTCCGGAACCACCACATCCACAAGGTGGCGCCCAGGGCGCCCCAAGCGGAGGCGAGCATGGTATTGACCGCAACAACCGCGATACGCAGGTCGGTGCCGGCGAGGCTTGAACCGGGGTTAAAGCCAAACCAGCCGAAAGCCAGGATGAAGGTGCCAAGCATCACGAGCGGGATATTGTGCGGCACGATAGGATGGACGATTTTTCCGTTCTTGTCGTATTTGCCATAGCGAGGTCCAATCAACCAGGCGAAGATGAGCGCGATGACGCCGCCTTGCATGTGCACGACCGAGGAGCCGGCGAAATCGACGTGGCCGTGGCCAAGGCCGAAGTTCACGCCCAGTTGGGAGAGCCAACCGCCACCCCAAACCCAATTGCCGAACAGCGGATACATCATAGTGCCGATGCAGCACCCATAGATCATGAAGGCGGAGAATTTCCACCGCTCAGCCGCAGCGCCGGTCGGGATGGTGGCAGTCGTGTCCATGAAGACCATCTGGAAGAGGAACAGCGCAAAAGCAGCGGTATCGTAGCCGGCCCCCTGGAGCATAAAGCCTTTGAGGCCGAGCAGCCCGAAGGGTTTGCCGAAAAGATTAATGGTCAGCTCGTGATTTAACCCCGGATAGCCACCCATCGTGCTGATGGCGCCGAGCCCACCGAACATGAAGGCAAAGCCGCACACGTAGAAGCCAAGCATGCCCATGGGATAGATCATGAAGTTCATGGACATCGTATGGCCGGCGTTTTTCGCCCGGCACAACCCGGTTTCCACCAGGGCAAAACCGGCTTGCATGAACATGACCAGGAAGCCCGTGATCAGCGTCCACATGAAGTTGATCGCCACCCGGTTGTGGCCCACCGAGTCGGACAACCTGACGGCCAAGGGCTCGATCTTGGATTGTGCCACGTAATCATCGTAGGCTTTTTTCTTGTCGGTGTAGTCCTTGACCTTTGCCGGGTCCTTTTGGTCATCGGCGCTCAGTGCGGCCGGGGCGGCGGGAACGAACGTGGTTCCATCCGCCGCAGCGGCGTCTGAGGAGGCCCCCGTTTTAGTGCCGCTGGGGTCGGGCGTGGGTCCTGTGTCGGCAGGGGCAGCCGCCGCCGGGGCGTTGGTCCCAGCCGCCATGGCCATGGCGTTAGTGCCGGCGGTTGCGGTGTTGGTGTCCTCCGCACGGGCCAGGCCGGCCGTGAGGAGCAGCAACGCCGCGAACGAAGAGACGAGTCTGCTGGTCATAAGCTTTCTCCGAATTGTTGGTATGTCATTCATGGAACTGTTGGTTTGTCATTCATGGAACGATTGTGCTGTTCGCGCGAACGAAGCATCGGAGCGTCGTTTCACGCCTTCTTTCATTTCCTGCCGGGCTGCACCCGGTCGTCTGGCCGGCATTTCCGAAGCGCGGGGTAGCGAGTGTTGTCAGTCCGGCCATTCGGCCGTGGCTCGCTCGGGTAACTCGGGACAGGTGCCATGCCATCGATGGGGCTCCTAAGCACGGCAGATGCCACCCTTCCTGAAAAGTTAACGACATGTTAATATTGGCTGAAATCCCTGTGCTTTGCTAGTTCGCCAGGATAAAGCCTAAATCAGTCGGAATGCACTTTGGTGTAGCAATTTGAACACCTTGGTCATTATTAAAAACTAATTAATAACAAATTCCGGCTCTCTGTCGCTCGGACCTCTTACGCTACGCATGGATGCAATTGAAAGCACCGACCAACACAGCCCGGCAAAGCCGCAATTGCCACCAGCGATCGGCTGGTGTTCGTCGATGCGGTTTGGCAGCCGAGCCCGGCCACGGGGTCTTATGGAGTGCGCCGGCAGAGGGCAGCGGCGACGGCGCTTTGGCTTCCGGCGGAGCCGGCCCACTCTCGCGTGCAGCCTCGTCTGGATGAGTGTTCAGAGTTGCATCGAAAGCGCTCCGCGCAAAGCCAAAGTGGTGTCGCGCTTCGCTTGCCACCGCACTCCATGGTGCCCGTTACCACTCTGGAGCCGCGTCGTACTCATCATAGATTTGGAGTTTGTTGGTCTTGACGCCGTAGATGGTTTTTACCTGGGCGGGTGTGGCGGAGCGCTCGAACCACGCGGCTGAGCACCATGGATACTGGTTGGCGAGCGGCACGAGCTTGTTGACCCACTTGGCCAGCTTAGGCGATGGAAACCGCAGCAGGATGGAGTTGCAGTTCAGGGCTGGAATATTTTTCCGTGATTGGGCGTTCGTAGGTGAAATTAAGCGTAACCGAGTGCAGGCAGGAGGACACAGTCCATGGTCTACGGTCCGCAGGGGGGCGCGCGATGGTGCCGTCGGGGAAAGAGGGTGCAGACACCTGCAGATGGCTGCAGATGGCTACAGATGGCTGTCGATAGGAGGAATGAAACGTAATGCGTGACAAAAAATATTTTGGCGTTCGGATTGCTTCGGATTGGTTTGTGCCGGCAAGGAACACCCCGGGGGGAGGTCTGGCGGTCGCGAGGCAGTTGGGTTCGCTGCCGGGTCGCAATTTCAGTAAGCTCGATTTTGGGCCCGATGGGTCTCGACAGGTCCCGATAGGTCCCGATAGTTCACGGCCTTTTGAATTGCCTGGAAGAGCTATCGGGAGCTATCGGGAGCAGGAGCGGGAGCTATCGAGAGCTGCGGACGGGTAAGACAGGCCCAGCGAAAGCATAAAGGATAAAACCGACGGAAAAGCGTGGAGAGGCCGAGTATCAGTTCGTGCTAAAATGCGGGAAGTGGTATTACGCGGTAGTAGCTGTTAGTAGCTGATATTTTTTGTGATTAAGCGATATCGACGGGGGCAAAGCTGAAAGCATAAAGGATGAAGGATAAAACTAAAGTCAGGTCTCAAGTCCAGAGGCGTGGCAAGAAGGGGTGGAAGATGTTGTGTGCGCGCAGGGGGGGTGCTTTTTAGCCTCAAAGTGTCCCAAGCTCGGTAAACACGGGGGATTTTCGCCTTTTGAGCCGTCCCCAAAGTGTCCCAGAAGTGTCCCGGTTTAGTCGATAGTTCATAGTCGATAGTCGACCAGAGCGTCAAAGGACGGGGACGGGGTGGCGACGTCCCAGGGCGTCCCAAGCGTCCCGAAGTATCATGCGTAGGATGGTCAGGTTGAGGCGTTCATGAACAGTCGAGTGGCCAAGAGTGCAGCGTCTTGGGACGGGGTGGCAACGTCCCAGGGCGTCCCGGTGAGAATTTTGATTTTTGATTTTCGATTGGCGCTGCGGCGCCGGGCGTGAAAGATGTTGTGTGCGCAGGGGGGGTGGTTTTAGCCGTCCCAGCGTCCCAAGCCCGTGTTTAGCGATGGATTTTGGCAATTTTCTAGCCGTCCCAAGTGCCGTCCAGGGTGGTAACGGAGCCGTCCCAACGTTGGCCGGCGGTGAGGGGCGAGGGACGAGGGCGAAGAGGGAAAGCAGGCGGGTGAGCGGGCAAAACATTTCTTTCTCAGACGATGCTCCGATGCGATCCCTTATCCGTTAGGACGGTGGGGGCGGAGATCCGAGGGCTGAGCGGCAAGATATTTCTTTCTCAGACGATGGCCCGGTGCGATCCGTTATCCGTTAGGGCTTGCGCCGCTAGAAATCTCCGGACCTGTGAATGGGGCGGACCATAGGCTAGTCCGTTCGCAAGCGAACCAGCGCCGATCTCCGGTCTGCCCCCGGATGGGGGCGGCAGACCCTGTGGGGCCTGCCGCCGTGGCCTACTTCCTCTTTTTGAGGAAATGCCGAAGCCTCGGCAGGGCGGCCCAAAGGGCCAGACCAACGAGCAACAAATGCTCAGAGGTAAGCTGTATTTGGACCGTATCAATTTTAACAGTCATAAAACACTCGCCAAAATCTTGGTGAATATTTCCCTCAACTCCGATTTTTGTTGAGGACGCTCTTTCGGTAGGTGAGCAATTTGACCGTTCGCGCTGCGCGGGGTCGCTTTACGCGCTGAGGCTGGCCAACTTCCGCCGCTGGCCAGAATTCCGATGACGAATCGGAGTTACGTCTTTCCGGTGACGAGTCGGAGGTACGTCTTTCCGATGACGAATTCGGATAGCGTCAACGCAATCTCGCCGGAAAATGATATTTGTCAAATCACCACGGGTCGGGTGTGCTGTCGCCACATCAGACCATAGCTGGCCCGTTCGCAGGCGAAACAGCGCGGATCTGCGGTCCGAGCCCTTTTCTGAGCAGCCACGTTCCTTGCGGCCGAAATTCTCATGTCCGGTTTTTGGCTGGTCGGGTACTGTAGATTGGCAATGACGCCCGATTGTGAATTGCTCCGCAGGTATGCGGAAGCGGGAGCCGAAGAGGCCTTCGCCGAATTGGTGCGGCGACACCTGCCCCTCGTTTATTCAGCCGCATTGCGGCAGGTCAACGGCGACGCGCATCTCGCGCAAGACGTGGCGCAGGCGACCTTCACCGAGCTTGCGCGAAAAGCGAGCTCGCTCTGCGATCGTCAAGTTCTGATCGGCTGGCTCTATACCACAACGCATTTCGTCGCCGTCAAAACAGTGCGCGCGGCACGCCGGCGCCACCGGCGCGAACAGGAGGCTCATGCGATGCAGGAATTACTGAATGTTCCCGAGCTCGGTTTCGACTGGGAAACCATCCGCCCGGTGCTGGACCAGGTGATGCACGAACTCAATGAGCCGGACCGCGAGGTGATTTTGATGCGTTATTTCGAGAATCGCCAGCTTGCGGAGATCGGAGAACGAATGGACCTGAGTGAGGACGCGGCGCGGAAGCGAGTGGAGCGTTCACTGGAAAAACTCCGCACGTTTCTCTCCAAACGCGGCATCACGGCTACCGCTTCGATGCTGGCGGCTCTTTCGACGAACGCGGTTCAGTTGGCGCCGGCGGGTCTGGCGGAGGTCATCACGAGCGGATCGCTGGCGGGGGCAGGAACCGGAACGACCCTCACAATTTTGAAACTTATGTCCATGACCAAACTCAAAATCGGAATCATTGCCGCGCTAGTGGTTGCCGCCGGCACGACCCCGCTGGTGCTCGAACATCAAGCCCGAGCGCGGCTGCGGGAAAAGGACGAACGGTTGCGGCACGATGCTGAACAACTGGCGCTGCTAACGGCAGAGAATCAACACTTTTCAGAGCAACTCGCGAAGCAGAACCTGCAGCGAAGTCCTCGCCTGCCCGCACCGCCAATGCGGGCCACCATTTCGCGAGGCGAACCGCCACCGGAAGATCCGCAGTCCATCAATCGAATGGCCCAGATTCTCAATTCAGAGAAGCCGCCGCAGTTGACCCCGGCGCAGGTCGAATCGTACCTCAAAGAGAACCGGCGTAGCGCCGCCAGCCTCCTGGCGGCCTTTCGCGCCACGGGTGACCCGGCTCTTTTGCAAGAAGCGATGGACAAGCATCCCAATGATCCGCGAGTGGACTTCGCGGCAATCCATAAGCCAGACGCCTCGCCGGAAGAGCGGCGCCGGTGGTTGGACGCTTTCAAACAGTCCGCTCCCGATAATGCGTTGGCGAATTACCTTTCGGCGTTGGACTACTTCAAGTCAGGACGGACCGACCAAGCCGTTCAAGAACTCAGCGTGGCCGCCGGCAAAAAGCAGTTCCAGGATTATACCATGGATTCCGTTCAAAACTCAGAAGAAGCGTACCGGGCGGCCGGGTACTCGGTGGCGGAGACCAAGACGATAGCGGCGACTGCATTGCTGCTTCCGCAACTGGGGGAGTTAAAACAATTGAGCCAGAACATGATGGAGCTGGCGAATGCCTACCGGCAGGCGGGCGACGATGCCTCCGCGCAGACGGCCGTGCAGATGGTCTTCAGTCTCGGCCAGCGTTTCGATGGGTCGCAAGGGGAGGCGTTGGTCAGTCAACTATTTGGCATGGCGCTCCAAAGCCTCGCTCTGAGAGGGATGGACCCCACCAGCCCATACGGGAGCACCGGACAGACGGTTCAGGGCCGCCTCGACGAACTCACGCAACAACGCACGAAAGTGAAAGACCTCGCGGATCAACTCGGCACGATCCAAGGGATGATTTCCGCTCAGGACTGGATCAGCTACGCCGATCGTTCGCGGGCGTTCGGCGAGGACGCCGCGTTGCGGTGGGTGATAAGCAAGTATGGTAAGCAATAATGCTCACGGGGCGATGGCGCCAGATGCCACCGGTTATGGATGAGGCCTCGGGGAACAAAACAAATTCCCAAGGGAATCGCGGGGGTCAGCCATAGGCCGGCCCGTTCACAAGTGAAACAGCGCCGGTCTCCGGTCTGACCCATTTTTCTGTTTTTCCGGCCCAGGAGCTCGACGGCATGAGATAAGCTGTTGCAGGTCAAAGGCAGAAGCGAACTATGATACTACTGAATCCAGGGGGCATATCGCAAGAGTTACACCCGTGAAGACGAAGTTGAACGGGGTGTGGCTCGGGATTTTGGTCGGATTGGGTGGCCAGTGTGGGTTGGCGGCTCAAAATTGGACGCTAACCGCCTGCAGTGCGCCGCAATTGGCTTGGCAGGCAATAGCATCCTCCGCGGATGGAGCCAAAATCGCCGCTGTCGCGACGGACGGCAGTAGCGGGGCGATCTACACCTCGACGGATTGGGGCCGGACCTGGCGATCCAATGACGTGCCCTCGCTAAGATGGTCCTCGATTGCTTCATCAGCGGATGGGGCAAAACTCATCGCCGCAGGGAGTGGGGTCGTTTACGCCTCGACCAACTCCGGAGCGAGTTGGTGGTCAAACAGCATGGCAGGCGTCCAGATCACCGGCATTTACATAGTTACCTCGTCTGCAGATGGAAATAAATTGGCAGCCGCAGATTCCTCCGGCTCGATCTACCTTTCGACAAATGCCGGTGTCTCGTGGGCGACAACCGCGGCGCCTTCGAACTTCTGGTGGGCTGTGGCATCCTCGGCCGATGGCAGCAAGCTGGTAGCGACGGCATGGAGCGCGGGGATTTACACCTCAAAGGATTCTGGCAACACCTGGGTGTCGAACAACGCACCGGCTCTCAATTGGTCTTTTGCGGCCTGCTCCGGGGATGGAACCAGGCTCCTCGCCCGGGCAGATACGCTCCTTTACACTTCAACGGATTTTGGGACGAACTGGGCATTGCTTGGACTGCCGGCAGATGACTGGACAGAGTTTTCGACCTCCGCCGATGGCAAACGCATAGTGGCGGTGGCTGCGACCGGAAATTACGGCAGCGGCATGATGTACCTTTCCGGAAACGGCGGGGCAAGCTGGGCGACCGCCAAAGGGCCCCAGCAAAGATGGAATTCGGTCTGTTCGTCGGCGGATGGGACCAACGTTGTGGCGGCGGCCAATGTCGGTGAGCTTTTCAGGCTGACGATTGCACCGGTTTCCTGGACTGCCACCGCGGCGCCGGCGAGCGGCTGGTCCTCGCTCGCTGCTTCGGCGGATGGCAGCAAGCTGGTGGCGGTTGGCGTGGGGGGTATCTACATCTCTGCCAACTCCGGCACAGCGTGGGCGCCAACCACCGCCCCGAATTATTCCTGGAACGGAGTGGCGTCCTCAGCGGATGGAAATAAACTGGTCGCCGTGGGCGGCACCGGTTCGATCTTTACTTCAACCAACGCGGGGAGCAGCTGGAACTCGAACAACGTGCCGAGTCTGCTCTGGCAGGTCGTCGCGTCGTCCGCGGATGGAAATACGCTCGTCGCGTTGTCTCGCACGCAAACACTGCCCGGCTCGATCTACACCTCGCTCGACTCAGGGACCACTTGGGTTTCGAACACCGTACCCGCGGCGGATTGGTACTCGATCGCTGCCGCGGCGGATGGAAAAAGGCTTGTCGCAGTAGGAAGCGCACGTGTCTATACCTCTCCCGATTCGGGAGCCACATGGAACCAAAGCCCAACCCCTCCTGGCCACTGGGGAGCCGTCGCTTCCTCTGCGGACGGCGCGAAACTGGTGGCCACGGCTTACAACGACCAGGCGGGCGGAATCTGCACCTCGACCAATGGCGGCGCCACCTGGTCATTGACCACCGCTCCACCGGAGTATTGGTATGCGGTGGCCTCTTCAGCAGATGGAAGCAGGTTGGCGGCAACGGTGTTTTTCCCGGCTGCCTTTCCGGGTTTCGGCCAGATTTACACGTCGGCCGATTCGGGCGCCACTTGGACTGCCACCGACGCCCTCGACACAAACTATTGGGTTTGTGTCACGACGTCAGCGGATGGAAGCCGGCTGGTGGCTGGACTCAACCCAGGAGGGATTTATACCTCGCGCTTAACCCCGACTCCACAGTTGAACATCAGGCGCGCCGGCCAGAACGCGCTGGTTTCCTGGACGATCCCTTCGGGTGATTTTGCGTTGCAGCAAAGCTCCGACGTGGCGACGAACAATTGGAAGCCGGTCACAAATCCGCCAATGACCAACCTGACGAACCTGCAGTATCAGAGCATCGTGACGCCGACTTCGGGCGTCGAATTCTACCGGCTGGCGTCTCCCTGAACATTGCTCGAAGATGCCGTAAAGGGCTGAACGAACGGCCGCAGGAAGCTTTTTTGACAACAATCTTTTCCATGTAATCAGCCGGGCCCCGCAACCTAGTTTACGGGTTCACCATGATTGGTTTTGGGCATAAACCGGGCGATTGCCACTGCGGCCTGTTCAAGCTTCGGGCCCGGGATTAGCTGGTTCAAAACATTCGGATGGTCACCCCTCCGTCCACGACCAGCACGCTGCCGGTGATGTAGGCCCCGGCATCGCTGGCGAGGAGCAGCGCGACGGGAGCGAGTTCGACGGGTTGACCCCAGCGGCCGAGGGCGGTGCGCGAGGCGAACCGCTGCTTTTGTTCCTCGGTCAGGATGGTCATCGGCATTTCCGTGGCAAACGGGCCCGGCGCGAGGCAATTGACGGTGATGCCGTGGGGACCGAAATGGAGCGCGTTGGCTTTGACCATGCCGTGCAAGGCAGCCTTGGTCGTGCTGTAAGCGACGCGGTCGCCGGTGCTCGCCAGCGCCATGATGGACGAGGTGTAGAGGATGCGGCCCCAGCGGCGCTCCTTCATGCCCGGCGCCAGCGCACGGGTGAGCACCATCGAGCTGGTGACGTTGAGCTCGAGCAACGCGTCCCAGTCGGCGTCACGAATGGCATCGGCGGGCTGCGGCACGTTCCAGCCGGCGTTGCTGATGAGGATGTCCACCTTGCCGAGGCGCGCAACGGCTTCACGGGCGAGTCGCTCGGCTTCGGGGCGTTTGCCGACATCGGCGGCCAGCGCTTCGACGCGCACACCGGTTTCACCGGCTAGTTCGGCGGCGGAAGCACGGGCCTGCGCTTCGTTGCGACCGCAGATGGCCACTTCGGCTCCGGCTTGCGCCAGGATCCGCGCCATTTCCTTGCCGAGCCCGCGCGTGCCGCCGGTGACGAGGACCGAGCGGCCTTTCAGATGGAAGGGGGTGCTCTCGTACATGGGGTGGTTCAATTCGGATGGCGGCGCAGCCCGCTTTACAGTTTCGGCAACAACTTCAACACGGCAGGGCCGGGGCGGGCGACGACGTGCGCGGCAATCAGTTTGCCGAGGCCTTCCACTTTGGTCTGGCCGGCCGCGACGGCGGCTGTCACCGCCGACAACTCGCCCTGTACGACCACCGTCACGTAACCACCGCCGAGCTTTTCCTTGCCGACCACTTCGACGTCCGCGGCTTTACAGGCGGTATCAATGGCTTCAAAGACGGCGGTGAATCCCTGAGTTTCGATAAAGCCCAGAGCTTGGGGATGGGATGGGTTCATAGTTGAAATGGCAGACGGAGTTGAGGAAACAGCGAGGGGGTCGTCCGGCGCGTCCGCGTCGAAGACCACGCTTTGCTGGATGAGCGGATTGAATTCGTCGCGGGAATGGATTCCGGGAAGAGCGGCCGGGGCGGGGCGCGTCAGGACGCTGGCGACGGGCCGGCCCTGCATTTGTTGGGCGATACCATGACCGCGGAGGATGGCCGTTTGCACATCGGCCACCGCCCCGGTGATTTTGACGCAGACGCCGTAGAAATCATTAAGTTCGACTTGCAGGACGCGCACGGCGGCGGCTTTGAGCATGGCGTCCACGGCCACCAGGGCGGGCGTCAGCCCCGTGGTTTCCAGGAACCCGACGGCGCCGTTCACGCGATTCCCTTTTTCCGCAACTCGCGCATGATGTCGGTCACGATGGCGTTGACGGGATCCGCGGCGGTTTGGGGTGGGCGGGCCGGACAACCTTCGGCCGGCGGATCGACGCCGAAATCCGTCATCAGGCAGCGGAGCACCTTCTGGAGGTTCTCGCGGCCGGTCTGCTGGCCGGGGCTGAGCGGCTGGCGACTGCGGCCGAGCGAGAAGCCGCGCAAATCGACCGCGGCGCGGAAGCCCTCAGGGAAATCCGCCGAGTAAAGCATTGCGTCGAAGAGCTCCAGCAAGCGGTACTGCACCGCCACTGCGGGTTCGAGCTGCCCGGCGCGGGTGAGCTGATACAACTGGCGGGTGAGTTCCGGGACGACGCCGCTGGTGGCGTTGGTGCCGCCGTCCGCGCCCACCAACAGCATGGGCACGAGCACGGCATCCCAGCCGGTGAGAAAACAGAAGTTGGGACGCAGCGGCCGGATGGCGGAGATGAGGCGCATCATGAACGCGACGTCGCCGGAGGAATCCTTGATGCCGACGATGCGTTCGAGTTCCGCCAGCCGTTGCAGGGTGGGCAGGTCAATCGGGCTGGCGAACATCGGGATGTTGTAGAGCGTTACGTCGATCGGGCTGTTCAGGGCAATCTCGCGGAAATAGGCATAGACGGACTCGGGGCTGAGCCGGTAGTAAAACGGCGAGACGATGGCCACCGCGCGGGCGCCGAACCCGGCATAGGCCTCGCAGGCCGCGACCGTTTCACGCACGTTGGCTTCCGCGGCGCCGGCCAGCACGGGCACCCGGCTGGCGGCCTGTTCGCAAACGATCCGGATGATGCGACGCCTCTCTTCGGGAGTGAACCGGATAAACTCGCCGGTTGAGCCGTTGGGATACAAGCCGTCCACGCCCTTGGCAATGAGCCAGTCCACGTAGCGCCGCAGTTCGGCTTCGTTGATGTTGCCGCGAGCGTCCAGCGGCACCATGTGCGGGGTGAGGATGCCTGTGATTTTTGATGACATAGCCACGCGAGATTACAAAGCTAGTTTCTCGCGCGCGTACTGCAAGCTTTGTTGGACGTTGCGGCGCTCCAGTGCCAACTGCTCGGCTAGGGGCAGTCGCGACACCCAGGTCTGTTTGGCGGCGCCTTTTTCTTTCGCCAGTTTGAGCATCGGCTCCATCGCGCTGCGCGGACGGCCGGGGAAGGTGGCCCAGTATTTCTCGGTGCGCACGGGCACCAGGATCGGATCACGGGTGATCGTTTCGAGGTTAAGGTGCACATCGGGCTTCGCCTGACGCAGCACGCCGGCGATGGCCGGCAAATCGAGAAAGCCCGCGCCCAGGGCTTCATCGGCCAGCCAGAATCCATCCTCGGATTCGTGGATGCTTTCGTCCTTGAAATGCACGGTCATGGCATACGGTGCAAAAGCCCGCACGGTTTCGAGGGGGTCCTCCAGCAGGGCGACGTTGTTGAGCACATCCACGCAGAGTCCCACGTATTCGCTGCTGATTTGCTTGAGGACTTCGAGTTTCTCGGCCACCAAATGGTCCTTGTGGTTTTCCAGGGCCAGGCGGAACTTGTGCCGGGCGGCAATCGGTTCGGCGAGGCGCACTGATTTCAGGGCCTGCTCACAAGCGCGCTCGAAATCCTGCCGCGTCTGGAACTGTTCATAACGCCGTCCCGGGAGCATGGTCATCCGCGCCACGGTGGCGCCGGCCATCCTGGCGGCGACGAGTTGTTTCTCGAAGCGCTCCAGGTCCGCCCCACTGCGGGGAAGCTCCAGCATCGTTTCCACGTACATCCCATATCGCTCGGCCTGCTGGCGGAGGTTGTTGAGGTAGCTCTGGTCCCGGACGCCCAGGGGAACTTGCATGCCCCCCGCGCCGAGGCGATGGCATTCCTCGAGGAAATTCAGGGGGTCGCTCAGGTCCACCATGGTCTTGTCGGCCTTCGCGGCCTTGGTATGGACGTTGAACACGTAAGCAACCAGTCCCAGCTTCGAGCGTTGCCCTTCAGGCTGACTTCCTAAGGCGGAAGCGGAACCGAAGGCCAGCGTGGCCAGGGCCGTTTTCGCCAGAAAGTCACGCCGGTTGATGCGGTTTTTCATTGAGAGCGTGTTTTTGAAAATGTAGGAGACGACGTAAGGAGTCTCAAATCCAGCCTAAACTTTAAGATCTGAAGACAGATCAGAGACTCCTTACGTCGTCTCCTACAAATCACTGGAATTTCCAAACACGCTTTAGGCGTTGGGTATTTTCATGTTCAGGCTATCCCACGCGCAGTGCCTTCAATTCCTTGTCCCAGGGTGCGCGATACGGGCGCGCCAGCATGGCGTTGGCTTCCTTGTCGCCCACGACTGCTTCCTGGTCAGCGTTCCAGACCAGCTTGCGGCCTCCCAGGCGCAGGGAAATGTTGGACAGGTGACATGCGGTGGCGACTTGATGGCCGCTCTCCAGGTCGGACAAAGGTTGCTGTCGGGACTTCACACAATCCAGGAAGTTGCGCGCGTGCCGAGCGTAATCCTTGATCGCGTCTCCGCTTTGATCCTTCTCCGGGGTGGTCCAGAACTGGCCTGGCTCTTCCGGCTGAAGTTGCGGACCGCCCACCGGGTGGCCTTTGACGCCGAGGATGCCCGCCACAACGTTGTTTGGATTGATCTTGGGATCGGCGTGCAGTTCAAAACCCGCGCGGGAAATGGGCAGATAGCCATGGGTGCCGTAAAACGTGAGGCCGCCCATGCCCAGGCCGCTGCGGCCCGCCGTGGCCTCGCGATACTGGCAGGTGACGGTGAAGCCGGGGTACTCCATGATGATGTCCTGGGTGTCGGGCACTTCACAGTTGTCCTTGAGGAACCAGCGTCCGCCCGCGCTGTAAACGGACTTCGGCGCCTTCACGCCGAGCATCCAATGCACGAGATCCAGCGAGTGCTGGCCCAGATTGGTCGCCTGACCGCCGGAGTAATCCCAGAACCAGCGAAAATGATAAATGGAACGGTTGGGGTTGTAGGGCCGTTTCGGCGCCGGACCGAGGAAAAGGTCGTAATCGAGATCGGGCGGCGGCGCCTGGTCGGGCGGATTGCCGAAGCCGGGCGACACGTTGCGCGAATTGTTGTTGGAGGCCGAAACGATGGCGCCCAGCTTGCCTTGCCGGATGAGTTCGCGCGCCCGTTGGAACGGCGGGCCGGAGCGGTTTTGGGTGCCGACCTGGACCACCCGTTTGGTGCGGCGCGCCACCTCGAGCATCCAACGGCCCTCGCGCACGAACAACGTGGTTGGCTTCTCGACATACACGTCCTTGCCGGCGGCACACGCCATCATGGTCATGAGGGCGTGCCAATGATCGGGGGTCGCCACCCAGACGGCGTCCACGTTTTTGTCTTCGAGCAATTTTCTGAAGTCGCTGTAGCGAGCGGGATTACTGCCGGCCATTTCTGCGCCCTGCTCGAGGCGGCCTTTATGCACTTCGCATATGGCGGTCACCTGCACATCCGGCTGGGCCTTGAGCGCGGCCAGGTGGAAGCGCCCGATCAGCCCGAAGCCGATCAGGCCGACGTTGATTCGCTCGTTGGCGCCGAAAACACGGCTGGCGGACAGCGCCGTCATGCCGAGGGTCGCGGCGGTGGTGGTGTTGATAAAAGCCCGGCGGGAGAGGCCGGTGGGTTTGGGTTCCGTGCGCATGGCAGGTTCAGGGTTCAGGCTTTCTCAGGCACGAGTTTCACCGCAAGTTTATCATGTTTCAGGTTTCACACCCAGTCAATCAGACTGTTTTCAATGAGTGTCCGCGCGACTGAAAACCGTACGCGGAAGTTCAGCTTTTCCCAGGCAAGACTGCTCCTGCTAGTATGTATGGCGCGATGAATGTTGTCTGACGGCGAACAAGGCCCTCAGCGTGCCTCGCCATTTTGGCGAGTGGGCAGATCGATTACGAGGACGAGGACGACTATGATGGGGGTATATACCCCTAGGGGTGCCGGGACCCGTCAACCCGTCAGGGCCAGCATAAAATGGGCGTTTTTTGGCGATTTACCCGTCAACTGAGCCGTCAGAAAACGTCAATGAACCCGTCAGGTCGAAAGACGGAAGTTTAAGGTCCAAACTCCCAAGTCTCAGGTCTCAAGGCCAAGGTTAAGAGTCCCCTGGCCGAGGGGCGGAGGCCCGCCGCCCAGGGCGCAACCGCTGGCGACTACTGGGCCGGCCAGACTTGCGGCTAGCGGGATGGGGAGGTTCCTTTCCTGCGAAGGGCCTGAAGAAGTGACGAGAGCGTCTCGAGCGGAATTCGTGCTATGGGCGAACCCTTTCTCGGAACCAGACCTTCGGTCTGAGAACTGGCCCAATCGTCGAGCGCGCTCTTAGGGATGTGCCAGCCGGAAGAAAGGGTGATTGGTTGAGGTTCCCAAAATCACCTGTTCCTGGTTGTTTACAACAGCGGGAGTGTAGGTCACGTTGACCCAATTGGTCGCGCCGAGATTCGAGCTTTGCTGCAGCCTGAAGCCGATCGCAAGCGTGGGCCATGTCAGAGAAATCTGGCAGGGGTTGACAACTTTGAATGCGGGAATAGCTTAACATTCATTGCCGAGTCTGTAGCAAAATGCGGTGTGTATGTGCCTGGCGAGAGAGAGAGCAGCCCATTCCAATCCAACGTATGAAAACGAAGAGAGCATTCCATCTCCGATGTCTAATGGGAGTAACTCTAGTAATCGTCAACTCGGGTGTGTCAGCGGCGCCACTGACTTGGTTTGCCGGACCGTCTTTAATCCAGCCGTTGAGCGGAGCAGCGACCACTGCCGGCGGAGGGTTTGGCAACATCCTCATCGGCGGCGACGGAACCACCTATTTTCCGTTCCCGATCGGTTTGGTGGCGACGAACAGTTCCTGGACGATTTTTCCAGCGTTGAACGCCACCGCCCCCATCGCCGGCGGAGTCGCGGGCAATGGCGACCCGATTCTCTTCTTTGGGGGGACCGACGGCTCCAACTCGACCAGCGCGGCCATCAATTATAGTCCTTCCGGGGACACGGTGTCTGCGGTTCCTTCCATGAACGCAGCCCGTTCCTACCTCGGTTATGCGACGGTCGGTGGCAGCGATGCCTATGCTATCGGCGGTCTCGACGAGAACGGAAATCCGCTTGCCTCCGCGGAGAGGTACAGTGGAGATGCGAATGCCTGGACGCTCATCGCCAGTCTCCCGACACCCCTTTACAACTTCTCTGCGGCCTACGACGGGGCCAATTACCTCTACGTCTTTGGCGGTCGCACGAACACAACTCTGGGCGCCGAAACCGCCACCGTCTTCCGCTATTCGATTAGCGGAAACTCCTGGACCACGGTGGCCTCGATGCCTGTGGCCGCCGCCGGCAGCGCGGCGGCTTTTGGTCCGGACGGTAAAATCTATGTTGTGGGCGGTGTTTCCGCGGGGGTTACGCTCGACGTCGTCCAGATCTATGCTCCCGGTGCCAATTCATGGACCCTCTCGACGTCGTTGCCCCAGGCTCTGAGCGCCGCGGCCATGGGCGTGGATAGCCTGGGACGCCTAATCGTCATGGGGGGCAGGGACGCGAGCGGCAACGATGTCGCCAACGTGTGGCGCAGCCAGCAACTGCTGCTGCCGGACAGCGCCCCGGCGTTTTCCCAGTATCCTGCAACGAATGGCGCTTACCATATACCCTACAGCTCATCGATCGTCGCCACGGGGGCTCCCCCGCCGTATTATACGCTGGTGAGCGGGCCGACCGGAATGTGGGTCGGTTTTTATAGCGGCGATATCGCCTGGACGCCGCAAGGGGATCAAATCGGTCCCAATTCCGTGACCATCCGGGCCACCAACTACTCCGGCTATGTCGATTGGACCTTTAACATCACCGTTGCGCCGCCGCCCCCGCTGGTCCCCACCAATTTGATGCTGCTCGCCGTGAGCGATACCTCAGTAACGCTGTCGTGTGACCCCGAGAATCCGTTCGTCGGTCCGGTTTCTTACTCCATCTATTACGTGACCTCATCGGGAGGAAGAGTTCCACAGCCGGTTTACCACTTACTGGGCACCAGCCCCACGAACGTGATGACCGTTTCCGGGCTCCAGGTTGGTCATGGTTACAGCCTGGTCCTGAAAGCCTCGGCCCACGGCATTACCACCGGCTATTCCGCGTGGCTCGGGGTGGTGACCACCAGTCCGCAACCGCCCCAAAATCAGCAGGTAACCGGCGTGACTTCAACCAGTATTTCCTTTTCCTGGGGCGCATCACCCGGGCACGAGCAGAACAATGCTTTCTCGGATGTCGTGAGTTATACGATCAGCCAGTACATTCCGAGTTATGGCACCTATCAGCTCATTCCGAAAGCGACCGGGATTACGGATACCTCCGGAATGGTAACCGGCGTGACGCCCGGCTCCGCGGCATTTTGGGTTATCCAGGGCTTCGACGCCCAGGGCTTTGGGTCCTCCCTGCTCTTTTATGACATATTCGCGGTAACGAATCCCGTGCCGGTGCCCCCGCTGACGAGCGGCGGCCAGGTGTTGCCCGGCGGGCATTTCCAATTCTCCATCCAGGAGCGAGGGTCGGCGATTCAAACGGTTCAAATCCTGGCCGCCACGGACCTAACCAACCCGAACGGGTGGGTGCAAATCAGTTCCGTTTTTCCCAGTAGCAACCCGTTTACGTTTATCGACACCAACGCCGCGTTGTATCCGACTCGCTTTTATAAGGTAATTGCGCCGTAAGCATATTCGCGAACCCTGCGGCTCTCAAAAATGCGTCCCGAGAAATCGATCTGCCGCTCATGAAGGGGCGTCCGCTCGTCGTCAGGTGAGTATCACTGCTACGTCAGTGCTCTACGTTACTTTGAAACGGTTCGAAGTCGTCGAACACCCGGAATGGACCACGTTTGGCGCTCAGTTGCTCCCAGCAGGACTTCTTTGGAGAGTCGGAGCGCTGGAGTATTGGAGTGGCGGAGTGTGGGGCCGGATGACAAAACGGACCGAAAGGTCTGCCGGGCGCAATGATCTTTGGGACCGCGAGGTTGATTTGGATCTTCATCAGGAAATTCAACCATGAAAGCTAAACGAACTATACACAGCGCCACAAGTCAACGACGGGCGGGGACGCCCCTCGAACCCGCAGGCGAGGACGCCTGCGCTACAACAGCCGCAAACACTTTTGGCGTCGTGTATAGCAAGCGAGCGAACCGGCACGATTCGCTTTCAGGCGCTTATGGACCCCGCGTATGGTTAGGCAGGCGAGCGCGCCGGGTTTCGGCGGCTTCGAGACTCAAGTACATGTCATGCGCCAGAAAGGAATTTCCTATCAGTGTTTTCAGATAGGGGTCAGGACAAAGTTTTTGCACAAAACCGCCGCGCGGGACCGCAGAGTGATTCGGGGTCCTGACGTTGCTTGTTTTGGGCGCATGCTGCCGGTGCCGTATGGCTCAGAAACTCAGAGTGCGGCATCCAGGAGCGATTACCATCCGCCATGGAAAGTGCCACGGGCTACAGGGGGACAGGCGCTGCAGTGGATTGTCGACCAGCTCCAGAAGGGGGCGCGGTTAAACACCTTGCCGCGTTGCTCCAACGCGCGGAGCTCAAATCCCAAAACAGTGAGAAAAACTTCGTTCTGACCCCTAACTGCGTTGGCCTTTTCAGCCGTTTATTTCGCCTCTACGTCGGTGGGGCGTAGTATTGAATTGGCAACGCGGCGTTTACGATGAAGCCGGAGGGACATATGTTGCGTTCTGACCCGGTGATTTGATGAGTGGATCAGAAAGAAGTGAAGTGGATCTGTTTACGGAAGCTGTGCAGCTTCCGGTTGAACAACGCTCCGCTTTCCTCGAAGCGGCCTGTGGAGGAGACGCCGAGCTGAAGGCCAATGTCGAGGCTCTTTTGAAAGCTCACATGCAATCCGGCGAGTTTCTCGAACAGGCTCCGGCTGAAGCCAAAGCTCAAGCCAGGGTGCCGGGAGAGAAACCGGGCGACTGGGTCGGTCGTTACAAGTTGTTGCAGCAGATCGGCGAAGGCGGTTGTGGGGTGGTTTTCATGGCCGAACAGGAGCAGCCAGTCCGCCGGAAGGTGGCGATCAAAATCGTCAAACCGGGAATGGACACAAAAACGGTCATCGCCCGGTTCGAGGCCGAAAGACAGGCTCTGGCGCTGATGGATCATCCGAATATCGCGCACGTGCTCGACGCCGGTGCCACCGAAAGCGGACGGCCGTATTTCGTAATGGAACTGGTTCGCGGCATCAAGATCACCGATTACTGCGACCAGAATTCGCTTAAGACGGCCGCTCGCCTGGATATGTTTCTCGATGTCTGTGACGCGGTGCAGCACGCGCATCAAAAAGGAATCATTCATCGAGATCTCAAGCCGTCGAACATTCTGGTGACGACACTGCCCTCAGGAAAACCCCTCGCAAAAGTCATCGACTTCGGGATCGCCAAAGCGACCACCGACCAGAGGCTCACCGATAAAACGCTGTTCACGGCATTCGAACTATTGATCGGCACACCCGCTTACATGAGCCCCGAACAGGCCGCCCTATCCAGTGTGGACGTGGACACCCGCAGCGACATCTACAGCCTTGGGGTGTTGCTTTATGAATTATTGACCGGAAGCACGCCCTTTGACACCACGGAACTTCTCAAACGGGGCCTCGATGAAGTCCGGCGTGTGGTTTGCGATGTCGAGCCCATGCGCCCATCCACGCGACTAAGCACACTCATGGCTGCCGATCTTACTACCATCTCCCGCCATCGTCAGGTTGAGCCTTCTCGGCTGCTTCGCGAGGTGCGTGGAGACCTGGACTGGATTGTGATGAAGGCGCTGGAGAAGGACCGTGCGCGCCGGTATGCGACGGTGAACGGCTTCGCGATGGATATTCGACGTTATTTGGGTGGTGAAGCGATCCTGGCGCGGCCTCCCAGCAAGATCTACAAACTTCGAAGGTTAGTCTTCCGGCATAAGCTGTTGTTCGCGGGTTTGGGCATTATTTTGCTGTTATTCGTCATCTGCCTGATGCTGACAACTCGTCTAATCATTGAGGAGCGTCAGATGCGAAAAGATATGACTGTCGAAGAGGCCAGGCGTGAGGCAAAGCTTCTGGTTGATGCCGGTCAGGGAAGCAGGGCGGCAGCCAAATATAACGAGGCGCTTGAGCTTCAGAAGAAGCTGTTTGGCCTGGAGCAGCCCAGAGCAGCCGAATTGCTTGGAGAGGCGGTCAGCCAGCTAGTATCCCTCGCGAGGATCGAAGATGCCCATCGGCTTCTGATGCAATATTATATTCCTCCGGAGATGGGCCACAACGGCGGCGATTGGCTCGCTTGGCGCGCCGTTCTCTTCGCCAGACAGGGCCGCTGGCGCGAAGCAAGAGACGACGCGGCCGTGAGTGTGAAAATCCGACCCGATTATGTGGAAATATATCATGGGCTTGCCTCTTTGCTGGTCGCGGAAAAGGACGTCGAAGCCTATCGGCAGCTTTGCACGGAGATCGTTACTCGCTTTGGCGGAACGACTAACGCTTCGACCGCCGATGTTGCTGCCAAGGACTGTCTAATCCTTCCTTCATCCGGCGTGGATTTGGACTCAGTAGCGGCGCTTGCCGAAACTGCAGTGACTCGCGGAAAAGGCCAGACTCCATATACATTTTACCTGTGCACTAAAGCGCTGGCGGACTATCGCCAGGGAAAATTCCCGGAGGCCGTAGCCCGGACTTTGGAGATTTTGAAGGATCCGTTTCCTTATACTCAAGCCGAGGGCTCTGCAGTACTCGCGATGGCCCAATTCCGAATGGGGCACAGCGAAGAGGCGCGCGCGGCCCTTGCGAGGTCGGAGAAGGTCGTGCAGGAAACACTGCCAGCGCCTGGGAGCCGCGATCTTGGATTTGACTGGAAAGATTGGATAATCGCCCATGCTCTACTGGACGAAGCGAGGAGTTTGATCGAAGGTCCAAGTTCGACTAATTTGGACTGGCGCGCCAGATCTCATGAGTGAAGCCACGGCCATGCTGGATGCGATCGGAAAGGGCGATGCCGAAGCCCCGTCGGCTCTTTTCGACCTTGTCTATCACGAGCTTCGGCGGCTCGCAGCCCATAGGATGGCGGGGGAAGCGCCAGGCCAAACGCTTCAAGCGACGGCTTTGGTGCACGAGGCATGGTTACGGTTGGTGGGGAATGGGAATCGGCGTTTTGAGGACCGAACTCACTTCTTCGCGGCTGCGGCCGAGGCGATGCGTCACATTCTGATCGATCGCGCCCGCCGCCGGCGTGCGGTGCGTCACGGTGGCGAGTATGCGCGGGTCCATCTGGAAGAGGATATGCTGGCAAGTCCTGAGGACGATCAACAATTGCTCGCCCTAAACGACGCCCTTGAGAAGCTTGAGCTTAAGCATCCGATTCAAGCCCGGGTGGTGAAGCTGCGCTATTTCGCCGGGATGAGTAACGAGGAGATTGCCGAACTCATCGGGGTTTCACTTTCCACTGTCAAGAACTATTGGGTTTTTTCGAAGGCCTGGCTGTTCAGGGAGATAAAAGCAGGTTAACGCCTCCTCCCTTACGGCGGAGCGCGGCTTCCTTCCTGGACCAACCGCAGCTCGCACGGATTCACGGCCGAGTCCGACTTAGAAAATTCCCCAACTTCATTTGGCTTTGCGGCTTCGAAATTTCGCCTTCCTCAGTGACGGGATCGAAATGACGAGAAAAGAAGACCGAGCCGTATGAGCAATATGATTGAAAACACTGGCCGAACGAGGCCGCGCTGCAATGGCGCCAAAGGACAGCGTATGGAAATAGGAACCATCGGAGCAGGAGATTTGGCACAAGCGTTCGCAAAACGGGTTTTGAAGGCAGGCCATAAGGTAAAGCTTGGCAATAGCCGAGGCCCCGACAGCCTCCGAGGAATCGTCGATCAACTTGGTACTGGAGCAACGGCTGCTACCAAGGAAGAGGCAGCGGCTTGCGAAATGGTTCTTCTGGCTGTGCCCTGGGACAACGTGCCCGGCACACTTGCAAGTCTTCCCAAGTGGAATAACCAGATTCTGATTGATGGGACCAATCCTTTTCACGGTAAGGCCGGAGATTTCACGCTAGCAAATGTTGGAAACCTGTCCACCAGCCAGTTCGTTGCGGCGCTGGCCTCCGGAGCACGAGTGGTCAAGGCATGTAACCACATGCTCGTGCGTAACTTGGAAGCAGATCCCGTGGTCAACGGGGCGAGACGAGTTGCATTTATTTCGGCAGACGATGACGACGCGAAGAAGCGAGTTCAAACCTTGCTCGAGAATTGCGGCTACTCCGTCGTTGATCTTGGAAGCCTCCGCGATGGAGGCCTGATCCAGCAAGCGGGCGGCCCTATAGCAGGCCGGGATTTTTTTGAGAGAGGAGAATATCATAAATGAAAGCCATTCATCTGACGGCCTACGGCAATCCGGCTCAGAACTTAAAGATGGTCGAAGGTTCGGAACCAAACGCGCCGTTTGCGGGCGAGGCTCTTGTGCGCATGGAGTATGCGCCGATTGCGTACAGCGACCTCCTTTTAGCGAACGGGGCTTACCTCTTAAAACCGAATCTGCCTTGTGTCATTGGAGGTGAAGGTGCGGGAATCGTCGAGGCGATCGGGTCGGGAGTCACCAGCGTCAAGGTAGGCGATCGTGTTACCATCCCGTTTGGAACATTCACCTGGTCTGAAAAAGTCCTTGCTCCAGCGCAAGGTCTTTTCGTCGTTCCTCCTTCAGTCGACGCCAGAACGGCCTCGATGTTAAATATCAATCCTACGACGGCAGTTCTTCTCTTGAGCGAATTTGTAAAGCTAAAGTCTAAAGACTGGATTGTATTAAATGCAGCCAATTCCCAGATCGCGCGATGCCTGATCGCGATTGCAAAATCGCGCGGTCTCCACATTGCTGGTATCGTGAGACGGTCCGAGCTTATCCCGGAAATTGAAACACTGGGTGTTGATTTCGTTGGCGTCGAATCGCCGGAACTCACAAAGCAAATTCAGATTGCAACCGGCGGAAGGCCAATATCGCTGGGTCTTGATGCGGTAGGTGGTCCAGCGACAGCGAGGATGGCAAGTGTGCTCTCTACGGGCGCTCATCTCGTCATCTATGCGTGGCTGAGTGGTTTGCCGATTCACGTGCCGCAAGGCGACCTCATCGTCAAGAGGCTAAACATCCACGGCTTCTGGATGTATTACGAAGAGTATCTTCCAAAAATTCGAGTGGCATTGACTGAAGCAGCGAAAGTAGTCGCTTCCGGCGAATTAACTTTGCCAATCACCGCAACATACAAACCGTCCCAAATCAAGGAAGCAATCGAACACTCCCAGCGTGGTGGCAGGGTTCTATTGGATTTCAATAAGGTATGAGCAATTACACGCACGAAAGGGTTCCGACACAATTTGTCGAGGCCAACGGAGTCCGCTATGCCTACCGCCGTTTCGTCGCCAGATAAAAGGTTTTCCAACTTCTGCTGGCTTTTTGGTTCCAACATTTCGCCTAACTCAGTGGCGACACCTGCAATAAGAAAGGAAGGTGAAGCCTTAGTCGACGAACTGAATAAGCAAACAAAACAAACTGAAACAAGATCGAAGGAGACAAAAATATGCGAAAACAAATAGAATTCGGAGTTGTAACGCTCGCCGCTATGCTGATGGGCGCGATTCTGCTGCTGGAGAGGACTGGTAGAGTTGTTGCTGCGGAGTCGCCAACCGGCATCAAGAACGTGGTTCTGGTGCATGGTGCATTCGCCGATGGCTCCGGCTGGGAAGCCGTCGCCAAGATCCTCGAGAAGGATGGCTACACGGTGTCGGTAGCGCAGCCCCCCGAGACCTCCTACGCCGACGACATCAAGTACACGAAGGCGGCCATCGACGCCATGGACGGGCCGGTGGTCATCGTCGGCCACAGTTATGGCGGGTCCATAATCACCGAAGCCGGTAACGATCCGAAGGTTTCGGCACTGGTCTATATCGCCGCCTTCGCGCTCGATGACGGTGAGAGCTGTGCGTCGATCGAACAGGCCCTGCCGCAAGCCTCCAAGGCGTTCAAGCCGGACAGCAACGGCAACTGGTGGATAGAAAAGGACCAATTCGCGGCCGACTTCGCGGCGGACGTTCCGCCGGCCGTGTCCCGCTTCATGGCCAAGTCGCAGGTGCCGATCTCCACCGACTCGTTCACCCACAAGGTCACGACGCCCGCCTGGAAGACCAAGCCCAGCTGGTACATGGTGGCCACCGCGGACCGGTCGATCAATCCGGACCAGGAGCGCATGATGGCGAAGCGCGCCCATGCCAAGACGATCGAGGTGAATGCCAGCCATGTTGCCTACATGTCTCACCCGAAGGAAACAGCCAAGCTCATTGAAGAGGCTGCCACCTCTGCGCCCGTTAATCATTAACGACGTGAAGACGAAGCCCAGCCATTACGTTCTCGCCACCAAAGACCGCACCGTCCACCCCGACCTGCAACGCTTCGTGGCGAAGCGTATGCGCGCTACCATCCAAGAGGTTGGCAGCAGCCACGTCCCCATGCTCTCCAACCCCAAGCTTGTCATCGATGTCATACGGGCGGCCGCAAATGCGTGATCAGGCGGTATCGACCAGAGTCCGGCCGCACAAGGATTCCTGATTATGAAATTCACCTATTACGGGCATTCGTGCTTCTCTGTTTTGGCTGCTGGCAAGACGTTGTTGTTCGACCCGTTCGTCAGCGCCAACCCATTAGCCCGCGCCGTTGATGTGGATCGAATCGACGCTAATTTCATTTTTGTTTCTCACGGTCATTTCGATCACACAACCGATGTAGCGCGCATCGCCAGGCGAACCGGTGCAAAAGTTCTGGGGAATTGGGAATTATTTGACTGGTTCAAGAAATGCGGGCTGGAAAACGCGCATCCCATCAATCCAGGCGGACAGTTCACTTTTGATTTCGGAACGGTAAAGAGCTTTGCCGCACAACATTCTAGCAGCCTGCCCGACGGCGCTTACGGCGGTGTCGCCTGCGGGTTTGCATTTCAAACCCCAGATGGCGCCTTCTACTACAGCGGAGATACGGCTCTCACCATGGACATGCAATTGGTCCGTGAATGGGCAACGCTGGAGTTCGCAGTCTTCCCGGTAGGCGATGGCTTGACCATGGGCGTGATGGATGCAATCAAAGCAGCGAGGTCGGTGGGCGTGAACAAAGTGGTTGGCGTCCATTACGACACGTTCGATTTCATAAGAATTGACCACAGCGCAGCGGTTAAAGCTTTCGACGAAGCGGGCATGAAGCTCCAGTTGCTGGATATCGGCAGCGTCATCGAAATCTGAACCCCTAGTTAGAGGTTGAAGCCATGAGATCCACACAGGAAGCCAACAAAGCTTTGGTAATCGAGGCATTCGACACTCTGTTCAATAAACGGGACTACGCGGCCGCTGAAAAGTTTTGGTCGCCAAAATATATCCAGCACAGCGCGCATATAGAACCCGGGAGAGAAGGGCTTTTTAATCTCATCAGGAAACTTCCCGCCACACTCAGCTGGACGCACGGCATCATTCTAGCCGAAGGCGATTTTGTCATCGTCCACAGTCGTTATTCAGGTCATGGCTTGCCTGCTCCGTGGATTGTGGCCGACATAGTGAGAATAGAAAATGGAATTTTGGCCGAACACTGGGATGTCATCCAGGACGAAGCCACGAAAGAACAATCAAAGAGCGGTTTGCCCATGTTTGGCACTTCATTCGATACATCAGAGCATCAACCCGCTGCCGTGCCGCTGGCGATAATGGAAGCGCGAACGATCGTGGCGCCGCTGTATGACGCGCTGAACCAACCGAGCAAGAAGGATGTGGCATAGCCCCCATGCACGAAGGAGGCCCATTCGCGGCGAACGCTGAGACCTTGCCCACCATTGAGTATGTCCGCTGGAGCACTTCACGTTTGCACTGCTCAACCGGGTCTTGCCGATCCTCGTCCCCTGCGAGGATTACAGTTGGGACGGCAATCTTTCCACCTGTTGGCCGCCCGCACCGCGGAATGCTTCACCCCGCAAACGCTAGCGTTTGGATTCGTTGGCCTCGCTTGCGTAAGCGTGAAGAATCCCCGCAACCATTGGCCCGAACTTTTTCTTCAACTCTGCGCATCGCGTCGAGTTCTTAAGTTCAACGCCTTTGCGTTCGCTACGAATCAGGCCGGCTTCCCGAAGAATCCTGAAATGTTGCGACAGGGTGGATTTGGGAAGCTTCAAGTTGCCATTGGACAAGAAGGCGGAGCAGTTCATGGCGCAGTCAGCCTGGGCCAGATCTGCGTAAATGCGAGCCCGGACCGGGTCGGAGAGGGCGTACAGGATGCCCTGCACGGATATTCCTTTCAGAGACGGATGATAAAGTGGCCGCATAAAAAAACACTAGCACCATTTGACAAGATAGTCCAGTTGTTCAATAGTACTGAACAATAGAACTGATGTGCTGGTTAAAACAATTGATTCAATCGCAACCATGACGAAAAATATCCAAACGTTGGCAGGAACCACTGCGGGCAGGTTGAATGGCAAGGTCGCGGTCATCCGGGGCGACACTGAAGGAATATCCATGTCCAAACTTTTCACGTCCGTCCAGGTTGGCCCCATGGTCTTGTCCCATCGCGTAGTAATGGCTCCGCTTACACGCATGCGCTCCGAACAGCCTGGTGATGTTCCTGGCGACATCATGGTTGAATATTACGCGCAGCGCGCTTCGGAAGGCGGTCTTATCATTTCTGAAGCGACGCCAGTCGCGCTGACCGGTCGTGGCTATCTCGGCGCGCCCGGCATTTATAGCGATGCACAAATCGCTGGCTGGAAAAAAATCACCGATGCCGTGCATGCCAATGGCGGCAAGATGTTCATGCAATTATGGCACGTCGGTCGCACTTCGCATGTCGATCTTACGGGTGGTCCGGCACCAGTGTCAGCCTCTGTCGTACCTTATGAGGGCGTCGCCTTTACACACAACGGGTGGGTTCCTGTGTCGCCGAACCGTGCGCTTGATATCGAGGAAATACCCGGAATTGTCGAAGAATTCCGCAAGGGCGCGGAGCGCGCTAAAGCGGCCGGATTTGACGGTGTCGAATTGCATGGTGCCAACGGCTATTTGATCGATCAATTCCTGCAGGACGGCACCAACAAGCGCGCCGACAGCTATGGGGGTTCGCCAGAAAACCGCGCTCGTTTGCTGATGGAGATTGCTCATGCCGTCGCCTCGGTGTGGGGGTACAATCGCGTCGCCGTGCGGATTGCTCCGAGCGGAAAATGGAACGGGATGTCGGACAGCAACCCCGCCGCGACATTCGATTATGCCGCCAAAGCGCTGGCTCCCCTCGGCCTCGCTTATCTGCACATCGTCGAGCCGCGCGTTATTGGCAGTCAAGAAAAAGCTGACGGCTTGCCGCCTGTTGCGGCGGTTAATTTGCGTCAATTCTTCAAGGGAACGATCATGGCAGCCGGAGGGTTCAACCCCAAAGACGCCGAAGAAATCGTTACCAAAGGCGATGCTGACCTGGTGGCGTTCGGGCGTCATTTTATCGCGAATCCTGATCTGCCCGAGCGCATCAGGCTCGGGCTGCCGCTGAATCCATATGACCGCAGCACTTTCTACGGGGGCAACGCTCATGGATATACGGACTATCCTTTCTACGAAAAAAGAAATCGCAACAGGCAGCCTGAAGCCGATGCCTTTTTGGTCCCGGGCCGAGCGCCTTTTAACCCCTAAAACTCCAAAACTGTAAAATTATGAAAACTCAAACTTCTTTTATTGATCTGACGGAACGCCCGCCCCGGAGCTTTCGGGTTCGTCTGGGCAACTACGTCATTCTGGCACGGATGCTTGACAAGGGCCGAGCGACCCTCGCCAAGAAAAACGGCGAATACAATTATAATTCCGGCACTGACCAGCACCTGGTCAGGTTCCTGGGTTTTGATCCCAAAGCCCTTTTGAAGGAGCTGGCCACCGGCAAAGGCGACGGCGAAATCCTTGAATGGGTCCAGTCCCATTCCAAAACGCCGCGCGCGCCTTGGGAAATGGAAGCATGGTCTGCTTTCATGGAAAAACGCGGTCCGGACAGCGACGCCGAAACGCTCGAACTTTTTGCCGAATATGTCGGGAAATTCAGCAAGACCCGCGAGGACATCAAAACATGGTTTGAAGCCATCGAACTGGACGACTATGTCAGTTTCGGAGGAAAAGCGTAAATCTCACATCCACACAAACAACGACGAACAAAGACGGAAAAACAAAAAAGGACAAAGCATATGCGTGCAATGAGAGCGGAACAATTTAATGGTTATAACGAGTTGAAGCTGGTCAATCTTCCGAAACCAGCGGTCACAGACGGGAAAGTGCTGGTGCGAATCACTGCGGCCGGCGTGACGCCCCTGGACTATACGATTGTCTCCGGCAAGTTTCACGGCTCGAAGGCGCCGTTAGTCCTGGGCAACGAAGGAGCGGGCGTGGTGGAGGAGGGAGGCGGAGCGGACTTTCCCGCCGGCTCGCGCGTGATGTTCTTCGGCGCCTATGGCGCTTTTGAGGATGGAACCTACAGCGAGTGGGTTGCCGTGCGGAAGCAAGACCTTTGCCTGATTCCTGACGGTGTCGACGACGCAAGTGCCGCAGGTATTCCGGTCGCGTACCTCACGGCGCAGGTGGGTCTTACCCGGGCCGGTTTTCGGGCAGGCAAGACCGTTCTGGCACCGGCAATCGGAGGATCGATAGGCAACGCAGTGACGCAATTGGCGCGCGCCCTGGGCGCAAAACACGCCATGTCAAGCACGACCAATCATGCGAAGGCCGAGCAGGCGAAGGCGCTCGGATTTAATGAAGTCATCGATACCTCCTTGGAGAAGCTGGCTGACGGCGTGCGTCGTATCACGGGCGGTTACGGCGCAGACATTGTCATCGACGGAATCGGTGGTGAAGTCTTGAGCGAGGCGCTCGGAGCGCTTGCCTTGGACGGAAGCCTCACAACACTAGGGTATTCCGCAAGCCGTAAGACAACCATTGACGTGACAGATCTCATTGTGCCCCAGGCCTGTATCCGTGGTCTCAACATGTTCGCTCAGCCGCAGGCGGCCGTTACGGACGCTTGGAACGTTATCGTCTCACTTCTTAAATCCGGTGCGATCAAACCGATCGTGGCTAAGACCTTCCCACTGGCCGAAGCGGCTGATGCTCTGCGTTACCTGATCGACGGCCGCCCCTTCGGCAGGGTCGTCCTGACAATCTAACATGCCCTGATGGTAGGAGAGGAAAATGGAATCGGTTCATTATCGGATTATATCCGTTGATGGCGGCAGCAAGACAACAGAAAGCAAAGAAAGAACGAAATATATGAACAATAACAATGGACAAAAATTGGCAGGCAAGGTCGCAGTGGTCACAGGCGGTTCGCGAGGGATTGGCGCGGCGATTACAAAGAGGCTGGCAGCCGACGGGGCCAGCGTTGCGTTTACTTACACCAAGGGAGCAGATGCGGCTGCTTCGGTCGTGAAGGAGATCGAACGCCTCGGCGGAAAGGCAATTGCGATTCAGGCAGATGCCGCTGATGCGGACGTCGTCAAGGCTGCGGTCGAAAAGGCCGTCGCGACCTTTGGCCAGCTGGATATTCTTGTAAACAATGCCGGCACGGCCATCCCCAAACCGTTCGAGGAGACGACCCTGGAGGAGATGGATCGCGTGATCGATATCAACATCCGCGGCGTGTACGTCGCGACGCACGCGGCGCTGAAGCACCTGAAGAGTGGTGGCCGCATCATCATGATCGGTTCGGCCGTGGGTGAGCGTGTTGCGGCGCCAGGGTTGGTGCCTTATGCGGGCACGAAGGGCGCCGTCAAGATGTTCACCCAGGCGCTGGCCCGGGAAATCGGCAGCCGGGGTATCACCGTCAATAACGTGCAACCGGGGCCGATTGACACGGAATTGAATCCTGCCACGGGCGATTGGGCGACGCCCCAAAAGGCCGCCACGGCGCTCAACCGTTATGGCCGCCCGGACGAGATCGCCGCGATGGTGGCATTCGTTGCTGGACCCGAAGCGTCTTATGTCACCGGCGCGAATCTCACAGTCGATGGCGGCATGAATGCCTAAGTTCCACCCAGCATGAACAGGATCGACAAGGCAAAATTTGGACCCTGGGCTATTGTAACGGGAGCCTCCTCGGGGATCGGAAAAGAATTTTCAAGGCAACTTGCCGCGAGCGGCTTGAACATCGTGTTAGTCGCCAGAAGGCTCGAACTGCTTAAGGAGCTGGGACAGAATCTCGAGAAAGAGTTTGGCGTACACTGCCGAGCGGTTCAAGTGGATCTCAGCGATGAAGACTTTATCGGTACGATCAAAGAAGCTACGCAGGATCTCGATATCGGTCTTATCGTCTCAAATGCTGGCACCGGAAATCCCGGATCGTTTATCAAAAAGAATCGAGATGATTTACTAATAGATGTGAGACTCAGTGTGACGGCCCACCTGGAGTTGTGTCACCACTTCGCGCCTGTCCTCGTGAAGCGCGGACACGGCGGGATTTTGCTCGTCGGGGCGATGGGGGCGAGCCACGGGGTTCCCTATATGGCGAATAGCGGTGCGGCTAAGGCGTATGTTTCGGCGTTAGGCCAAGCACTTCACTTCGAATTGAAAGACCAGGGAGTTCATGTGACGGTTTTGACTCCCGGCTTTATAGATACCCCCGTAATTCCCAAGCTCCTCGAAGATCCTGGAGCGCTCCCAATGAAGCCGATGTCCGCCGAAAGATGCGTGACAGAGGGGCTCGAAGCGCTGCGAGCCAATCGCGCTGTATACATTCCAGGCCTACTCAATCGAATCATGAATCGCCTCGTTCCTACGTCGGTTGCTCAAAATATGGAGGCAGGAATGCTGAAAAAGTAGCCTCTACGAAAGAACATATGAATACAAAAGTCGTTCTGATTACTGGCGCTCTCACGGGTATTGGGCGCGCCACTGCCATCGCCTTTGCGCGAGAGGGCGCTCACGTCGTTGTCTGCGGGCGACGTGACGACGCTGGCAATGCCTTGGCCACCGAATTGCGCGCGCTCGGCGTGGAGGCTGAATACATCCGCGCCGACGTGCGCCGCGAGGACGATGTGCGCGGTCTGGTTGATAGGACGGTCAAGCGGTTTGGCGACCTGGACGTAGCCGTCAACAACGCTGGTACCGAAGGCAAGCCTGGCCCTGTAACTGAGCAGTCCGCTGAGACTTACGCGACCACCTTCGATACCAACGTGCTGGGCACCTTGTTGAGCCTGAAGCATGAGCTGCGCGTGATGTTACCTCAGCGGCACGGCAGCATCGTCAACGTGTCGTCCACCTTCGGCCGCGCAGGTGGGGCGGGCGCGTCCGTTTACGTCGCTAGCAAACACGCGGTCGAGGGTTTGACCAAGGCGGCTGCGCTGGAGGTAGCCGGATTAGGCGTGCGGGTCAACGTAGTTGCCCCTGGCCCTATCGAGACTGGGATGCTGAACCGCTTCACCGGCAATGAGGAGAAGAAGGCGGCATTGGTTTCTCGGGTCCCGCTTAAACGTGTAGGTCTGCCCGAAGAGATTGCCCAGGCCATTGTTTTTCTCGCTTCCGACAAGGCCGCCTTCATCACAGGCGCGTCCATCGCTGTCGATGGCGGCAAATTGGCCGGCTAATTCGAGGGGCCAGATGAACACAACTGACTGCACGACGACTCCTGTGGCCGGGCCGACAGCAGTGACTTGCTCGCGCGAGGCAGTTCCACAGTTCCATTATGCGCCGCTGTACTGGCTGGCGGTCGGTACTTTTGCTGTGGGGACAGAGGGCTTCATGATCGCGGCCATCCTGCCCAGGATTGCCACCGATCTCTTTGTGAGCGTGCAGGCGGCCGGACAATTCGTAACCATCTTCGCTTTTACTTATGCTGTAAGCTCTCCGGTCCTGACGGCGCTGACCGGCGGTTTCGATCGGCGCAAACTACTCATCCTGTCCATGTCGGCTTTCGTAGCGGCGAACCTCGCCGCGGCATGGTCGCAGCATTTCTGGTCCCTGGCTGGCGCGCGCATTTTAATTGCGGCCTTTGCGGGACTCTACGTGCCGGGCGCGAATGCGCTCGCCGGAGCCCTGGCGCCATCCGAGCGGCGAGGGCGGGCTTTGGCCATTGTGAGTGGAGGGATTAGCCTGGCCGTGGCGCTTGGAGTTCCGCTCGGGGCGTTTATTGGCAATCGTTTCGGCTGGCGCATGAATTTCATCGGGGTCGCCGGACTTGCAGTGATCGCCCTTGTCGGGTTGCTCTTCGGCTTGCCAAAAGGCATCGGCGAAGGATTGGTAACTGCAAGTTTGCGGGAGCGCATTGCCGTCGCGCGCCAACCGTCGGCTCTTTTCGCCCTCTGTGTTACCACACTCTGGGCCGTCGGCACCTATTCGGTTTTCACGTACATCGCGCTTTTCCTTGCGACTGTGGTTGGTTTAAAGGGAGCCGCGATTGGGTACGCACTCTTCCTGTGGGGAGTCGCAGCTTTTATTGGCCTCCTTCTCGGAGGCCTGGCGAATGACAGGATCGGCAGCCGCCGGGTGATTTTCGCAACACTGTCAGTGATGGCTCTGGCGCTCATGAGCCTGACATTGGTGGCCCATTTTCTGGACCAATCAACCAGGCTGGTGCCAGTTCTCATCGCAGTGGTCATCTGGGGCCTCACAGCCTGGGGGTTTTTCCCGGCCCAGCAGTCGCGGCTGATTGGCATCACCGGACTTAAAGGAACCGCAATCATCCTCTCCCTCAACGCATCTTTCATGTACTTGGGATTTTCGTTTGGGGCTGCAGCGGGGTCGTTCGTTCTGACTGAGGGCAACGTCACTGACCTCGGCTGGGTCGGAGGTTTGTGGGTAGTGTCGTCATTGACTCTTTTCATTCTTTCCGACGGTCGAACGAAACAATTACAAACAACAAGAACAAACGAGAACAAATGAAACTCACTGGCAATACAATCTTCGTCACTGGCGGCGGTTCAGGTATCGGGCGCGGACTCGCCGAGGCGCTGCACAGACTTGGTAACCAGGTAATCATCTCAGGTCGGCGCAAGGGCCATTTGGCTGAAACGACGAAAGCCAATCCCGGAATGAAATCAGTTGAATTGGATGTCGAGGACTCGACGAGCATCGCCGCGGTCACAAGAGAACTGATTGAGGACTACCCGAAATTGAACGTGCTCATCAACAATGCCGGTGTCATGCACCTCGACAATGCGGCCGGAGGAGTCGATGAAGCGATGCTGGTGTCCACCATCACCACAAATCTTATGGGCCCGATTCGCATGACCGGAGCGCTCATCGAGCACTTGAAAAAGCAGGATCACGCCGCAGTGATGAACGTATCTTCAGTTCTGGGATTCGTTCCGCTTGCGATGGCAGCGGTTTACTCTTCCACAAAGGCGGCGATACATTCCTACACGCTGTCACTGAGGTACCGACTCAAGGGGAGCTCGGTGGAGGTTCTGGAGATTGCACCACCCTGGGTGCAGACAGACCTTTTAAACAGCAACAACGAGCCCCGTGCCATGCCCCTCGCTGAATTCATCTCAGAGACGATGAAAGTTATCGCAATAGGCGCGCAAGAGGTGTTGGTGGAGCGAGCAAAACCCCTGCGGAACAACGTAGGACCGAATGAGGGCGCATTTGTGACGCAATTCAACGATACGATGGCACAACCAAACTCACAAAGCGCCTAAAGCCTGCGCATCCACAACAAAGCATAGCGAACAAGGAATGATGAAAATGAGCCAATCAACACAAGCAAGAAACAAAGCACTGGTTCTTGAAGCATTCGACACGCTTTTTAATAAGCGCGACTATGCGCAGGCCGAACGGTATTAGTCGCCCGACTAGATTCAGCATAGTGCGCATATCGCGCCTGGGCGGGAGGGGTTGTTTAACCTCATCAAGGGCATCCCGCCCACGCTGAGGTATGAACCGGGGCTAATTGTGGCCGAGGGCGATTTTGTGATCGTCCACGGACGATTCTCGGGCTTCGGAGCTCCGGTGAACTGGATTGCGGCGGACATCGTACGCATCAAAAACGGAATTCTGGTCGAGCACCGAGATGTCATTCAAGACGAGGCCACAAAAGAGCAATCCAAGAGCGGAAATCCCATGTTCGGGGACACGTTTCCCGAAATTCACGCCAAATGACTAACTCAAACGAGAGAAGTATTATGACCGATCATGCAACTAGAGAACGGTTTGCACCTATCCAGATAGGCACGCTCGCACTCTCCCATCGGGTGGTGATGGGGCCGCTCACGCGTTCTCGGTCTGAACAACCCGGCGACATCCCTGGGAATCTGATGGTCGAATATCTTCACATCATTGAACCGCGCATCAATGGCCATGTGGCAATCGAGGATGGTCTGCCACCGGTAGCGGCCGCTCAAATACGCAAGATATTCAAAGGAAGAATCATCGCGGCCGGTGGCTTTGACCCTGACGGTGCTGAGGCAATCGTCGAAAAGGGAGATGCTGACCTGGTGGCGTTCGGGCGTCATTTCCTTGCGAACCCTGACCTGCCAAAGCGAATCAAACTCGGGCTGCCCCTCAACGCGTACGATCGCGCCACTCTCTACACTTTCGATTCCCACGGTTACACCGACTATCCATTTCATGAAGATCAAGAACCCGTCGAACAGTTGGAGCCGAGAGCGAATAAAACCGCACTCGGTTCATTGAAATCAAAGAATAAAGGAACCATATGTTCAAGTTCAGCGGCAAGAGACCGGCGACCCTCGGATCGAAGAACGGCAAGCTAGCCACGGTCGTCAAGAAGCCCAACAATGTCAGCAGCCAGGCCGACGTCAATGACCGGGCACATTACGTCGCCCCACTCAAGTTCACCGGAGATGCGTCGGTGGCGTTCCAGAAACTGCTCAAGATAGTGCAGTCGCAGCCGCGAACCACCGTGGTCACGCAGGACGGCCAATACCTCCACGCCGAGTTCAGCTCACCCCTGATGGGCTTCGTGGACGATGTCGAGTTCGTGCTGGCGCCACAGCAGAGTCTGATTCACGTGCGCTCGGCAGCTCGGCTCGGCTATTCCGATTTCGGGGTGAATCGCAAACGCGCCGAATCACTGCGCGCGCTTTTCGAGGGCAGATCATGAGAGCGGGCAAGCTTCCGCTCCCGGCCGTGCATGAAGTTCTTCTCGCGGACGGGTCGCGAACGCGATTCGCTGGGTTGCGAAGAGGGAGGGACAAGCTGTTACGAGGTTTGACCCTCTAGAGCCCGATCCTTGCGAACAGGAGCAACCATCGATGACACAATCGCAAACAACGAAATGAGCCCTTCGGCCATGGTCGGGGGTGTGAAGATGGCGTCGCGTAGTGCGGTCAACGGGAGTCCAGCAATCGGATAGGGGTCGGGACAAAGCTTTCGCACAAAACCGCCGCGGGACCGCAGAGTGATTCAGGGTCCTGACGTTGCTTGTTTTGGGCGCATGCTGCCGGTGCCGTATGGCTCAGAAACTCAGAGTGCGGCATCCCGGAGCGATTACCATCCGCCATGGAAAGTGCCACGGGCTACAGGGGGACAGGCGCTGCAGTGGATTGTCGACCAGCTCCAGAAGGGGGCGCGGTTAAACACCTTGCCACGTTGCTCCAACGCGCGGAGCGCAAATCCCAAAACAGTTAAAACCTTCGTTCTGACCCCTATCCGAAATCAAGTGGGTCGTCGGTGCGGGCTGTCCAATCCCAGTTGCCGCCAACAAAACGTAGCATCTCTACATTCTGCAAGTCCGGCTGCCTGTGAGCTGATCCGGGGCAGTGGATCGAAACTGTTTCAGCCGTTGGACTGGTTACTTGTGTGCGGCCCCATGAGCTACCAGATGGTTGTTATGCGCCTCCTGCGCATGCGAGACTTGCGCCGGCGTCGGGCCTTGATGAGGCGGTCGGCTTGCCTCCACTTCGCCACGCGAGGGTTGTGTCTTGATTCCGTCTTTACCGTTGAACGCGTGATTCGGACCCTTGACTTCCCGAACCACCGAACGGTCCTCGTAGGTATGGTGCACGGCGTTTCGGTCCACGGTCGAGATGACCGTGTTATGCAGGAACATGCTCCCTTCCCAACGTCCGCCGGTGAAGCCTGAGCCGAAGTAGCCGTTGCCGTAATTGATGCCGCCGTAGAAGCCGACTTGCGGCCCCCAATACCCTTCGTGCCAGAGGTACTTGCCTCCGGCGAAGCCCCAATAACCGGGCGTCCAGAGGAGTCGCGCGCTCGGGGGTAGAACCCAGACACCCGGCACCCAGTAGTAGCCATAGGCACCGTATTGATAGTAGCCAGGCGTCCAGAGGTATCCGTCGCCAGGACAAGGGGGCTGGTCGAAGACGGCGATGGGCGGTGGCGCGATGTTCACTGAAAGCTGAATTCCGGCGAAGGCGTGCGCTCCGAAGAGGGCGCCCACAACCAGGATCACAAACATGGCAAGCTTGTTTTTCATCTTTAGACTGTACGCCTTTGTCAGCGCAGGGAAAAGCTCTGTTTTCAGGCTTGTCGTGAATCATGCGCGAGGCGCGGGTTTATTGAACGTCATTTTATCTTCTGCCAAGCGTTTCTAAACCTCTCGGGATTTCGAAACAGCTTTCGCTCGATTACATAAGCCCTCGGCACGAGCCAGTCATATTGGTTCGGGGTCAGGGGAATAGGCCCCGGTATCGATTAGCGGTGTCATATGGTTAGCATGATAGGGACTACTGGATCCCGTTCCACACGATCCGGTGGAACAGTTCGTCCATGTAACGCGGTGCTTCTTTGGCGCCACGATCAAGCCACCAGCGCAGCAGGGATAGCAAACTCCCGGCCAAGGCAGAGGCGCGGGCAGCCAACTCGCGTTGAGGAAGCTTCGGAATTCGCTTGGATTCCCTAAGGCGCTGCTCAATCCCGCGTGAAAAGTAGCCTTGCGCGAGATCGAAGAAATCGTTGAGACGGCCAGACTCGGCCAGCGCGCGATAGACCTTCCTCTGGCTGCCGATGTGGCCAAACAATTCCGCCACAGGGACGACGCGTCGCGACTCTTCCTTGCGAACGCTCAGTGCCCTGCTCATCATTTCCAGGAACTTCTCCAACTGGCTGAGAAGCAGGTCATTCTTGTCGCGGAAATGAAGATAAAAGGTGGAACGACCGACTGCCGCGCGGTCCAGCACTTCCTGCACTGTCACGTCATCGATCGGCTTTTCCTGGATCAACTCAATCAGAGCACTGCCAAGCCGCTCGTGAGTACGCCGCACGCGCGAATCGGCCTTTCGCCGCGGCTTTTCCTGTTTTTTTGGCCCAGTATGATCCTGCAAGCTCATCCTGTTCCTTTCTACGGCAACAGCCTGCGAGCTCAAAGATCAAACTGGCGATTCCGACCGAAAACACCATCTGAGGTCATTTGAAGGGCTCATTCCTGGACATCGACCGCCTCTTTGTTCAAGAATTCCGAACGTGCGATTGACGAGCGGACGCATGACCGCTACAAGGCGACTCATATGAGAAACCGCTATTCATTCCGTGTACTTACGGTTGGGAGCATGTTAATTGTCGCACTGACTGCGCTCGCGCAACAGACAGCTACGCGACCTGATGGTACTGGCAAAGACGAACACCGCCAGAGCGCCGCACAAGACGACGTGCCGATAGTCGGGCAGATGCTGAAAGTGCTGACCGAGAAACTTGATCTCACCGCCGATCAGCAGGCCAGAATCACACCAATCCTCCAAAAACTGCATGACACCCAGCAGAAGCTCGTGCAGGATAAAAGCCTGTCGCGCGAAGAGCGCTTGGCCAAGGTGAGGCCCCAGCGCTATAAGGCCGACACACAAATCCGCGAGATCCTTACCGAGGACCAGAAGAAAAAGCTCGATCAGTACTTGCAGGGGCCGCACCCTGAGATGCATGGCAAACTGAGCGGGGCGAGACCATCGCGCCCGTGACCACCGCAGAATTGAAGAGATTGGTATCGCCCACCCCAGCGGTCTCAGTGTGGATGTGAAGCGATTGACCGGGCTGTCGCCAATCAACCGTAGCCGGCGCTTGCAGTACATCTGCCGCGGTTCATGTTACACGTTGGCGGTGGCTCAGGTGGTTTGGCTTAACCGCGCGTCGGCAAGATGCAGCGCCCCGTTCCACAACAACTATGGATGGTGTGGCCTGAAGCCAGGCTTAAAGGTCCGGTCGATCCCAAGATTCCTGATGGGTACTTCATACGGACTTACCAAGCAGGCGACGACCGTGCTTTCCTTGCCTTGATGGCTCTGATGGATTTCGATCCGTGGACTCAAAAGAAACTCGATTACAATATGTCTCGCATACTCCCAGGAGGTTGGTTCTTCGCGGTAGAAGCCAAATCGAGCAGTGTGGTTGCAACGGCGATGTGCCTTCACAACTATGACGGACATTCTCCATTCACAGGCGACCTTGGCTGGTTGGCTTGTCGTCAAGACCATAAGGGGAAGGGGCTAGGTTATTCTCTATCGGCGTGTGTAACCAACCGGTTCCGAGACGCTGGCTATTCCCGGATTCAATTGCACACCGAGTACCATCGCCTTCCCGCGATCAAGACCTACTTGAACCTGGGGTATGTTCCCGTGATGTATTGCCAAGAGGTTTATGAGTTATGGGACGATGCTTGTCAGAAGTTGGATTGGCCGTACACGCCTCAAGAATGGCCCAACAAAGTTACAGGAGAATGAACATTCCCGGGCACGTCATTTTGCAAGAGATAGAACGCCTTCGGACCAAACTGAGAACACCTATAGTTGTCGCCGTGGATGGGGGGAGCGGTGCTGGGAAAACGACAATTGCTGAAAACCTGATGCGCTTCACCGAAATAGCTTTGGTTCCGCTTGACGATTTTTACCAAACTGTGATTCCCGAATCAGAGTGGCCTCACAAAACTGTCGAACAGCGGCTGAATGGAGTATTCGACTGGTCTCGTGTTCGAAGCGAAGCCCTTAAACCACTTCGAGCGGGAAGACCGGGTCGGTGGCATGCCTTTGACTTCAAGCGTGGTTTAGGGAAAGAGGGAACATACAGCCTTAAGAAAGAGGTGACTGAGGTGGCCCCGGCTTCTACGATTCTGGTTGAAGGTTCTTATTCAGCATCGCCACGTCTGAGAGATTTGATTGATCTCGCGGTGCTTGTAGATGTGCAGAACAGTAGGCGTCATTTGCGGACGGCTGCTCGAGGAGACGACACCGAATTCCCCGGCAAATGGCACGCAATCTGGGATGCGGTCGAGGCGCATTACTTTCAGCATGTATGCCTGCCCGAATCCTTTGACCTGGTCATTCGAAATGACGATAATGGTAACCAAGCTGAGCCCCGCGGGAGGCTGATTCGCGGTGAAAATTGAGCGTTTTCCATGATCTGCCAGTAGCGAAGTAAAAGGAGCAGAACCGGTAGTGAGCCATTCAGCGCGCCGGTTCTGCGGTCGAAGGTTCGTTGGACTTGGATTTGCCTTTTCACGAGTCCCGGTCACGTCCGTCCTGGCAGGGCCCAAGGTGGTCGTAGGACGCGAGGAGCACCGTCGCCAGGGCAGGCTACTGGCAGTCTGGCGCGACGGCAAAGCCGTCTGGATTCCCGCTATCGAACCAGCCGAGCCAGCACGATTCGCTCTCAGACGCTGATGGACCACGTGTATGGCTAGGCAGACGAGCGCGCCGGTTTCCGGGTTTCGCCGGCTTCGAGGCTGGAGCGGAGGTGTTCGGGGAGCAAGCGCTGAGCACGGCGGAAAATATCAGGACGAAAAACACGATTGAACGCAGGAGGCCGGGTCCGCCACCGCAGAAACTCGAAAAGTCTGCCGGTGAGCCAGGAAGCTTTGGCGGCGGCGGGCTCGTTGGCGCGGCAGCGGTGGAAAATATTCAAGCCGTGCAACGAATGGATGTGCGAGTCTTCCGGGCCGAACGGCCCGACCAGGTCGGGCTCGAGGCATTCGATAGGGGCGTTGACGAATTGCGGCTGCGCGAGGAGCTCGCAAAGCACGCTCCGGTTTTCGGGTTGGTCGCACAGAAAGCACGCTTCGAGCAACGCCGCAATCAGCCGCTCATGCTCGTCGGCACGTTGCTCTGCGAAATCCTTGCGGACCATGAGGATCTTTTCCGGATGCAATGGCGCGAGCGAAGCGCTGGTGGCGATGCAGGCGCCGATTCCGGCCTGAACGGCGACGGAGGTCCAAGGCTCGCCGGCACAAAAGCCGTCGAGGTAGCCGAGCTTGAGCAGCGGGAACATTTGTTCAGGAGGGACAGACTCGATCCGTACGGTGGTAGGCGGGGGCGCTCCGGCGGACTTGAGCCATTGGCAGAGCAGCACGTATTGCGTGGCGAGCGGGCAGGTGACGCCGAAGGTGTAGGCCTTTTTGTTGCGGTCCTCCCAAATCTGGTCGCGGAGAGTGGCGGCGTCGCGGACGCCCAGACACCACAGTTCCCGGCTGACGGTGATGGCGTTGCCCTGCAGGTTTAGCACCAGGCCGGTGACGCACTCGCGGGTTTCGGGGATCAAGCCAAGGCTAATGAGGAACGGCACCATGCCGGGGACGTGGGCTGCATCCAAATCACCTTGGATGATTTTGTCATTGGCGCGCTTCCAACTGGGTTCGCTCTTGATCTCAACATCCAAACCGTACTTCTTATAGAGGCCGAACTCATGGGCGACGACAATCGGCGCGCAGTCATTCTCGGGCAGAAACCCCACACGCAGGGGGTTCCGCGCTTTGACTATGCCCGGCGCTGCAGGTTTGCGTTTGGTCATGATACAACTGAACCCCTTGCTCGGGGCTCCGCTCGGGTGAGCAAGTGCAAGGCCAACGGAAATCCCCGGACGCGGCAACGAGATTTTCTTGCGGGCGATTGCGGTTCGGCGCAGGTGAAAGCAACGCCAGGATAGGGGTGTTTCGTGGCTTTCAGACGACAAGAACCAGCCTGGAAAATAGCTGCGGCGGCGCCTGACCAGGCGCCTCCTGCTGGTCACGAAAGCGATGGGAGATGTCGAGCGTTAGGCTGGTTGATTAAATTATGACAGAGGCTCAAACCACTCAGCTTCTGCTGGTGGTGAGTGAGCTATTGGCTACCCAGCGCGCGGTAGTAGCTTCGCGAGCCTGACGTGGCGACGACGATGGGGCGGACGGTCGCAGGCACGGCGTTGGTGGCTACGGGTGTCCAGGTGACGAGATCGGTGGAGGCCTGGATGATGTAGGTGACGTCGGCCTCGCCCGTCAGAATGAAACTAAAGTTACCGCCGACTCGCGCGGGCTGGCTCAGAATCGGTGGGAACAACCGGCGGACGCTGGACACCGTGAAGACGAACGGGTCGATGAGGTTCGTCGTGTTGACGCTGTCAGAAACGACGTTGCCGCGGCCCGCGATCACGCCGTAAAAATTAGTTCCCAGTGCTATGAGACACTGATAATCCCCAAGGAGGCGATCGTGGTTGAGCGTGCCATAGCCGAGTACCATCCCGTTGGTGGTGAAACTGTACAATTCCATGTTGGTGTTGAGCGTTTGGCCTGCATCGAACGACAAGGTCAGATGCACATGGAAATCTGTTCCATCGAACTCATCGAAGAGTACGCCGACCGCTCCATTGTTGGCGACGGCCACCGAGGGCAGGGCGGCGTCAAAGTTGGGCGAGGACAACGTCAGCGGAGCGCCGCCGGCGACCAGAGCCGCGCCATTGGGCTGAAATCGCCGCAAGAACAATTGGCCGGTTCCGTTGGTGCTCATCAGGCCATATACCACATAGACCTGCGTTCCGTTTGTATTGACAGCGACGGCGGTGATGTTTCCCAGCAAGGCGTTGATGCCGTTGCCAAACCGGAAGCTGTTGAGCGTGCCCTGCCGCGAGAGACCGTCGCCGATGATCAACCCGCCGATGGCGTCGCCGCTGGCGGACGTAAAATCCCACTCCGTGCCGCCCGAAAACCGGTTGAGGCGGTAATGCATCTGGGGCACGCCAGCGAGGCCATTAGTCGCCATTCCGTAGATCACATAAACGTTTCCCAATTGGTCCACCGCCGCTCGCAGGCCCGGGTTGATGTAGTTGAGCGGCGCGCCTCCCGTACTGTTGGGCACGCCTCCGGGTGAGCCGACCGCCTGGTTCAGCGCTGCGGGAAAGGTCAATCCGTTATCCGTGGAGAGAGCCACGCGCTGTTCCACTCCTCCCGCTGCCGATAAATCGTCATACGCGACAGCGACGGTGCGGCCACCGAGCGCCAGCCAGGGTTGGTCCGGGCTGGACGCCGGGAAGGGGCCAGCGGTCCAGGTCCAAGCGCTAGCGTCATTGATATTTGTCGTGGTGCCATAGTAGAGGTAGTCGTTCTTGCCGGTGGAATCGCGAGCCATCAAGACCCCGTGCAGCACCCCGGCGCTGTCGAACGCGTAGGTTTGGTCATCAACAAAAACGGTGCTGCCGGCAATTGGCGCAGGCACCGCGAACCGGATGGCCCAGGTTACGCCGCCATCGTTCGAATACCAAAGTTGTGCCGTGTTCCGGGAAATCCAGGACCCGTAACCAAAACTGGAGACGACCACTTCCTGCGGGTTAGACGGATTGACGGCGACACACGGTTCGTTGCCCCAATCGCGGTAGGTTTGCGCGGCAATGTAGGTGTTATAGTCACTCGTCGCCAGGTGTCCGATTACATCAATGACCTGGCCTTTGACGACCGGCGCACTGGTGAAGACCGCCTTGGCAAGGGCACTCAAGAAGAGCACTGCAGGCCGCAAACCCGCCCGCCGGTACATAGGATTCGGCATTTTGCTGTGAGCCATTGTCCCGGCGGGACAATCTCTCTCGCCCGCACAAGAAACTGGGATTATGCTGAGATCCCTCGCACGCTGAGCGCTAAAAGTCAAGGTTTCTGCAAATGCCTTGACATGACAGTCAAAAACAGAAATAACGAACGGCAACAAAGGACCTCAACATGCAAGACGACCGGAGAACCCATGGCCAGGAACCCGACTCCATCATCGTCGGCCAACCCCGAACTCCACGCCGCGTCTGGATTGTCTGGCTTGCGGTTCTCGGCGGGATAGTCCTGTTGATGCTGTTTAAGGAGCGCAGGGAGTCACGGGCAGACACAATCAGCCAGTATCAGTTCGAGCAATTGGTGGACAATGGGCAGATCGTGAAGGCGACGGTGAATTATGATCCGCAGAATCCGGCGCTCAACGAGGTGATGGGGGAATACTACAAAACCGAGGGTGATTCAAAAAGCGAAGTGCCGTTTCGCGCTCGGGTGCGACTGAGCGACGCCCTGGAAAGGAAGTTGTTCAGCATGCCTCAGTTTCAGCCGCGTCAGCCAAACACCATGCTGTTGAGCATCGCTGCCAGCGTATTGCCGTTCCTGGTGATTGCTGCCCTGATCTGGTTCTTCTTTATTCGCCAGATTAGAAAGGCCACGAGGACCTCTCCCAGCGCCGCGGAGGTGAATGCGCGGGCCCAGGAACAGCAAAAGCGATTCGATGGAATCCTGGATAAATGGGAGGAGCAAGCACGGCGAATGGACGCCGTGCTGGAGAAGATAGAAAAACGATGAAATCCGCTCACCTTTCGCCGCGAACGAGCGGTGCACGACGAGTCCGGTGCCGATGTTCAGGCTGGGCTGAACACCGGCAAATGAGCGAGCCGGACGCGGCGTACTGCGCCCGCCAACCTGCCAAGGGATGGTTCCGCTCTCGGGCCGCCGGAGCAGCCCGGGGTCAGGCACCGAGCACTGCCAGCATGGTCGGATTGTCGATGTAGCTTTCGAACCGAGTCACCAGGCCGTTGTGGAAGGTCCAGACGTGAACGAGCGGCACGTCAAACTCAAGCTGCGTTGCCCGCGCTTTGCCGACGGTCCTTCCCACGGCCACCACTTTGTCGCCGGCGTCAACCAGCCGCTCGATAAGCACGCGGGAATCCAAATACTGTGCCACTGCGCTGAGTAAGCGGCGGACGCCTTCGTGGCCGCGGTACACGCCGCCCCACGGCAGTTCAGGGGATTGCGTAAATTCGACATCCTTAGCCAGGTGAAGCAGCATGGATTCGGCATCGCGCCTTTGATGGGCGGCATAGATTTCTTCTACTTTTTCGATGTCGCGTTGCATGACTACTGGCCATACTACGGCGGGTGGGCAGCGCATACCGCGTCGGGTTATTTCGTCGCTGCGGTGCGTTTGATGAAATCGGCGAAATCTTTCGCCAGGTCCTGAATGTCATTTCGCTGGATGTCTTCGTCCTTCATAAACACGCCGTTCATGCGGGCGCCGGCGGATTCGCCGCTGCGGCGGATTTCATAAACGCAGACGAGGCTGTCGCCGTCACGCACTTCGCCTCGCACCTTGATGACTGGCTGCCCGCCGCCGAACATGCCTGCGAAGTAGCGGGCGCCACCGCCACCCTTTTGATACTCAGTGATGGTATTGGCGAACTTCAGCGTTTTGGTGTCGGGTTTCAGGTCCTCCGCCCTGGTCGTGACAACCGGGAAGAGGCTGGTCTGCTTAATAGCGTCAGCCATTTCGAAGGGCAGCACGCGCATAGCGGCGCCGCGCGCTTCGACTTCGTTGGACCGTTCCTCGGCCTTGAACACCGTGTCACCGATGTACACGGCATCGTAGCCCTTGAAAGCAAACCCATTGGCCAGCCAGACGCCCTGTATATCTTTGTCCTTATGCAGGGTGACCCCAGTGGGCGAGACGGCTTGGTTTGCCGAGGACTGTTTTTCGTCAGGTGTGGACGCGCAGCCAGGCAGGAGGAGTGTGACGGCGGTGAGCGTGGAAACTGAGCCGAGCTTGACGAGGTATCTGAGGATAGTTTGCATAGTTGTGTTTGGAAACAGGCTTAAGACGCCGCGATTTTATCGGAACGGCCGGGGGGCGGTCACGCTTTTTTAATGCTGATTTTTCGGGTACCGGTGAGCATATGAGGCCCTTCGAGCTTTGAGTTCTGACCACGGATAGCACGGATTTCACGGATAGCCGAAAAGAAATCCGTGCTATCCGTGGTTGAAGTTCTTCGGTTGCGGCTCCGCCGTGCTCTTGTCATCGCGCCTCGGCGGTTTACTGTGCATCTGAAATGTCGCAGATTACAAGCGACTGGCGCGACCACCTCGCAAATGAACGTTAGATATCACAGGACAAGACAGGGGAAAAAGGCGGGCAAGCGCGTGATCGTACCGCTCCTGGCCTGTACGTGGCTTATCTCCTCTGCCGGCGCGGCAGACGCAGTGCGGGTGATGCGCACGCCGGACAGTGGCCTGCAGCCGCAGTCGGTCGAGGATGACCAGGGTGTGGTTCACCTGGTTTACCTGAAAGGCGACCCGAAGGCGTGTGATGTGTGCTACGCTCGGCGCGAGCCGGGAGACACGAAGTTCACGAGGCAGATGCAGGTCAGCAGCGAACCGGGGTCCTCTGTGGCGCTGGGAACCGTGCGCGGCGCGCAACTGGCGATGGGCCCAAAAGGGAGAGTGCACGTGGTCTGGAACGGTTCACAACACGCGTCGGGCAACGGAGTCAGGGGCGCGCCGATGCTCTATGCGCGAGTGGATGACTCGGGCAACCGTTTCGAGCCACAGCGCAACCTGATGACTTCGACGATGGACCTGGATGGCGGCGGGTCGGTGGCCGCGGACGGTCGCGGCAACGTATGGGTGGTTTGGCATGCGCGCGAGCGCGGCGGGGCGGACGGAGAGGAGCATCGGGGAGTTTTTGTCGCGCACTCGTCGGACGAAGGCAAAACCTTCATTCCGGAGCGGCAGGTAAATGCTTCAGGGAGCGGGGCGTGCGGCTGCTGCGGGCTCAAGGCCTTCGCCGATGCAGAAGGGCGGTTGGCTGTGCTGTATCGGTCAGCGGACGGCACCGGTAATCGTGATAGTGTCCTGCTGCTCTCTGAGAAGGGGGCGGCTTCGTTTCAGTCTCGTATTTTGGGCCGCTGGCACATCTCGACCTGCCCGATGAGCACGCCGGCTCTGGGAGAGGGACCCGGGCACACCTTGCTCGCGATGTGGGAGACGCAGGGACAAGTTTATCGGCGCGCCTTTGAGCCGGGGCCCTTGAGTTCGGGCAGTGCGACCTTGCCCGCGGAGGGAGACAAGAGCGACCGGAAGCATCCGGCCTTTGCGCTGAGCCGTCCGGATGGCGCGCGCCTGCTGGTCGCGTGGGTGGAGGGCAGCGGTTGGGCAAAAGGTGGGCAACTGGGCTGGGAGTGTGTCGAATCGAGCACCGGCGCAAAGACACGTGGGCGCGGCACTGAGGTTCCGGCGTGGAGTCTGCCGGCGGTCGTGCCGGAGGCCGATGGAGGGTTTACGATTCTTTACTAAAGCCCTGACATTCAACCACCTGCGGCTTTGTAAGCGCCGAGGGCGGGCGCGTCAGGGTTTACGTCCGGACCAAAGTAGCGCAGGCAGACCAGCGGTTCGGTTTCGCTGGTGTTCTCGAAAGTGACCCCGGTTTTCGCGCCTTCCGCGGTGCAAAAATATTCATCCTCCGTGAGCTCGGTGAAACGGATGAGTTTTGGCGAATTCAAAGGCTGACGATTAATCTTGCCGGTGCCTTGAACGCAGATTAGGCCGTACGCGCCATTGTCTTTGATCGTGCATTTAACGCCGGGCTCCACGGTGAGCTCCTTGGCGGTGAAGAGCTGTTCGCCGTTGATTTTGCCATAGACAATCCAGCAGTCCACGTAACCTTCACTCCGGCCGTTAGCCACCGGCACGGGCTCGAGGTAATGATTGTCCTTGAAGCTCGGGTCCACGTTAGCGTCCCAATCGAGCTGGTCCACGATGAAGTCGAGGTCCTTGTGCTTGCTCCTGGGCATGTCCTTGACCAGCAGCTCCCAGGGCACGTAGCGGCCCTCGACCATGCTTTGGTACATTCCGAAGACGTCGCTGCCCCATTGGGGTTCATAGGTGCAGAAGCTGCCCGGCGCATGGAGGATGCACGGACCGACCAGCCAGCCCGAGCCGGGCTTCAGGCGGTAGGCTTTCGAGAGGTCGAGGATGCCATTATCGCCTTTGTTCCAATCTTCGATGCACTTGCGCACCCGCGCTTTGGTGGTGCCGGGCTCCAACCCGAAGAAGGTGTAAGGAAAATTATTGCCGGTGTAGTTGTGCTGCGGCGGGAAATAATAGGACTCGGGTTTGCCTTCCTGGCCGACCAGTTTGGCCTGCTTGCCATTCTGGTGCATATGCAGCGGGATCGGTCCCATGTTGTCGAAGAATTTCGAATAAACCGGCCAGCGGCCGTATTTGTTCCAGATGCCCTTGCCAACTATTGTCGCGCCGCAGTCTTCGACGGCTTTGCGCAGGGTAAAGCGCTGGCTGCCCACAACACAGTAACTGAGGCCTTCGTTAGGGACGCGGCCCTCGTTTGCGGCCTCGGTGGTTGAGGCAAACCAGCGTTCGTCGATACCGCCGCGGTTGGCGCCGTAGGCGTAAATGTCGTCGGGGTGAAGTTTGATCCGCAGGCCGGGTTGGAGGAAGGAACGGGGCACCCACGTCGGGGCAAGGCGCAGCACGCCGCCGGTGCGAGAGAGTTCGGCCTCGGCCACAGATTTGGTATTGCCCTTGACTGTTTTCAGCGAAGTGATGGTGTTCATGGGGTGAGGTTTAATGGGTTAAGCGGGCTAAGTCAGTGAAACGGATTTAATGGTCACATTGTCACCGCCAGGTGAGCCTGGCTCTGATCGCGTTGAAATCGCATCGTTTGGCCAAATTCGCAAAGTTGGGCGACGCCCGCAAGCACGGAACGGGCGATGGAGGAAACACCTCGCGCTTCCGATGGTAGGGCCGTTTGTCCTTAAACAGCCGCGACTCCCGCCAATCGACCTGTTTTCCAAACCCGCCCAAGGTAGTTCTCCACTTGCGGCGCGTTGAGGACAACGCGCCCTGCCGCCAAGGACATTACGGCGGGCAGGGTGGCGCAGGTGTGGCAAACGTGGTAGGGTTTTTGCGCTAATTCGCAGCAAGCGCGAAGCTAATGTCAAATCTAATCATCTGGTTCGACCTGCCGGTGGAGGACCTCGACCGCGCCATCCGATTCTATTCGGCCGTGCTCGGGCGGCCCGCGCAGAAGCAGCAAATGCCGGGGATGTCCTTTGCTGTGCTGCACGACCAAAAAAACGAAGCTGCGGGCTGCCTGACGCCCGGAGGCGAGGGCGAGGAAGTCAAGCCCTCGGCGGACGGCGTTTTGGCCTACTTCAACTGCGAGGGCAGATTGGACGAAGCGATTCCCGCGGTCGAGGTCAACGGCGGAAAGGTCTTGCGGCCAAAGCACCCTATCGGGCCATATGGCTTCCGCTCCATCGTGCTCGATAGCGAGGGCAACCGAATCGCGTTGCACTCGATGTAATGTGCCCTCGAATTAGCACGCTGGTCGAGACCGGGGGTTCGAGTTCAGGCATGAAGAGAGCCATTTTGGCAGCCTGTGTGGCTGGCCTGTTCATCTTGTCAGCTTGCACCCCACCGGACTCCATCCCGCAGGGCGTCCAGGTGTATTTTTCGCCGAATGGCGGGGCCACCGAGGCGGTCGTCAACGCGTTGGACCATGCGATCAACGCCGTCCTCGTCCAGGCCTACAGTTTCACTTCCGCACCCATCGCGAAAGCCCTGGTGGACGCCCGACGACGCGGAGTCGATGCGCGGGCTATTTTGGACAAGAGCCAACGGACCGAAAAGTACTCGGAAGCGGATTTCCTGGCGCATAATTCGATCCCAACCTGGATCGATGCCGAGCACGCCATCGCGCATAACAAGGTCATTATCATTGATGGTTACCTTGTGCTCACTGGTTCCTTCAATTTTACGAAGGCTGCGGAAGAGCATAATGCCGAGAACCTACTAGTGATCAACGACCCGTTGCTGGCCAAGCGGTATACGGACAACTGGTGGGTCCATCAGCGTCATTCCCAAGCCTACGACCCCGACGACAAGCCGCGGGAGCACTCAGTCCGCCGTTAGTCCTCATCCTCATTCTCGTTCTCTTCCTCGATTTGTTCGTTTCCGAGCAAGAGAACGAGAACGAGAGCGAGAACGAGGACGAGGAGGAGCATGAGGAGGAGCCTGCCGTGGTTTCGTAGCCCCGCCGCCGCTTTGTGACCTTCGTTTTCTTTCGCGGCTTCATCGGCTTCGGCTGTCGGGGCGCGATTGTTGAAACTTTTCAGAAGGCTCCCGGGTATAGAGGACAAGGGACACAACGTCCCCGAAACAATAAACCTGAACTTGAGGAGCTCGATATGAAACGTTTGATGCTGTTGGTGCCCGGAGCGGTGATGTTAGCGTCCGGCCTGGTCCTGAATGTCCATGCCGAAACCCTGCCGCCGGGGCAGGTCGATTTTGGCACTTTTCTTCCACCCGCCGGCGGAGGGGAATTTGTCGAGGTGAACCTGACCGGCAGCCTGATCTCGATGGCGGCGCGCTTCATCGAGAAGCAGGAGCCGGATGTGGCGCAGGTGCTGAACGGGGTGCAACTGGTGCACGTCAACGTTATTGGCCTCAACGATACGAACCGTGGCGACCTGGAAAAGCGGACGGAAAAAGTTCGCAAAGAGCTGGAGAGCAAAGGTTGGGAGCGCATTGTCACGGTCCAGCAAAATGAGCAGAAAGTGGGCGTCTATCTTAAAACCTTGAACAAGGATACCGTCCAGGGCCTCGTGGTAATGGTGATGGATGGCAAGGATAATGCCGTGTTCGTCAACGTCGTCGGCGATATCAAGCCTGAAAAACTCGCGCTGCTGGGCGAGCGATTGCACATCGATCCGTTAAAGAAGATCGGCCGGGTCACCGAAAAGGCGGAAAAGACGGAAAAGACGGAAGAGGCGGAAAGCGGGAAGTGACGCCGCGTTTCGAGGCAAACGTGCGACGACGTTCACCAACCACTCGACCGGAGAATCACGCCTATGCAACCTCCCTATACGCCGCCGAAACCGCCGGGTTCAGGGTTTCGCGCGGGTTACGCAGTCGCGGCCGCAGTGCCCCTCTTTTTTGTCCTCTGCGTCGTGGGCGTGACCGGGTATTTCCGGCTCGGTTCCGAAACCACGGCATTGCGCCAAAGCCTGATGGGGTCAGTGGATGGCCAGTGGAAGAAGACCATTGCGGTTCACCTGGGCTGGTTCACGACGAGCCTGGTGCGGGCCGGGTCACAGCTGGTCAAGCTGGACCCGGAGCCGCGCGCCGCGATTGAAGCTGTGCGTGGTGTCGAGGTCGGCGTTTACAAACTCCACGGAGACTCTCAGCGAGAGGACCACGGGGCGATCCTCGCCCGAGCCGACAAGGCGATGAACCGACGGGGCTGGGTGCGGGTCGTGGGGGTGAGCCATGACCGGGATCTGGTGACGGTCTATATGCCGCGGAAGGGGATGTCGATGCGAAACCTGAAGTGCTGCGTGATGGTTTTCAACGGGCGGGACCTGGTGGTCGCCTCGGCCCGGGGCAACCTCGAGCCCTTGTGGGCCATCGCTGAGAAACATCTCGAGTTGGGGTTGAACCGGCATCCGTTGGTCACTTGCGCGGCACTGGGTCCTGGGCTACCCATTCGGCGTGAGTGACGCGGATTTCGCGGATGCGACGCTGGTCTTGATCGGGCACGGCACGGCTCTCAACGAGGAGTCGGCCGCGCCCGTGCGGCAGCATGCGGCCGAGCTGCGGCGGCGCAACTGTTTCGCCGGGGTGCGCGAGGCGTTTTGGAACCAGGAACCGCGGGTGAGTGAAGTCGTTTCGGGGCTTACCACGCGCCGGGTATTTCTGGCGCCGTTGTTCATCAGCGAAGGTTATTTCAGTGAGCAGGTCATTCCGAAAGCCCTGGGGTTCGAGATGGCGGGGCAGGGGGGTGGGCCAAAGCGCGTGCTCAGGCGAGGGGACCAAACCTTGTTCTACGCTCTCCCGGTTGGCACGCATGACGCCATAACGCGCGTGCTGCTGGCACGCGCTCGCGAGGTGGTCGGGCAGTTTCCTTTTCCGCGCGCACCTAAGCAGGGGGACATCACGCTCTTCGTTGCCGGCCATGGCACAGAACAAAACGACAACTCGCGGACCGCGGTTGAGCGGCAGGTGGAATTGGTTCGAGCGATGGCTCTATATGCCGCAGTCCATGCTCTCTTCATGGAAGAGGAACCGCGAATCGCGACCTGCTATTCGACCGCGCAGACGAAAAATATCGTCGTGGTCCCCTTTTTCATCAGCGACGGCCTGCATGTCCGCGAGGATATCCCGGTGTTGTTGGGCGAACCGGAGCGGGTGGTTCGTCAGAGGCTGCAAAACGGACAGGCGACCTGGCGAAACCCCACTGAGAGACACGGAAAGCGGGTGTGGTACGCGTCCGCTGTAGGCACAGAACCGCTGCTGGCGGAGGTGATCCTGGAACGCGTGCGCGAGTCGTCTGCGTGGGGTGAGGAGGCCGTCCGGCAGGTTCCCGGCCTTATGACTGAACGGTAGGCTGTGCGGGCCTCAGGCTCGTCCTTGTTCTCGTTCTCTTCCTCTTCCTCAAAAGTGGGTGAAGCAAATCGAGGAAGAGGAAGAGAACGAGGATGAGGAAGATTATCCTTCCAGCTTATCCTCCCAGCGCACCGGCGCTCGTTCCTTTTCAGGTTGAAACCCAGCCGCTGTGACCCGAAACTCCGGCGTGCACTGGAAGAGAATCACACTTATCGGCGTCGGCCTGCTGGGCGGCTCCCTGGGACTGGCCCTGAAACAACGTCGGCTGGCTGATTCGATCGTCGGCTACGTTCGCCGCGCGGCCAGCGTACGGGAATGCGAGGCAGCCGAGGCGGTCGATCTCGCGACGCTTGACCTCGCGCAGGCGGTGGCGGGGGCCGAAGTGATTGTCCTGTGCACACCGCTGGCGCAGATGCGGCCGCTCGTTCAGAAGATGTTGCCGGCCTTAAAACGCGGCGCCATCGTAACCGACGTGGGGAGCGTGAAGGGCAGCGTCGTGCGCGAGCTGGAGGGCATCGTTATGAAGGCCGGTTGCCATTTCGTTGGGAGCCATCCGATGGCCGGCGCCGAGAAGACTGGCGTCACCGCGGCGCGCGCCGATTTGTTTGTGAACGCCGTCTGCGTCACGACGCCGACCTCCAAAACCAATCGCGCAGCGTTGCTGAAGGTGGAGCAGCTCTGGAAGGACGTCGGTGCCCGGCTCCTGCGGCTTCCGCCTCAGGCACATGACGAACTGGTGAGCCGGTCGAGTCATTTGCCGCACGTGGTCGCCGCCGAACTGGCGAATCTGGTGCTGAGTTCGGCGCATCCCAAAGCGCAGGCCATGCTCTGCGCCAACGGGTTTCGCGACACGACGCGCATCGCCTCCGGCTCGCCCGAAATGTGGCGTGACATCGCGCTGGCCAATCGGAGCAACCTCGGCCGCGCTTTGGGGGTGTTCATCTCAGACCTGCAACGGTTCCAGCGGTTGCTCAACCTGGGGAATGACGCTGCTGTGCAAACGTTTTTCGAGCAAGCGAAGCTGCGGCGCGACGGATGGTCGAAGAAGGCTGGGTCGCCTTCGCCGGAGTGATGGGGGGGCGTAATGTTATCAGGTTATAAGGTTATCAGGTTTTCAAGTTATCAAGCGCTGAACGACCGCTTGTTCGCGCACGGATCTTTGGGATCGGAGGACCTGAAAACCTGACAACTTGAAAACCTGATAACCTGATAACCGATGCCGCTCCCCGCCCTCATCGAAATCGTCCCGCTCGACAAACCGGTGCACGCCGCAATCACCGTGCCGGGGTCGAAGAGCATTACGAACCGGGCGCTCATCCTGGCGGCTTTGGCGGACGGGGAAACGACGTTGGAGGGCGCGCTTTGGAGCGAAGACACGCAGGTGATGGTCGAGTGCCTGCAGGAGCTGGGCTTCATGGTGAACGTCGCACCGGACCCGAACGAGCTCTGTAATCGCACGATTACCGTTTACGGGAAAGGTGGTGCAGTGCCCCGGGGAGGAACGACGGAGCAACCGCTGGAATTGTTTGTGGGCAACGCCGGCACGGCGGCTCGGTTTCTGGCGGCTTTTGTCTGCCTCGGCGAGGGCGTTTATCGATTGCACGGTGTGCAACGCATGCACGAACGGCCCCAGGCAGAGCTGTTTGCTGCTCTGCGGGAGTTGGGTTACCAGGTCGAGGCAGAGCACCTGAACGAGAAGCTTCCCGTGCGGATCCTTGTGAGCGGCTCATCGGGTGTCAGGCTGCGCTTTCCCGTCCGCAAGGACAAACCGGAAGGAAGTGGCGTGCAAAGCTGTTCGGTTAGCATCGAGAACAGCTCGCAGTTTGCCTCCGCGTTACTCCTTTGCGCAAATGCGGGCCGCTGGAACGTTCACGTGGTTGGCGAGAACGCCGAAGAATCGCCTTACGTGGCGATGACTACAGAACTGATCGAGGTCTTTCCTAAGAAGGGTGGCGCGTTTCGCATCGAACCAGATGCTTCGAGCGGAAGCTACTTTTTGGCCGCGGATTACCTCATCCCGAGTGATGAGCACCTCGAGTATTCGGAACGGTTCGGCATAGAAGTCCCCACGAGGTCTTTGCAGGCCGTGACGGTCGCGGATTGGCCGAGCTCCGACTGGCAAGTTGATGTGAAATTCCTTCACAATCCGGTGCTCCATGGACTGGATCTGGCGTTCGGATTGGGTGAAACGCCTGAGGGTCGTAAGGAGATGCAGACTGGGAGGCGGCTGGGAGTATGGGACGGCGTTAAGCGTGGAGAATCGATCTCTCGAAAACGCGACCTGGGCGACAGCATCATGACTGCTATAGTTTTGGCACCCCTGTCAATTGGCTCGATACAATTCACCGACCTCGGCCGCCTCCGGGTGCAGGAATGCGAGCGGGTGGTCGCGTTGCGGACGGAATTGACCAGGTGCGGCGCGAAGGTCATCGAGGAAGGTGATACCCTGACGGTTTATCCGTCGGAACTCCACGGTGCGGAAATCGAGACGTACGACGACCATCGGATGGCGATGTGTTTTGCCATTCTGGGACTTAAAGTGCCCGGGATAAAAATCAAGGATCCGGCGTGCGTAAAGAAGACGTTTCCGAACTTTTTCCAGAAGCTGGCGACACCGCCGCCCAAGGGCCTAGGCGTGACGATTCGTGATGTGCGCACGGGGCGCGCGCTGGGCTTGGACGAGCTGTTTGCGACGTAGCCTGCCCTCACATTTTCCTTCTGTTGACTTAGCTCTTTCGGCTCCTTTACCCTTTTCGGCCAACAGACCGGTGAACAACACCAAGCACCCAATTGTCATTGCCATCGACGGCACCAGCGCCAGCGGCAAAAGCACCAATGCCAAACTGGTGGCGAAAGCGCTTAATTTTATTTATGTCGATACCGGCGCGATGTACCGCACGCTCGCTTGGTATTGTCTGGAGCACAAGATCGATGTGCAGAATGAGAAGGCGGTCGCCGCTGCCTGCCGGAAATGGAAAACTTCGCTCGAGTGCGTCACGGACCAGGTGCATTTGAAGGTGGACGGCTATTATCCGGAGAAGGAGATTCGGACGGCGGAGGTCAGCGCCGCGGTGCCGCACGTCGCCGCGGTGCCGAAAGTGCGCGAGTGGATGAAGAAGAAGCAGCGCGAGTGCATCCAGTTCGGCAGCCTCGTCATGGAGGGACGCGACATCGGGACGAACGTGTTTCCCGAAACGGATTTCAAATACTACCTCGACGCGCAGCTTGAGGAGCGGTCCCGCCGGCGCGCCGCCGAGGGGGTGCAGGAAAACCTGGCGGCGAGGGACCTGCGCGACAGCCAGCGCAAAGCCGCGCCGCTCATGATCGCCCTGGGGGCAAAGGTGATTAACAACTCTCAGATGACCTCCGAGCAGACCAGCGGCCGCATCATCGCGGATATCGGCCAGCGTTTGGCGGCGGACAGAAAAGTGGACCCCGGTTGATGGGTGGAATGAATCCCATCTATTTTTTGGGCTGGATTTCTTTCCGCGCGCTTTACCGGTTCTATTTTGGGTGGCGGGCGTACAATGCCGAGCGTGTGCCGCTTTCCGGCCCCGTCATCCTGGCTTCCAACCACGCCAGTTTCCTGGATCCGCCGCTCGTAGGCTCGGGCGTGAGGCGCGGGATTAATTACCTGGCTCGGGAAAACCTGTTCCGGTTTCCGGTTCTGGGCTGGATTCTGCGCCGTTGGCAAGTTGTGCCGGTGGACCGGGAAGGCGGCGGCGCCAAGGGCCTCAAGGCCATCCTGGACCGGCTCCTGGCGGGCGGGGCCATTATCCTGTTTCCGGAAGGCACCCGCAGCCGGGACGGCAAGCTGCAGCCAGCTCGCTCGGGGGTCGGGTTGACCGTGATCAAGTCCTCCGCGCCGGTTATACCGGTGCGGGTTTTCGGAACGTACGAGGCCTATGGACGGCACATGCGGTTCCCGCGGCCTCGTCGGGTGGCCGTCAAATACGGCCGACCGATGCTCTTCGAAGCGCTCCGGACAGAGGCCAAAACGTGCGCGAAGCCGCGTCTTAAAGAGATCTACCAGGAAACGGCGGATGAGATCCTGGGAGCGATTGCCGCACTTGGACCCTATGAGGATAAAAGCGAGTTTCCGTGAGCGGGAGCGTTGGAACGTTAGCGCGCTAAACCCTCAGTCGGCCGGACCGCCTGCAGAATCACCACCGAGCTGCTGCAACCCCAGGAATGAAGTGGCCCCGCAGGCGTCGGCTCCTGCCAACGGCACCAGGAGAGATTGTCGGCCTGCCGACGGACATTCCAGGCGGCGTCGGCGTTCCTCTGCAGCCATGACTCGAAAGTCGGCTGTGCATGGCGCTTATTCATGAACCGCGCAAGCCAGCGCACGCAAATGCCGTTGAAGCCTCCGCCATCGCCGGTCTCGCCGTACGCGGGCAGGAGTCCGTCGCGGCAGAGCTGATTCATGGTGTAGGTCGCGGCCTGGATGGCTTCGTTGGTATAGCCAAGCAAATCCGCGGCACCGATGAAGGTGCCCTCGTTATACGAAAATGCCCGATAGCCTTTTCGCCCGTTGAGGCGAATGTTGTCGTAAACCTGGCCGGTCGTGGCATTGAATAGGTTCGTTCGTTCCCATAGAAAGATGTTGGTGGCCTTGAGCAAATAGGCGGGTTCCTGGCAGGCGCGGCTTAGGAGCATGGCGGCGATCGCCGCCGGCCCCTTTACGCAAGCGTTCTTCGACCGGTTGTCCGTCTTCCACCACAGCCCGCCGCCCAGGTCGGAGGACCACGCCCGGGCAAAGCAGGCGTCGAAGTTGGACCGTGCCGCGTCACGAAACGCCGCGTTGCCGGTCAGCGGCGCCGCGCGGGCGCAGGCGATCACCATCCACATGAGGTCGTCGTTGAAGGGGTTTGTAGTCCAGTCCGTGCTATGCTTGGCAACGAAGCCGTTGAACAGATTTGTGAACATAGCGAGTTGGCGTGAGTTCCCAGTCCTGTCGAAGGCGTCCATCTCCATCTCCATCTGCTCGGCCCACATCCAAAATGACGCTTTTCCGCCCAATTCGGTCCCTTTGAACCAGGCGGAGCCATTCGTCTCCTCATAAAAGGCCCGGGTGTGGGCCGCCAACAGGATGTCCGCATCCGCCGCAGTGAAGGCTTTACTCCCAGAGGCACAGCACCCCACCGCCAGGCACAGCGCAGCAATCCGCGCGAGACGGCTCCAACCGCAGGAAAGTTGCGTTCTGACAGGCCGCCGCTTTGTTGAGACTGCGCCAGTGAAGGAGAATTGGTCTTCGCTCGGACTCATTCTGGCGGCACACTGCCAGACCGACCGGAGAGTGTCGAGCGGCAGGTGTTACCTTATACTATCGACGGGTCGAGCCTTTGCTCAACGATGGCCTCGCGCCGCTGTCAAACCGCTTTCGGGCAAAGACGGAGTTCAATTGCTCTGAAACGTGCCATTCTCATCATTGCTGTGCAGCGTGACTTTTGTCACCGCGGCGGTTTGGCGGTAGCTGAAGCCGATAGGTGGCTACTCAGACTGCGCCGGGGCAAACTCAAGCCCGGATGTTCGCGTGGGGATTAACCGCTTCTCCTCGGCTTCAGTCCCGATCTTGTCGGAGAGCATCTCCAGTAGCCCGGCTGCCGTTCTCCTGAACTGGGCATCGGCCTCCTTAAGCTGCCCGGCAATCTGCACAAGCGCCCGCTGATAGTTCTCGGACTCTGCCTGAATCGACGCGTCCTTCGTTTTGAGGAAGGTGCTTTGCAAATAGTGGTATCGCTCAAGGTAAAGCCGGTTCATGTTCACCGTGTCCAGCACTGCTTTGGCGCGCGTGTAGGTCTGAATGATGCTCCGGCGCAACTTGGGGTCGGCGATTTGCATAACCAGTCCTGCGTTCGCGTGATAAACGATGAAGTAATCCTGACTCGCGGTGAACAGACCTTCGTAAGGCTTTCCCTCCGGGACGGATTCGAGCGGGCGCACGGGGCTGGCTTCGGCCATTTCGAGCAGGCCGGCGATTTCGTCTCGTAGCCCCTGCAACAGCGCATGAATCAACTTGTCGTGAGTGCGCTTGCGCTTGCACAGATCGAGCGCATTCGTGAGGAGAATTGCGCTGAAAGTGATCAGTCCGCCCGCCAGGGTGGAAACGAATGTTTGCCAGTGCATGATTAAGCTACGGTTAATGCTCCTGCGGTCACGGCGGTGAGGGTAACGCGGCGGTTCGATCGGATGCGGCTCGCCGTCGGGGGATTACTGGATGTTGACGAGAATACGCCAAAAGCTTACTCACTCGATCGATGCCCTGGAGGGTGACGTGTTGCGTCAAATCTCTAGGGAACGCGAAGTCCATAGTCCATCGCAGTGCCACGCGCAGCTTTTTCTCGAACGTCGGCAGCTTGCCAAGGTAGATTGTCCTCCACAGGCACCAGGCAACGAAGCCAGAAAGGCGCAGCCTAAGAATCTCTGCAACCCCGGTGCGATGCCCGATCGTTGCCAGTTGACCCAAAGTCGTAAAGCGGAAGGATGCTTTCTGCACGGACCCGCGTATCGCAGCAACGACGTTTTTCGCGCAACCCACCGCCTGGCGCGAAGCGTGCTGGGCGGTCGGCGGATGTGGCTTACCGGTGTTAGCATTTGGAATCCATGCGCAATCACCGATCGCCCAGACGCCGGGAAAACCTGGCACCTCCAGCATCTCGTTCACCACGACGCGTCCGCTCTCCTTTTTAAGCGGCAGGGTTTGCAAGACCTCGGGCGGCGTGACACCGGCTGTCCAGATGAGAGTCTGCGTCGCCAGGGTCTCACCACTGCTTAGCTCCACTCCGAAATCGGAGAACGACATGACCCTCGTCCCCGTGCGGATTTCGACCTTTCGAGATGTGAGTTTGGCTTGCGCGTAGCGTCCAAGGCCTTCGTTGAGTTCCGGCAGGATGACCGAGTTCGGGTGGACCAGAACGACTCGCGGCTCTGTTCCGGCGAGTGCCGGATAATATGCAATCGCCTCGCGGACGAAATCGTTCAGTGCTCCAACGGTTTCCACGCCCGCAAAACCGCCGCCGGCCACGACGAAAGTGAGCATCGCCCGTTGTGCAAAAGGATCCTCTGTGAGGCTGGCTGCTTCCAACAACCCCAGCGCCTGATCGCGCAAGATGAAGGCGTCCCCGAGGGATTTCATGGTGAGCGCACGTTCCCCTACGCCGGGCAACTTGAAGAAATTCGTTTCCGATCCCAATGCGATGACCAGGTGATCATACGTCAACACCCTCCGCTCACAATGGACGCCGTAAGCAAGGCACACCTGCCGCGCTTCCAAATCAATGCTGCCCACGTCCGCCTGCAGAAAGCGCACGTTTTTGAGCATTTGTCGCAGGGGACTGACGATATCCGACACATCCAGGTCGCCGGCCGCCACCTCGTGCAGCATGGGTGTGAAAAGAAGAAAATTCTCACGGCTAACGAGGGTCACTTCGACCCTTGGATCGGTGGCGATGGTCTTGTCGAAATGGAGCGCCGAATACAAACCGCCAAAACCGCCGCCGAGAATCACGATCCTCGTGTGGACCGCAGATTTAGGGTCTTCCGTGAAAACATGTCGGAGCCAAAAATGGTGAATGAGCCACAGGTAAGACAGCACCATTCCAAACACCAACAGAGTGATAACGTATGCGCTAATCATAATTTTCGATTCATTTGCTCTTGTTTTGGACTTGAGCGCTTGCCCCAAACCACTGGGAGTCTTTGAGTGACCAGCCGCCGCCCAGGGCTTTGTAGAGTTGAATGACCGCGAGGCGACGCGCGGCTTCGATTCGAGAGAGTGTGTTTTCGGCGGGGAAGAGTTGCTGCTGAGCCTCCAGGACTTCGTAGTAGCTGGCCTTGCCTTCTTTGTAACGCACCGTCGCCAACTCAACCGCTTCGCGTCCGGCACCGACGGCCTGGCTTTGCTCGACGCGCTCATCCTCGTATCGGGAATGTGAAATGAGTGCATCGGAAACTTCGCGGAAAGCGCTGAGGGCCGTTTGTTGGTAACTGAGCCTGGCTTGCTCGAACGCACCTTTCGTTTGCCGGTAACGACCGGTCAAGCGGCCGCCTGTAAACACCAGGCCGGCGGCGGTGGCGGCGGCTGACCAGAGGTTCGCCTCACTTTTCAACAGTTTGTCGAGGTCGGTGCTCGTGCCGCCATAAATGGTCGTCAGGCCGATGCGTGGGAAAAAGTCGCCAATGGCCACGCCGATTTCCGCGTTGGCCGAGCGGACTTGGTGTTCGGTCGCGCGGACGTCGGGCCGCCGCTCCAGCAATGTCGAGGGAAGGCCGACGGGGATTTCCACCGGCATCTCCTGCGCCAGCAGGGTTGAGGTGCGAGCGATTGGGCCGGGGTTGCGACCGAGGAGCGTGTTGATTTCGTTTTCCTTGAGCGCGATTTGGCGCTCGATTTCCGGGACGGTCGCCGTGACCGTTCGCAGCGCGAGTTCGGCTCGTGACACCTCAAGCTTTGATGCCAGGCCGCCGGCATGCTGGTCGGAGAAAAGTTTGAGAGTCCGTTGGTAGGAATCCCTGGTGCGTTGCGCGATCACAAGTTGTTCGTCCAATTCCAACAGCTCGAAGTAGGCCCGCGCAACACCGCTGACGACGGATATCATGACCGCACGCCGACCTTCCTGCGTGGCCATGAAGTTCGCGCGCGCGGCTTCGTTCATCCGGCGGACGCGGCCCCACAGGTCAATTTCCCAGAGAGCTTCAAAGCCGCCGACGTAGCTGTTGCCAGTTTGGCCCCCGTTGGGCGTTGGCGTGCCAAGAAACTCGTTGCGACCACGGTTGGCCTCGGCTCCATATCCGACCTGCGGCATGAATTGGGACCGCGCCTGCGCTTGAATCGCCCGTGCCTGATCTACTCGCGTGAGCGTGATTCTAAGGTCGTAGTTGTTGGTGAGGGCAACTTGAATCAAGTCCTGGAGCACCGGGTCTTTGAAGACGCTCCACCACGGCAGGTCGGCGAGTGAGTTGGTGGAAACGTCGGTTGTCGCACCGCGGAAACCAGCCGGCGCGCTCACTGCGGGAAGTTTGTAGTTCGGGCCAACGGCGCATCCGGCAAGCGTCAGCATCGCGGCGCACCAAAACGGGAGTTTGAAGAAAGATGATTGCATAACGTGAGAATTACTTGATGAATTTCAACTTTGCGCAGAACACGTAGTAAAGCGTCGGCAACATCACCAGCGTGAGCACCGTGGCGAGGAGCAGACCAACGATGTGGACCGCAGTCAGCGGATGCCACAGCGCGCCGCCCGTGAGGAACAGTGGAATCAATCCGCCGACGGTGGCGAGCACCGTCACCAGCACCGGACGCAGACGGGCCAGTCCGGCTTGCACCAGCGCCTGTTCGAGGGGCAAGCCCTTGGCCCGTGCTTCTTCGATGAAGTCGCTGAGGACAATAATGTGGCTCACCATAATGCCGGCCAGGCTGACCATTGCCAACAGGGCCATGAATCCGAGCGGAGAGTGGGTAACGAACAGTCCCAGCACCGCCCCGATGAGCCCCAGCGGCACAGTTAGCATCACCACCACCGATTTAATCACCGAGCTGAATTGCAGCACCATGGTCAGGGCAATCAGCGCCAATGAAATCAGCATGACCCTCCCCATTTCCCCCTTGTTCTCGCGCAACTCTTTATCCTCACCGGCGAATTTCAATTCGTAACCCGGGTCTAATTTGATTTTCGCAAGGCCTGCGCGCGCGCGGTCCAGTATTTGGGAAGGCAATTCGCCGAACGGCGCGTAAGCTTTAACCGTGACTGTGCGAAGCTGATTGTAGTGAGGAATCGTGACGAACTCCGGCTGGACTTTCAGCGTCGAGAAACTCTCGAAGGGAACACTTTTCCCGTCGGGGGTCTGCACGTAAAGCCCACGAATCTTCTCCGCTTCGCTGCGGTCCTCGATGCGGCCGCGAATCAGCACCGGAATGAGCCGGTCACCTTCGCGCAACTCAGTCACTTTCAGTCCGGTGAAGGATGCCTGGGCCACATTGCCGATTTGCTTATTGTTCAAACCGAGTGAATTCGCGCGGTCCTGATCAATATCAATTTGAATGTTCGGCATGTGCAGGCCGAGGTCGTCGAAGACATGGTAGCCACCCGCCGCGCGCAGTTCGGCTGCCGCTTGATCGGCCAAAAGGCGAAGTTTGTCCAAGTTCTCGCCGCTGATGCGGATTTGAATTGGTTCCGCGACCGGAGGACCCTGTTCGAGTTGCTTGACGACGCAACGTGCACCGGGAACTGATTTGTCCAATTCCTGCCGCAACTTGACGAGGAGGCCGGTGACATCATCGGCATGGCGCGTGTTAATGAGAATCTGCGCGAGATAATTCGCAGGCTCTTTGGGTTCGACGTTGTAGTAAAAGCGGGGCGCGGTTCCACCGGAGAATACCGCCGCGCTTAAAACCTCCTCATGGCCTTTGATCAGCGCTACCGCTTGAGCCACCGTTGTCCTCATACTGGTGAGCGAGTCGGACGAAGGCAGTTCAATATCCACCAACAACTGGTTACGCTCCGCCGGCGGGAAGAACTGGCTGCCGAGCAATGGAACCAAAAGGCAACTCGCCGCGAGCACTGAATAGCCGATCCCGAGGACCAGCAATGGACGTTTTAGAGATTTTTCCAAAGCGGCCCGGTAGTGCGGCAAAACCGCCATCAGCGTTTTGTCCACATACCGGAACAGGAAGAACGAACGCACCTCGCCGCCTTCATCGAATCCTTTCTGCCCGCGCAACACGTAATAACTGATCAGCGGCGTGAAAGTGACCGACACCAGCAGGGCGGCGAGCAGCGAAATCGTGATCACGTTTGGCAGGCTTTTCATGAATTCACCCTTGTCGCCGGTCAGCAGCAACAGCGGCAGGAACGCAAAGATGTTGATCAGCGTGCCGAAAACCATCGGGTGCCGCAGGTGAAGCGGCCCAAGCCACGCCGCGCGCAATCGCGGTTCTCCTTTATGCAGCTCGCGATTGATGCCGTCGGACGCCACGACCGGCACGTCCACCAACATTCCCAAGGCGATGATGAGCGAAGCAATGGAGATTTGTTGCAGCGGAATGTGAAGCAGTTGCATGCCGATCAAAGTCATGGCGACGGTCAGCGGAACGGCTGTGGCGAGCACCAGCGCTGAACGCCAGTCCATCAGGAACAATCCCACGATGATCACGATGACCACCGCCTCGATAAAGCATCGGACGAAGTGATGGATGCGATGCTCGACTGCGGTGGGTTGATCGGACAGCACGCGAAACTCCAGTCCTTCCGGCATGCGGGCTTTCATCGTTTCCACCACCTTGATCACGTCCTCATTGAAATGGCGGATGATTTTTCCGTCGCGCATTTCAACTGCGACCATCACGGCGCGGCGCGTGTCCAATGGCCCGTTCCCACTCGTTCGTCCGAGGACATCAACCTGGTAAGGAATGGGCGACTCATACATGCGGCGGACTTCAAAAGCGTCGCGCAGATACACCGGCGCGCCCGCGCGGTTCATGCCGACCATGGTGCCAAGCATGTCGCGCTCGGTTTTGTATTCGCCGGAAAGTTGCACTGGAAAATTCCGTCCTTCAGTTCGCATGGTGCCGCCGGGAATCACTGCGTTGCGGGCACCAATCGAACCCATCACTGTATCCGGTGTCAGCCCGTAGCCGGCGATGTTCGCATCCGAAAAAAGCAGATACGCCGCTTCCTGCACGATGGCGACCTTTGTGACTTTGCCTACGCTCTCGACCTGCTTCAGCGTGTCTTCAAAATCGCGCGCCAGCAATTCGAGCGTGCGGTAGCTGTAACGCGGCGGAGCCGACGCGCGAATTTGTGGCAGCGGGTCTTCATCTCCCATCAGCAAGAGCGGTGGAGTGAAATCGGGGTGGAATAATTCGCGGTCGGTCCCGGTGATCGTTCTGGTAAAATCGGCGACAAAGCGCTCCAGGTCTGCCCGGCAGGCTGGCGTATCCAGGTCAACGAGAATGAACGATTGGCCTTGAATGGTCTGAACGTCCTTGGCGAGATTGGTTGAGCGAATTGCAGTTTCGAACCTGCCACGCAGCGTTTCGCGATAGCTCTGCGAAATGGACGGCGGGAAGAATGCCGCAACGGCGGCGTGGTTGGCGGATGAAACCCCTTTGCGCAATTCCGCGAGCGTTTGGCGCAAAACATTGGCACGCGCCATGCACTCCGCGTCGTTGATCGGCGGACTGACCAAACCGAACAACAGCGTGATCGTGTTGCCGAAATCGGTATTCAGCCAGGGTTGGCGCGCCCCATCGGGCAACTGCACTTCAAACAATTTCGCTCGCACCTTGTCCCACTCCTGGTCAATTGCCGCCGTGGAGCCAGGAAGCTGCTTGATGGTCATCGTGGAAATGCCGGGCCGGGACGTGCTCTTGATTTCCTCGATGGATTTCAGTTCGCTGATTTTGCGCTCGAGTGGCTTCGAGACCAACTCCTCGACTTTCGAGGCCGTCGCTCCCGGAAACACCGTGACCAGCATGGCGGTTCGCTGCGGAATGGTCGGGTCCTCCTGCTGGCCGAGCCTGGTGTAAGCCACCGCGCCCCACACCAACACCGCGATCAAGGCCAGCCAACTCACTTCCCGGTGCTCGACACAAAATTGAGCGAGGCCGCCGGACTCATTTTTATTTTCAACGTGTTTTGACATGGGAATGTTTCTCCTTGCTTATTTCGCGGCCAAATTGTCTGTGGCGATTTCCACGGGCGCGCCGTCATACAGAAAACTCGCACCCGAAGTCACCACCTGTTCACCGGCGCGCAAACCTTCGGTGATCTGGATGGAACTGTTGAATATGTCGCCGGTCTTCACCGCTCGCTTCGTCGCTTTGCCGCCCTCGACGACAAAGACGCCGAGTTGAACCTGGCTGTTTGCCGACGAATTGCCGTCGGAAACGAGGGTGACGAGTCCGGAGAGCGGAACGCAGACCGTGCCGGGCTTCACTGTCGGAGTGTCACTAACATGAATGCGCGCGGTCATGCCTGAGCGGAGCAGGCCGTCCGGATTGGGAACTTTGATCACAACGCGGAACAATCGTCCTTCGCTGCTCGCGGCCACGCCGACTTCCGTAACGCGGCCCTTGAAAGGCGGCAGGCCTTCCAGCCCCGACACCTCGACCGGTATTTCCTTGCCAGGCGAGAGCCTGCCGATGAGCCGGTCCGGCAACCCCAATTCAACCGACATCAAACTCGTATCGGCAAAGCGCAGCACACTTTGGCCGGGCGACACCGTCACGCGCGAGTTGACATAGCGCGCCAGCACCACTCCATCTTTGGCCGCCACGAGACGCGAATCCCGGAGATTTTGTTCGGCCTGATCCAGTTGAGCCTGGGCTGTGCGCCAATCCGCTTCCGTGACATCGAGTTCCTGTTGAGAAATGGCGTCCGTTTCGCGCAATTTGCGAAGACGGTCGAGAGTCTTGCTCGTCAGCTCGGCGCGCGCGCGAGCGGAGCGCAAAGCATTGATGAAATCGGCTTGCTTTAACTCGGCCAGAACAGTGCCAGCCTTCACCGGCGTTCCCTCGTCCCAGTCTGTTCCTGCCGCTGGCCCAATGCCGGCGAGGATGCCTCCCACCTTGAAACTGAAGTCCGTTTCGCGGTCGAAGCGCACTATCGCTATATAGGAGGCCTCGCCGTCGGAGCGGGTGTTGTCCATCGGCTGCACGACGGCGGTGCGCACCAAACTTTTCTCGGGTGATTTGGCGACTGGTTTTCCGCAGCCGGCGAGTGCCAATGCCACGCAGAGCAATGTCAATCCATTGCTTCTGGCTCTCACCGAGCGGCGATTTAGATTATCAATATTGTTCATAAGTATTTTCTTTTTGTCGTTTGCTACGTTGGTTAAAGGTTGAAATCGGAAATATGCGGCTCGGCTGATTCGGGTCGAAGGGCTCCCAGCGAACGCTGCGTGAGAAAACGTGCCAAGGTCCGGGTTGAGGGAGTGTCGGTAAATTGACGTATTGGGTGTCGCGGGTTTTCTCCCGTGAGAGAATAAAAAACACATTCGCCAATGAGCGTGAGCGCATGAAGCCTGATCGTTTGAGTGTGAGTATCGTTGCCCAGCAAATCTCTCATCACTGCCTGGAGATGGACAAAATCCCGCTCCAGCCGGGACGCTGCGTGGCTGGGCGCGTTGTCGTCGTGATCTACTAATTCACGCGCCAGAAGTTTCGCGATCCATGCACGCTTGGCCCCCAGTCGCCGCAACAACGACTCGGTGCGGGCCAGCAGTCTTTGTTCAGCAGGTAATTGAGTTGAGGTGATAAAATTCCTGTCCAGATCAGAAAGCTGCCGGCCAGCTTCCCTCATCACGGCCTGATAAAGCCCTTCCTTGCTCTGGAAGTGATAACAAACTCCGGCCACGTTCGTGTCGGCACGTTTGCAGATTTCGCGGAGGTGCGTTCCGTGAAAACCTGCCTCGGCGAATAATTCGCAGGCGACTTCGAGCACGCGCTCGCGGGCGGGTAAATTGCGCCCGGTTGGACTGGTCGCTTGGGCACTTTTTCGGTTCTTGTTCATGCTCTCGAATGCAATTCGCATACGAGACATGTGCTACGCAATACAGATGCCAACCACCAAATAAACGCGGAAAGCGCTGAATGTCAGTGGTTAACAAGAAATGGACAACCCGCAGGACGGCACTCGAAATTTCGAATCTCCGAAAATTCGAAGAACTATCGTTGGTTTAAGAAACTGCGCGACGATTCAGGCTTCGGCTGAAGGAAGAAGATTTCCAGCAGATTATTGGAACCTCACCGCAAATGGGTCAGCGTTCGGGTTTCTTGAGACCCCACTTGTCCATTCTTGAGAGCAAAGTAGTTGGTTTCACTCCCAAGAGTTCCGCCGCGCCATCGGGTCCGCTGATTTTCCAATTCGCCGCCTCCAACACCTGCACCAGGTTGTCACGTTCGCGGCGTTGAAGTTCGGCTTCAGTGAGAAACTTGGGTTGCGCCGGGCTGCTGGTCGAAAAATCCGACCGGGCACTTGGGCGAGCAACGGGCGACGATGGTCCGGTGACGGGCAGGTCAAAATCCAAACCTCCGCCACGGGCCGAAATCACGGCGCGCTCAATCACATTACGCAATTCCCGCACATTGCCAGGCCAATCGTAACTCTGGAGTTGTGTGACCGCAGCCCTCGTCAGCCGGGGTTTGGCGCACTTCAATTCTCTGGTTGAGAGCTCGACAAAATGTATCGCCAGCAACGGAATGTCGTCCGTTCGTTCTCGCAACGGTGGAACTTGGATCGGAAAGACGTTCAGCCGGTAATAGAGGTCTTCACGGAAACGGCCGGCGGCTACTGCCTTTTTTAAATCCAGGTTCGTCGCGGCCACAATCCGCACATTTGTGCGTCGCGTCCGGTCGTCACCCACTCGTTCGTACCGCTTCTCTTGAAGAATGCGCAGCAGCCTGTTCTGAATTTCCAAGGGAATTTCCCCCACTTCATCCAGGAGGATGGTTCCGCCCTCAGCTGTCTCAAAACGACCGGCCCGGTCCTTCACGGCTCCAGTGAACGACCCTCTGACATGGCCGAAAAACTCGCTTTCGAATAGCTCGCGTGGAATCGAGGCGCAATTGACTCGAACCAGCGGACCATCCTTGCGGGCGCTGCGCTGGTGGATTTCGTGGGCCACCAATTCCTTGCCGGTTCCGGTCTCGCCGAGAATGAGCACCGAAGCTTCCGTGGGAGCGACCACGTCAATTAGGCTGACGACATTCTCCAAGGCGGCGCTTTGGCCGACAAAGTTACCAAAGGACTTGGCTTCGACCACCATTTCCTGCTGATACGTATTCTGCAGTTCCTGTCGGGGATGGAGGTGCGGTTCAATTCCAGCGAAGTCCCGCACAAGCATGTCGTGAATCTCGCGTGCTGGCGGGTTGCGTTCTTCGGTCACAGCCACCTGCCATGCGACCGCCTGGTCTGCGGGCCGCAGGCCGTTTACTGCAAGAGATCGAGAACATGTGTCCATTCCTCCAGTAATGCGTCGCAAGCTCCCAAAGTTCGCCAAAATGGTTGCACCTTATTTTGATTCCGGGACAATAAGAGCCTCGTTAGCTTGGGAGATGTCACCCGCGGATTGGCTTGTTGCTGCCCTGCAGTTTCTGACGATTAATCCAGCGGGATAACCCCGAGCCTCAAATCATTACCAAGGCAAAAGACTTCATCCGTAAGCATCATGCCGAAGGCTTGAGCCTTTCCATTTCTGCAAATTGTTCAAGCGTGCCATCCCGCGCTTTTGTATTGGATGACAGCCTTTGCGGGCGTATAAGGCAGGTGATCATGTCTGAAAATGCTGAGATCACGCAGGTTTTTCATGCGATTGGTCGCAGCGAAGAAGGCGCGGCCGAGAAGCTGCTTCCGCTGGTTTATGCCGAGTTGAGGCGGTTAGCAGGCGCGCATGGCGCATGAGATGCCCGGCCAAACGCTTCAGCCGACGGCCTTGGTCCACGAGGCGTGGTTACGGCTGGTGTCCGACGGCGACCGAACCTGGCAAAACCGCGCGCATTTTTTCGGCGCCGCCGCTGAAGCGATGCGCCGCATTTTGATCGAGCGGGCACGCCACAAATCCCGCCTCAAGCATGGCGGTGGTCAGGCGCGGTTGAACATCGAGGATTTGGAGCTGGCCCAGACAACGCCCGACGACAAAGTTTTGCTGGTTGACGAAGCCCTGGCCTGCCTCAAAGTTGAGGATCCCGAACTGGAGCGCATTGTCGTGCTGAAATTCTTCGGCGGCTTGAGCAATGAGGAAATCGCTGAGAATCTGGAGCTTGCGCCCCGTACGCTGGACCGGGAGTGGGCGTATGCCAGGGCTTGGCTTTTTCGCTACATTAGCGAGCACACATGAACGCCGAAAATCCTGCAACATTTTGGCGAAAGTGGTCTGCGTTTGTCGCATAAGAGATCAATGGACAGATGAGTACTCGAAACCCGCGCGAAAAGGCGGTGTTTGTTGGTGCGCTGGCAAACACTGACCCAGAGCAACGCCGTCAGTTCCTCGACCAGGCGTGCGGCGCCGACCAGGCGTTGCGCGATCAGGTTGAGAAGCTATTGGCCCTTTCGCAAAGCGCCGGCGATTTCTTCAATGACTGTGCTCCTGCCTTGGAACCGGCGGCCGCCGCTGCTGCCCAGGTCCTTTCGGCGGCAGAATCGGCGCAGGAGCCTGAGTTCTCCGAGACCAAGTGCATCGGACCCTACAAATTACTCCAGAAGCTTGGGGAAGGCGGTTGCGGGGTGGTCTATATGGCGGAGCAGGAACAGCCCATTCGCCGCCGGGTGGCTCTGAAGATCATCAAGCTGGGGATGGATACCAGGAATGTGATCGCCCGATTCGAGGCCGAGCGCCAGGCCCTGGCCCTGATGGATCATCCCAACATTGCGCGGGTTCTGGATGCTGGAGCCACCGACACCGGACGGCCGTACTTTGTGATGGAACTGGTCTATGGGGTCAAGATCACCGATTACTGCGACCAGAACCGTGTGAGCATGCGGGAACGGCTGCAGTTGTTCATCCAGGTCTGCAACGCGGTCCAGCACGCTCATCAAAAGGGTATTATCCATCGCGATCTCAAGCCGTCCAACATCATGGTCACCATGAATGACGGAGTTCCGGCTCCCAAAGTGATTGATTTCGGGATTGCCAAAGCCACCGAACAACGCCTGACGGACAAGACGCTCTTCACCTCCTACGCCCAATTGATGGGCACCCCCGCCTACATGAGTCCCGAGCAGATGGAGTTTAGCGGGTTGAACCTGGACACCCGGAGCGACATTTATTCCCTCGGTATATTGCTTTACGAACTCCTGACGGGTCGCACCCCCTTTGACACTGCGGATTTGTTAAAATTGGGGGTAGACGAACTGAGACGCACGGTCTGTGAGCAGGAACCGTTGAGCCCTTCGGCCAAACTCCAAACGCTGAACAACGAGGAAATGACCAAGACCGCCAAGCGGCGACATATCGAGCCGCCACGGCTGTTGTCTCAGCTTCGAGGTGATTTGGATTGGATTGTGCTGAAGTGCCTGGAGAAGGACCGCACGCGCCGCTATGCGACAGCCAACGGGCTGGCAATGGACATAGAGCGTTACCTGCATGAGGAAACTGTTCTAGCGCGTCCACCCAGCCAATTGTATCGGCTACAGAAGCTCGTGAGGAGAAACCGGATGGTATTCCTGTCCGGAGCCGCAGCCGCAGCCGCTTTGCTCCTGGGCACTATCATTTCGACAATGATGTTCGTCAAAGAGCGGGAGGCCCGAAGTGCCGAGGCACGGTTGAGGAGAGAGGCTGAATTACGAGAACAAGCGTCTCATGTCGCGTCGTTGGTAACTCAAGGCCGTTTTGACGAGGCGGACAAGCTCGTGGCAGGTCTTCCGCTAAACAAGCCTTCGGTCGAGGTTTCTGCTGAACTGAGTGCGCTGGGTGACTGGCATGCCGCCAATGGCCGGTGGGCTGATGCGGCGGCGCGGTTCGAGTCAGTGATGAAGGTGAACCAACTCGATCCGACAGACCTGATTTCTGAGGATCAATTGAAATTGGCGGCTACCTTCCTCAAGTCGGGAAACCGGCAGGGTTACGAGCAGTTCCTCCAGATGGAAATAGCCAAGTTAAGCCCAATCAACATCGCTTCAGATTACCGGACCTTCAAAGTCGGCTTGGTGCTGCCACCCGATCCAAACATGCTGCAATCGTTTGTTCTCGGAGCGGAGCTCGTTGAACAGAGATTTCCGAATGCGAAAGAGTTGCGCCCAAACGCGCGTCATGCGGTGCAATGGTCGGAGACGCTGGCTCTGCTGGAATATCGGCAGGGCCATTTTATGGAAGCCATCGGTTGGTGTTATCGTCATGGCATGGATGCCACCGACGCGCGAACCGCTACTACCTCCTTGATAAAAGCCATGTCGGGCTGGCGATTGGCTGGTTATAAAGAGGCCGCTGCGAATTGGAACCAGGCCTTCGAGTTGATCCATGCCAAGTCGAAGGAAGGCCTCGATATCGGGAGCCTTCCTTCGACGTTATTTCCAGGGACAACGGAAGACCTCGAGGGTTCCTGGTACGATTGGGTAATTGCGGATCTCCTGATGCGCGAGTGCGATGAACTGTTTGCGCAGAGCGAGCGCACTCTGGATTCGGTGCCCAAGTCCAATTCTCCTTCCAATGCGACCATTGTGGACCTCGTCCGGGCGCTGGGCGAGTGGCATGCCGTGCGTGGTGAATGGGAGCAGGCGAGCAGCCGCTTTTCTCAGTTGCCCGAGGACGGTGGTGCCAGGGATCACTTCATCAGTGCAATAATTGCTCTAAAGCTGGGCGATGAACCAGGTTTCCTTCGTGTTCGCGACCGGACCATCACCCGGTTCAACGGCACAACGGAGCCATGGGGTTATGAGAACGTTATGCAAGCGGGCTTGCTCCGGCCTTTCGATAACACTTCCGTAGCGGCCTTGGAACCCATTGTCCAATTCCTCGAACGCGCCGTGGCCAGCGCCGAGCCGCTCAAGGAAGGAACGTATGTGCCTGCCTCATGGGATTTGACACTGCTCGGCCTCTTTGAATACAGGCGCGGCAATTACGCCAAGGCCCTAAATAACTGCCAGCGCAGCCTTGTTACGTGCACGTATTTGGCAATGCCCGCTGCCACGGATCGGGTCATCCGCGCCCTGTGCTTCTCCAGGCTTGGCGATGATGCGAGTGCGCGCTCGGAGTTGGACGGGGCAAAAAGCCTTGTCCAGAGCGGTCTCAATATTGGATACGACAGGTGGAACTGGCCAGCGTGGGCTTTTGTTCGCCTCCTGCTCCAGGAGACTGACAGCATGATTCCGCAAGCGCCGCCTCCCGAATCCCCCCAAGTAAATCATTAAGCGTTCCCATCCGCAGTGGAAGGTCCCCAGAAGACCAACTCGAACTCAGTCAGGATGGTCAACGCTCAGGTTTCTTGAGACCCCACTTGTCCATCCTCGAAAGCAAAGTAGTTGGTTTCACTCCCAAGAGTTCCGCCGCGCCATCGGGTCCGCTGATTTTCCAATTCGCCGCATCCAACACTTGCACGAGGTTGTCACGTTCGCGGCGTTGAAGTTCAGCTTCAGTGAGAAACTTGGGTTGCGCCGCATTCCCGGTCGAAGCAGCACTCGGTCGAGCCACAGGCACAGATTGACCGGTCACGGGAAAGTCAAAATCCAGAGCGCCGCCACGGGCTAAAATAACGGCGCGCTCGATCACGTTGCGCAATTCACGGATATTGCCCGGCCAATCGTAACTCTGGAGCTTGGCGATGCCCGCCCGGGTCAGCCGGGGTTTCGCGCACTTCAAGTCTTTGGCGGAGAGTTCGACAAAATGTTTCGCCAGCAACGGAATGTCGTCCATTCGGTCTCGCAGCGGTGGAGCCTGGATCGGAAAGACGTTCAGCCGGTAGTAGAGGTCTTCACGGAATTTGCCCGCGCTAGCCTCTTTCTTCAAATCGCGGTTGGTGGCGGCCACAACGCGCACATTCGCTCGACGTGTTCGGTCATCGCCAACGCGTTCATATCGTTTCTCCTGGAGAACGCGGAGCAGCTTGTTCTGGATGTTCAATGGAATTTCTCCCACTTCATCCAGAAAAATGGTCCCGCCCTCAGCTGTTTCAAAACGTCCGGCCCGATCCTTCACCGCACCTGTAAATGAGCCTCTGACATGGCCGAAGAATTCGCTTTCGAACAACTCTCGGGGAATTGAGGCGCAATTGACCCGAACCAAGGGGCCATCCTTGCGCGCGCTGCGTTGGTGAATTTCGTGGGCGACCAATTCCTTGCCTGTTCCCGTCTCACCGAGAATAAGCACCGAAGCCTCCGTGGGCGCCACCAAGTCAATCTGGCTGACGATGTGTTTCAACGCCGCGCTTTGTCCAACCAGATTGCCAAAGGCCCTGGCCTCAACCACCGCTTCCTGCAGATAACTATTCTGAAGTTCCAATTGCGCCTTGAGATGCTGGATTTCCTCAAAGGCGCGCGCGTTGGCGATAGCGGCGCCCACGTTATCCGCGAAGATCCGTCCCCATGGCGTGAATGACTCCGGTATGTATTCGCGAGCAAAACCCACAGTGGCTCCCAAAACATCTCCTTTAAACTCAATAGGGCGGATCCCGCATTCAAGGATACCCTCTTCCCGCAACCATTCGAATCCGGCAACGGATACCGGCTGCTTGTCCGGGCTTCTTAGCACTTTCAACTGACCACTTGCTATCGCTTCTCCAAGCGGGCCGAAATTCAGTGGCAGGCGAGCATTGAGGTCCTCGCACGGCTGCGGCCCCTTTGCGGGCTCCGGAAGGGATCTCCCTCTTCCCGCAACCAGGTGCAGGCAGCGGGACTGGTCAGGACAAACAGGCCGATACTTGCACGTCGCGCATAGGTCACCTTTTTCGATCAACCAGACCTGGGAGAAAACGAACTCCGTGCGCTCGACTGCGCGCTCGACAATTTTCTTCAACAGAGGCTCCACCGACCGCTCCTGGGCAATCTCGAGGAGCAACTGCGCTCCGAAATGAGGATCGAACCGTCTGTCGCTCGTTGGGTCCATTATCGGATTTTATCGCCCCCTTTGGTCCCGGGCAAACCGTAAATTACGGTTTTTCGGGGATTCACTTTTTCGAAACAGGGGAAGGCTCCACAGTGATGATTGCAAGTCGCTGGTATGCAATGTTTTATTCTTTCTCCAGCCTCTTGGCACAGACCGTGCCTAAGTCCTTTCGCAATTGAACAAAGAAACGAAAAGATGAACACGAGTGAAAACATCCCAACGACCTTGCACCTCACCACAGCGAGTTTCGAGGCGGAAGTGCTGAAATCCAAACAGCCAGTATTGGTTGTTTTCACAGCCCCTTGGAGCCGGCCTTGCCAGGTCCTTGACCCTATTCTTCAAGAGCTGGCGCGTGACTGGGCAGGAAGAGTGAAGGTGGTCAGCGTCAACGCGGATGATTCCCTCGACCTCAGTCTGTGTTATGACATTCAGTCCATCCCCACAGTGCTCTACTTCGTCGAAGGAAAACTGCGGGTTCAGATTGTGGGCACAGCCACGAAGGACGCGATTCTCGCCAAGCTGAAAGGCTCCGGCTTGGCGGCTCGCAAAACCGGCCCGTTTCACTCGTAGCCATCAGCTAACTCACAATAAGCCCTATGGACCCACTCACAATAATCGCACTCGTAGTCATCAGCACGCTGTATGGGCTCGCCTGGCATGATCAGCCAGCGGGGAACCCGGAAAAGAAGTCGCCGGTCGAGAATCTGGCGAGACCCCAACAGGGGGGGAAAACATGAACCATATTACCCAATTCCTTATTTCATATGGCGGGATGTTCCTGTTTCTGGTCGGTTTCGCGGAACAGAGCGGATTGCCGTTTCCGGGGGCGCCGTGGCTCCTAGCGGCAGGGGCGTTGGCCGCCAGCGGCAGGTTTAGTCTGATCGCCGCAGTCTGCTGGGCTGCGGCCGGCTGTTTGGCTGCAGACGCGATTTGGTTTCACCTGGGACACCGCGGCAAGTCCCGCGTTTTCCGAGTGTTCCCCCATCTGCATGCTGTGCGGTCCAGGCTTCAACAAACAACACTCACCGGCTCGATCCTCCACGGCGCCCGGATGCTAACGGCTGCAAAATTCCTGCCGTTCGGCTCAGTCGTGCCCCTGCATGCCGGCGCGCTGGAGGTCGGTTCGTTGCGCTTCCTGCTGGTGGATGCTTTCACCTCGGTCTTTTACGCCGCCGCGTATGCCTTCTTGGGATTCGTTTTCCACAAACAACTGGGACAGGTGGTGGCATTCCTTCGAAAGCTGGGTGCCGTTTCTTCGCTGCTGATCGTCGTCTTGGCGGGAACATACGTCGTTCATTGGTTTTTCAAGCATCACCCGAAGAGGGAGGCCCGGCCTGAACCCGAGAAAAGCAAAGCTGAAGGAACCATATGTGTTACATGCTCATAATTGCCGCACTGTATCTGGCCGCTTTTTTTCTGGCAAACAACGACCCCAAAGACGAAAGCAGATTTTAAGCGCAGGGCGTGCTGAATCAAAACTACCAACATGATCGAACTCCATTTCCTATGAACACACCCCAAGTTAATATGACCACAAACCCAATTGATCTCACTATCGAACTTCTCTCCGCGAACGGATCCTCAACGGAATTTTATCAGGCCGACGAGGAACGCGTCTGCGAAACGCTCCGTTTGCTGGCGGCACCGCAACTGTTCGCGCAGCGTCACCTGCTACTGGCCTCGCAACACTACGCCAGCATGATTCCTTGCAAGGGGATTGACATGATTCTCGCCCGCACCTCCGCGCGGACGCCTCTGAAATTCCCGCTGAATCTTCCTGTGGGCCTGTTTGACCTCGTTGAACAGCCAGGGGCTTGGCCGGACAACAAATCGGCCGCGATTGAAGATCGAATCGAGCAGGAGCACGGCCAGCCGCGCCGGCGCAGCTCGCAGGTGGAGATCCATACCCTCGGCGGTTGGACTGTCACACTGAAAGCGGTGGCGATAATCCGCGGAAATGTTCAGGACGAGCGTCAGTTTTTTTCGCATTTGCCTGATGTGCCGACCATTCCCTTCCGCCTGGAGGAAGGTGGCTTCGGCCTCATCAATACCGCCAACATTGTGCGGGCGACCGCTTGGCCCAAACCAGAAGCGCTTCCTGGAATTGCGCTGCCACTGGAAGTTCTGCGGTGGACTCCGTTGCGAAGCAAAAACCCGGCGAAGCTCGCAGAAGGAATTCATTCATATGCATCACTCGCTACAGTCAAATGAGGCTGCGCCCGCCGGCAACGGAAACTCAACCCTTCCGCGAAACGATGGCCAAACGCGACAGGCGTGTGCGCAGTGCCGGGCGGAAATTGTGGACGGTCACTGGTTTTGTCGCCTGCCCGGAGACAAAGAGCCAACCTTGCTTTGTTCCCCGCCCTGCGCCCTGCGACATTTCGACCATACACACGTGGAGAGGAATGGCTCGAATCCAGAGTGGGCCTCTTACGAACACCGGCTTCACTTTTTCGTAAATGGAGAGCAGCCATGATCCTGAAACCTGTTCCATTCCTTCTCGTGGTTCTGCTGCTCGTAAGCGGCTGCGCACATTTCCCGCGCAACGCACCTTTGAATTCGAGCAGCGCCTCCACTGGATACCGTTTTCAAAACACCGCCTCGCCCACAAATTCTTCCGAGCTGCTCTTGATGCTCGCGTTTTCCGGCGGCGGCACCCGGGCGGCCGCTCTATCGTATGGCGTGCTGGAGGAACTCGCCCGCAGCGAAGTACGCGCCGAGGGGGAACCACACCGACTGTTGGACGAAGTGGACTTAATTTCCTCGGTATCCGGCGGCAGCTTCACCGCGGCTTACTATGCGCTCTGGGGCGACCGCATCTTCTCGGACTTCGAATCGCAATTCCTGAAGAAAGATGTCCAAACCGGTTTGCTGCTTCGGGTGCTGTCGCCGTGGAATCAAGTCAGGCTGGCTTCGCCAAAATTCAGCCGAAGTGATCTGGCGGCGGAGTATTATGATCACCTGCTTTTCAAGGGTGCAACGTTTGCGGATTTGATGACACAGAGCAATCACCCATTCCTCAGCATCAACGCCACGGATGTCGCTTCCGGTGCGCGGTTCGAATTCACTCAGGATGAGTTTGATCTGCTGCGGTCGGACCTGTCGCAGTTTTCAATTTCCCGCGCCGTCGCGGCCTCTTCAGCGTTCCCGGTTCTTCTAACCCCGGTAGTTCTGAAAAACTATTCGGCGGAGCAATCCGTGCCCGAACCGGAATGGATCGAGTCCATACTGGACGACCCCGCGGCCTCGATCCGCATGAGATACGTGGCTTCGCAAGCGCGCTCCTATGGCGATGGACATCGGAAGTTCATCCATCTGCTCGATGGCGGACTTTCCGACAATCTCGGTTTGCGTGGCGCTCTGGACCGGGCCATCGCCCGCGAGCAGTCCGCCCAAGTCCCGAGTGTGCCACGCAGAATCCCCCGCCGCGTCGCCCTTATCGTCGTTGATGCGCACACGGACAAAGATTACGGCTGGGATTCCAAAGAACACACGCGTGGTCTGGGAGCGCTGCTCGGCTCCGTTGGCCAGGCTGCTGTGAGCCATTATTCCTTCGAAACCGTCGAATTGTTGCGAGAAGTCATGGCGCGTCTGGCTCGCGACCACACCGGCTCGGGCGATTCCGCGCCGCTTGAAATCTCCACCTACGTCATCGAGCTGCGTTTCACTCAATTGGCCGATGAGTCCGACCGCCGCTTCTTTAACTCCGTGCCCACGTCGCTTCAGCTTCCGTCGAAGACGGTGGACCGTTTGCGCCAGTTGGCCGCCCGCCAGCTTGCCGACAACGTGGAGTTTAGACGATTGGTCCGCGACCTCGGAGCTTCCCCGGGCAAATCAAATTCCGTAGCCCGCCCCTCCGTTGCAGCCGCGAAAGATGCAACACAAATGGCAAATCCATGAATACCACACTTAAGACAAACAGACCTAAAACAGAACAATCTCTCCTCGCGCGTTACGACTGCGGGCCGGTTAAATTATCCGGTGACTCCAATGCTCTTTATGAGCGGCACGTCACGTTCGACCAGGTCGTTGCGGAAACGGAAACTACCGACCGCGACAAGTTCGAAGCCATCGCGCGTTCCGTGCGCGACGTGCTTTCGCAACGCTGGATCAAAACCGAGCAGACCTGCCAGCAGCGCAATGCCAAGCGCGTTTACTACCTCTCCATGGAATTTCTGCTCGGTCGCGCCCTGGCCAACAATATCTCCAATCTCCAACTTGACCCGGATGCGCAACAGTTTGCCAAACATTACCAACTTGATCCGCTCCAGATCATCGAGCAAGAACCGGATGCCGGCCTCGGCAACGGCGGCTTGGGCCGGTTGGCGGCGTGCTTTCTCGACTCGATGGCGACCCTCGGCCTTGCCGGCATGGGCTATGGTTTGCGCTACGACTACGGCATTTTCCGGCAAAGCATCCGCGACGGCTGGCAGGCCGAACAGCCCGACCACTGGCTCGCCCGGCCCGATCCGTGGGAAGTGGCGCGGCCCAACGAGGCCGTCGAAGTGAAGCTCAATGTGTCGTTCGAGATTCGCAACGGCGCGTTGAGCGTCGTACAAGGCCGCCCCTCTTCGCTCATCGGCGTTCCGTATGACCGGCCCGTGGTCGCCTACGGCGGCAAAACCATCAACACGCTGCGCCTGTGGGCGGCCAAAGCGCCCCATGACTTTGACTTCGCCCAATTCAGCAGCGGCGATTTCGTCGGCGCGCTGGCCGAAACCCTCACCGCTGAAACCTTCACGCGCGTGTTGTATCCCGACGATCACACGACGCAAGGCAAAGGTTTGCGATTCTTCCAGGAATACTTTCTCGTCGCCTGCTCGCTGGCCGACCTTGTCCGTCGCCTCCGCGCTGCCGGCAATGATTGGTCCGCGCTGCCCGATAAGGTCGCCATCCAACTCAACGACACGCACCCGACGCTGGCCGTGCCGGAGTTGATGCGGCTGCTCTTGGATGAGGCGAAATTGAGCTGGTCCGATGCCTGGTCTCTCACCCAGCGCACGCTGGCTTACACGAATCACACGCTGTTGCCGGAAGCGCTGGAGAAGTGGCCGGTGCAGTGGTTTCAGGATTTGCTGCCGCGTCAGCTCGAAATCCTTTACGAAATCAACCGCCGCTTTCTCGACGATGTGCGCCTGCGGTATCCCGGGGACGAAGGCCGCATCGCGCGCGTCAGCCTCATCGAAGAAGGCCCACACCGGCAGGTTCGCATGGCACACTTGGCCATTGTCGGCTCGCACAGCATCAACGGCGTCGCCGCGTTGCATTCGGAACTGCTCAAACACCGAGTCGTGCCGGATTTCGCGGCCATGTTCCCCGAGCGATTCAACAATAAAACCAACGGCGTCACGCCGCGCCGCTGGTTGTTGTTGGCCAACCCGTCGCTCGCAGCGGTCATCACCGACGCGATTGGCGATGGCTGGATCACCGACCTCGCGCAGTTGGAAAAACTGAAACCGCTCGCCGCCGACAGCGCGTTTTGCGCTGCGGTCCGCAAAGCGAAGCGGGACGCGAAGACGCGGTTCATCCAGTGGCTGGGGTTGCCGGGTATTGATCCCGACAGCATTTATGACACGCAAATCAAACGCATCCACGAATACAAACGGCAACTCCTGAACGCGCTCCACGTCGTCTTGCTCTGCAATCGTTTGCGCGAAAACCCGCAGCTTGGCGTTCCGCCACGCACCTTCTTCTTCGCCGGCAAGGCCGCGCCCGCCTATCACTTCGCCAAGCTCGTCGTCAAACTCATCAACAACCTCGCCCGCACGCTCGACGACGATCCCGCAACCAAGGGTCGGCTCAAGGTTGTGTTCGTGCCGGACTACCGTGTCTCGGTCGCGGAATACCTCATCCCGGCAAGCGATGTTTCCGAGCAAATCTCGACCGCGGGCTACGAAGCCAGCGGCACGAGCAACATGAAATTCATGATGAACGGCGCGCTGACCATCGGCACGCGCGACGGCGCGACCATCGAAATGGCTGAAGCTGCCGGCGAAGAGAACTTTTTTCTATTCGGCCTGACCGCGGAACAGGTCGAGGGCAGCCGCGGCTGGTATGATCCGCGCTGGCACTACAAGAATGAACCGGAAACGCGTGCAGCACTCGACTTGATCGCCAGCAATCATTTCAGCCGAAACGAACCCGGCATCTTCACGCCCATCCTCGATGCGTTGCTGCACCACGGCGATCACTACCGGCATCTGGCCGACCTCGCCAGTTACGCTCAGGCGCAACAAAGCCTCGGTGAATTGTTCACCGACCCGGAGGCATGGACGAGCAAAGTGATCCTGAACATCGCCGCGTCCGGCAGGTTCTCCAGCGACCGCACCATTGCCGAGTATGCCAAAGAGATTTGGCACGCCGAACCATTTTTGACCGAATGACCATGAACAAAACTAGGAACACCTTCAAACGAATCGCCATCAACACCGGCGGCGGTGACGCGCCGGGATTGAATGCTGTCATCCATGCAGTCGTCCATGCCGCGCACCCTCACGGTTGGGAAATCCACGGCATCCGCGACGGATTCGATGGATTGCTCCATCCCGAAAACTATCCCGATGGCGGAATGATGAAACTGACGCGCCCGCTCGTTCGCAACATCGCGCACCTCGGCGGCACCATTCTGGGCACGAGCAATCACGGCAACCCCTTTAAGACGCATGTGCCGCAGGCGGATGGTTCGTTCATGGAAATTGACCGCAGCCATGAAGTGTTGCGCCGTTTCCGGGAACGCCGGCTCGACGCGCTCATTGCCGTCGGCGGCGACGGGTCGCTCAACATCGCACGCGACCTGAACAAAAAGGGACTGCGCGTCATCGGCGTGCCGAAGACGATTGACAACGATCTGGAATGCACGATGACCACGTTCGGCTTCGACAGCGCGGTGAAGTTTGCCACCGAGTGCATTGACCGCTTGCATTTCACCGCCGAATCGCACCGGCGGGTGATGGTGGTTGAAGTGATGGGGCGGTATGCAGGGTGGCTTCCGCTGCATGCCGGCATCGCCGGCCGAGCGGATGCGATTCTGATCCCGGAAATCCCGTATGACATCGCCAAAGTTGCCGCGCACATCAAACGCAGGACAGCGGGCTACAGGCGGCAATACTCCATCGTCGTGGTGGCCGAGGGCGCGAAGCCGATCGGCGGCGGGGTGACACTGAAAGAAGCGGCAAGTGCCTGGCACGTCGAACGGCTCGGTGGGGTGGGCGAGATTGTGGCCGGTCAGTTGCAGGAATTGACTGGGAAGGAAACGCGCACGGTGGTGCTTGGTCACCTGTTGCGCGGCGGCCAGCCAACGTCGCTCGACCGGTCACTCGGATTGATCTTCGGCGCGGCAGCGGTGCGCGCTTTGGTTGAAGGTCACGACGGCGTGATGGTCGCCGTCAACCCGCCACGACTTGAATACGTTCCGCTGAGGGTGGCGACCGCAACGCTCAAGCTCGTTGCTGCTGACGATTACGGCATGATAACCGCGCGCACACTGGACGTTTCATTTGGGGATTGACCCAAAAACTTTCGAGCCGGTCTGCCAGCCTCAGGAAACCCGGCCGGGATGGCACCAAGAAGAGGGATGTCCACGATACGGCGGCGCAGCTTCCCGGGACCTCTCTGTTTTTCTGCACAGGGGGCAAGACTAATTCCCAGACCAGATGATCCTCCCTCTGGTTTGAGACTCTTGAACGTGCACCAAAACGTGCACCAAAATGGTTAAAACCGGTTAAGACTGGTATGGAATGGTGTGGCTTGTTTCCTGGGAAAAACGTGAGAAAATGTCCGTAGATATGGGCGGAATCGAGCGATTCCGACCCTAGCCTAATCACGAGTCCCACGATCGATATTACCGCGACCCGGTTTCCAACTTTATTGCTTGTGAGCCGTTTTGAATGACATTGTTATCAGTGACTTAAGATAGGTTTCAGTTTCCAACTCTATTGCGCGAGTACAGTGCCGCAGTCTGGGCAGGTTGGAATCGATTCGTCGTTCTCTTTCCCGCAATAGCCGCACCTGATGGTGGTCATGGTGTTGGAACCCTTATAGCCGATAGCTGGCAGCCAGGTGCAGTCGCCACAAATGCGGCGAAGAAGTTTGCCGTCAACGGTTTGACGTTCGAACTTCTCACACCCGTGGCTCCCATCCGCGGCGGTAGTGGCGAGTCGTCAACAGGGTCGCGGCGGAGTCGCCCGGGAGCTTTCGCGTTTTGGGATCGAAATTGACCGTGCGGCCAGTGCGCCAGGCGATGTTGCCGAGATGGCAGAGCAGGGTGGCCTTCTGGCCTTCCTCGATCTCCGCTCGCAACGCTTTGCCCTCGCGGATGCCGTCGATGAAATTGGCGAAGTGCAGGACATCATCGGAGGTGCCTTTGATCTCACGGACGAGCTTCTGGTTCAGGTCGTAGATTTTGCAGTTGTTGCCGGCGATTGCCATAGAGCCTTTCTCGCCATAGAAATTCACACCGAAGGACGCGCCCTCAAAACCGCGCGGGTCACAGCTTTGGCCTTCCCAGACGATGCCTTTGTCGCCGAAATCAAAAGTGGCGGTGGTAGTATCCGGCGTCTGCCAGTCATCCTGGTAGCGATACCGATTCCCGCCGCAGGTCACGCGTTTCGGAGCGTCCACTTGCAGTCCCCACCGGGCCAGGTCAAGCGAATGGACGCCGTTATTGCCGAGCTCGCCGGTGCCCCAGTTCCAGAACCAGTGCCAGTTGTAGTGGACGATGTTGTCGCGGTAAGGTTCATCCGGCGCGGGTCCCTGCCACAGCGACCAATCCAGCCAGTCCGGGACCGGCACAGGTTTGCCGCGGCCGATCGAGGCACGATGATTCGTGTACCAGCCGCGCGCGAAGGAGACGACGCCGAGTTCACTGGCGTGCAGCGCTTCGATGGCCTCGATCACCCACGGCCAGCTGCGCCGCTGGTTGCCCATTTGCACCACCCGCTTGTGCCTGCGGGCCGCCGCGACCAGCAGCTCGCTTTCGCGCAGGTTGTGACTCCCGGGTTTCTCGACGTAAACGTGTTTACCGGCGATGCAGGCAAGAATCGCCGCCGGAGCGTGCCAGTGGTCCGGCATGGCGATTGAAACCGCATCGAGACGTGGGTCCTCGAGCATTCGCCGCAGGTCCGTGATGCCCCGGGGCGTCCTTTGCTGCCTGCGAGACACGGCGGCGAGGCCTTTGTCCACCACGCGTTTATCCACGTCGCACACATAGGCGATTTCGGCATTGGGATTTGCGAGGTAACCGGCGATGTGGTCCATGCCGCGGTTATTGCAGCCGATAATGCCCACCAGGACTTTCTCATTCGGGCCCGGCCCGGCGCGCAGCGACAAAGGACCGCCGAGGACTCCGACCCCCGCGGTGAGCACAGAGGCTTGCTTGAGAAAATCGCGTCGATGGATTGGGTTGCTCATGCACTTATGAAACGGCGCTACGACGCTCCTGGCAAGCAAACTTACCTTTGAACGTGCCGCGGGCGAAGTAAATCCCACGCCGCAAAGAAGAGGCGGTTCTCGTCGCTCTGCTTTGAGCTCGTTGTGGCCTTTTGTGGCGACGAACCCGGCTCAGATCCCCAGATTCGAAAGTGTGTTGCTGATCGCGTTGACGATGCGCACCAGTCGCGGATGAGATTTGTCGAGCTCTCGAACCGAGGAGCTCAAGCCTTCCAGCGAAAGCCGCAGCAAGTGAGGGTTCTGCTCGGCGCGGGTCGCCTCATGCGCCGAGACTTCGGCAAAGCCTGCAATGCTCTGGGCCTGCTCCCCATGCGTCTTAGACAGTTCTCCAACTTCAGATTTCAGCGTGCCCAGTAACTGCAGCAATTCACGGCGCCGGTCATCGTTTATCGTATCGGCGCCTTGAATTTTGGCTTCGATCTTTCCCAGTGTGTCCTCGATCATTTCGGTTCTCCTGATTGCTGCGTCAGGATAGCGGGTAGCAACGGAATGGGCAAGGCGATGTTGGCCGCAGTGCGGGAGTCGGTTCACGCCGGGGCCCGCTGGTGAGTTTAATCCGACAGCGGCAGAAGATAGCCGCACTCCAAAACCCTCGGGCGCGCGTGCGCTCTGCAAAAGGCGCTTGCGTTTTGGAGTGCGGCTGTCCTCTGCCGCTTTACCAGTCTTCCTGATCGATGACCACTGAGCTGAACTGCGGTTTATGACAATTACGGTCCCGGACCAAGCGCAGTCATTGTTTCAACAATGGCTCGACTAATTGCCAAATTGTCTCTCTGAGCTCCTGCACCGATCCGGAGGCGTCAATCGGCCGCACGCGATTTGGTTCCGCCGCGGCGAGCGCTTGGTAGCCTTTGGCCACGCGCGCAAAGAAGCTTTGATCAGCCTCCTCTATCCTGTCCCGCATGAAGGGCAGCGTTGACTGTCGGGCCAGACGCCGCTGCTCGCTGACGGCCTGCGGGATGAGCAGCAGCAGCGTCAAATCAGGCCGCGTTTCGCCTACGGCGACATCGATGATGCTGTTCACCATATGCAAATCGAGTTGCCGGCCATAGCCCTGGTAGGCCGTTGTCGAATCATAGAACCGGTCGGACAAGATAATGTCGCCCGCAGCGAGGGCAGGGCGAATCACCTCGCGGACCAACTGGGCCCGGCTGGCGTTCATCAGGAGCAACTCAGCCTCCGGCGTCATCGCGTGATTAGCCGCGCTGTGCTTCAAGGTATGGCGAATCTCTTCCCCGATGGGGGTGCCACCGGGCTCGCGCAAGGTCCGGACATTATAGCCCTCCGAGCGCAAACGCTGCGCCAACAGCGAAATTTGGGTCGATTTGCCGCTCCCCTCGTTGCCTTCGAAAGTGATGAACAGGCCCTTCGCAGGTTTCATATTCTCTTGAGCCTTGGCCCCTTGGGCGTGTCTTCGAGCGCCCAGCCTTTGGCTTTCAACTCGTCTCGGATCGCATCGGCGCGTTTAAACTCCTTTGCCTTCCGCGCCGCCTGGCGGGCTTCGAGCAACGCGGTGATTTCGGGCGGGACGGCTACCTCTGAAGGCGCGCCAATGCCGAACACCGAATCCATTTTGTCCCAGGTGGCCAGCGCATCGGCCGCTGCCGCGGCAGGCATGGAATTCTCAGCGAGCCGGCGGTTGGTGTCACGGACCCAGTCGAAAATCACGCCCCAGGCGCCGGCGACATTCAAGTCGCCATCCAGCGCTTCGGAGAAGCGTCCCAGGATATCAGGCTGGGCCGTTCCCGGCGCCGCGTCGGCCAGTTCGCGGAGCTTGGTCAGGCATTCATCGATGCGCTGCAGAGACATCTTAGCCCCTTGCAGATTTTCGAACGTGAAGTTGAACGTCTCGCGGTAATGAGCCGTCAACAACGAGTAGCGGATTTCCCTCCCGGAGAAGCCCTTGGCCAACAGGTCGCGCAAGGTGAAGAAATTGCCCAGCGACTTGGCCATCTTCTTGCCTTCGACCATCAGGTGGGCGCCGTGGAGCCAGTATTTGACGAAGCGCTGGCCCGGCGCCTGCAGACCCGCGCCTTCGCTTTGGGCGATTTCATCCTCGTGGTGCGGGAACACCAGATCCTCGCCGCCGACGTGCAAATCGAAGCTGGGTCCCAGCAGTTCCATGCTCATCGCGCTGCACTCGATGTGCCAGCCAGGGCGCCCTTCGCCCCATGGGCCAGGCCAGAACACCGGCCCATCTTCAGGCGCGCGCGCTTTCCAGAGCGCAAAATCTGCCGGGGTTTCCTTGGCGTAATCATCACTTCGGACACGTTCGCCTACGCGCATTTCGTCGAAATTCAGTTTTAACAACTGGCCGTATTGACGGCCGGCAGCGCGGTACTTCTCGATGCTGAAATAGACCGAACCATCCGCCGCGCGATAGGCGATGCCGCGTGCGACTAATTTTTCAATCAAGGAGATGATTTGAGAGATGTGCTCCGTGGCGCGCGGCGTCTGGTGCGGCATCCGACAGTTCAAGGTTTTCAAATCCTCAAAAAACGCCGCCTCGAACTTTCCCGTGAAATCCCGCAGCGGAACGTTGGTCTCGCGGACGCGCTTGATGATCTTGTCCTCGACGTCCGTGATATTCATCACGTGCCGTACCGCGTATCCCTTGAACTCGAGGTGACGCCGCAACAGGTCGCCGAAAACGAACGTTCGCCAATTACCGATGTGGGCGAAGTCGTAAACAGTTGGTCCGCAGCAGTACAAACTCACTTTTTGCCCGGCGGGATTCAATGGAACGAACTCCTGCACCGAGCGTGACAGCGTATTGAAGAATTTCAAAGGCATACACGGTTGGCCGCAAGATAGGGGCGTTTCACCGGAAGGAAAGATTATTCCGAATTCACGTCGCCTGTGGTGCCGAGCCGCGGCCTCTCGCCAGGATGCTTCCCGCATGACACCGCCACAGACTATAGCCGCCGACGTGAGAAGGTGGAAGACGTTCGCGTCAGCAGCGATCCGCCTCCTTACGTCGGCGGCTACGACGGCGATGAAACAGCCGGATCAGAACGGCGTACGTTTATCCTTGAGGTATTGCGCGTGGCCGTCGAGCAGGATACGGTTCCGGCCGCCAGGATGCACCGTTCGGCCGCGAAGTTCCGGCGCAACGTTGGGAGTGGGAGCCGGAAAATAAGGGTCAACCACCAGCTCCACGTCGCTGGCGCCGTTGATCAGGCCGACCAGGGGATCATTAGCCGCCTGCAAATCGGCTACGGCTTGCGATTGGGTCTTCCCCCAAAAATCTTCCAGCCCGACCGGGTCGTCTGGCCGGTCGAACCGCCACGCCCAATAACGGGTGAGTGGCGCATTCGTGGCCGTCGAACTCGCCTGCACCGTTTGCACGGCGGTTCCTGCCGGCGTGTTCGCCGCTGCGCCGCAGGCCCAAAGGGTGTCTCGCGCGCCGTAGCCCCGCAGGACAGACGGGCCCCAGCCGGAGCGCGGATCGGATGGCGGCCAGCTCGTCCACGGCCTGAAACCGCCAGGCAAGTTGTTTTTCAGGTCACGCTGGTCAGGGAAGCGGTCGCGGTGGTCATCCAGATACAACAAGAAGGCAATTCCGATTTGTTTGAGATTGGAGACGCAGGCGGCGCGCTGAGAACGTTGTTTGGCACGGGCGAGCGCGGGAAGCAGCAGCGAGGCCAGCACCGCAATGATGGCGATGACCACGAGCAACTCGATCAGGGTGAAGCCGGCGCGACCGCGGGTCCGGGCCGGGGTCGTGCAACTATGCGGCCGCATAGAAAATCATGATTCAGCGAATCAGGAAACCATATGCCAATCCGGCCGATTTGCAATCCCAGTGGGGCCGCTCGAAGAAAGGACCGCGGATTTCGGAAATGGGCGCGGAGTAAAAAGATGAGCTACCGCCAGGGACGGTGAAATATTCGGGCTAAGGGTTTCCGGGCAGTGCCGCCAGCTCGACCTTCGGCCCGAGCAAGTCCGGCGCCGTTTGGAGGGCTTTCTCGAATTCCGTTCGCGCCCGCGGAGTCTCCCCCAAGCCGAGGTGGGCCAGTCCGGCCAGGTAGTGAGCCAGGGCCGCTTGACGGTTTTGGAGGCGCTCCGCGGAATCCTCGGCGCCACCGTCATGGTCAAGCGCACGTTCAGCCGTTTGCGCCAGGTCGCGCAAGGCGGTCTCGGCTTCCTGGCTCTGCCCCAGGTTCCTTCGGGCGAGCGCCTGGAAATAAAGCTGAGCCTGCCGGTCCGATATTCCATCCCTCCGTTGGCGCCGGCCTTCGGACGCGGCCGGCTCCACCGCCTGGCGCCAATAGCGCATCGCCTTTTCTTTGTCGCCCTGAGCTTCGTAAACCAGACCCGCCCAATAAGAGAGTTCCGGCCCCCGCCCAGTTTCGCGTTCGGTGGGCAGATTCTCCGGAATCGTGCGGGCGGAAGAAAAGTCCTCCAACGCGGCAGCGAGCTGACGCGCCGCCAGCCTTTGTCTTCCGCGGAGCAAATGGGCGTTCACCCAATGATCCGCGACGTCCAGTGAACCGCCTTCCCAGACCGAGAATTTGCGACCGGTCATCAGCCGGATCGCATCGTCATATTGGCCGACAAACACCTTCAAGCCGATCTCGCGCGACAGGGAGTCGTCCCGCCCCGCAACCACCGCGTGGTTTTTTTCCAGCAAGGCAAGCCGCTTTTCAGGAGGGGCGCCGACGCTGGCATAAAGCTCGTCGAGTTCAGCGAAGTGCAAGGCATACTTTATCGGGGAGCCGACCGCCAGTTCGAGTTGTGCGATCGCCCGAGGGAGGTCGTTGGTCGGCTTTTGATGCGAGTATGCGACTGCGAGATTTCGATGTACGATGGGGAAAGAAGAATCGAGCATGGCAGAGCGCTCCCATAGTTTCACCGCCTCCGCCGGCTGCCAATCGAACAACAAGTTGCCCAGGTAATAAGGCGCCCGCGGGTCGCCGGGGTTTGCTTCCATGGCGTGGCGCAGGACCGCCAACATCTCGCTCTGGAATGGGAAGACATAATCGGGCGGAAGGCGCATCGCCTGGTGCCGGAAATCGGTTGCCTTCGCACTCTCACCCAACCGTTCGGCAAACTCGCCAAGATAATAACAGACCAGCGGCGAAACGGTCGTCGTATCTTCGGACGATTCGCGCGTCAGGGTCAAAAGCGCGGTGCCGTCTCGCCACAGGCCGGCATTGGCGTATTCGGCGGCCGTTTCCAGGCTTGTGGCTGGATGCCGGCGAAGGGTGCTTTCCAATTCGCTACCCACCTTCTTATCCCCGGCGAGCCAGCGCTCGGCCATCAGTCGCACATCGAGCGGGTCGGTAAACCGCGCAGTGAAGTCCAGCAACAGCCGCGCATCTTTAGACCGGCCCAGGTGGCGGAGCAGGGCGGCCTTGAAAGTCAGGGCGCGGAGATTCAAGGCGTTGCCCTCGAGCGAGTGGCTCACCAACTCGAGAGCGGTCCGAAGATCGCCGCGCCGGGCAGCGAGCTCGGCCAGTGAGAAATAGGCAGGTGAGCGCCAGGCCGCGCTCCAGGTGGCCTTGTAGAGCGCCTCGCTTGCCTGGTCCAGGGTGGAGCCGGCCCGGCAGAGATACTGTAAGACGGAGGCACCGGGCGGCGAGCCCTTCCCGCCTGTATCCGCGCCAGCGTCTGTGCCCGTGCCCGGACTTGTTGCGGCTATGTCGGCCCGGCCCATCAAGGCGACACCGAGATAGTAGAACGCCTCGCCATCCTTGGGGGACGTATAGTTGAACGAAAGGCGCTCGATGGCTTTTCGAAAATGTTCTTCGGCTTCGCCGAATCTGGCCTGCTTGAGCTTGTGAATGCCGAGGGCGATGTTAACCCGCGAGTCGGCCGGGTCCAGTCGCAGTGCCTCTTCCCAATAATCCTCGGGCCGCAGATTCGGGTTATGGAACTGTTCGATTCGCTGGCCGGCCAGGTAGAGTTCTTCGATGGAGTTCATCTCAGCCGGCGCGGGCGGTCCCGTGACCGGTTGGGGCATGGCGACCGGGTCGAGACGCACGGGAGAATAGGCCACCAGTTCTTTGTTCTCGACGGTCAGGGAGGCTCGCAATGAGTGTTCGTCCAGGCTAGCCGGGAGTGAAACGCGTCGGACCACCGGTTTTGCCGGGCTGATTGCAATGGGTTCCTCCAAAAGCACCCGGTCGCCTGCCTTCAGCCATATCTTCGCCGAGCCATGCGCGGCGGTAGTGCAGAATCCCACAGTGGCGATGCCGTTGGTGCCGGCCTCAACGTTGACTGCCGCGTCGAGGTTGGCCCGCTTTACCCCGCCAATGTCGCGGAACGGATACCAAAACATCTCGAAGGATTTCGTCTCGTACGGTTCGAGCCAACTATAGTCCGGCTGGTTGTCCGAGTAGGCTCCCACCATGAGCTCGATATATGGGCCATCGTTATCAGTAAGGATTTTGTCCCACATGCGGCCGCGTGGCCCGTTGCCCCATGTCCAGAATTTCTTCCCGGGCACAATTTGATGGTTCGCGACGCTCATGATGCCGGCCTGACGACCATGGTCGTAGCCGGCGAAGAAATCATCCTCGTAATTCCAGGCGAACATCGAGTTGGCAGAGACGTGGTTCGGGTACCAGCTCACATCGACGCCGCGCGTGAAATCCGCGCCCGCATAGCGGGTGGTAGCCACCGGCCACGTCGTGAAATCGTGTTTGGAGTGGAAGGTGACGAACCGGGTGCCGGGCGGGTAAATGACCTGGTAATTCTCATTCACGTGCACCGCGACGTTCGCGAAGCAGAGCATAGTGTTCGCTACCGGCGTTCGGTTGACGATGCGGACCGAACACTCGAGGCAGGAGCTGCCGGGGCACAGCGTGTATCCCACCGCCCAGCGCATTCGGTCGCGCAACTCCAGTTCCCCCACCCAAACCGTTTTGCTGCCGTCCTCGTTATCGGAGATGCGATACTGGACCGGCAGAAAGGTGGTCGCCCGGTGGTGATGGGGGATGTTCCATTCGATGCCGCCCGAAATCCATGCGCCGATGAGGCCAATCAATGCCGGTTTGATGACGTGCTGACGATAAATGAAGTTGTAACCGTTGCTTTTATCCACCCCTTCGAACAGCCGCCCGCCGATTTCGGGCAGGATACCGATTCGTACGTACTCGTTTTCCAGGTAAACAATCCGATAACTCTTGTTGGACTTGATGTTCGTGAGCGTATCGTAGAGCGGATATGGATAAACCCGCCCTTCGGCTCCCTGCGAACCTCGCCCGAAATAAAACATCGGGTTCGGCTCAGGCTTGCCGGCTATGTAGGTGGGGATGACAATGTCCTGCTCTGAAACCTTGACGGCGGCAGCCCCTGGCAGGGGGAGGGAGCGCAGCAATACGATGAAGATCAGAACTGGAACTACCCTCCGGGCATCACCCCGCCAACCTGGCTTGAGCCGGTTAGGCTGTGGTTCAGCATTCATGGCTCCTGCATAGCGGAAGCGTGCGAGTCGGAGAAAGCAAAATCCGCTCGCATGCGTGGAAATGACGCACAATGCGTGGAAATGACGCATGCTCTCGGGGCTTGACGACTCAGGATCAGCCAATTCCCGCAGAAAACCCATTGGCACTGCGCATGCTAAGCGTTTTGTTCAGTCGTTAATTTGTAGCAAAACTGCGTTTGGGGATCCCGTGCGCTTGGTAGCCTTTCCTATCGAAGGCTTCGCCCAGCGCGCCGGAGTTCGGGGCACGATCGGCTTTGTTGGCAAGAGTTGTTGAGAGCCGACCGCGACCCCGGGCTTCGGCGGTTTTCGCGGTGGGAGGTTTTGGCGCAGGGCGGGTCTTGGTGAGCCATTCCGAACCTCAGGCAGCTTACCGGCCCGTCAGGCGGTGAACCGGCATCGGTCCCCGTCCTTTGAGGTCAAGGGTCTTTTTTTCGCCGAAGCGGTACTTGTTGCTCAGCTTTTCGAAAGAGCTGTCAGAGACCTGAATCGTGCCGGGCTCGCCCGAAGATTCGAGGCGGCAGGCGAGGTTGACAGTATCGCCCCAGATGTCGTAAGCGAACTTTTTGCGGCCGATGACCCCCGCGATGACCGGGCCGGTGCAGATGCCGATGCGGATCTGAATCGACGTGTCGTATTGGCGGTTAAAATCCTCGACGGCCGTTCGCATATCCAGGGCCAGCTCGGCGATGGCCTCGGCGTGGTCCGGCCGGGGTTCAGGGAGGCCGCCTGCGACCATATAGGCATCACCGATGGTTTTGATCTTCTCCAGGCAGTGTTCCTCTGCCAGCAGGTCGAAAGCCGAGAAGATCTCGTTCAACAGGGAAACAATCTGGTTAGAGTCGATGTGGGCCGTGAGGGCGGTAAACCCGACCAGGTCAGCCAGCAGAACGGTCACTTCCGGGTGCTGGTCGGCGATGCTGACCTCCCCCTTCTTCATCCGCTCGGCAATGCGCCGAGGCAGCGTGTTGAGCAGAAGCCGTTCGGATTTGTCCCGCTCAACCTGAAGCTGGTCAAAGAGGCTCTTGGCATAGACGGCATTCCCGACCCGTAAAATCAGGTCCTGAATATCGACCGGTTTGTTCAGGAAATCATTCGCGCCGGCTTCGATGCCAAGCAGGCGTTCTTTACGTTCGGACAAGGCGGTGACCATCAGCACCGGCACGTGCGCGGTCCAGCGGTCTGCCTTGAGTTGGCGGCAAAACTGGAACCCATCCTTCCCCGGCATCATGACGTCGAGGAGGATTGCGTCGGGCAGGCGGTGAGCGATGCGCTGAACGGCTTGCGCGCTGCTTTCGGCTTCGGTGACCTCATAACCGCGGGCTTCAAGCGGGTCACGCAGGAGGATTCGGTTGGGCTCTTCATCATCGACGATGAGCACGTGACCACGAGTGGGCGTGGCCGAGGAGGTCGTAGCAGCAGGTGCAGTGAGAGTTTTGGTTGTCATAGGTGGAATTAATTTGGCTTGAGCATGCACGGAGTCGCGCGGTGAGCGCGCGCCGCCGCAATGAACGTTGCGACTTTTAAGGGGAACGCCCGCGTGTCGATCGGTTTGCTTAGGTAACCGTCGCAGCCGGCGCTGAGCGCAGCGGCTTCGTCGCCGCGCATGGCGTGGGCCGTCAGCGCAATCACGGGCACGTGGCAGGTGGAGGAATCCGCCTTCATCGCTTTCGTGGCCGCCAGGCCGTCCATGCCCGGCAGACTCAGGTCCATCAGAACCAGGTCGGGTACCAGTTCGCGCGCGAGGCGAAGACCTTCTTCCGCCGTGCGCGCGTGCAGCACGCTAAACCCGTTGGCTTCAAGAAGGTCAGTGACCAACTCGAGGTTCACGAAATTATCCTCAATGACTAAGATCTGAGTTTTCACACGTGCAACGCGGCTTCAGGGTTCTCCGGCGGCTGGGCCTCGAGGCGTTCCAAATCGGCGAGCAGACTCTCCCGGTCGGTTTTCGAAGTAATGGATTGGACCTGGGCCGCGAGGCTCTGTCGTTGGGGTTCCGTAAGAGTGGTGCCGGTATGGATGAGAATTGGGATGTTTTGGGTCGCAGGATGGGCTCGCAGCTGCTGGACGAGGTCCGCGCCGCTGTACTCGGGAAGGGTCAAATCGAGGATGATGACGTCGGGTTGAAAGCCTGTCGCTAACTCGAGGCCACGCTGGCCGGTGGGCGCCGGCAGCACCTGGAAGCCCTTATAGAGGAGTGTCTTGGTGAGCAGTTCGAGGACGGCCTGTTCATCCTCGATGATCAGCACGCACTTGACTTCTTTGCCACCCGTTTTCTTCTTGTGGCGAATCGCATCCACCAGGCGCGGTCGCGCCGGCCGCGACCCGGTCTGGTCGGTGGAAAGCAGGCTGAACTCAGGTTCCACCAGGTTGTTTACCGAGAGCAGGGCGACCGGAATCGCGGCGGCAATGGGCGGTCGCACCGTCCCGCCGTCTTCGGCCGAGGAGGTCTGGGCTGACGCATCATCCACCACGACGGCATATGGCCGTTCGCGCTTCACCGACGCGAGCAAGGCTTCGGTGCCCGCCACCACTTCTACGCGGTAGCCCGCTTGGGCGAGTGCCGAGCACGCTATCCCCTCTCGTTGAGTGTCGGTGGTGCAGACGAGGACCAGTGGCCGGATGAGTTCCGCGCCCAGCGCCGGTTGGTCGGCCGCGGCCGGCACAGCAGGCCGGTGCATTGGGAGTAGAAACGTGAAGGTGCTGCCTTTCCCCTCGACTCCTTCGCTCTCCACCCAAATCCGGCCCCCATGCATTTCGATTAGCCGTCGGGTGAGGGCCAGTCCCAATCCAGTGCCTTGCTGCTGGCGGCCGTAGGAGGAGTCCACCTGCTCGAATTCGGCGAAAATGCGCTCCTGGTCCTCGGGCCGGATGCCAATCCCGGTGTCGCTTACGGAGATTGCCAGGCTTTCCTCGAAGCCCGCCTCGGGCTTGAGGGCGGTGTTCTGGCCCGCCAGCTGGTTGACTTTCACCGTGACCCAGCCGCCGTCATGCGTGAACTTGATCGCGTTGCTGAGCAGGTTGTACATGACCTGTTTGAACTTCGCCTCATCCGCGAAAAGCGAAGGCAGCCCCGCGGGCACCTGGAAATCCAGGGTGATACCTTTCTTATGGGCGAGGGTCTTTACGATGGCCTGAACATTTTGCAGGGCGGTGGCAACGTTGAGGAATCCACAAGCCAGCTCCAGTCGCCCGGCCTCGACCTTCGACAGGTCGAGGATGTCGTTGATGAGCTGCAGCAGATGGCGGCCGCTGCCCAGGACATGGTTGGTATATTTGAGCTGGCGCTCGTTCAAAGCGCCGAAGGTTTGATCCGCCATTATCTCCGAAAACCCGATGATTGCGTTGAGCGGAGTGCGGAGCTCATGGCTCATGTTCGCGAGGAACTGGCTCTTGGCGCGGTTAGCCGCTTCCGCGGCGTCCTTGGCGAGTTGCAGGGCTTCTTCGGATTCCTTACGGTGCGTGACGTCCTGAATGACCGCCTGGAATTCGAGTGTGCCGCCGGATTCAACGAACAGGCGGCGGACAGTGTATTGGTGCCACAGGCTTCGTCCTTCGCCGCCCTCGACGCGGTGATCGAAGGAAATCACCGGTTCGTCCTTGGGCAGCGAGTTAAACACGCACAGAGGGACCGCAAGGTCCTCCTGCGGGAAGGTTTCCAGGAAATTGGTCCCCAGCAGGTCGCGCTCGCTCTTGCCGTTGAACCGGCAGTAGGCTCCGTTGACGAATGTCAGAGCCCCGTCAGGCGTGAAGCGACAAATGGGGTCGGTCTGGTCTTCGATGACCGCGCGCAGGCGCTTCTCACTTGTGGCCAGCTCGCGTTCGGCCTGGCGTCGCTCCGCCGCAGCGGCTGCCAGCAGCATGTTGGTCACCGCCAGCATCCCGATATAACTGCCAATCAGCATCAGGCTTTCGCCTTCCTTCCCGGAGAAAAACGGACCCCGCCCTTGTAACAGCGAATAAATCGCCAGGCTCGTCACCAGCAGCGTGCCGGTTGTGGCGCCCCGCTGGCCGAGGCGCAGCGAGCCCCAGACCATGAATGGGTACGGCAGATAAGCGAGCGGGTAGTTTTGGATGCCATACACGAACCAGGAATCAAAGGATATCAGGGTGCCGAGCGTGAGCCCTATCGTGCAGATGACCGCCTCGACGATCAGCTTGGGGCGCCAGCGAAGCGAAGAAGGCGTCGCCCACGCGATGATGAAGGGAGCGACGACCAGCCCCGCGAGCGCATTGGGCACCCACCACTCCAGCACCTTAGTGAACAGGTTGTCCCAGGATGCCGCTCCGGCGTAAACCAAGCTAACGACGTTGAACGTTGCGTTCACCGTTGTTCCCAGGAAACACGCCAACCCGATGTAGCCGGTGACGTCCCGCGTGCGCTCCATCGCGTTATCAAAGTCGACCAGCTTGCGTAAAAGGAAAGCGCAGACAATCGCGCCGACAGTGTTCCCGACAGCCGTGCCGAGCGTGAAGAAGCCAAACGGCACACCATCCATCAGCGAAAACAAAACCGCACCCAGAGCGACCCCTGGCCAGAACCGATATCCGAACAGGATAATCGCCGCCAGCGCGATGCCCGAGGGAGGCCACACCAGCGCCAGGCTGCCCGACATGAACGACGCCTGTTTCCCCAGAAGCCCCCCGAGGAAATAGACAGCGATTAGGATAACCACCCGGGTTGCGGTGGTTAGTTGCGATTTGGACTTAGTTCTCAAGGTCTTCGTGCCTTCGCGCACCGTGCCGAGTGTGTCCTCTGAGCAATTCCACCCGGTCCGTGCTGTGGGCGACAAAGGCCCACGGCATGAACAACGCAAACGCCGTGCCATGTCACGCAACCACGGTTCCCATAGACCCTAAGAGCTCAAATGATTGCAGCTGGGGCGCGAAAGGCGCACAGCGGCACGTTTTCCATCCGCCCCTCCTTGCGCCGTGCTCAAATATGTGAGCTGTCAAGAATCTGGACACGAAAGAAGGGTTGAAACCGACGACCTTCTGCGTTCCCGCTTGCGCCGGCCCCCGTCGTGTGCTTGATTGCACCTGAATCAAGTGCAACTGGAACGAGACCACGTTGGGTTTGGCGGTCGGGCAAAATCGGCGTTGACTGGTTTCCTGGCGGTGCTGCTCCTTCTCGCCGTGGTCTTTTCGGTTAGCCCTGCGCTTCACCAAACTCTCCATGCCGGTAATAACGCCAACAGCCATTTCTGCCTGGCGTGTTCACTGGCCCATGGACAGGTGAGCGCGACCGAGGTTGCTCTGGTTTCAGGTGTCGTGGTTCCAGGTTTGCTTCTCGGCGGCCTTCTCCCTGACGTCTCACCGGTCCTCGCAGTCGATTATCGACTTTCCCCCAGCCGGGCTCCGCCGGCGCTCGCCTCCATTCTGTCGGTCGTGGCTTAAGGCGAGTCGCAAGACTCCACGGCTCGGCGCTTGGCCATCGGCCGTCATCCTGGTTTCCAACGTATTTGGGGTCCCAATGCTTGTTGCGGGCAGCTCGATTGCCCGCGTAGAACCGCAAAATGAACGCCAGAAGAGTCTCGACGTTATCGTGTCGCCGGGTGCGCTGCGCATTTATCAATCCGATTTCCGCACGCGGTTTCCCTTATCTAGGCGCGTGTGCGCTCAGCGCGGTCCTGCTGGGCGAAGTCTCATGCGCTTATGCCGCCGAAGCGGCTCCAGGGCGCGCCGCCGCAGCCGCTAACATCGTCTTAACCGCAGCGCAGCTACAAAAGGTCCATACCGAAACAATCAAGCCGTCCAATTTCCGCCGCACGATTGAAACCACCGGCACGGTGGGCTTCGACAATGACCAGGCGACCACCGTCCTGGCTCCGGTCTCGGGTCCAGTCTCGCGGCTCGTGGTCTCGCTGGGCGCGAAGGTCAGCGTTGGGGATGTGCTGGCGACGGTGGCCTCGCCGGATTATGCCACCGCGCTCAGCGCTTACCGCAAGGCGTTGGCGACCGCGAAAAACGCGCGTCGCATTGCCGACCTGGCTGAGCAGCTTTCACACAACAACCTTTCCAGGAAGGAGGTCGAGCAGGCGCAGACTGACGCGGCCAACGCCGAAGCCGACCGCGACGCCGCGTTGGAGCAACTCCATTCCCTCGGCGTTGATGAGCCGACGATCCAAGCCATCCAGCAGAACCGGCCGGTGCCCGACCAAGCGGGCGTCATTCGCTCGCCGCTCGCCGGAACCGTCGTGGAAAAGCTGATCACGCCAGGCCAGCTCCTGCAGGCGAGCACGACGCCCTGTTTCACCGTCGCGGACCTCTCACGGGTATGGGTCATGGCGAACATTTTTGAGTCCGATCTTGCTTCCGTCGAGGAAGGCGATCCGGCGGAGGTCCTTACCAGCGCTTCGCCGACCAACCTGCCCGGCACGGTCGATTACATCTCGGCTATTGTCGATCCCAGCACACGCGCCATCGGGGTGCGGGTGGTCGCGAACAATCCGAAGGACATCCTGAAGAAGCAGATGTATGTGCGCGTCTTGATCCATTCGCGCCGCGAGCAAACGGGGTTGCTGGCGCCGGTGTCGGCGGTGTTGCGCGACGACCAGGACCTCCCGTTTGTGTATCTTGCCAATGGCGACGCCAGTTTCTCGCGGCGGCGCATTACGTTGGGCAGCCGCGTGGGCGACCAATATGAAACCAACGCCGGTCTTTCATCAGGCGACCATGTGGTCGTCGAGGGTGGGCTGTTTCTTCAATTCCTACAAACCCAGTGAACGCGTCCGGACTCCCATTGCCCGAGGGCCCGCGGCGTTCCGCCTCGGTGATCAATGGCATTGTGGCATCATCGCTACGGCAGCGGTTCCTGGTGCTCTTAGCGATGTTTTTGCTGGTCGTCAGTGGCACCTGGTCGCTCAACCGGCTGCCGGTCGAGGCCTACCCGGACCTTTCGCCGGCGATGGTCGAGATCATCACGCAATGGCCCGGCCACGCCGCCGAGGAAGTCGAGCGGTTGATCACCGTGCCGATCGAAGTCGAGATGAACGGCATCCCGAGGATGACGATCCTCCGCTCGATCTCGCTTTACGGGCTGTCGGACGTGCGGCTCACTTTTCGCGACCGCACCGACAACTATTTCGCACGCCAACGCGTTTTCGAGCGGATCGCGGACCTGAGCCTGCCGACCGGCGTCACGCCCTCGGTGGCGCCGCTGTTCTCACCGTCGGGCTTGATCTATCGCTATGTGCTGCAAAGTCCTGATCGCTCACCGCTCGAACTGAAGACTATCGAGGATTGGATCGTCGAGCGGCAATACAAGTCAGTCCAGGGCGTGGCCGATGATTCCGGACTTGGCGGCGAGACGATGCAGTATCAGGTGCTGCTCGATCCGGTCAAGATTGCGGGCGCCGGACTTTCGGTTCCGCTGATCGTGACCGCACTCGGGGCCAACAACGGCAACGCGGGCGGCGGCTTCTATTCGCAAGGTGGACAGTTTTACTACGTCCGTGGTTTGGGCCGTTTGCGCACGCCGGAAGACATCGGCAACGTGGTTCTGGCGGTCCACAACGGCATCCCGATTTTGGTAAAGGACGTTGGCCGCGTGGTGATTGGCCACGCGCCGCGGCTGGGCCAGTTTGGTTACCAGGACCAGGACGACGCGGTAGAAGGGGTCATCCTGATGCGGACGGGGGAGAAAACCCAGGAGGTCCTGAAGCGCGTGGAGGCAAAAACCCAGGACCTCAACCGGAACGTCCTGCCGAAGGACGTCAAGATCCACACCTTCTACGACCGAAGCGATTTGATTTCCCTGACGACGGAAGCAGTCGAGCGAAATCTCCTGCGTGGGATGGTGCTGGTCATAATCGTCCTGGTGTTCTTTCTTTACGATGTTCGCGCCGGCCTGATTGTCGCCACGACCATCCCACTGGCGCTGTTGTTCGCCTTCATCTGCCTGGACGTGCGCGATGTCTCGGCCAACCTGCTATCGATCGGCGCGGTGGACTTTGGCATTCTGGTGGACGGTGCCGTGGTGATGGTCGAAAACATCTTCCGCCAGATCGCCACGCGCGAAGGCCAGCCGTTCAAGGTCATGGAGGTCATCGCGGACGCCGCCGCCGAAGTGGACCGCCCGATCTTCTACGCTGTTGCGGTCATCGTTGCGGGGTTCCTCCCGATCTACGTTCTTTCGGGGCCGTCAGGCAAACTGTTTACGCCGATGGCCGACACGATGATCTTCGCGCTGGTCGGCTCGTTGGTGATCACGCTGACGCTCCTGCCGGTGTTGTGTTCGTGGGCCTTTCGCAAAGGCGTGCGCGAGCGGCGCAACCCCGGCTTGGAGGCTGTCAAGTCGGCCTATACCAAGGGTCTCGATCTTTGCCTCGCGCATCCCTGGGCAACCACCCTCGGGTCAGTGATTGTGCTCGGCGCCTCGTTGCTGCTCGTTCCCGCGATTGGCGCCGAGTTCATGCCGCACCTGGACGAAGGCGCGCTGTGGATTCGTGCCACCATGCCCTATACGATCTCATTCGAGGAATCGCGCAAGATAGCGCCGCAGGTTCGCGAGATTCTGCGCTCTTTCCCTGAAGTCACCGTGGTCGCGTCCGAGCATGGCCGGCCGGATGACGGCACGGACCCGACCGGGTTCTTCAACGTGGAATTTTTCGTGGGTCTCAAGCCGTACCGCGAATGGAAAGGGGGGTATCGTACGAAGGCCAAATTAATCGAGGCCGTTAACGAGAAACTCCAGGCGTTTCCCGGCATCATTTTCAACTATACGCAACCGGCCGAAGACGCGGTCGATGAAGCCGAGACGGGGCTCAAAAGCGCGTTGGCAGTCAAGGTCTTTGGAACGGACCTCGAGACGCTGGAAACGAAGGGCAAGGCCATCAAGCGCGTGCTGGAAAGTGTACGCGGGATCAGGGAGATCACCCTGGTCCAGGAACTCGGCCAGCCGAGCCTGACGGTGAACATCGATCGCGCCAGAATCGCCCGTTATGGCCTGAACGTCTCGGACATCAACGGCTTGATCGAGGCAGCGGTAGGCGGGACGGCAGCGACGCAGGTGGTGCAGGGCGAGAAGCAATTCGACCTCGTGGTGCGCCTGGAACAACAGTTTCGCGATACCCCGGAGGAAATCGGGAACATCCTCGTTGCTACCGCCGATGGTTCGCAAATCCCGTTGAAGGAATTGGCCGACATTCGCGTGCAGAACGGCGCCTCCTTCATCTACCGCGAGGACAATTCGCGCTACATCGGAGTGCAATTCTCGGTGACCGGACGTGACCTCGCCAGCGCCGTAGACGACGCCCGGCGACAAGTCCATGCTCAAGTCACGCTGCCGGAGGGCTACCGGCTCGATTGGGGCGGCGAGTACAAGGATTACACCGCATCACGGCGGGAGCTCAACGTGGTGCTGCCTTTGACGTTATTTGTGATTTTCCTGTTGCTGTTCGCGCTCTACCGCAACTTCAAGTTTCCGTTCATCACCGTCCTGGGGGTGTTGCTGTCTGCGCCCGTGGGCGGCATCATTGCGCTGTGGTTGACGCACACGCCGTTCTCCGTTTCCTCCGGGATTGGCTTTCTGGCCCTGTTCGGCGTCTCGGTCCAGACGGCGGTAGTCTATATCTCCTACGTCAACGAACTGCGCCGGGGCGGCATGGAATTTCGTCGGGCCATCCGCGACGGCGCCATCCTGCGGCTCCGCCCCATCATGATGACGGCACTAGTGGCCGCCCTCGGACTTCTCCCGGCGGCGATCGCCACGGGGGTCGGCACCGATTCACAGCGGCCGTTCGCGCTGGTGATTGTCAGCGGGCTGTTTACGCGACTGCTCATCAGCGTGTTTCTCATGCCGGTGCTCTACTTCATCGTCGCGCGACCGGTGGATCGTCTGGAGGTATGACCACGGGCTTATGGCCAATGACATTTTAACGAAGCGGAAGAGCTATGCGCAATAGAGATTACATCACCACGGCTTTAGCCGTGCTCCTGGGCGGCTGCGCCGTCGGTCCCAATTTTAAAAAGCCGGCGGCTCCTGAGGTAAGCGGCTATACGCCGGTTCCACTCTCGACTACCACCGGCACGACCAACGTGGCGGGTGGCGAACCGCAACACTTCGTGAGCGGGGGCGAAATTGCGGCAGAGTGGTGGACCTTGTTCCACTCCAAGCCGCTCAATGACCTGATTGAGCTTTCGCTTAGCAACAATCCTACCATCAAAGCGGCGCAAGCTGCCCTGACGGTGGCGAAAGAAAATGTGCTGGTTCAGAAGGGCACCTATTTTCCCAGTATCTCAGGAGCCTTCTCTGCTGCCCGCCAAAAGACGTCAGAAGAGATTTCTCCGACACCCAACGCCGGGCAGTTGTATTTCAGCCTGTATACACCTCAGGTCAGCGCGTCCTACGTGCCCGACGTCTTTGGTCTCAACCGCCGGACGGTGGAGTCCTTGAAGGCGGAGGAGGGGCAAGCGCGCTTCGCCCTCGCCGCGACACATATCACACTCAGTGCGAACGTGGCCGCCGCAGCCATCCAGGAAGCTGCGTTACGCAGCCAGATCGAGGCCACCTATCAACTTGTGGCCATCAACTCGAACATGCTTCAAACGCTGCAGACGCAGTTTGACAAGGGTTACATCGGCCGGCTCGACGTCGCCGCGCAAGAGTCACAACTTGCGCAAGTCGCCGCCACGTTGCCGCCGCTGCTCAAGCAAATGGCCCAGGAAGGCGATCTTTTGGCGGCGCTCTCCGGCAGTTTTCCCAGCCAGCGCCAGGCCGAGCATTTTGACCTTGCCAGCCTGCAACTACCGCAGGAATTGCCCGTGAGCCTTCCCTCGCAGCTGGTGGCCCAGCGTCCCGACGTGCGCCAGGCCGAGGAGAGCCTTCACGCCGCCAGTGCCCAGGTTGGCATCGCCGTCGCCAACCGCCTGCCAACCATCACGCTCACGGCTGACGCGGGCACCATGGCGTTGGAGGCCGCCAAAATCTTTTCCAGTGGCAACGGGTTCTGGACTTTAGCAGGAGGAGTGACCCAACCGATTTTCCAGGGAGGAGCTTTGTTGCACAAGGAACGTGCCGCGAGAGCAGCCTATATCCAGGCCGCCGAACAATACCGGGCCACGGTCCTCACCGCCTTTCAAAATGTCGCCGACACGTTGCATGCGCTCCAACAGGATGCCAACGGTTTGAAGGCCGCGGCAGCCGCACGAGATGCCGCCGGAGTCACGTTGGATTTGACTCGAAAACAGTTTGAATCGGGCTACTCCAGTTATTTATCGCTTCTAAGCGCGGAACAGACCTATCAGCAAGCGTTGCTAACCCTCGTTCAGGCCCAGGCCAATCGCTACGCGGACACCGCGGCGCTCTTTCAAGCGCTGGGCGGTGGTTGGTGGAATCGCGCGGACCTCAGCAAGAACTAACTTTCGTCCGGGCGGGGCCGCCCTACTGCCAATTCGGGTGATGGTAGAGTTGCGCCTTGCGCAGGTCGCACCCGCTTTCTTTCAGCGCACGTTCTTGCGATACCAGTCCATCGCTGCCTCCAGCCCCTGGTCGATGCGGGAAACCGGCGCATAGCCCAGCAATTGGCGGGCTTTGCTGATGTCCGCGACTGAATGCCGCACATCGCCCGGGCGGAATTCCCGGCAGCGCGGCTTCTGCTCTGGCAAGCCCGGTTCCTGCCGGCGTAAGGCGTCTTGGAGGGTTTGGAAAAGCTGATTGAGCGACGTGCGTTCCCCCAGCGCGATGTTGTAAACTTCGTTGGCAGCGTCGGGATGGGATGTCATCGCCGCCAGCAAATTCGCCTGGACCACGTTTTCGATGTAGCAAAAATCCCGGGTCGTTTCGCCGTCGCCATTGATGTACACCGGCTGTCGTTTGAGCAGCGCCGCAATCCAGTGGGGAATGACCGCCGCGTAGGCCCCTTCCGGGTCCTGCCGGGGGCCGAACACGTTGAAATAGCGCAAACCGATTGACTCGAAACCGTAGGCGCGGGCGAAAACGCCTGCATACACCTCATCCATCGCTTTGGTTGCGGCATAAGGGGAGAGCGGTTGGCCAATCTTATCTTCCACCTTCGGCAGATAGACATCGTCACCATAAACAGCGCTGCTCGAGGCATACACGAAACGCCTGACCCGGGCGTCGCGGGCCGCCACGAGCACGTTGAGAAAACCCGTCACATTGCTGTGGTGAGCTCCGAGCGGATTCGCCATGGAAGCGGGGACAGAGCCGAGGGCCGCCTGGTGGATAACAAACTCCACTCCTGCGCACGCCGCCTGACAGACTGCCAGGTCGCAAATGTCTCCTTCGATGAAACGGAACCGGGCCCAGTGTGACGGGCCAACGCGGCTCCTGACTTCTTCGAGGTTTTTTTTGTGCCCTGAAGAAAAGTTGTCCAGACCGACTACAGGCTGATCGAGGTTAAGCAACGCCTCCAGCAAATTCGACCCGATGAAGCCGGCCACGCCGGTAACGAGCCATTTTTTCGGCGCCGCCCGGAGTTGACCCTTCAGCTTCTCGTAGTCGCTCATGCAAAATTCAGCATCCCGCCGGCGCCGTACGTTTCACTTTTCGCTTTTCACGCGCGCGCAGCTTGCCTTAAACCGTGAGCCGCACCAGCCAATTTTTCAGTCGGATCCTTATTGCGCGCCGGGCCATTCTGTGCCAAGACTATCCCTGCCGGCTTGATGGAATGGGGTCGTAGCTCAGTTGGTAGAGCGTCTCGTTCGCAATGAGAAGGTCAGGGGTTCGACTCCCCTCGGCTCCACCATTAGACGGCGCAATCCCTTACCGCCTTACCCGCTGCCGACACATTTGCCAGGCGCATTTCGGAGTATTTCCGTGAAAGAATGATGCCATCCGCGCCGGCCTTCAGCGCGGCGGCCACTGCGGCATAAGTATCCTCCGAAGACGCTTTGCGGCTGTTCCGGCCGGTTGGGATGCCGATGTCGATCCCCGGCAGGACTTTACACTTGCCCTGAACTCCCGCCAGCGCCCGTTTGGTTTCGCGAGCGACATAGTCGGCCGACAGACCCGCCTTCGGCAAGTCACCCAGACCGGCCTCATCGCCATAGTTCAGGAGGTGATTGTTGAACCGCAGCAACTCGTCCTTCGGCACGTCGCGGAAAACGGTTGACCCGACGTTCTCGATGAAATGGGCGTAGCGCTCACCGCCGCAGTTGTTATAGACCACGACTTTCAGGAAGTCGGCTTTCGCCGCGAGGTCGTCGTAGCGGCGAGTTGCGCGAAAGATCGGGTTGAAGGAATTCACGTGCTCGATGTGGAAGCCCACTTGCAGGCTGGGCCGGACGGCTTTTACCGCGGCGCGCACGTCCGTCAAGACCTGGTGTTTGCCCAGATCGAACAGCCGGTCCCACGCCAGGATCTCCGGGTTCTCTACCAGCACGCGCCAAAACTCGACGAAATAGCCGTCACTGGGCCGCTGGCCCGTCAGAGCCTGCTGCACGAACTCATCGAGCTTGCGGTAACCCTCGCGCGCGCGGTTGATGTCGATGCCGTGCGCCTCGGCGGCTTTCCGGTGATGATCGCAGAAGCAGGTGACGCGCCCAGAAGCAATGCTTTGAGCGTGGCTGGCGCCCAGAGCGTTCAGCAGCGGCCCATTGCGCTCGTTGAAAAACAGCACACCGTCCACGTCATACGACCGGCAGTAGTCCGTCGCCAGAGCGGTCCAGAAGTTTCGCACATCCGGGTTAAACAGGCACTGCGACCCGGCGCGGCGCCCGTTCAAATCGACTTCCGTGACTGCCTCGAAGCCCGGCACGGAACTTCGCCAAACATCCTCGCAGGAACAGAAAACCTTCAGCCCGCGTGTTCGAGCTTTCGGCAAAACGGCCTCCAGGATGTCCAGGTCTCCGAAGTCCGGCGCCCGGGTCTGCTTCAGAGTCGTGTTGCCATAAAACTCCGGATGTGGCTTTGCGTAGTTGCCGCCGTGGAAAGTCTTCTCGTCGGATTCCTGCGCTCCATGGTCCGGGAACGGCTGGCCGGGCACTTGCCGCCCTGCCAGGCCGCGCCCGTAACTGAAGGTGGTCAGGAAGAGCGTGTTGACGGCGCCGCCCGACTGCAGCAAGTCGAGTGTCTGCTCGATACCCTCGTCCACAAACGAGACCGCGCCGATCTGCATGCCGATCATTTTCAACCCTGAGGCGGGCGCGGCGGCGGGTGCTGCGCCTGCGAGAACCGCCGGTTCCAGGGCCGACGCAACAGATAGGGCGGCTGTGCTCTTGAGGAAGTCCCTGCGGGAAACGACTGAAGTGGCAGATTTCATGGCGCTATCCTCGCGTCAGCCCGGCTCAACAGGCAAGCACGAAACATGGTTGCGATTGCAGATGGACGCATTTGTAATTCCTTGGTGGAAGGGCGGACCGGGGCGGGGACGGCCACCTCCTCGTGCGGTTCTCGTCAAAGCGGTGACTACGGGGACGTGGCCGTGCCCGCCCCGTCTTAGCCAGCGAGGATCGTTCGCATGAATTTGCAATTCTCCTGGTAACTCTCGAGCATCGGTTTGCCGGGCGGGACGGCGCCTTCGATCTGAACCCAGCCGGCGTAACCGATCTCGTCCATTGCGGCCCGGACCCTTTTAAAATCCACGTTTCCATGTCCCAGCAAGGCGCCGTTTTCCTTCGCATGAAACTCGCAGATGCGTTTGCCCAGCAACGGGATTTCGCGGTAGATATTGTAGCCGCGGTCGTTGGAATTGCACACGTCGTAATAAACCTGGACGGCAGGAGAACCGACGCGCTCGAGGATGGCGAGATGTTCCTCGGCGCTGAGCCAGCTCTCGATACCCAGCTTGACGCCCGCCTTTTCCGCCTTGGGTGCGACCGCTTTGAGCCGCCGCACGACTTCATCGACCCCGGCCTGGTCATGGCGTAAATCCCCTTTGCTGAAGAAAGCGAGGAGCACCACATTGACTCCCAGCGCCTGGCAAACGTCAATCGAATCGCTGACCCATTCGACGGTGCGCGGGTCCCTTGCGTACGGGACTTCGTTCATCTCGCCGATAGCGACCGACGCGACCTCGAGCCCGGCGCGGCGGGCGGCGTCTCTATATTCCTGCTGCACGTCCTGTCGGCGCAGCCGCATGTTGTTCGCCGCGGTGCCGAGACTCACCTGCACGCCATCCAGCCCAATCTGTTTTGCGACCTCGAACGCCGCCGGGTCGCCCATCTTGCCGAGCGACCAATCGCAGGCGCCAAGGCGGAAGCGGCGTTTTTCGGGCGCGGCGAACAGCGGGGCACAATCGGCTGCCAAGGTCAGCCAGGCGGCGACCTGCGCCGAACGACCGAGCATTTCGCGGCGGGTAAGTCGATAGGAAGGCTCGCGCATCGTTCTGGTCCTCTCAGACTGGTTCGCTTTCATCAAGGCGAGGCTAGCTTCGACGGCCTGGCTCAGCAATCGCAATGGTGCGCTGCTGATCAGGTCCAGAGCTTTTCCGGATAGTCTCCGCGTTCAATCAGCCGGCGAATGCCGGCCACCACTCTCTCGCGGTCCTCACGGTAGGTGATGCCGAACCAGGAATCCGACGTGCGCAGCACCTTGACGCGCGCTTCGCCGCCGGCAACCAGCGTGTTTACTACGGAAGGGATGTAGAATTCGGCCTTTTCCTCCTGCCCGTGCTGCTCTAGAAAGGAGCTGAATTGTGTTGCCACTTTGGAAAAGATCGAAGGCGTGAAGCCCCAAATGTTCAGCGAGACGGTTTCATCGCCGGTCAGCGGGTGGACCTTTCCTGTAGCGTCGGTGTATTTCGCTCCCTCGCCGTCCCGCTCGATGCGAGTGAGCTCGACAACGCTTTCAAGGAAACTCGCGGAGTTCAAACGACACACTCCGCGAGCCACACTGCCGTGCTCTGAGAGCGTATTGCGCAACACAAACCCAACCATGGCGTAATCGGAGCCGCCCGAGTGCAGGTGTTCAGCCAGCCCACGAAACGAATTCGCGCCATAAAGGTCGTCGGCGTTGATGGCGGCGAACGGTTCGCGCACCATTTCGGCCCCTGCCAGGAGCGCATGACCGGTACCCCACGGCTTCCTGCGGCCGGCCGGAACAGCAAAGCGGGCCGGCACCTGGTTCAATTCCTGGAAGGCATACGCAACCTCCATTTGGTTCTCGAAGCGGCGGCCCACGGTTTCCCTGAACGGCCTTTCGATATCGCGGCGAATGACGAACACGAGTTTGTCGAAGCCGGCGCGGCGCGCATCATAGATTGAGTAGTCCATGAGCGTCTCGCCGCCCGGCCCCACCGGGTCGATCTGTTTCAACCCGCCGTAACGGCTTCCCATTCCGGCGGCCAATACCAATAACGTCAGAGGCATCTCACTCCTTGGGACTGTCAGGTGCAACCGAAGCGTGACGGTAGTTGATGCCGAGTTGATCGAGCCGCCGGCAGTGGATTTGCAGCCGTTGGATGAAGCCATCGTAAGTCCGCAAGCCGGCAGGCGACCAGGCGACTTCAGCCAGCGCGCACAGGCGCGGGAACGCCATGTATTCAGCATGTTTCAAGTTCGGCACGTACTCGGTCCAGAGGTTGGCCTGGGCGCCGATGATGTGAGGCTGGTAGGGCGCGGCCAGGTCCGGGGGCACCGGTTCGAACGAATACACCTGGCTCAGCGGCAAGTAACCACCGATGGCATGGGGCTCGCTGGTCTGATTCGTCGTTTGGTAATAATCAAGGTAGCAATATTTGGTCGGAGTCATTACCACATCGTGGCCGGAGTTGGCCGCCTCTACCGCGCCTCCGATCCAGTCCATAATGGCGGCGTTTTGCGCCAGGCCGCCTTCCCGGATTTCGCTCCACCCAATCAGGTTGCGCCCGCGGGAATTCAGAGATTTTTCGATGCGTCGCACAAAATAACTTTGCAGCTCATGTTCGGTTTTGAGGCCTTCGCTCTTCATCCGGGCCTGACACAGCGGGCACTTCTTCCAATTATCCTTGGGCACCTCGTCGCCGCCGATGTGGATGTACTTGCCCGGGAACAGGTCGATGACCTCAGACAGGACATTCTGTAAGAACTCGAAGGTCTCCTCTTTGCCCGCACAATACACGCCGGCAAACACGCCGCCGGCCATGTCGGTGTTATAAGGTCCGCCGCTGCAACTGTATTGCGGGTAGGCGGAAAGCGCCGCGCTCGCATGGCCCGGCATCTCTATCTCAGGGACTATCGTGATATGCCGCGAGCGGGCATAGGCAATGATTTCGCGGATGTCCGCCCTCGTATAAAAACCGCCGTATCGGCCATCAGGCCCGTAGGCCGTGCTGGCTTTGGGATCCAACCCGAAGCCGATGTTCTTGCGCCAGGCTCCGACCTCGGTGAGGAGCGGGTATTTCTTGATTTGAATGCGCCAGCCCTGGTCGTCTGTAAGGTGCCAGTGAAACGTGTTGAGCTTGTGCAGCGCCATCACGTCCAGGATTTGCTTGATCTCTTCCTTGTTGAAGAAGTGGCGGCTCACATCGAGCATGAAGCCGCGCCAAGCAAACCGCGGCTGGTCGTGGATCCGCAAACAAGGGACCTGCCAGTCTCTCGTTCGCACCGGTTGTGCGGCGAAAACCTCGGGCGGAAGCAACTGCAGCAACGACTGCACGCCGTAAAACAGCCCCGCTGGGTCGCTCGCCCAGATCACCACAGAATCGGGGGCGACGTTTAACTCATACCCTTCGGCCTGCGCTCCTGTCGCATCCATGGTGGTTAACAGGATTTCCCCTTTGTTTACCTGGGCTTTGGAAGTGGTGCTGACTTTAAACGGGTACCCGGTGCTCGTGCGGAGCCGCTCCGCGAGGTATTGTCCCGTCTCGCGCGCCGCTGAATCGACCCGAATGCGGGTTTCCGGACCCAGTTCGAAGGAGCCTTCGCGCGACTCGAACTTTTGGGGGAGTGGAACCAGGGCAGGTGGAAGCACGTCCGCAGCGATGACATTTGTCGCAGCAAAGGAAAGTATAATTGCCCCAAGTCTCAGCGAGTTTTGCAAGCTGTTGGCGCCTGCGTGATTAGGGTAGGGTGCCTGGTCCTCAGCACGCCCCGTTTTGCGCGGAATGGAACGGCGCACTGGGACAGCGCGCCCTACCTTTCCGGCTAAGGCTCCAGGCAGAATTCCAGCCATTTGATTTTTCATTTTGTGTTCTCAGACCAATTGACTTACCTGGGCTTCGGCTCGGCGCCCGACCGAGCTCCAGCCGTGACTTCGACGGGCTCGCCTCCGGACCAGAGCCGGTTGATCACTCCCACGAGCGCCAGGCTGCCGACCGCAAACACCGCGAGGAGGAGCAAGGCGACGGTGGACCGGCCATAGAGGAAATTGCCGACCATGAATAGGCCCGACCAGATGACGGTACAACCGGCCACCCAACCGAGCAACGCCAGCGGAATGTTCTCATGGGTCGCGCGGGCTTCCTGTTCCGAAATGCCGGCTTCCACCCGGATGCGGCGCCAGCCTGGACCGAAGGGCCTGACTTTGCGGTAGAAATCGGTCAGCGTGCGCTTATCGGTCTGAGGGCCGAGGAAGGCAGTAGAAACCCAGCAAATGGTGGTCACCAGGATGGTGATTGGCAGGTCCAGGTTCAACCCGCCGACGGCGGTGCCGATGCCATTCTTGTGGAGGAGCAGAAACACCAGCGAGGTCGCGAACGAGCTCACCATCGCGACCACTTCGCACCAGGCGTTAATGCGCCACCAGAACCAGCGCAGCAAATAGAGAAGGCCGGTTCCGGCACCGATCTGGAGGATGATATCGAAGGCGTCTTTAGCCGTATCGAGCAAAAACGTGAGCGCTCCCGCGCAGACGAACAGCCCGACTGTGGCGAGGCGGCCGACCCAGACATAGTGCTTCTCGCTCGCGGTCCGATTAATGAATCGCCGGTAAAAATCGTGCACGAGGTACGACGCTCCCCAATTGAGGTGGGTGAGGATCGTCGAGGAGTTGGCCGCAATGAGGCCGCCGACCATCAAGCCAATGAACCCCACCGGCAAAAACTTCAGCATGGCCGGATAAGCAATGTCATGACCGAGCAGTTTTGGGTCGAGATTCGGAAAGGCTTTTTGAATGTCGGACAGTTCGGGATAGACCAGCAGCGAACAAAGGCCAACCAGGATCCACGGCCAGGGCCGCAGCACATAGTGGGCGATGTTGAAAAAGAGGACGGCGCCCAGGGAATCCTTTTCCGATTTGGATGCCAGCATGCGCTGGGCGATGTAGCTGCCCCCGCCCGGCTCGGCGCCCGGATACCACACCGCCCACCATTGCACCGCGATCGGCATGACGAATACCGTCATGGCGATCTCCCAGTTATTGGTGAAATCAGGAAGGATGTTGAGGTAATTGATCCCGCCCGGCCCGGCTTTGGCGGAAAGCGTCGAGACCAGGGTGTGCATGCCGCCGACGTGCTTGACGGCGAACCAGGCGGCGGCAATCACTGCGGTCATTTTGACGAAGAACTGGATCATGTCGATGACCAGCACGCCCCAAAGTCCGGAATGTGCGGCGAAGACGACGTTGAGCACGCCGCAAATCAGCAGGGTCTGCCACCGTGAGAGCCCGAACAGGATGGCGGCAATTTTGCAGGCAGCCAACGTAACAGTCGCCATGATAAAGCAATTGAAGAAAAACCCCAGGTACACCGACCGGAAACCGCGCACAATGCTGGCGGCTTTGCCGGAGTAGCGGATTTCGTAAAACTCGAGGTCGGTCATCACTCGCGAGCGTCGCCAAAGCCGGGCGTAGAAGAACACGGTCGCGACGCCGGTCAGCGTGAACGCCCACCAGCACCAGTTGCCGGCGACGCCTTGCCGCCTGACGATGTCGGTGACTAGGTTTGGAGTGTCGCTGCTGAACGTGGTGGCCACCATCGACAGCCCTGCGAGCCACCAGGGCACCGACCGGCCCGATACGAAAAACTCGGAGGTGTTTTTCCCTGCGCGTTTGCCGAAAAACAATGCCGGGACGAAACAGATAAGCAAGGTCACCAGGACAATGACCCAGTCAATGAGTTGTAGATGCATGCTACGTTCGTCTTATGTGGCGCCTCACTTAGCCGTATCTATTCAGTCGAAATCCTTAACGCAAAAGCGCAAAGAAGCAAAGACGCAAAGGGCCTGAGGAATCGGACGCCAAAGATCAGGTCTGTTGAGATCACTGGAAGGTGAACCTCTTGACCGAGGCTGAGCCCGGTTGCTGCCTTCGCGTCTCTGCACGTTTGCGTCTTTGAGTTGAATTTCCATTCCATCGATACGGCTTAGAGTTCGCGCAAGGCGGCGGCGATGGGCAGCCGCGCGGCGCGGATGGCGGGGAGCAGCCCGCCAATCAGGCCGATGCAAGTCGCCCAGATGATCCCTTGCACCAGCAATTGGGGCGTGACGGCGAAGGCGAACGTAACCTGGCTGAAGCTCTGCCAGTTAACCGTCGAGGTATGAAAACCGTTGCAAGCCAGGTAAGCCACTGCGGCGCCGAGGACCCCTCCGAGCAACGCGACCGCAAGGGACTCCAACATAACCGATACGACCACGGCGCCGCGGCCAAATCCCAGCGCCCGGAGCGTGGCGATCTCTCGCGTTCGAGCAGAGACCGAATTGTACATGGTATTGAGCGCGCCGAAAATGGCGCCGACGGCCATCAGCGTCGCGATGAGTCTTCCCAGAATCGTGATGAGTGTGGTCAGCAGCGAAGATTGTTCGGCGTAGTATTCTGTTTGACGCATCACTTGCACGTTCAGGCGGGGATCGGTCGTGAGTGCGTCCTTGAAAGGCTGGAAGGCACCAGGCGAGGTTAGCTTGGCGTAAACCGACTGGAAACTGGTGCCGCGATGGTAAGCTCCCTGGAGCACGGTGGCGTCGGTCCAAATTTCCGATTCCGCAGTGCCGCCGCCGGCCGAGAACACGCCAACCACCGGCCATTCGTCACGGCCCACGCGGACCTTGTTGCCGACCTGCAACCCCAAAAACTCCTGGGCAGCGCCGACGCCGACAATCACCTCGCTCTTACCTTGTTCGAACTTCCGGCCCTGGATGATTTTGAACTGGTCTCGCACGTCGAAGGCGGCAGGTTGCACCCCGCGCAGCGGAACGTTGGCATCGGTGCCGCTGGACCGCTTCGGAAGGTTGATGATCACAAATAGCTCCGCGGACGCCAGCGGCCCGTTGGTCCCGCGCCCCAAGCCGGGCGCATCCGCGATGACCCGCGTTTCATCGACGCCGAACCCGCTGACCATTTCGCTGTTGGCGCCACTGCGCAAAACGATGGCGGAATCCGGCGAACCCGACGCGCTCATTGCTTTTCTAAACCCCACCGCCATCGAGAGGACGCCAACCAGGACGCCGACAACACCAGCGACGCCAAAGACCGCCGCCGCGACCGACCCGCGCCGCTGCGGGATGCCCATGAGGCCGAACTTGGTAACAGCGCTGACCTGTGACAGCCAATTGAAAGGTCCGGCCATGCTACATTCTCCTCAAAGAATCCGCGACGCGCAGGCGCATCGCGGCCAGCGCCGGAAAGATCCCGGTGGCTATTCCCAATGCCAGGCATATTCCCGCCCCGAACAAGAGGTCCTGAGCGGGAAAGTAAAACATCGGCAACATGCCGGAGAGACTTTTGGCCAGGCCGGGGACAATCAGGGAGACGAGACCCAGGCCGAGGGCTCCGCCAATTATTGAGAGCAAACACGACTCCGCCATCACCAACGCCAGCATCTGGCCATTGGTAAATCCCAGGGCCTTGAGCACGCCGAGCTCACCGGTCCGCTCGCGGACCGACTGGGACATCGTGTTGCCCGTCACCAGCAGGATCGTAAAGAACACAGCGCCGAGAATGGAGGCGCAAATCAAGGCGATGTTGCCGACCTGCTTGACCCAGGCCTGCGCGAACGCGCCCTCGGGTTCGGTTTTGGTTTCGTAGTCGGAATTTTCAAACTCCCGGTCCACCTGCTTGGCGATTTCGGCTGCCTGGGCCGGGTCCTTCACCCGGATTGTGTACCATCCTACCTGGCCTTTGGCGCCGGCGCGCGCTTCGTCGAAATAATCGTAGCGGAAGAAAAAGGACATCGTGTCGGTGTTCTTCTCCTTGCCGTCATAGATGCCTACGATATCGAATTCCCAGGTCTGGTTTCCGTCGGGTTGCCGCCAGATCGGCGTGAAAATGGGAACCTTGTCACCGATCTTCCAATGGAATTGCTCTGCAGTCTTTCGGCCGACGATGGCGCCGGTGCGCGTCCGGAGCCACGCTTGTTTCTGCTCGGGCGGCAGCAAAAACTCCGGATGCATGTCCAGAAATTGTTCCGGCTCGACCGGATTTTGCATGAAAAACGCCTTGGGCTCCCGTTTGAAGTTGCCACCAAACCAGGTCTGGTGAGTTGCCAACGAAACGCCGGGGATCCGCTCCATCCGCTGCTTGTAGCTGACCGGCAGCAACTGAATGATCGAAACCTTGTGGCGCACGACCAGACGATTCTGGCCCTCGATGGCTACTCCGCCAGTAAGCGCTTGTTTGATGGACATTAACAAGCCAAAGAGCATGAACGCGACGCAAACCGACAGCAACGTCAGCAGGGTGCGCAGTTTCTTGCGCTTGAGATTGCTCCAGACGAGGTAGGCGAATTTCATTCGGAGAAAGGGAGTGACGGAGTGCTGGAGTGATGGAGTGGTGGGAAAACGAAGTGGATGTGCGGGGCGGCTGGGGCCGCTGCCATGACTGCAACACTCCACCGCTCCATTGCTGCGTCCCTTTTCATTTCACCGGTTCGTTGCTGAGTTGGCCTTTGTCGAGGTACACCGTCCGCGAAGCGCGGGCTGAGGCGTGAGGATCGTGGGTGACCATGATGATGGTTTTGCCGTGATCCCGATTCAACGCCTGCAAGAGGTCAAGGATTTCGTCACCGGCCTTGCGGTCGAGGTCGCCTGTCGGTTCGTCGCAGAGCAGCAGGGTGGGATCGGTCACGATGGCCCGGGCAATACCTACCCGCTGCTGCTCGCCACCGGAGAGCGTGCGCGGATAATGGGCGGCGCGATGTGAAAGGCCAACGACGGAAAGCGCCGTCTCGACGTGTTTTCGACGCTCCGCTTTCGAGAGGTGCGTCAGCAGCAGCGGCAACTCCACGTTGCGCTCCGCCGACAGGACCGGCAGCAGGTTGTAAAGCTGAAACACAAAGCCGACGTGCCGCGCCCGCCAGGCGGCGAGGTTGTGGTCGGAAAACCCATCAACCCGGTCGCCCCCGATGCTCACAGTTCCTCTGGTTGGCCGGTCCAGGCCGCCAATGAGGTTCAGCAAGGTGCTTTTGCCGGACCCTGACGGCCCCATCAACGCCAGAAACTCCCCCGCCGGCACCTGCAAATGCAGATCCTTCAAGACATGGATCTCCTCCGAGCCGCGGTGGAAAACCTTTTCCACGCCGTCCACATTTACCAAGGTGCGATTGCTTTCCATAGTTATAGCTCGCCCATGACGATTACGATTCCGGCCGGGACGCGCAATTACAAAAGCGCGCCCCTTCTTCAGGCTGTGATTATTCGCCGGACAACAGCAAACGGAACAGCGGGAAAGGGCCGCAATCACGAGGCGCGGGAGAGCGGGAACTTTACCGTTTGTTGACCGAGTTGACCGGGGAAAGGCATGAGAAAAAATAGATTTTCAGGGTTCGATTAGGTTCGGATGGGTTCGGGCGAGGGCGGGACTGTGGGAGCGTCAGGAGCGTCAGAGCGTGGAGCGTTGGAGCCAGCTGGTGCGTGATCCGCCTTCGCCAAGGAGGCTGTGTGAAAACTCGCGCACGTCGAACGCAATCATGGCCGGGCGCTTAGACTGGGAGACAATCGTTGTTTTTTGCGCCGTGAGAACGTTGAACTCCAGAATCAGGGCCCCGGCTTAGCCTT